>ENA-OSET01000235-OSET01000235.1-sediment-metagenome-genome-assembly--contig:-NODE-235-length-63319-cov-13.796227_pt1 | contig 63319 bp, 68 predicted proteins | sample MGYA00237882_ERZ534229 | MGnify/ENA primary metagenome ERZ534229 (study PRJEB26408, sample SAMN06266212) | sediment metagenome | isolation source: Hudson Canyon methane seep mesocosm | place... | reverse complement strand
TTCAAGCGTACTGAAGGCATTAATAAATCCTAAACAAATTTCTATGGAAAAGCCCCTAATTGTACGAAACTTATATAAGAAAGATCAAATTTGTTTCAAAATAAAGTTCAGCCCCATGAGTGATTGAAGCAAAAAATTCATCGCTAAGCGAAACAGCACGGCCGAAGAACATGGGTATAATAGCCAAATCAATTAGTTCTGGAACCACAAGCATATGCGCGTATTAGGCATTGAATCTTCCTGTGATGAAACAGGTATTGCACTCTATGATAGCGAAAAAGGCTTATTAGCACACGCTCTTTATAGCCAAATTGCGCTCCATGCAGAGTATGGCGGCGTTGTGCCCGAGCTCGCCTCACGTGATCATATCCGTAAAACATTACCCCTTATTGATGAAGTATTAGCGAAAGCCAAGCTCTCTCGAACAGATATTGATGCGGTAGCGTATACGGCTGGCCCCGGCTTAGTGGGTGCATTATTAGTGGGCGCGGCTATTGGTCGTAGTTTTGCTTGGGCCTTGGATATCCCAGCACTGGCTATCAATCATATGGAAGGTCACCTACTGTCGCCTTTATTAGAAGACAATCCACCTGCATTTCCTTTTGTCTCTTTACTGGTGTCAGGCGGTCATACTTTATTGATTGATGTGCAAGGCGTTGGCCACTATACCCTCTTGGGTGAATCAATTGATGATGCCATTGGTGAAGCCTTTGATAAAACGGCCAAGATGCTCGGCCTAAGTTATCCCGGTGGACCTGTGCTTGCCGCTTTAGCTGAACAAGGCACGCCTGATAAATATCTCTTTCCACGGCCGATGACTAATCGCCCAGGGCTCGATTTTAGTTTTAGCGGTTTAAAAACGTTTGCCATGAATACCTGGCGAGATAGTGAACAAACGCAGCAAGATCAAGCGGATGTTGCCCTAGCCTTTCAAACAGCAGCAGTTGAAACTCTGGCTATCAAATGCAAGCGCGCTTTAAAAGAAGCTGGGCGTAACACATTAGTGGTTGCCGGCGGCGTCAGTGCCAATAAAGCCTTACGACTTCGCTTAGATGCTATGCCACATATTGATGTGTATTACCCACGACCAGAGTTTTGCAGTGATAATGGCGCGATGATCGCTTTTGCTGGTGCTATGCGTGAATCAGCTATGGTTAAACAAGATGTGCCGACATTCTCAGCGCGACCTCGCTGGCCCCTAGATGAATTAAGTCCGCCTTAAAAAGAATTTAATATCGCCTTATAGGGTTTGTATTTTTTGTCAGGGCAAGGCGAAAATAATCAACACATCTGTCTGGAACAGATTTGGATTTACCCTGAAGAGGGTGAAACACAAGGATGTGTGTCATCAAAAAGCGCAGTTTACACATGTAAATAAGCATTTTGAGACTGTTTTTAACGCCGCGATGACGGAAAAGACAAACCCTATAAGGTGATATTTACCACATCAAGTCATCAGGGATCTGATAATCCGCATAGGGATCGTTTTCATCTGTTTCTTGTTCGACTTGTGTTCGAATCACTAACTCTGGCAGGCGGTTTTCAATTCTTGCTGCAATTTTGTCAGGAATCAAAGTGTAAGTTTCACCCGTCACGGCAATCGCTAAATAGCCTTGGGTTAATTCCTTTTGTTGCTCGGATGTAATGTATAACTTTTTAACTTTATTGTTATAAGTAAAGTTATAAGCCACCTCAGCCTCTTTCGGAATGGCGACCTTATGTTGCTGAGCAATCTGACCTACTTCTGCCACCAAGGCTTTGCTAGCTTGCTCAGCATCACGTTGTTTATTGAGCTCTAAATCACGCTGTTGTTTATCACGTGCCGCCTGCTCGATCTGCTGTTGCATCGTATCGGTGTCAACATGCTTACCTGACTTAACGGCTTTTCTGTTGTTATTCTCTGTTTTGCGTTTTTGATGTTGCGACTTTTTTGCTTTCTTTTTATCTACAACACCCACATTGAGGAGTTGGTCTGCTAGTGATGCCATTATTTAGATTGTCCTTCTTCGCCAGCTAATAGGCGTTTAATATTGCCATGATGGCGCGCGACCAACATGACTGCAATAACTAATATGATCCAACGCGCATTAACCGCATCAATTAACCACAGACTATAAACAGGGCCTAATGAGGCTGCAGTAATCGCAGATAATGATGAAATTCGACTTAGTTTAAATACGATTATCCAGCTTAATAATATGGCAGCAGCTAGTAATGGCGACAAAGCTAAAAAGCCACCTAATGCAGTCGCGACACCTTTGCCACCTTTAAATTGGAAAAAGACCGGATAGAGATGACCAATAAAAGCGGCCAATGCAGTTGCTGCAAGCCACGTTTCATTTAAGCCTAATAAAATCGCTACAACAACCGGTAAGATCCCTTTGAATACATCAAGGATTAGTACGGTAGCCGCTAATTTTTTACCGCCAAATCGTAATACATTGGTGGCACCAGGGTTACCTGAGCCTTGTGAACGTGGATCGGGCAAGCCGGCTAATTTACATAAAATAATTGCGCTCGATAAAGAGCCAATTAAATAAGCACCAACAATAACAATCATCGGCAAAGTAAGTGTTTCAAGCATGTTATGATGCACCTCAATTTGTTGTTGCCTTATTATACCCAAACTAGTTAAAAATGCAGTTTAGCAAATAAGGTTCTTTCCACTTTTCTACGCAGTGACTCATGGATAAAATATTTCTTAACGATCTTCAAATCGACACTATTATCGGTATTTATGACTGGGAACGTGAAACATTACAAACGCTGAGCTTTGACTTAGAGATGGACTGGGATATTGCCAAAGCGGCTCAGAGTGACGACATTACTGACACCTTAGATTACGGTGCCATTGCGACTACTATTGTCAGTTTTGTTGAAGCCAGTCGTTATCAACTGATTGAAACTTTAGCAGAAGATTTAGCGGCACTATTATTAACAACGTATCCTATTCCCAAGCTTAAACTCACCTTGAGCAAACCTGTTGCATTACACGGTCAAAATATCGCCAGAATTGTTATTGAGCGTCAAAAATAATGGCCCAAGCTCAATCGGGCTATCTTCTAGGTATTGGTAGCAATATTGATCCTCATAAGAATGTCACTCAGATTATTGGTTTATTACTTGAACACTTTCCCTTACTGACATTAAGTCGTGTATTAGAAATTCCGCCCATTGGTATGAATAGTCAGCGTGACTTTCTGAATGTGGTGGTATTCATCAAGACTAAGCAGGCAGAAGCCGATTTAAAAGCCATTTGTAATGCCATTGAAGTGCAGCTCGGCCGCAACCGTAATGATCCACAAAGAAAAATGAAAGATCGTCCTGCCGATCTAGATATCCTCAGCACAATACACTTGCCTGATGAAGCTGATCGGCCTGCACATACCATCACCGATGAATATTTTCTGTATCCCTTGCTCGATGAAATTATTGCTTACCTAAGCAATAAACCTTTTGAACTTGAGCAAGCGGGCGTTAACCTTGTTGTCGATGAGTTAGCGTTTGGACAAACGGCGACCACCATCGACCGGAATGCTAGCACCGGTGATAAACGGATTGTCTAATAGACTTTTGACCGCTAGATAAACCGGTTCTGCACCACCCTCTTTAGCTAATGGCGTTTCATCCAACATGTGTTGCTGCACTTGTGGCGAATGTTGATCGGTAAATAACACCGGACCTGGGGCTACCGCATTCACTTTAATCTGTGGGGCAAATTTCTTTGCCATCACCACCATCATATTATGTAGACCTGCTTTTGTGGTGCCATAGATATCAAAGCGCGGTGTTGGGTTTTCCACATTAATATCGGTAATATTAATTATATCGGCAGGTTTGTCATCACTGCCTTGCAATAATGCTCGCAACCCTTGGTTAATCAAAAAAGGCGCCATCATATGTACATTAAAAAACTGCTCATATTGCATAGCTGCCACGGTTAAATCATCGTCAGTTGGCGCAAATGATGAAGCATTATGAATTAAGGCTCTAAAGCTACTACAACGATTTTTTAATTCTTCAACAAACTGTAAGATAGAGGCACTATTATCAAAGTCTGCCTGAATAGTATCAACACCTAAGGCTTCTAATGCTTGGATTTCATCCGTATGCGTACGATAATGAGCAACAACGGTATAACCCTCTTGCTGCAAACGAGTGGCAAGATGGAAGCCAATACGGCGTCCTGAGCCAGTAACTAAGACTGCATTTTCTAACACCTGATGATCCTTAAACAATGACTATGGCTGATAAATTACCTGCTCCTGACCCAATTGCGCAACACTATAGTGATCAACTACTCGCGTTTATCAGAGATAAAATAGCTAGTGCAGGAGGTAAAATTAGCTTTGCTGACTATATGCAACATTGTCTTTATGCGCCTGGCTTAGGGTATTACAGCGCGGGCAGTCAAAAGCTTGGACAACATGGTGACTTCACCACCGCACCTGAAATATCACCCCTCTTCTCGCGCACTTTGGCACAACATATTCGCGATGTTTTTAAGCAAACAGACCAAGCAAATATCATTGAGTTTGGCGCCGGTAGCGGCAAAATGGCTATCGATATTCTGACTGAATTAGAAAGCCAACAATCTCTTCCTGATACGTATTTCATTATTGAAGCAAGTGCTGACTTACGTGATAGGCAAGAACAATCGATACATGCGAGCCTCCCACACCTTGCTGACCGTGTTGTCTGGTTAGCTGTTTTACCCAATAATTTCACTGGTGTCATTGTTGCTAATGAAGTCTGTGATGCGATGCCCGTTCATTGCCTACAGTTTAACAACAAGGTGATCACTGAACGCTATATTGAGAACGCTGAAGCAGGGCTACAATGGTGTGAGGGTGAATTATCACAGCCATCATTACAACAAGCGGCGACTGAAATTCAGGCGATGATTGGCGAGTCTGATTACCTAACAGAAGTAAACTTAGCCGCAACAGCATGGCTTTCCAGTCTGGCTGAGAGCCTAGATCAAGGTGCTATTTTTATTATTGACTATGGTTACCCTAAGACAAGTTATTATCACCCTCAGCGCTCAAATGGCACCCTTATGTGTTATTACCAACATCAAGGTCACGACAACCCTCTCATTCTTCAAGGCCTGCAAGATATCACTGCTCATGTCGATTTTACGGCCTTAGCGCAAACGGCAATAGATAATGGTCTTGATGTGGAAGGATTTCAATCGCAAGCTGACTTTCTATTAGCAGGTGGGATTACTGAACTATCAAGCTCAGCTGAACACTTAAATGAACTCGATCATCTTCGCCATGCTAGCGAAATAAAACAGCTCACTCTACCTTCAGCTATGGGTGAAAACTTTAAAGTTTTATCCTTATCACGTCATCTTGAGCAGATCTTAGCTCGCTGCAAATTAGGCGACCGACGCCATAGTTTATAACACGCAATAAAAAAGGAGCCGAAGCTCCTTTTCATATTTGCCAAGGCTTAAAGCATTATGGTTTTGCTTTTAAAGTCTCGATTTGTTGTTTTAAACGCTCAATTTCATCGCTCATTTCAAACAACATTTCTTTCATACCACCGACATCTTCACGTAAGTTGCCTGCGTCTTGTTTATTGCGTGCAATATTTTCTAATAATTCAGGTGTCACTGAACTGTTATTGCCCGTTTTTTTCTTAGCTGCCTCAGCCAGAACAGTGGCGATATCTAATACTAGCCAATCACTACGTTCTTTGCCTGACTCTGGATCAATATAGAATGATTGGCCTGAATCTAGCGCTATTCTTGCTTTCAATGAGGCTTCAGATTTACGTGTTCCAGGTAATAAGGGATGAATTCGACGATCGATCTCTTGTCCTGTCGCAATATCTTTATCTCTGAACTCTTCATGAATAAGACCAAAAACAATATTGAGTCGGCCGCCACTCATAAAGACACGACCCGTGGTTGTTTTGCTTTCCTTGGCCATCAACCCTTTATGTGCACCGATACTAACAAAGTTAATATCTTCGTCAGGCTGTACTTGAGATAAACCGTTTGCAATGGCTGTACTCAGGATTTGTAATTCAGCAATCGAGAATAATGGTACTTCTTTGTTTTTAGAAATGATGCTCTTTTGCACCACATAAAGTGCGCTCATTACAGTACGAAGTTCGTCACCGCTAATTGCAACAGGGTGTTCATTTGCCACACCTGCAATATCACGATCAACAATCTTGGCGTATTGTAGTTTTGATTCCCACAATACCCGTCCTTCTTGACCTAATACAATTTCATCAGCCGTTTTTGCTTTATCACGCGTAAAACCACCACACGCTGTTAAACCACCCGCTAATACCATGCTCACAGCAAGAATACTGCCTAGTTTGACCATCTTACGCATACGTTTTCCTCTTTCAATTATTCGCCGTTGGCTTAAAACTACTTGCTTCTGCTTTTTGTTCCCGACACAGTAAAGCCTGTACTGATTCTCGAGGATCGACGCCTTCAAATAGTATTTTGCATACTTGTTCAACAATCGGCATTTCAACACCTGCTTGCTGAGCCCGCATCAATACTTCACGAGCGGCATGCATACCTTCTACTGTCTTACCTACTTCTGCTACAGCTTGTTCGACTGTCAAACCTCGGCCAATTGCAAGGCCAAGCTGACGATTTCTACTTTGATTATCGGTACAGGTCAGTATTAAATCACCAATGCCAGCCAAACCAAACATAGTCTCATTCTGTGCACCCAAGCTTGCTGACAAACGCATTATTTCAGCCATGCCTCGGGTAATCAGCGCAGCACGTGCATTAGCACCAAAACCTAAACCATCGGCAATGCCCGCACTAATTGCCAGCACATTTTTAACCGTGCCACCAATCTGCACACCCAACACATCGTTGGTTGTATACACACGTAATGTCGGGCTATGCATTGCCAGCGCTAAGGCTTGATTAAAGTCAGCATCTAGCGATGCTGACGTCACCGCGGTGGGTAAATTTTTTGCTACTTCCGCTGCAAAAGAAGGCCCAGAAATCACCGCTAATGGATGAGACTCACCTAAAATATCGCCTGCGGTTTCATATAAAAAGCGCCCCGTTTCAGGTGTTAGACCTTTTGTTGCCCAACTGACCGGAGTGCCTTCTGTAATGAAGGGCTGTACTTGTTTCAGCATGTCACTAAAGGCGATGCTTGGAACAGAAATGAGTACATGTTGCGCAGCCGCCAGCGCCTGTTCAAGGTCTGGCGAAATAGTTAAACTTGCTGGAAATAACAAGCCAGGCAAATAACGCTCATTACTGTGCGTCTGTTGCATAGCAGCCAAATGTGTCTCATCTCGGCCCCACAGCAAAACCTCATTACCATTACGGGCAATAGCAATAGCCAAAGCCGTTCCCCAAGCACCGGCACCGATGACAAGAGTAGGGAACAACTGGGCGTTATTTTCTGACAAACTTATTGGCTACTGTTTAGTGTGCTTTTGCTGCAGCTTGTTGCTTCGCTTGTTCAATTTGATTCATGTACAAAGCATCAAAGTTCACAGGCGCAAGTACTAATTGTGGGAAACCACCTTTTAGTACAACATCTGAAACCACTTCACGTGCAAATGGGAATAAGGTATTAGGGCAGTAACTACCAACTAATGGACCCATTTCTTGGTCGCTGTAACCTGTTAGAGAGAAGATACCAGCTTGTTTCACTTCTACTAAGAAAGCGACTTTATCGCCGACTTTTGCAGTCACTGTCACTGTTAAGATGATTTCATGATTATCTTCATCAACACGCGCGTATTCATTGCCTAATTGTAGATCTAATTCTGGTTTCCATTCTTCACGGAAGATTTCTGGCGAATTGGGTGTTTCAAAAGAGATATCTTTTGTGTAAATCTTTTGGATAACAAATCGTGCTTGCTGCTCTTCTGATGCTGCTACGTTTTCTTCTGCCATGATACTTCCTTAAGCGTAATAATTAAGACTGAGCCAGTAGGCTATCTAGTCGTTTAGATTGATTAATGGCCACTAAATCGGTGTACCCACCAATGGCCTCATTATTTATAAATATTTGCGGCACCGTTCGTTGCCGACTTTTTTTCATCATTTCTTGTCGTTTACTTGGATCTAAATCAACACGAATTTCATCGTATTTAACCCCTTTATGATCCAATAATTTTTTAGCCATCACACAATAGGGACATATTGCAGATGAATAGATCTCAACTTTAGCCATTAGGTTCTCAGTATGCTTTTAACTAAATAGGGGCAACTTGGCTTCTTTCCAAGTATTTAAGCCACCCGTTAAAACATAAACGTCAGAAAACCCTTTGCCATGTAGTTGTTTTGCTGCTGCACGTGAGCGCTGACCACTGGCACAAATTAAAATAATCGGCTGAGCAGTATCTTTTAATGACGCATCTTCCGCCAATTTAGACAGCGGCAAACTCACTGATTCAGCAATATGCTCTTTGGCAAACTCTGCTGATTCGCGAATATCAAGGAATAGTCCTTTTTGTTGATTCACAATTTGAATCGCCTGAGCAGTACCTACAGGAATGATCCCTGAGATTTTACGATTCAAAGAATCAGACATCACTAGATAGGCAAGTACGACAAACGACCCCACCAAAATCCAATGATTAACTACAAATTCACCTAGATTTTCCATATTTAACCTTTATTACTGCCCACTTGAACAAAATACATCACGCATCATTTCTACTAAGCGCAATGTGCGCTCATCTTTCACGCGGTAGAAAATACGATTAGCATCTCGCCTAGAAGCTAGAATCTCTTTATCTCGTAACTTAGCCAAATGTTGCGACACATTACTTTGTGTTGTTCCCACACAATCGACGATATCTTGAACAGCAAGTTCTCGCTCGCCTACCGCACATAAGATCTTCAATCGCAAGGGGTGAGACATTGCTTTTAAAGCAAATGCTGCCCGCTCAATATCAGCATCATGAGATATAAGTTGATTATTTTCAGCTTCGGCCACAAAATCCACCAAATAGTTAGATGACTGCAATTAGTCACAAAAGCCCATATAATACACGGCATTTTCAATGATTTGCATGTATTTAAATAGAACAGGTTTTAAATAGTCTATTTTCTAGTTACTTATAATGACGCCTCAAGACAGAAGGATGATTGCATGAGCCACCCTCACCGCCCACTAGCACTAATTATATTAGATGGCTGGGGTTACAGTGAAGATCCAAAATACAACGCTATTTACGCGGCAAAAACACCTGTTTGGGATCACCTCTGGCAAGACTATCCGCACACCTTAATTAGCGCATCTGGCGCAGGTGTCGGGCTACCAGGTAACCAAATGGGTAACTCAGAAGTTGGTCACCTTAATATTGGTGCTGGTCGTGTTGTCTATCAAGAATTTACCCGCGTCAGTCGCGCAATCCGCACCGGTTCATTCTTTAGCAATAGAACATTAACCAATGCCGTTGATAAAGTATTAGACACTGACAAAGCAGTCCATATCTTAGGTCTGTTATCGCCAGGTGGTGTTCACAGTCATGAAGAACATATCCATGCGATGGTTGAGTTAGCCGTTCAACGTGGCGTTAAAAAAGTCTATGTTCATGCTTTTCTTGATGGTCGAGATACGCCACCTAAAAGTGCCCAAGCCTCTATTCAAGCGATGGAAGACAAGTTTAAACAGCTTGGTGGCGGGCAGTTTGCCTCTCTGATTGGTCGTTTTTACGCACTTGACCGTGATCAACGTTGGAATCGTGTTGCCAAGGCGTATCAACTTATTGCTGAAGGAGAAGGGGAGTTTCAAGCTGCAGATGCCAATACAGCACTTGAAATGGCCTATGCACGTGAAGAAAGCGATGAATTTGTTAAAGCCACCACCATTGGCTCTGAGATAATACAAGTTGAGGAGGGCGATGCCATCGTCTTTATGAACTTTAGGTCAGATCGTGCCAGAGAACTCACCAAAAGCTTTACTGACCCCGATTTTGATAGTTTTATACGCCCACGTGAGATCAAACTGGCCGAGTTTGTAACACTCACCGAATATAAAAAAGAATTTACTTCTCCCGTCGCTTTTCCATCAGAAAAGATCAATAACGTGCTGGGAGCACATATTTCTTCTCTAGGCTTATCTCAATTACGCATTGCTGAAACGGAAAAATATGCCCATGTAACCTTTTTCTTTAATGGTGGGCGTGATGAACCTTTTGAAGGCGAAGATCGCATTTTAATTCCATCACCTAAAGTCAGCACTTACGATCAGCAACCAGCAATGAATGCCCCTGAAGTCGCCGACCAGTTTGTTAAGGCAATCCATAGCAATAAATATGATGTCATCATCTGTAATTTTGCCAATGCCGATATGGTGGGTCACTCAGGTAATTATGAGGCTGCTACTAAAGCTGTTGAAGCCTTAGACAATTGTTTAGGTCGAATCTGGTCCGCGCTAAAAGAGTCTGGTGGCGAAATGATTGTCACTGCCGATCATGGTAATGCTGAACTGATGTTAGATGAAACAACGGGTCAAGCACACACGGCGCATACCAGTAATCCAGTGCCACTTATCTTTGCGGGTCGCGAGGCCGAGTGTATTGAGCAGGGAACATTAGCTGATATCGCGCCAACGATGCTGTCATTAATGGATTTACCGATCCCAGCGGAAATGAGTAAACACCTACTTGTTTCACTCAAATAACCTCTCTGAATTCGTGTTATCTCGCTTAATAATCGCCATTGCATTGTTCAGTCAATGTGCAATGGCTCAAGCCAAAGACGATTCTCAACAACAATTGCATGACGTTCAATCAGAAATCCAAAGCTTAAGCAAAGACAGTTCGAAGATGAAGGCATCAAAGTCTGAGTTATTTGCCCAGCTCAAACAACAAAGTCGTGCCGTTTCAAAGCTAAATAAGAGCTTATTAACGCTGACACAAACTATAAAGCAGCAAAACGCTAAGCTCAAACGTCTCGAACAACAACTCAAACAGCAACACCAATCTCAGCACGAACAGCTCAGCGCACTCAATGAGCAAATTCGAAATGCTTATATTCATGGCCAGCCGAGTTTCTTAAAAATACTACTAAATCAGCAGGATCCTGCGACACTGTCCCGTAGTACCAGTTATTTTCACTATTTTCATCAAGCTAGACAACAGCAATTAATGAATATTAACGCCACACTTGCTAATTTAACTAGCGAGCAAAAAACCTTATTTTCCGCTCAAATTGAGCAACAAAAACTGTATCAGCAACAACAGCTAAAACAACAGGCTCTACATAAAGAAACACAACGAAGACAAGTGACACTAAAACGATTAGAAGCTAAAATTACCGATCAAGATTCACGTCTCACTTTTTTGCATGAGCAAGAAAAATCATTACATTCCTTATTGGACTCTCTGAGTAAACCTAAACCTAAGGCAGAACACGCTGTTAAAGCACGGCCAAAACAGTTCTCGTTTGCTAAACGAGCAGGCTCACTATCGTGGCCAATTAAAGGAAAATTACTCGCACGCTATGGCAGCTCACGAAATGTTGGTAAACTCACATGGCAAGGCATTTTAATTTCCGCCCCTGCGGGTAAGAATATTGTGGCGTCAGCGCCAGGACAAATTGTTTTTGCAGATTGGTTAAGAGGCTTTGGCCTATTGATTATCATTGATCATGGCGATCAATATATGACGCTTTATGGCAATAATGAGACCCTACTAAAACAGGTTGGTGATCCCGTGATGACAGGTGACCTCATCGCTCACAGTGGTGATAAAGGGGTACGCCAACATGCTGGTTTATATTTTGAGATTCGACACAAAGGAAGCCCGACCAATCCATTAAAATGGTTGAGCAAAAAGAGTTAATATACAGACGCTATTAAAAGTAGCTTCTAATTAGGAAACAATATGAGTTTTTTTAAACGTGATTTTGGATTAATTGTAGCGGGTGCCACCCTAGGGGCAACACTCGTATTTGGCCAAATGGTGTTTGCCGATAAACCCAATGCAAAACCCGATCTACCTTTAGAGGATCTCCGTGCCTTTTCTGAAATTTTTGGCCGTATAAAAAATAATTATGTTGAGCCTGTAGAAGATAAAGAACTGCTGCAAAATGCCATTCGCGGCATGTTATCTGGCTTAGATCCTCATTCATCTTATCTTGACCTATCAGATTTTAAACAACTTCGAGAAGGTACCTCAGGTGAATTTGGTGGCCTCGGTATTGAAGTTACGATGGAAGATGGTTTTGTTAAAGTAGTATCGCCTATCGATGACACTCCTGCCGCACGTGCTGGAGTCTTATCTGGCGACCTTATCATTCGTCTTGACGACACCCCAGTTAAGGGCTTAAGTCTAAATGAAGCTGTAGATATAATGCGGGGTAAACCTGATAGTAAGCTCTTACTTACTATTATTCGAGAAGGGCAAGATAAACCACTAAAAATTGAGCTTACTCGTGCGATTATCAAAGTAAAAAGCGTTAAACAAAGAATGCTTGAACCTGGTTATGGTTATATCCGCATCAGTACCTTTGCATCACGTACAGGGGCAAGCTTAAAAGAAGCTATTAGTGCACTAAAAATTGAAAATGATGGTTCATTAAAAGGATTAGTTCTTGATTTACGTAATAACCCAGGCGGTTTGCTCAATGCCGCAATTGAGGTGTCTGACACCTTTATTACTAAGGGTTTGATTGTTTATACCGAAGGTCGTGTTAAAGATTCAAATCAGAAATTTAATGCTAAACCCGATGACTTACTAAAAGGAGCACCACTGATTGTATTAGTCAATGGTGGCTCGGCCTCTGCTTCAGAAATTGTTGCTGGCGCATTACAAGATCATCATCGTGCCATTATCGTGGGAACAAAAACATTTGGTAAAGGCTCAGTACAAACAGTCATGCCTCTTACCAATGATACTGCGGTTAAAATGACAACGGCTCGCTATTTCACTCCTTCAGGTCGCTCAATTCAAGCAGAAGGGATTGTGCCTGATATTGTAACCGAGGCGGTTAAAATCTCATCCTCTGAAAAAGCAATTAGCTCATTACGTGAACAAGATTTATCAGGTCATCTTGAGAATGGTAATGGTGAGACTGATGGTAAAAATGAGGATAAAGCTGATTCAGAAAAAGAGGCTGATAATACACCGCTAGCAGTGAAAGATTACCCTTTATCAGAAGCCTTGAACTTACTTAAAGGCATCAATATCTTAAGTCAAAAACCATAGGTAAATAGTCTCTAATGCCAACCGTACTTATACCACTTGCTGATGGATGTGAAGAGTTAGAAGCTGTCACATTAATCGATTTGCTGCGCCGTGCCGACATTACCGTTATTACTGCGAGCTTGGCGGAAAATACACTTATTACTGCCAGTCGTGGTGTACGACTTATGGCTGATACAACCATTGAAAACGTTATCTATGATGACTTTGATATGATTATTTTACCTGGCGGCATGCCTGGCACAACACACCTGAATGAAGATATTCATATTCAGGCACTTATTAAACGCTTATATCAGTCTGACAAAGCAATTGCAGCACTCTGTGCCGCGCCTCTCGTATTAGCAAATATGGAGCTACTTAATAATAAAAAAGCCACATGCTATCCTGGGGTTTTAAATGCCCATGAATGGCCCGAAATAAAACTGTGTGATGATGCAGTGGTTATTGACGGAAATATTTTGACATCACGCGGGCCGGGGACGGCCATGGACTTTGCCTTGGCAATTATTGAATACCTGACAAAGCAAGAAACTCGCAACACTGTTGAAGCCGATTTAGTGCGGCCTACTCAATAATAATATCTGGAAACACTATGTCCTCAATGAATATGTCTGAGCTTGCTATCTTATTAATCGAGCCGTCATCAACACAACGAAAAATAATTATGTCCCACCTGCAAGAAGAAGGGGTGGCAAATATTGATGGTGTTGCAACAGCTAAAGAAGCACTGGAACTTATTACTCACTACCCACCCGACCTTATTATCAGTGCTATGTATTTACCTGATGAGACGGCAACCGACTTACTTCAAACAATTCGCAATACAGAAGCAACCAAAGATATAAATTTTATGTTGGTTTCAAGTGAAACCAGTGTTCAAGCATTAGAACCCATTCGTCAAGCCGGTGTGGTTGCGATCCTACCAAAACCCTTTGTTCATGAAGATCTTCGCCGTGCTTTACGCACCACGGTTGACTATATTGATCCTGAAGAAATTGAATTAGAAAACTATGATACTGCAGAGTTAAAAGTACTTGTTGTTGATGATAGTTTAACTGCTCGAAATCATATTAAACGTGTTCTGAATAACTTAGGTATCCAAAATATTGAAACAGCAAAAGATGGTGTTGAAGCAGCACAAATTCTGTCTAGTGCTGAGTTTGACCTTATTGTCACTGATTTAAATATGCCAGAGATGGATGGTCAACAACTCACCCAGTTTGTACGTAATGAAATGGGTAACACCTATGTGCCTATTTTAATGGTCACCAGTGAACATGATGAAGCTCGACTAGGAAAGGTTCAACAAGCAGGTGTATCCGCTATTGTTGATAAACCGTTTGAACCTCAATCTGTTCGCGAGATTTTATTCCGTGTTTTAGATGAGCAGACTTAAGGTATCATGCTGCGACAGCAGCATTAGAATTGATTATCTCTTTGATCTGTTTCGCTAGGCTTAACTGCAGGGATGAGGTTCTTTGTCGCTGCTCACACAGTGCACTGCGGAAACCCAAATAATCAGCATTGAAAGGCTGTAACAACTCAATATCTTCAACTCTTAATGCTCCTGCTAAACCACACAGCAGTTTCTGCTGCTGTGCTTGCTCAACAAAGCGAGTCAATTGAGTCTCATCCCAATGATCTAATAAATGTTGACCATTCTTAATCGCGGTATCAACCATCACACCATAAAACCCAGTTGATTTTAATAGCTCAATACAATCATCATCGGGCATCTTATCTGCAAAAAGCACAGCAATAACGGGGGTATCCAGTTGTTTAACGGTATCCTCAAGAAGCTGAATACAGTGTGCCAAATTCTGATCTGGGAATAGTCCGATCTTGACATAATCCACATTAGAGCGAGCCATAGCGATCATTGCTTGTTTAATGATATCTGCCTGCATGGGCAAATCACCAATTGTTGCACTTGTTTGGCAACGACCATCAATCAGTTTGACGATCGCGGCTACTATTTCAACATCTAGTGCCCCTAAGGCGCCTTTAGATGGGTTTTTCATATCTAGAATGTCTGGCAGGGCAGGTAATAAAATTTGAGCCTCTGCCTGTGACTGGACACTCGCTAACCATTTAGTCATTATCTAAGTTAATCCCAGCATCTGTTATTTTTGTCATTAACCAAGCCCACGCTTCTAATTCTCTTGGGCCTGCTGTTTTTTCAATCGCGATGCTTAGATAAGCCACTTCTTGTTGCACTTTTTCTACTGGCAGCATGTTTAAACGGCTGACTAAGATAGCGGCATCAATCACAGCACTTTGAGCACGGTTAAAACCGCGAAAGGGTGCATGTGTTTGTTCACACGCGATTGCACCTTTAAAACAAGCGCGTGGATCATCATCGTCAAAACCAATAATTTCGAGCTCGGTATGAGCTAAGGCTTGAGCTAAATACTCGCCTTCAATTTGTTGGCAGGGTAGGGTGTTCCAATCTCGTCGCCCAGTTAAGGAACCGGCAAACACGCGCACATCATCGGTATAGTTAATCGTACACTGGCGATGACGTTTTAGATTGTCATAGGTCGCCGAAGGTTTAAAAGGCTGAATAAGGAAGTGACCATTCACTTCTGATATCCCCATTGGTGCAGAATGCGCCTTGCCATCTTCATTTAATGTCGTGACAATGACTTCATGGATTTTACTTTCAAGGATTGGTTTCATGATGGCTAGTTTGTTAGTAGACAAGGCAAAAATTTGCGAGGAAGCGGAGTTTACACATAGTAAATGAGTATTTTGAGTACATTTTTAACGCCGTATTTTAGCAAAAAAGACATTATGAAGCAGAGCCTTACGCTGTGCCACACTTTTTCCCAGTTGTCATCGTTGTACCTTCTTCTTTTTGCTCACTTAAATCTTGCTCATCTTTACTCACGGCAATGCCCCATTCTAATTCTTCATCTTGCGTATAGCGCTTGCCTAGTTGCCACGCAATTTGTGCACGGGCGAGTTCCACGCCAAGGTAAAAGGCATGACCCGTATCTTCTTTTAGATCTAACTGAGGGTAAAATGCAAAAGGATCAACGTCCTGCATTAAACCATCACGATTAAACATATAAATGCCTTGTTCGGCGACTTTAATCCGGTAGTTCGGATCTTTTATATTGCCGGCAAGTTCAGTAATTTCTTGGCCACTATCCGGGAAGGGACGACGATCATGTGATACCAATAAATCACTACTAATATCACGTGGCAAACTACTGTCTTCACGTGCAGTAAACATCACCCTTCTAGCTATATCTGCTTCTTTTATTGCATTTCGTGCGTGAGGACTTACTTCTGTTGCTAGCACGTTAGTTATACCAAGCTCTGATATAACCCCAAATAAAAGTGCGTTAATACCACTGGTATCGGCATCCGTCAGTTCAGTTAAGTTTCCAATCCCCATCATGATCGGAGCATCAGGATGTTTTCGACGTAGTTCATGGTAACGAACAATGGAGTCCGTTAGGCCAAAATGAATAGGATCAAGAATAGGATCAGCAATCCACGGTCGGTTGATTTTATCCATCAATTCCATCGCACGTTCCAATGAAGCTAATGATCCCATTTCAGCGGGCACAAGAATAGGTACAGAGTCTACTTCTTCAGCGAGATGGTAGGTCTTTTCCGTCAGGCTTAATAAATAATCAGCACCTGCTTTGCCTGCTCGGCGTAGATCTTCGATATATAAAGAATCGACACTGACCTTAAAACCATGTTCATGAAGCGCAATAATGGCCTCTTCCATATGGGGGAACTTTTCTTCTGGCAAGCAACCAATATCTATGACGTTAGCACCACAATCGCGGTAATAACGCGCACGTTCTATGATACTATCAATATCACGTTCAGGTGCATCGACTATTTCAGCGAAGATATTGACATCGTAACGACTTAAATCTGCTTGTTTCTTCTCTCGACCAAAGAATAAGGGTAGATCTTTCACTTCTTCGGGGCCACGAATAATCTTCACGCCCAATTGCTGACTCAATGAATCTAAATCACCACGACAACGTCCCGGCACAATAATTTGCTCATAGCCAGCGACATCTTCAGGCTTCATCCGCCGAGCTATCATCTTAGCGGTCATTAATGCGGCAACACTAAGACCTAGTTGATAAATAGAATATTCAAAGGGTAAGTTAGGCATGCTGCCAAGCACTTTGTTCAAGCTCGGCTCAGCAAGCTTACCGGTCAAAAAGAGTATTTTCTCAGCCATTGGACTCAAGTTCATTTAAACGAAGCTTTATTGCAGCTAATAGCTTTTCTGGATTTTCAACGACAGTGGTTGCTTCAAATGAACGTAACTTGTGGGTATGCGCTAAATCAACTTCTCTCGGCCATACTTTTACAATTCTATCTGGAGCAGGAGTGTCCATTTCTGGCTCAGTATCACAGGCAAGGATAATACTAGGAATGCGACACTTTCCCGCCTGAGCATAAACATTGGTCACTAAGCTATCTGATAAACCTAATACCATTTTTGCCACAGTATTTGATGTTGCTGGTGCAACCACTAAAGTGTGATAATCGCCGCGGTAAAACAAGCCTACCGGCGGTGAACTAGCAGCGCGATCATGATAAGTACGACCATCGCCATTGATAGTCTTAGGATCATGCCCATACATGCGAATAACTTCTTCGCCTGCGCGACTATAAAACAAATCAACGTCATCTAGGTCACGGATAATATCCAAACATTCTTCTAGATAATGACCGGATCCTGTCACGGCCCATGCTAAACGTGGTTTTTCTGGGGGTGATTGCATCTGTATAAACCTTAATTGACAACGTAATATATCAATTTTGCCAGACTCTTTGTTTTTAGTAAAAAATAAGATAGTTTTCACATCACTTTATACGTTAGAATTACCCTATAAATTTCATGACTTTTGGGGTCGAAAAGAATGGCTGATTCAACAAAATCAATTCCTAAAATCGTTGTTGTCGGAGGTGGGGCAGGCGGCCTTGAACTAGTCACAACATTAGGACGTAAACTCGGTAAAAAGGGTAAAGCTGATATCACCTTGGTAGATAGTACGCATACCCATATTTGGAAACCTTTATTACATGAAGTTGCTGCGGGTACGCTTGACTCTCATGAAGATGAAATTGAATACCTTGGTCAAGCCATGTGCAGTGGGTTTCGTTTCCGTCTAGGCCGCATGGATGACTTAGATCGCACGAATAAAACGATCAGTGTTGCGCCAACCCTTAATGGCAATGGTGAAGAAATCATCCCTCGTCGTAGTTTTGATTATGATTACTTAGTTATCTCTGTCGGAAGTGTTAGCCATGACTTTGGTATCAAAGGTGTTGCAGAAAACTGTCTCTTCTTAGATACCACAACACAAGCTGAGACCTTTCAATCACAGCTCCTAGAAGCTTATCTGCGTGCTCATTCACAAGGCAAACCGCTTGATGAAGGCCAGCTTGATATTGCTATCGTGGGAGCGGGTGCAACAGGGGTTGAGCTAAGCGCTCAGTTACATGAAGTCTCTCACCTTCTCACAGCCTATGGTCTTGATGAAGTACAACCTACAGATGTTAAAATTAGCATTATCGAAGCAGCAGACCGAGTTTTACCAGGCTTGCCTGAAAACCTATCAGCAGCGACTGAGAAAGAACTCGGCAAACTTGGCGTCACCTTATTTACTAATGAGCGTGTTGTTGAAGTCACACCAGATGCGATTAAAACCGAGAGTGGCAAAACCATCTCAGCGGCTATAAAAGTATGGGCAGCGGGTATTAAGGCACCTGATTTCTTGAAAGATATTGCTGGTTTAGAAACTAACTGGATGAATCAACTTGTTGTTAAACAAACGCTACAAACAACACTTGATGATGATATCTACGCAATTGGTGACTGCTGTGCGTGTAAATGGGTAGGTGAAGATCAAAACGTTCCACCTCGAGCTCAAGCAGCACATCAAATGGCTTCTTTAACCTATAAATCAATCAAATCTCGTATGGCAAACAAAGAGATCCCCGAATATCACTACCACGACTATGGCTCATTAGTATCACTGGGCAAATACAGTACCGTGGGTAATATGATGGGTAGCTTGAGTAAGGGTAGTTTGATGATTGAGGGCTTTATGGCCCGTATGATGTATTTATCTTTATACAAAATGCACCAAGTGGCCCTATTCGGTTTATTTCGTGTCGGCATGCTGTCCTTGTCTCACCTATTTCGACGCAGTGTACACCCCAAAATTAAGCTCCACTAAGTCTTCACTATGCGTCGTTTAAACACATAAAAAAAGCCTGAAAGGAATGTCCTTTCAGGCTTTTTTTATAGCTAAAATTAAATCGTTATTTCAGTGACATTCTTTCAGCAATACCATTACCAGCAATGCGATGTTTTATTGCTGCTGCTAGATGAATGACAATTAAGCCAATCAGCAAAAATGCTAAACATTCGTGTGCTTGTGAAAATAGTTCCCGCATCTCTTTGTCTGCTTCAGCTAAACGCGGCAATGCGAGTCCCCAAAACTTAGTGTCATATTTACTAAACATCGACTGAGCATACCCCGATAAAGGCATAGCGACCATTACGAAATAAATTAAGCCATGAACGGCCCCAGCAGCCTTCTGCTGCCATTTTGAGATAGTATCTGGCAATGCAGGTGCTTTATGCGTTAAACGCCAGACCACGCGCAATACAATTAACATGGCGACAGTCAGCCCCATGGATTTATGTAATAAGAAGTAGAAAGCACGCACACTTTCTTCACCCGCTGGTAACTCAGACTCTTTCGGCAATTCAATCATGAACAAACCTAGGCCGATCATGGCAAAGATTATTGCTGCAATTAACCAGTGTAGAATGATTTGTACTCGGTTATAACGTGTCACATTAGTGTCCATTTTCATCTCCATCTTTTCTTTTCATCAATGCCTAAATAACAATAAAGGCCATAATAGTAATTATTATGACCTTATGTTGTTAGCAAAAAATCCGTGCTCTAAAAATAAATATAGTTAGATATCCAGATTAGTAGCCTGTAATGCATTTTTCTCAATAAACTCACGGCGGGGTTCAACATTGTCACCCATTAAGGTAGTAAATGTTTCATCAGCTGTGATTGCATCTTCGATTTTAACTTGTAATAAGCGTCGCTTAGATGCATCCATAGTTGTTTCCCAAAGCTGGTCTGGGTTCATCTCACCCAGCCCTTTATAACGCTGTACATTTTGACCTCGGCGCGCTTCAGCCATCAACCATTTAACCGCTTGGGCAAAATCAGTAATACCTTCACTTCGTTCGCCACGTTGTACTCGTCCTGTCTCATCAAACAAACCATTAATCTTATCTGCAAATGCTAAGATTCGCTGATATTCGGTGCTGGCAAAGAAATCACCTGGAATATGGAAATCAGTGCTAATACCATGGCGGCTAAAGCTGACATTAATATAATGTGCTGATTCATCACTTTTCTGCGCTACGGAAAGCTTATAACTGGTGCCGGTTGGCAACGTGCTATTTAATCGTAATTCAATAACTGCCAACCATGTTGTCATGGCTGTTGAATCCGTTAATTCAGGGATAGCTGGCTGATAAATCAACTGATCTAAGAAAGGAGGGTAGTAATGACTTGATAAGCGAAGAATAACGCCTTTCACAACTTGATACTCTTCAATCAGTACATTCAGTGCATTACCGCTAATCACTTCTGCGCTTTCACTTGGGTGCAGCTCAGCATTTGCCAGTGCTAACTCAGTCAAATAACTATCCATTTCAGCATCATCTTTGACGTAACGTTCTTGTTTACCTTTTTTAATCTTATATAAAGGTGGTTGAGCAATATAAATATGTCCTCGCTCAACAAGCTCAGGCATTTGGCGATAGAAGAAAGTTAACAATAATGTTCTGATATGAGAACCATCGACATCGGCATCAGTCATGATAATGATATGGTGGTAACGCAATTTATCAGGATCATATTCATCGCGGCCGATACCACAACCCAGCGCCGTAATTAACGTGCCTACCTCAGCAGAACTTATCATCTTGTCAAAGCGTGCACGCTCAACATTCAAGATTTTCCCTTTCAAAGGTAAGATTGCTTGAGTGCGACGATCACGACCTTGTTTTGCACTACCTCCCGCAGAATCACCCTCCACTAAGAATATTTCTGATAGGGCGGGGTCACGTTCCTGACAGTCGGCTAATTTGCCTGGCAAACCAGCAATATCTAAGGCTCCTTTACGACGTGTTAATTCCCGTGCTTTACGGGCTGCATCACGTGCTCGTGCGGCATCAACCATCTTATTAGCAATAAGTTTACTGTCAGCTGGGTTTTCAACTAAGAAGTCATGGAAATGTTGATTCACTAAAGACTCTACAATCGTCCTCACTTCAGAAGAAACCAATTTATCTTTTGTTTGTGATGAAAACTTTGGATCAGGTACTTTTACTGACAAGACCGCCGTTAAACCTTCACGTGCATCATCACCACTGGTAGCCACTTTTGATTTTTTTGCTAAACCTTCAGCTTCAATGTACTGATTCAACGTTCTTGTTAAGGCTGCTCGGAAACCAGCTAAATGGGTACCACCATCACGCTGAGGAATATTATTAGTAAAACAATAAATATTCTCTTGATAAGAATCATTCCACTGCATTGCTAGCTCAACAGTAACATCTTCTTTTTGACCATTGATGCTGATAACCATTTCATGCACGGCTGTTTTATTTTTGTTCAAATGATCAACAAAGGCACTAATACCACCTTCATAATGGAATACTTCACTTTGCTCATCACGTTCATCTGTTAATACAATGCGTACACCTGAGTTCAAAAAGGCTAATTCACGAATACGTTTTGCTAAGATTTTATAATCAAATGTGATGACATTAGAGAATGTTTGTTCACTAGGCCAAAACTGAATCTTTGTGCCTGTCGTATCGCAATCTTCACCTGCTTGGATAGGACCATCAGGTTCACTGTCTGTATAACTTTGGCGATGAACTTTACCGCCACGACGAATCTCTAGAGTTAGTTTTTTCGACAAGGCATTTACAACTGAAACACCTACACCATGAAGACCACCGGAAACTTTATAAGAATTATCATCGAACTTACCACCCGCGTGTAATACCGTCATGATAACTTCTGCGGCCGAAACACCTTCTTCTTCGTGAATATCTACAGGTATTCCGCGACCATTGTCTGACACGGAAACAGAATCATCTGGATGAATTCGAACATTAATTTCTGTACAGTAATTTGCCAAAGCCTCATCAATAGAGTTATCTAAAACTTCAAACACCATATGATGTAAGCCAGTTCCGTCATCAGTATCACCGATATACATGCCAGGACGTTTCCGTACAGCATCTAATCCTTTTAATACTTTTATATTCGACGAGTCGTATGAATTTTCTTCGGTTGTCATAATCTATCCATTGAAGGGTTAGGTTTTGAGCTAAAGTGTTATTTTAACACATCATGAGCCTAAAGTAGCGCCCCATGTTTCACGTGAAACACTGTTGCATTTGGGTATGATTTTAGCCCCATGTCCGTTGCCGTAATAAATGCTTGAACGGGTAGAGTGACTAATTCATTTAATACATTTTGTTGGTGTTGCTTATCTAGTTCTGAGCTAATATCATCGAGTAACAAAATGCTGTTTTCATGTTTTATATGCTCAGTAATTTTTGCTTGAGCCATACATAAGGCTAAGAAAAAGAGTTTCTGTTGGCCTCGCGAAAAGACGTCTGCGGGATTAAAATCATTAATAGTGAAAGACCAATCTGCCGCATGACTTCCTGAGCGTGTGTAAGCTAATTGACGATCTCTTTCGAGTGAGTCAGCCAGTGACGTAATGAGGTTTTTATCCTTATTCCAACCCGTACGATATTTAATCGCAAATTTCGCCCCCTGATATTCAGGACAAAGCCGTTGGAAAATGACTTCAAATTGAGTCAAAATGGTGTCCAATTGCACACGCCTTAATTGTGTAATTTGTTCTCCATGCTGTGCCAAATGCGTATCCCACAACTGGACCTCATCATTATTTTTCTTCTGCCGTAGTGCTGAGTTGCGTTGCTGGAGTACTTTTTTATATGATTGCCAGTGAAAATTAAAGCTTGGTTCCACGTGAAACAATCCCCAATCCAAAAGTTGACGACGATAGCGAGGACCCTGTTCAAAGAACTGATGACAATTTGCAGGAATGAACTGCAAGGGCAGTTGCATAGCCAAGTCAGACAAGCGCTTCAATGGCGCGCTATTCAATCGTATTTTTAGACCGGTCTGCTGATGAAACTGCACGCCAAGCGGCGTATCGTTAGCTATTCTTGCTACAACTTGCAGTTGTTCTTGGCCAAATTGAATCGCTGTTTTTAGTGTTCGAGTTTTGAATGATCGGCCCAATGCAAGCAAGTGAATTGCTTCAAGTATGCTTGTCTTACCCGCCCCATTTTCACCTAATAACAGGTTGATTCCATCAGCAGCTTGGAATGAAAGTTCAGTGATATTGCGTAAGTGAGCAATATTTATTTGGCTTAACAACAGTAAGTGTCCGTAAGGGCGTTAATATAAAAGTCCTTACTTTACGTGAAAAACAAGCGTGTATAAACCTTAATTATTAGTTAAGTAAATCTGGTAATTGTTTCGCAAAAGCACCTTTTTCAGACACCATATCACCACTGAGAACAAAGCCAAGAAGATCTTCATTAGCAGCAACAAATAGACCTTTAATGCCAAAGCCAGAAGGCGAAGCTTCAAATTTCCACTCGCCAACTGCGTCACGAGCAGGGGGAGCAGTAATTAAGGGGTAGCTTGGTGTTTTAACCGCGACAGGCATAGCAGGGTATTTTACAGCAGTTAATTCGCCTGCAAGAGTTTTAGCTAATGCCTTCGCTGCAGCCATAATAGGCGCAATAAATAGTAAATTATGGCCTGATACTTCAGCACAATCGCCTAGTGCATAGATATTGGGCTGGCTTGTTTGTAAAAATTCATTAGTCACAATACCACGATTCAAGTTTAATCCGGCTGAACTAGCAAGCGCAGTATTTGCGCGCAAACCGACAGCTGATATGACCACATCAGCATTTAGTTTGTCACCATTTGTTAATGTTATTTCATAAGTCGAATCACTATGATTGATGCTTTGTGTTGAAGTCTCAAAGTGCCAATCAACACCGGCATCCGCAAGTGTCATTTTTAACTCTTCAGCAATAGGTGTGGGTAATAAAGCATCCATTGGCAATAAGCTTGGTCCGATAACGGACACCGCTATACCTACATTAATTAAGTCGTTAGCAAACTCACAGCCAATTAGACCTGGCCCAATAATAGCCACCCGTTTAGCATCAATAAGCGTGTCACGAAATAGGGCATAATCGGCGAGATTGTTCACGGATAACACCTCATCAGCAGCATCGCCATCGATCGGAATACGGATAGGCTTTGCACCAACAGCTAAAACAAGCTGACCATACGCAAGCAGCTGTCCATCGCTCATACTAATCTGTTTAGCCTCAGGATCTATTGTCGTCACAACAGTATGCGTCAAGATGGTCGCATCTAATTTAACGGCCATTGCCTGTGCATCGAACATAGCGATTTGATCCGCTGTTTTACCTTTTGTAAGAGCATTAGATAACATCGGTTTTGGATAGCTACGACCATCATCTTCTGTGATCAAAACTAATGGGCTTGTTGCGTCCAACTTACGAAATTCTCGTGCTAGCGTATAAGCAGCTATGCCTGTGCCAATAATAATTACAGCTTCCATAACATTCATCTCTTTATAAAATGGAGGAGGGCACAGTTCACACCAGCCCTCCCGAAAATAATGTTCTAGATTTCTACCATTTCAAAGTCTTCTTTACCTACACCACACTCAGGACATTCCCAATCATCTGGAATATCAGCCCATTTTGTACCAGGTGCAATCCCTTCTTCAGGTGCACCTTTAGCTTCATCATAAATCCAGCCACATACAACACATTGCCATTGTTTCATTTTATTACTCTCCAAATTTTTGTTTGTTAAATTAAAGCTGTTTAGAACAGTTTATATTTTGACTCAGAACAAGGCATGTGTACAAAAATAACTTTGCTTCTGAAATAAAAGATAAATATTCAAAATTTTATTTTGTTGAATCTAATGCATCTTGGTAGTGCTGAGCATGACGCTTTTCAACTTTTGCTAATGCAGCAAAACGTTTTTCTGCTGTTAATAATACTTTAGCAAACATTTCAGCATGTTCCTTAGATTCTTCAATTTGCTCATCCATTTCAGCTACCGCAGCAGCGTTTCGTTCGTCTAATGCTGTATTGCGAAATTCCGGATACATTTCTGTGTATTCATAGGTTTCACCATCAATCGCAAGTTGTAACATTTTTTCTACCGTTAAGGTATCTTGCGGAAATAGTAATTGAAGATGTCCAAATGCATGTGCCGTTTCTTGTGCTGCTGTTTTCTCAAAAACCTCGGCAATATCATCAGCACCTAATGCGCGACACTGTTTAGCAAAATAAAGGTATTTTCTATTGGCCATTGATTCGCCAGCAAATGCGGCTTCTAAATTTTTAATTGTTTGTGATACTTCATTTTGCATTGTCATTATCTTTGCCTCTCTTAGAAAGTTTTGCCTGTCTTGTCTGCTCAGGTTGGAAACTAGTCTACGTTTTATGTTACTTTAGATCCAACAGATTATTACGATGATATTAAGTGGGATTTCCGATTATGAACTTACCAACGCTTCGTCAACTACAGTATCTAAGCGCCGTGGTTGAATTAAAACACTTTGGTCAGGCTGCCGATCGTTGCTTTGTGACTCAATCAACACTGAGCGCGGGTATTCAAGACTTAGAACAGCTGTTAGGGCTTGCACTGTTAGAACGAACAAATCGTAAAGTCATGCCTACTGCCCTAGGCATTGAGATCGCCGAGCAAGCACGAACCATTCTATCTCTATCTGCAGATTTAGTTGAACTGGCTCGATCTGAGAGCAATCCTTTATCAGGCCGTATACGTATCGGGGTTATCCCCAGTATTAGTCCATTTTTACTGCCTAAGGTGTTACCTGCCATTCGAACTCAATTGCCAGAATTAGAGTTAGTACTCATTGAGGACCAATCTGAACGTTTATTACAGCAATTAAAATCTGGCGAGATTGATTTAGCTGTTTTAGCCTTCCCCTATAATATAAATGGCTTCAGTCATCGTATTTTTGCTGAAGAACAGTTTTGGCTAGCACTACCACAAGATCACCCTTTAACAGCTAAGTCCGAGATTGATGCCGAGAAATTACCTATTAATGACCTGTTACTGCTGTCTGAAGGCCATTGTATGCGAGAGCATGCGCTTAGTGCTTGTCAGTTGCCTACAACAACACAACGTACCAGTGTGCAAGGAACAAGCCTATATACATTGATTGAGATGGTTGCCGGTGGGCTAGGTATTACCTTAATCCCTGAAATGGCCATTCACTCTGATATGGTTCAACATGCAGATATTTGCCTGCGTCCACTTGCTGTGAAAGATAATAAAGCTATGCGTGAACTAGGTTTAGTATGGCGACCAAGTTATAAACGAAACGAAACGCTAGAATATCTTGCTCATTGCTTCACAGACGCATTAGCTAACTAGCTTATTCCGTTTTAGCATAAAAGTGACGGAGCTTGAGAAACTTCGCACTAATGTCAGCACTCGAATAAGGTGGTTTAAATCGCGCATAAATTCGTGCTTTGGGATCGACTAAAAAAATATGGTGTTCTTGTTCAATTTGATAACTGCCATCACTAAAGTCTGTCTGTAAATAAAGCGCGATAAATTCTTTTGCCAACGCTTCTATTTCTTGTTCATCCGCTGTAGCAGCAACAAAGTCAACGTGCTGTGATTGCAAGAATTGATCTAGCTGTTGTGCAGTTTCGTGCTGACTATCTAAGCCTATTGTGAGGAACTGAAAATCGGCATTTGCGAATGAAGCTTGTAATTCAGCCATATTTTTTAAACTCGAATCACATTCAGGCAAGCATTGACCATGAGTAAAATAAACAAAGGTCCACTTATTCTCAAACCATAAGTTAGTAAGCGCTAACTTACTACTTGTTGCTAGTGAAAGTGGTGACAAAGGCATGACAGGAGATGATATATAAGCTTGCATATCCAGCGGTATATCGCGTGCATCGTCATACATTAAAGGTAGGCGATTCAACCACAGGATCAATAAAAAACTCACAATGATGAGATATGTGAATAAAAAACACTTAGAATTAAGACCTTTACATTGTTTGGCCATAGAACAATTTCTCACCGATTTGAAATACTAAGGCTGAATCCTACACCATAAAGGGTTAAATGCGAGCAAATGAATGAGTGAGAAATTATTCAAGTCCACAGCTATTGTTAGCATGATGACGTTCATCTCACGGATCTTAGGCTTTGTTCGAGATATTGTTATAGCACGCATGTTTGGTGCAGGCTTAGGCGCTGATGTCTTTTTTGTCGCCTTCAAAATACCCAACTTTTTACGCCGACTATTTGCTGAAGGTGCTTTTTCACAAGCCTTCATTCCTGTTTTAGCTGAATATCGTCAACGTGGTGATAAAGATCTTAAACAACTTATTGCCAATACTAGTGGCACACTTGCCAGCATATTATTTGCCATTACCGCCCTCGGTGTGATCGCTGCGCCATTATTAATTATGATCTTTGCGCCTGGTTTTATTGATAACCCACACAAAATAGGCCTAGCCGGTGACTTACTAAAAATCACTTTTCCTTATCTATTTTTTATTTCGCTGACGGCATTAGCAGGATCAATCTTAAATAGTTTTGGCAAGTTTGCTGTGCCTGCCTTTACGCCCGTATTTCTTAATTTATCTTTAATTGGCTGTGCTTTATGGTTATCGCCCCAACTGGATGAGCCGGTAACAGCATTAGCATGGGGTGTATTTATCGGTGGCCTAGTACAGCTACTATTCCAAATTCCATTCTTAATCAAAATAGGTCAATTACCAAAACCACGCTGGGGCTGGAAAGACAGTGGCGTACAAAAAATACTTACCCTGATGATCCCCGCCATGTTTGGTGTTTCGGTCGCACAAATCAATTTATTACTTGATACCTTATTAGCTTCATTTTTAGTCACTGGCAGTATTTCATGGCTGTATTACTCTGACCGTCTAGTTGAATTTCCACTCGGCGTGTTTGGTATCGCTTTATCTACTGTGATCCTACCCAGCTTATCTAAAAAACATGCCTCGGCATCAAAGGCTGAGTTCTCTCATACTATCGATTGGGCATTACGCTGGGTATTTATCATCGCTACACCGGCTGCAATAGGCCTGATTTGGCTTGCAGAGCCTTTATTGATGACATTGTTCCAGTATGGTGAATTCACTGCTGACGACGCTCATAAAGCATCTCTGAGCTTAATGGCTTATGGCCTAGGATTATTACCGTTTATTTTTATTAAGGTCTTAGCACCCGGCTACTATGCCCGCCAAGATACTAAAACACCGGTCAAAATCGGTATGATCGCCATGGCTACCAATATGGTGCTCAATATTATATTGATGATTCAATATGCCCATGTTGGCTTAGCACTCGCCACCTCCATATCTGCCGTGCTGAATGCATCTCTACTTTATATTGGCTTAAGAAAGAGTGATGTCTACCGACCTGATGTCGGTTGGGGCCGGTTTATGCTCAAATTGCTGCTACCCAACAGCCTGTTACTACTACTGCTATTTTGGTTTACCCCTGAAATAAGCCAGTGGGTTGAAGGTTCTGTTTGGCAACGAGCGACCATGTTATTTAGTTTGATCGCTGGGGCGATGGCGCTTTATTTCACAGCACTATCCATTGTCGGCATCAAAATAAAAAGCTTGCTAAAACCAACAGCATCTTCTTAGTCAGCTTGTAGATCTGCAAAAGATTTTAATGCGATATTAGTCGCTTGTTCAGTCGTTGCAGCCAAGACGTTAAAGTGACCCATTTTACGACCTGGACGAGCTTCTTTCTTGCCATAGAGATGCAGTTTAATTTCTGGCTGAGTCAATAATGTGTCCCAATGTGGCTGGCTACTTCCCCAAACATCACCGAGAAGATTCATCATCACAACAGGTGAAGTTAATTCACAATTACCTGATGGCAAACCACATAACATGCGTACTTGCTGTTCAAACTGTGATGTTTCACAGGCATCTAAGGTAAAATGACCGGAGTTATGTGGACGAGGAGCAATCTCATTGGCAAGAATATCGCCTTGTTGAGAAATAAAGAACTCAACGGCCATCGTGCCGACATAGCCTAAACCATCAGCAATGGTATCAGCCATTTCAATGGCTTGTTGAGCTTGTTGCTCAGGCACACTGCTAGGGACGGTAGTAGAATGTAAAATACCATTCACATGTACATTTTCAGCAACAGGGAAGTTAGTGATGTCACCTGATTGGCTACGCGCTAACACTGTAGAAATCTCACGTTCAAGATTAATACGTTGCTCAAGTACACATTCCACTTCATTTAATGCAGTAAAGGCAGCACGTACATCATCCGCCGTTTGACACACTGCCTGGCCTTTGCCGTCATAACCAAAACTAGCCGCTTTAATAATGGCAGGAAATTGGAACGTGTCGGCAATGGCATCAATATCTGTCATGCTACGAATAGCGGCATAAGGTGCAACATTAATACCCAATGATTCAATAAATGCCTTTTCAACTAGTCTATTCTGAGTTGAAGACAATGCTTTTGATGAAGGATGTACAACTGTTTTAGCTTCTAAGAAAGATAACACCGTGGCTGGAATATTTTCGAACTCTGTTGTTACTGCATCACACTGCTGTGCAAGTTGGGCAAGCGCCGTTTCATCGGTATATTTTGCACAGATATGTTGATCAGCAATAATGCCGGCAGGACTATTTACATCCGGCTCCAATACGATCACTTTATAACCCATCGTTTGAGCAGCAGTTACAAACATGCGGCCTAATTGACCACCGCCAAGCATGCCAAGAGTAGCACCAGGTAAAATCATAATCGACTCGTCTTTATTTATTGTGGAGGAAGTGTCATTGCCAACACGCTTTTGTGTTGATCTTGTCTAAACTGGTCTAATTTATCTGCCAGTGCTTTATCTGTTGTCGCTAATTGTGCGATGGCAAATAAAGCCGCATTGGCTGCGCCCGCTTCACCAATAGCAAATGTGGCCACGGGAATACCTTTAGGCATTTGCACAATCGACAATAAAGAATCCTGACCTTTAAGATAACGAGAAGGAACGGGGACACCTAATACCGGAAGGGTTGTATTCGCGGCCAACATGCCAGGCAAATGAGCCGCTCCACCCGCACCGGCGATAATACAGGCTAAGCCTTTATCTTTGGCAGTGACGGCATAATCCGTCAATAAATCAGGTGTACGATGTGCCGAGACAACTTTAGCTTCATAAGCCACACCAAAGGCTTCCAGTTGCTCAACTGCTTTTTGCATAACAGGCCAGTCACTATTGCTGCCCATCACTACGCCAACTACAGGTTTATCCATTATTTATCCGTTGCTTATCTTAAGAACAACATAACATTTTAGCTAATTTGTTGAAAATAGGGAAATTTAGCAATTAGGCTCGGTATTTAAGCATTACATTAATTAAGGTCTTTATACAAAATAATGTACAAACATCGCGTTTTTAGGGATATGATACGGCTTAGCTTAACTTATTAAATATGGGTCCACATTATGATAAAGTCACGTTTCAAACCCTTACTTATCCTTTCACTGTCACTTTGTATTAGTTTCTCATTAGTCTCCTGCGATGGCAGTGACAAGCCTGCTGTAGAAGCTAAACCCATCATCGAACTCGATGATGCTAATCTAAAACAATTCAAACTGGCACTAGCTAAAGACTATATAAAAACTCAAAAATCGCTATTGAAATCATTTTATAGTCATAAAAAATCAGGTGATACTTATGGATTTACTCAATACAGAAACTTCACTTGGACACCTGCATTTATTGAGAAAAAAGACTATTACCAAGCCACTTTAGATAAAAACCGAGCTTATATTGATAAAAAATCAATCAAACCACTATTTCTTCATTTTGAAAACTTGATTTATATTGGTCTTAATCTAAAAAATGGCCTACTCAATGACGATCAAGAGTTATTAAAAACAACCATCGCTGAGGCGGCGGCTAACAAAAAACAGGTCATATCGCTGGCGAAAAAATAGCGTTTAACAAGAAAATCAAAGACCTTTGCCCAGCTAATTACTAGGCAAAGGTTTTTTTATGCCTTAGATCTAAGACTCCACCTTCTCAGTAAAGCCACATTCTTTCTGCGGACAGACTTTCTCGGTACCACGACTTTTAGTCGTTTTAACCGTTAATATCGGCCATTTGCAATCAGGGCACTCTTCCTTCACTGGCTCATTCCATAAAGCATAATCACAATCGGGATAATCAGAGCAGGAAAAGAAGATTTTGCCACGACGTGATTTACGCGTCAGGATCTCACCTTTATTACATTGCGGACAGGTCACGCCCGTATTGGTTGGCTGCTCTAATGATTCAATATGTTTACATTTTGGATAACTACTACAGCCAATAAATTTACCGTATTTACCGGTACGAACCCATAAGTCTGATTCACATTTTGGACATTTTCGATCAGCAACTACTTCAGGTTCATTTGACGTTTCTTCACCATTGATATTGCGGGTGTAATCACATTCAGGATAAGCAGTACAGCCAATAAAGCGACCACTTCGGCCTAGGCGGCTGGATAAAGGCTTGCCACATTTAGGACAGTCTTCACCAATATCTTCTTGGGTAACATCGCTGCGTTGAACTTCTTTATCTTTGGTTTCAACCTGTTCTTTAAACGGTGTCCAGAAGTCACGTAATAAGGGCACCCACTCTTTTTCACCACGTGCCACAGCATCAAGATCATCTTCTAATTTCGCGGTGAAATCATAATCAACGTATTTGGTGAAATGTTGTGCCAAGAACTTGCCCACCACGCGGCCGACATCGGTTGGATGGAAACGTTTTTTCTCCAGTTCAACATATTCACGCTGCAATAAGGTTGAGATGATGCTGGCGTACGTTGATGGGCGACCAATATCATGCTCTTCCAAAGAACGCACCAAACTTGCTTCACTAAAGCGTGGTGGTGGCTCGGTGAAATGTTGTTCTGGACGAATCTTGTTCAAGTCGATCACATCGCCAACTTCCATCGGTGGCAATAAACGCTCATCTTTATCTGATTTAGCCGCATCATCTTTGCCTTCAAGATAGACACTCATAAAACCAGGGTTAACCACGGTAGAGCCATTCGCTCGGAAGGTATTACCGGTGCCACAGCCTAAATCAACCGCCACGGTATTCATGGTGGCATGAATCATTTGACTGGCAATCGTACGCTGCCAGATCAAGGTGTATAGCTTAAGTTGATCAGATGATAAATAGGCTTTTAATGACTCCGGTGTACGTAATATAGACGTAGTACGAACCGCTTCATGCGCCTCTTGAGCATTTTTAGATTTTGTTTTGTATACCTGTGGATTAGCAGGCACTGATTCAGCGCCATATTTTTCAGCAATAAAACCACGAATTTCTTCAACCGCTTCAGCCGCTAAGGAAACGGAATCGGTACGCATATAAGTAATTAAACCTACAGCGCCTTCGCCGGTGTCAGCACCTTCATACAATTGCTGGGCCACACTCATAGTACGCTGTGCACCAAAACCTAGTTTACGTGAGGCTTCTTGTTGCAATGTAGACGTTGTAAATGGCGCGGCAGGATTACGTTTACGTTGTTTTTTATCCACTTTAGAAACAACTAGTTTGCCATCGGCAGCCTTAGTTAAGGTCGCTACAACTTCACTAGATTGGGTTTCATTATTCACCGTGAACTGAGACAGCTTATCACCTTGATAATGAGTGAGCTTGGCTTCTATGGCTTGTTTTTTGACAGCCGCATCCGCTTCAATGGTCCAATATTCTTTAGGAATAAACGCTTCAATTTCTAATTCACGTTCAACAATCATCCGTAATGCAGGACTTTGCACGCGACCCGCAGATAAACCACGACGCACTTTTTTCCACAATAATGGGGACAGGGTGAAACCCACCAGATAATCTAATGCTCGACGTGCTTGTTGGGCATTGACCATGTCCATCGATAGTTCACGTGGACTGGCTACCGCATCATTCACCGCTTGTTTGGTAATTTCATGAAACACCACACGATGAGTGACTTTATTTTTAAGTATGCCGCGTTTTTTTAATAATTCGTATAAATGCCATGAAATAGCTTCTCCCTCGCGATCTGGATCCGTTGCGAGATAGAGTTCATCAGCTTTCCTCATTGCCTTGGCAATGGCATCAACATGTTTACTATTGCGGTCTATGACTTGATACTTCATCGCAAAATCATGTTCGGTATCAACAGCACCTTCTTTAGGTAAGAGATCCCGTACATGACCATAAGAGGCTAATACTTCAACATCTTTACCTAAATATTTTTTAATGGTCTTTGATTTTGCAGGAGATTCTACAATGACTAATTTTTTTACCATATCTTCTGGGTATCTCTAATTAACTTTTTACCAAAACGAACAATTTCAACACTAATATCTAGTGAATAACCGCTTCCAAATCTTCAAATACTAAGTCTTCCATCCATGCATAAGCGACTTCACGGCCCGGTTGATAAAACAATACCATCAACACAACCCATTTCATTTGCTCTAAATCAATTTCATCAGTATCCAGCGCCATTACTCGCTCGATAACCACTTCACGTGTCGCCGCATCTAATACGCCAACCTGTTCTAGAAACAATATATAACCACGACAACTCATATCAAGTCGGTCCATTTCTGGTTTGTTATATAAACGTAAGGCAAAACCTGCTTGTTTATTTTCTTCAGGGCTGTCTTCTGAAACGACAGTCATGCTTTCTAACCAGTCAAATGCTTTATTAACCTCTAATTGTTGAAAACCAACACGCTCAAGCTCAACCTCTAAGGTGTCTTTATCAGGTTTATTGGTATCTTCTGTATCAATATAGTTTTCAAATAAATACAGTAATACATCAATTACATTTTCTTTCATTGTGTTCCTTGATTGCCTGTTCGCACATATCGTCCGCCAGGTAATGATTCAATCTGACCTTGTAACTCTAATAATAACAGCATGGATGAAACAATATCTGCCGTCAATCCACAACGTTCAATCAAACTATCTATTTGTATAGGATCATAGCCTAAGTGCTCAAACAAAATTTGATAGTCACTATCCTCATCCTGCGCTAATTCAGCTGATGATTGTTCTGACCCCAAATCGAGCTGAAAACCTGCTAAAGCACCTAGCTCTTCTAATACATCCTCTGCCTTTTCAACCAGCTTTGCCCCTTCACGAATCATTTGGTGGCAACCACGCGACAAGGGGTTGTGGATAGAACCGGGAATAGCAAACACTTCTCGCCCTTGTTCCAATGCCATTCGTGCTGTGATTAACGAGCCACTGCGCACCGCGGCTTCAACCACCAGCGTACCTAAAGATAAACCGCTAATGATTCGATTGCGTCTTGGAAAGTTTTCCGCTCGCGGGGCTGTTCCTAATGGAAACTCGGACACAATAGCCCCTGTTGTCGTTATATCATCAGCCAACGATTTATGTTTGGCCGGATACACAAGGTCAAGACCTGTACCGATAACCGCAATTGTTTTTCCTTGCGCTGCTAGAGCACCTTGATGTGCCGCAGCATCAATGCCCATCGCTAATCCACTGGTAATGGTTAAACCACCTTGCGCTATATAACGGGAAAATTCAAAGGCAGTATCCCGCCCTGAAGCAGATGGATTACGACTGCCGACTAAGGCAATCTGCCACTGCGATAATAAACTTACATCGCCTTGCACAAATAATAAGCTGGGCGGATCGGCTATTTGTTTAAGTAACTCAGGATAACGTGGATCATTCAGTGTCAGTATGTGTCGGTCAGATTCGGCAAACCACTGTAAATCTTGCTCAACACGATCCCAATCAGGGTTTATTAAAGCACTACGACTACGATCAGAAATTCCTGTTGCCAATGTTGGACTGGCAAATAAAGTCTCAAGATCATCAAACTGCGCTAATAATCGAGCGAAGGTTTTTGGCCCAACACCGGGCGTCAAATGTAAAGCCAAATAATAGGCTAGGGAGCGCTGCTCTCCGGCAAACCTATTCAAGCGTTATTATTCCGCAGAACTCACTTTATCATTGATATGAATGGCTTTAGTTGCTTTCATCACAATGGCATAGCTGACTTTCTCAAACACCTTAAAGACCATCGCAATACCCGCATACTCATCAGGTAATGTCACCGTTGCGTTACGATCGACACCTTTATTGTGGGTATTGAAATAGCTTTCATCTTCTCTGCCTGACAGCACAGGATCAATGACATTCTTACCTGTTTGATAAATTTGCAAAACATGGCCTGCTTGCAAAGCATCTCTATCGCCACGATTTAAAACAACAATTTGGTATTGGCCCACTTGGGACACGCCATTAAATACAGAGATGATTTGACCCGCTATTTCCTGTTCTGGTGAACGAGGAAAAAAGTTCATTTCGTAATCATCTTCAATAATGGGTAATAATCTATCGCCGATCAGTATTTCTTGTGTTGTTTTTGTTAATGCAACTGTCGCAGGGTCGCCCATCGCAGCAACCACGCCATCACCTTTATAAATGGCTTCATAACCTAACACTTCTTGTGTTTGCGGATCGATATAGACTTTGCCAGAACTAAACACACTGTAGGCCTTAGCCTTTTCTTCTGCTAAGCCTCGTACATAAACACGATCACCTGCACCCGAAATCAAACGCTCTTCTGAGCCAGCAACAATATAGGGTGCCGCAGCTAACTCACCTTCAGAAACCACTTGAGGACGGGTTAAAAATGCTCTTATTTCATCAAGGGGAATGGTGGCAATCGCTTTATCTAATTTGATTTCGCGCGCTTCTGGTGACATTTTATAAGCAGTAGAACCACGAGTAAGCTCTAATACCGGCTTACCATCACGATAAACTAAAGTCAGTAAATCACCCGGATAGATCAGATGTGGGTTTTCAATATAGGAGTTGACACTCCATAACTCAGGCCAGTGCCATGGGTATTTCAAGAATCGCCCTGAAATATCCCATAAAGTATCGCCGCGAACGACCTCATACTGCTGAGGGTGATCGGGGTTTAACTCCACTTCTGCGGCAGTTAAAGACAAGCTAAACGATAAAAACAATAGGCTTAACAAGACACGACGTATCATCAAAATATCCTCACAGGCATCCAAGCAATACTGTTTAAACTAAAAGTCTAAACAACGAATAACTGACAGTTTGGTATAAGCGTGGCTACTAATCAAGTAATTCAATAAAAAACCGTGACCAAATAGTCATTTGGCTTGGGCTTATTAATAGGTTAAAGTAGGATTCATTAACACTTAAATTATAAATAATCTGGAGAATAACCATGAAAATCATTGCTTATACATTGCTTGGTCTTGCTAGCTTAGTTAGCGCACAAAGCGTATTTGCTGGCGATGCAGCGGCAGGAAAAGCAAAAGCGGCAGTTTGCGCTGCTTGTCATGGTGCAAATGGTGTGGCATTAATGCCAGCTTATCCAAACCTTGCGGGTCAAAATGAAGCTTACCTTGTCTCATCATTAAAAGCATACCGCGACAAACAACGTAATGGTGGCATGGCGGCAATTATGCAAATGCAAGCAGCTAGCTTATCTGATGACGATATTGATAATATTGCCGCTCACTTTGCCGGCTTAAAATAAAGCTCCAAGTTCACCCCATAAAAAAGGCGGCCACTCGGTCGCCTTTTTTATATCTGCTCAAAATATTTCTCATCTGCGTACTAGCGCATTACAATAGTCATTAATATCTTTCCAATTACATTCAGCATGAGTTTATTTCGCCATGGCGCTACTTAACATTCTTCACTTTCCCGATCCCCGTCTGCGTAAAAAGGCGACCGCAATAACAAAAGTGACCGATGACATTCGGCAACTAGCGGATGATATGCTTGAAACGATGTATGACGCACCTGGCGTCGGCCTTGCTGCGGTGCAAATTAATGTGCAAAAACGACTAGTTGTTATTGATACTTCAGAAGACAAGTCGGCCCCTTTAGTCTTTATTAACCCTGAAATCATCAATACACAAGGTGAACGCGAACACGAAGAAGGCTGCCTTTCTGTGCCTGAGGCATATGAATTGGTTACTCGCGCCGATACAGTGCGCGTTAAAGCCCTTGATCGTGATGGCAATCCTTTTGAATTAGATGCTGATGAATTACTCGCCACCTGTATCCAGCATGAAATTGACCATCTTGATGGCAAATTATTTGTTGATTATCTCAGCAACCTAAAACGCCAACGCATTAAAAAGCGCCTAGAAAAACAACAAAAACAAAAGAACTAAGCCCATAATGCGAATTATTTTTGCTGGTACACCTGAATTTTCTGCTGCAACACTGCACGCATTACTCACTACTGAGCATGAAATATGTGCCGTGTATACCCAACCCGATCGCCCCGCTGGCCGCGGTAGGAAATTAACCGCCAGTCCAGTAAAAGAGCTTGCTCAACAACATGATATTGCTGTCGAGCAGCCGCTTAATTTTAAAGGTGATGAAGCTAAACAAACCCTGTTTGATTACCAAGCCGACCTAATGATTGTGGTCGCCTATGGTTTACTGCTTCCCCAAGATATTTTGGATGCACCTAAACTTGGCTGTATTAATATTCACGCCTCCTTATTGCCTCGCTGGCGTGGTGCAGCACCAATACAAAGAGCTATTCTTGCTGGGGATGATGAAACCGGTGTCTGTATTATGCAGATGGAAGCAGGACTAGATACCGGGCCGGTGTTATCTCGTGCAAGCTGTCCAATTCATGACACTGATACAGCTCAAATTCTTCATGATCGCCTTGCTGAGATCGGCGCGGCGACCTTATTAGAGTCGCTGACTCAGTTGCCAGAACTGCAACAAAATGCCCAAAGCCAAGATGATAGTTTGAGTAACTATGCAAAAAAACTACTTAAACCTGAAGCAGCCATTGACTGGCAGCAAAGCGCTGTAGAAATTAATCGTCAAGTGCATGCCTTTAATCCTTGGCCTGTCGCGCAAACTACTTGGCAAGATAAAGTATTTCGTATTTGGCTTTCATCGCCTACTGAACAAGTAACTACGGCCTCTGCTGGCGAGGTAATTGCTGTCAGCCGTGACGGAATTGATGTGGCTACGGGTCAAGGCGTGTTACGCTTAAATCAAATACAAATTCCAGGAAAAAAAGCGATGGCTGTTGCAGACTTTCTCAATGCCAATAGTTTAACGATAGGCGAACATCTTGGCTAAACAACAAAAACAAAGTGCTCGTGCAACAGCGGCTCGCGTAATTGCAGAAGTGGTGCAGAAAAAACATTCTCTTAATGCCGTATTAGCGACAGCACTGCCTTTGCTGCCAGAGAGCGAACGCAGTCTATGCCAACAATTATGCTACGGCGTATTACGCTGGCATCCACAGTTAGATGCGATCAGTCAGCAACTGCTAGCCAAACGATTAAAAGCGAAAGATGCTGATATCGCCGCATTACTGTTATGCGGTCTATATCAACTGCGCGACTTACGCATTCCCGCTCATGCCGCACTTTCTGAAACAGTTAACGCAACAAAAACACTGGGCAAACAATGGGCAAAAGGGCTTATCAATGCCAGTTTACGTAACTATCAACGTCAACACGAAGAGATTGAAGCTACGCTACAACAAGCCGACTCTTCGCTTTACGCTCATCCTGACTGGCTAATCCAAAGCTTTCAACAAGATTGGCCAGACCACTGGCAAGCGATACTAAATGCAAGTAATCAACAACCGCCAATGATGTTACGTGTCAATCAACAAAAAGCAACACGGTCAGATTATCTAAAACAACTTGTTGAAGCCGATATTCCCGCCACTGAAATAAGTGCTAGTCCTGAAGGAATATTGCTTGATAAACCCTGTGATGTCTATCAACTTCCAGGCTTTACTGATGGCGATGTCTCGGTACAAGATGGTGCAGCTCAACAAGTTGCCAGCATCTTAGACTTAACGTCGGGCCTACGTATTCTTGATGCCTGCGCTGCACCGGGTGGAAAAACCTGCCATATTCTAGAACATGCACCTGATAATGAAGTGATTGCACTAGACATTGCCGAACATCGTTTACAACAAATAGAACAAAATACTGATCGACTCAAGTTAAATGCCACTCTTATTGCCTCGGATGCTGCAGATACCGACAAATGGTGGGATGGCACATTATTCGATCGTATCTTAATTGATGCCCCTTGTTCAGGTACCGGCGTTATTCGTCGCCATCCTGACATCAAATTATTACGCCGTGCTGACGATATTGACTCATTGGCTCTCCAACAGCAACATTTGCTTAATAGCCTGTGGCCACTACTTAAAGATGATGGACTTTTGGTTTACACAACCTGCTCAGCACTGAAACAAGAAAATGAACAGCAAATAGCAGATTTCTTACAACAGCATCCCGAGGCAGAAGAAATTGAAGCTTCTCCAGCCCCTGCACAAAGACGGCCATTCGGCTATCAACGTTTGCCCGGGGATGATGACTTAGATGGTTTTTATTATGCCTGCCTCCGTCATCGCTAGACTCAAAATCTTGTTTTGGCTGTTACTGCTAAGCACCGCAGTACAGGCCGAGACGTTTAGCATAAGCTCGGTACAGGTCAATCATATCGGCAACGGTTATACGCTTGACGCAACAATAAAGTACCCACTAACCCCAAGAGTCATTGAAGCAATAGATAATGGCGTTCCCATTGTTTTCTTGCAACAGTTTGAGCTCATCAAGTCGGTGCCCATTTTAGGCAACTATTGGCAGTGGAACGAAACGCTGTGGGCAAGTAATATTCGCCATGAGCTTCGCTACCATGCCTTATCTCAACAGTATGTACTCAATGCTATGGATACAAACAGCCAACGTAACTTCCCATCTCTAAATGATGCACTACAAGCATTAGGAAAAATTTCTGGTCTGACACTTCCTCCCGAATATTTTAGCCATCCTGATAATTTAATTTTACAGCTGCGTAGTGGTATTGACTTACATGCACTGCCTACACCAATGCGACCTGGTGCACTCATTTCGAGTAAGTGGCAATTGACAAGCCCCTGGATCGAAGCACAATGGGATTAAGCCTCTTTCACCGCCTGCGCTCAGGTATCACACCTTACCTTTTATTAGGCCTAGCCTTACTTTTTCTAGCCTATTTACTCAGTGCAGCAACCCAAGATAGTTCACGCTTAAATGACTTATTTTTACCTATTTTTGGACTAGGATTTGCCATTCTGCTCCTTCTTTTTGGCATCCTTGCTCGTAATATTTACAAGCTCTACCGAGATTTTAAGCTAAAAAAAGAAGGTGCCCGCCTGACGCTTCGCCTAGTCAGTTTATTTGCACTACTTATTCTCGTCTCCACCACCATTGTATATAGTTTTTCTATTCATTTTTTACATCGCGGTATTACCAGTTGGTTTGATGTGAAAGTTGAACAAGCACTAAATGATTCTTTAGAACTTAGTCGTACCGCATTTGGTATTCGCATGCGTACTCTGCTACGACAAACACGCATGATGACGGGACTATTAAGTGAGCTACCCAATAGAGATCTTAATCACAATATTCGTGAACTAACACAATTAAGCGGTGCGATAGAGCTGAGTCTTTGGACTATGGATGGGCAACTTATAACCACTAGCCTTGAAAATCCAGCGCTGATCATTCCCAGCCGACCAAATGAAGCGATATTCCGCCAGCTAGAAGCACAGGAAGACTATATTGGCTTAGATCCAGATAATGGTGATTTACAATTAAGAGCCGCCGTTCGTTTACCGATAAAAAAAGCCGCTCAAGAAGAACGTTTTTTACAAGTCATTTTCCCCGTTAATGAACACCTTAGCTCGCTAGGTAAAACCGTACAAATCGCATATACCGACTATAAAGAATTGAGTTATCTGCGTAAGCCGTTAATTTCTGTATTCACCTTAGCACTCAGCTTAATTGTATTGCTGACTTTGCTCGCTTCGATATGGTTTGCTATTTGGATCGCGCGCCGTATTGTACAACCATTACAAGAACTCGCTGCGGGTACACAAGCCGTAGCATCCGGTAATTACAATACCAAATTACAAAGCGCCTCAGGCCATGATGAGATTGGTTTTTTGGTTCGCTCATTTAACCAAATGACCCAGCGTTTAACACAAGCCCGCCATGCGACCCAAAACAGTCATCGTCAGCTAGAACAACAAACAAACTACCTCACAACCGTATTAGGTAGTCTTTCTAGTGGTGTCCTCACTATTGATAACAAACATTTACTACGCACGGCTAATATTGCCAGCAGTAAGATATTACATGCTAATCTACAGCACAGCTTAGAGGAGACCATTGAAGATCTCAGCAAAAAAAGCCCCCAGACTCGGCCGCTTACCCAGCTCATTGATCATCAATTAAATCAAAAAGAAAGTTGGCAACAGCAAGTTGAATTACAACAGAAAAAAGGCTTGCAAACACTCATGTGTCGCGGCACCTTATTAGAAAACAATGCCGGCTGGGTGATTGTATTTGATGATGTAACCACCTTATTACAAGCGCAACGTAATGCCGCTTGGGGTGAAGTCGCCAGACGTTTAGCACATGAAATAAAAAACCCTTTAACGCCAATTCAATTATCGGCGGATCGATTACAGCATAAATACTTACCTTTATTACCTGCAGATCAAACCCATACACTAACTAAACTCACCAATACCATCATCAGCCAAGTAGAAGCGATGAAAGAAATGGTCAATGACTTTTCCGACTATGCTCGAAGCCCTGGCTTACAGCTACAAGCACAAGCCATAGGCCAACTTATACGAGAAGTGTTAGCGCTTTATCAAAGTAACCCAAAACACCAATTCACCCTACTCAACAGTGTTGAAGATATTACCTTAAATATTGATCGCACGCGGATCAGGCAAGTGCTGCACAATCTATTTAAAAATGCGATCGAGGCCAGTGAAGAAGCGCAGTTAGAGGTTGATATCATCCTCAGTTATCATCGCCTCATTGTTGATGAACAGCAGTGGTTAGAAATAACATTTCACGATCATGGCCCCGGCATCCCAGAAGATATGGTCAATACCCTGTTTGAACCCTATGCCACTAACAAAACAAAAGGCACAGGACTTGGACTTGCCATTGTCAAAAAGATAATAGAGGAACATCATGGTCAGGTGTGGGCAGAAAACACCGATCCTACAGGTGCATGTATAATTATCAGACTACCATTAGAGGAACCCAGATCTTGAGCAATGATAAACCCCTTATTCTAGTTGTTGATGACGAGCCCGATATCCGCGAGCTGATTCAAGATATTCTAGTAGATGAAGGTTATAAAGTCGCTGTTGCTAGCAATGGCGAAGAAGCACGAGCTGCATTCTCAACACAAAACCCAGGTCTTACCTTATTAGATATCTGGATGCCTGATGTCGATGGCATTAGCCTGCTTAAAGAATTCAAACAGCTTAATTCTCATGCCAACATCGTCATGATGTCAGGTCATGGCACCATTGAAACAGCTGTTGAAGCAACCCGCCTGGGTGCAAGCGATTTTATTGAGAAGCCGCTGTCAATGGCTAAGCTATTGCGAGGCATCGAACTAGCCCTCGAAAGCCAAAGCAAACATGACGCTTTGCAACAGCTGCATAGCCAAGAGCCCGTAGGTAAAAGCAGTCAAATCACATTACTGAGAGAGCAGTCTCAGCGTGTAGCCCAACATGAAATGCCAACCTTATTGCAAGGTGAAGGTGGCACAGGTAAACATTGTTTTGCTCACTATCTACATAGCCTAGGTCAATATGCTCAAGGTAAATTTATTGAACTTACTGCCGAAAGCTTTCCTAGCGACAGTCTAAAACTAACCTCACTTGCTGACAATAACTGTCTGTTTATCCATGATGTCGCCTTATTATCAGAATCATCTCAAGCCTTACTATCTCACCTTCTTGATAGTAAAAAATTAAGCCAATGTCAGCTTATTTTTGCCAGCCAACATTCTTTAGAGACAGCAATAAGTCAGGGCACGTTTTTAGAAGGTCTACTTTACCAAATTAACAGCATTACACTGGCCATTCCGCCACTGCGTAACCATGTCGAAGATATTCCAGAACTGGTACAACACTTTGTTGACGAGCAAACGTCTAATGCAGACTTACCTTATAAACATTTCACAGTGGCAGCCCAGAACCGTCTGCGTAATTACTCATGGCCGGGCAATATTTTAGAGCTCAAAAATGTTATTCAACGATTACTTGTTTTAAGTGAAGCTGAAGATATTGATGTCGCCGATGTTGATAGCGCATTACAATTACAATCTGATCAAGCTGGCTCAGCTGCCGATAACACGGGCATCAATTATGATCTGCCGCTACGTGAGGCTAGAGAACAGTTTGAACGTCTCTATCTATTACAAAAGTTACAACAAACAGAAGGTAATGTAGGTAAGGCTGCTAAATTGGCAGGCATGGAGCGCACACACTTATATCGTAAGTTGCGAACCTTGGGCATCGATAGTAAACAGGTTAAAGACTAGGTTTGAAACCTACCAATACAAGTAACACGGGTAACTACATATGAAAATTCTTATTCTTGGCGCGGGACAAGTAGGATCATCCGTTGCAGCAACACTTGCTCGTGAAGATGATGATGTCACCGTTGTTGACTCCAACAATGACTTATTACTTAAGCTGCAAGATCATTATGATATTCGTACAATCCATGGTCATGCATCACACCCTGACGTTTTAGATAATGCTGGTGCCGAAGATGCTGACTTAATTCTAGCGGTTACCAATAATGATGAAACCAACATTGTTGCCTGCCAAATTTGTCACAATCTATATAAAACACCTACCAAGATTGCTCGAATCCGTAGTAATGAATATCTGGCTAAACCTGAATTATTCAACACGCCAGAATCGACTATTATCGATATGCTGATTAGTCCTGAGCAAATTGTAACCGACTACATCAAACAACTGATTAATCATCCCAATGCATTACAAGTACTCGATTTTGCTGGCGGGAAAGTGCAATTGGTAGCGGTGAAAGCATTCCATGGCGGACCTTTGGTTGGTAATCCATTATCAGAATTACGTGAGCACATACCTAAAACAGAGACCCGAGTTGCCGCTATTTTTAGAAATGGCTACCCCATTATTCCTAAAGCTGACACCATAATTGAAGCCGATGATGAAGTGTTTTTCATTGCCGCCAGTAATGATATCTTATCCGTTATGAGTGAGCTACGCCGCCTCGACAAACCCTATAAACGCATCATGTTAGCGGGTGGTGGCCAAATTGGCTCCAGACTCGCTAAAGCCTTAGAAAATGATTACCAGGTTAAGTTAATCGAAGCCAATCCGACGCGAGCAGAGTTTTTAGCAGAAGAGTTAGAAAACACCACCGTATTACTGGGTGATGTCGCTAATGAAGCACTACTAAAAGAAGAAGATATCGATAAAATCGACTTATTCTGTGCGCTGACCAATGATGATGAAGCCAATATTCTGTCTGCCATGCTGGCCAAACGTTTGGGGGCTCGAAAAGTGTTATCACTGATTAATCGTGCCGCCTATGTAGATCTTATTGAAAGTGGCTCTGTTGATATTGCCTTATCACCACAACAAGCCACCATTGGTAGCCTGCTGGCACATATTCGCCGTGGTGACATCGTCGCCGTGCACTCCTTACGTCGTGGTGCAGCTGAAGCACTAGAAGCCATTGCCCATGGCGATAAAAAATCATCTCTTGTTGTTGGTCGCCGAATTGATGAAATAGGCTTGCCGCCGGGCACAACCATTGGTGCCATTGTCCGTGGTGAAGAAGTGATTATCACTCATCATGACACCGTTATTGAAGCTGAAGATCACGTTATACTTTTCCTCATTCATAAAAAATATATTACGGAAGTTGAGCGTCTATTCCAAGTTGACTTTAGCTTTTTCTAAATGGATTCATCTTTACAACATCACTTTCTGATTGCTATGCCTGCCATGGCTGATTCCTTTTTCCATCGCTCTGTTGTCTATATTTGTGAACATGATGAACAAGGTGCGATGGGGCTGATCATCAATCGGCCCACACATGTGATGTTAACCGAGTTATTAAGCCATTTAGACATTGATAATAGCGAAACAATACCGACAACAACGCCGGTATTGTTTGGTGGCCCAGTGCAAAAAGGGCAGGGTATGGTGATTCACAATAGTCATGCCTCTTGGCAAACCTCACTACAACTTTCAGAAGAGTTGTTCCTAACCACCTCAACAGATATCTTAGCCACCATTGGCTCTGATCAAGGTCCGAAAGATGCCATTGTTACGCTGGGCTATTCTGGCTGGGATGCAGGTCAACTTGAACAAGAAATTGCTGACAATAGTTGGCTCACCGTGGCTGCTAATAATGATATTTTATTTAACACGCCTGCTGATCAACGTTGGCAAGCAGCAGCTAAACTGCTCGGCGTGGATATCAACTTAATGTCGAATACAGTAGGGCATGCATGAATTCACCTCGCACATTTCTAGGCTTCGATCACGGTCTAAAAAATATTGGCGTGGCTGTCGGTCAGGATCTGACTAAAACAGCTAACCCACTTTCCGTCGTAAAAGCACGAGATGGCATTCCCAACTGGGATGACATCCAAAAATTAATAGATGAATGGAAGCCACAAATGCTGATAGTTGGCCTGCCCCTTAATATGGATGGCACAGAACAAACAATGACCAAAGCTGCCCGCAAGTTTGGTAATCGACTCAATGGCCGCTTCCAGATCCCCGTTGAATGGCAGGATGAACGACTCACGACATTTGAAGCTCTCGAACAGTTAGGAATTCATAGTAAACTACAAGCAAAGCAGCGCGACGATGTTGATCGCATCTCCGCCCAACTTATCCTTCAATCATGGTTGAACGAACAATGACTCTAGCTACAGATATTCACACCTTATTAGATACCATGGCTGAAGATATTCGCCAACAACTGGGCGATAAAAAACCGCTTATTATTGGCATTCATACCGGTGGGCTGTGGGTTGCTGAAGCCCTCGCCGACATACTCGGTGCCGACTTTTTTGATGCGCCACTAGGCACGTTGAATATAGCTTATTACCGCGATGACTTCACTCGCATTGGTATGCACCCACAAGTCGCCCCCTCAGACTTACCGTTCAATGTTGATGATCGCCACTTATTATTAGTTGATGACGTATTACACAGTGGCCGTACCGTTCGTGCCGCACTTAATGAATTATTTGATTATGGTCGACCTGCTAGTGTCACACTCGCGGTGTTAATTGAGCGTCAAGAAGGTCATGAATTGCCTATTCATGCTGACATTATTGGTGAATCTGTTAGCCTATCCGCCAATCAGCAAATTAAACTGTCCAATAATGGCGGTCTGCAACTTGAGATCATTGCTAATGGGAGTCACGAATGACGAACAATCAGCTCACTGAAAGCGGCCACTTAAGGCACTTTCTCACTATTGAAGGCCTAAAACGTCCACTATTGACTGAAATAATGGACCGTGCTGAACAGTTTTCCAGCATCTCGCACCAGCAAGTTAAAAAAGTGCCTTTACTGCGCGGCAAAACGATAGTGAACCTATTTTTTGAAAATAGTACCCGCACACGAACCACCTTTGAGCTGGCGGCAAAACGTCTATCTGCTGATGTGATGAATCTTAATATCAGTACCTCAGCCACGTCAAAAGGGGAGAGCCTTCTTGATACACTGCATAATCTTGAATCTATGCACAGTGATATGTTTGTTGTCCGCCATAATCAAAGTGGCGCGGCAGAGTTTATTGCCCAACATGTCGCTCCCCATGTCAGTGTGATCAATGCCGGTGATGGCTGTCATGCCCATCCAACACAAGCGATGTTGGATATGTTTACTATTCGTCGCCATAAACAACACTTTCCTGACTTACGTGTGGCCATTGTTGGTGACATCTTGCATTCACGTGTAGCACGCTCACAAATTCAAGCACTTGCCATCCTAGGTGTGGGTGAGATCAGAGTGATTGCCCCCAAAACCTTATTACCGACAGACTGTCAGTCACTTGGTGTCCATGTTTATCATGATATGGAAGCAGGCTTAGAAGATGTTGATGTAATCATCATGCTTCGCCTGCAACATGAACGCATGCAGGGCGCATTACTGCCTAGTGCACGTGAATACTATAAAAGTTATGGTCTAACAGAAGAAAAACTAAGCTTTGCAAAACCAGATGCCATTGTGATGCATCCAGGTCCTATAAACCGAGGCGTTGAAATTGCTTCAACCGTTGCCGATGGTCCGCAATCAGTCATCTTAGAACAAGTGACACACGGTATTGCCGTTCGCATGGCAGTCATGTCAATGACATTAGGGTCGCAATCAGAACAAGAGGGCCAAGCATGAAACTTCATATAAAAAATGGCCGCGTGATTGACCCTGCTAGCCAGCTTGATGCACAACTCGATATCTTTATTGATGATGGTAAAATTATTGCCATTGGCGAGCATCTCAATGACTTCAATGCCGATCAAACTATTGATGCTACAGCTCATATTGTTTGTCCTGGTCTGGTTGATTTAAGTGCTCGTCTAAGAGAGCCTGGTCAAGAACAAGCGGCTACCATTGAAAGTGAAACTCAAGCTGCCGTTAAAGGTGGAATCACTACATTATGTGTACCGCCAGATACCGCACCTGTCATTGATACACCCGCCGTTATCGAGCTCATTGAAGATCGTGCTAAAAAAGCAGGGCGAACAATGGTGCTTACTGTGGGTGCTCTAACGCAAAACCTTGAAGGCGAGTATCTAAGTGAAATGCTGGCCTTAAAAGAGGCCGGCTGTGTTGCCGTCAGTAACGGTTTAAACCCTATTAAAAATACCCTAATTCAACGTCGAGCGATGGAATATGCCGCGACACTAGACCTGACTCTTTTCATCAATGCATCCGATCCATGGCTTGCCTCACAAGGCTGTGCACATGAAGGTTTAGTCAGTACTCGACTCGGGCTAGGAGGCATTCCTGAAGAAGCCGAAACAACTGCCGTTGCTCGTGACTTACTCTTAATAGAGAAAACAGGGGTACGTGCTCACTTCCATAATATCTCTACAGGAAAGGCCGTAGAGATGATTCGGATAGCAAAAAATAATGGCTTAGATGTGACCGCGGATGTGAGTGCCCATCACCTCCACTTAAGTGAACATGATATTGGCAACTATGACAGCCTAAGCCATGTACTGCCACCACTACGCAGCACCCGAGATCGTGAACAATTACAACAAGCAGTCCGAGAAGGTGTTATCACGGCAATATCTTCTCACCATCAGCCGCTTGATAATGATGCCAAATTAGGTCCTTTTGCAGAAACAACACCAGGCATATCTGGCCTTGAAACCCTACTATCCCTGAGCCTGAAACTCGTCGATGATGATGAGCTGACATTACTACAAGCAATTGCTTGCCTCAGCTCCCAGCCAGCCGAAATACTCGGTATTGAAGCAGGTCAATTAAAAGTCGGCGCGCAAGCGGATATCTGTATTATCAATACCGATGCGCACTCTGAATGTAGCCCAGAACAGTTTGTCAGTGCAGGAAAAAACAGTCCCTTTGCTGGTTGGTTATTCAATAATGAAGTGCAAACTACGCTATTCAAGGGCAAGATTGTTTACCAAAAAACATCGTCGTGACGACATAGAGACATCTTACAATCAGGGAAACAAATGACCATCATAACTAAAATAATCAATGTCACTTTTACACTTGTCTTATTAGTATCAATCACGGCATGTGCCCCCGAAGTGGGTAGTGATACGTGGTGTAAGGCGATGCAAGAAACACCCAAAGGCGACTGGTCAATGAATGATGCTGGTGATTATGCCAAACACTGTATTTTGAAATAATGATGGCTAAAACAAAACTATATGCCCTCGATTTCGATGGTGTCATCTGTGACAGTGCCATAGAAACGGGCGTGACGGGCTGGAAAGTAGCACGGCAAATTTGGCAAGATATGCCAGAAACAACACCTGCTGATTTGATTGATCTATTCAGACAAGTCAGACCGGTAATGGAAACAGGTTATGAAGCCATTCTTATCATGCGTTTACTGTTTGAAGGTATTCCTGCTCAAACCTTACTAAATGACTTCTCAGCCTCTATTGAAACCATCATTGAACAAGATGATCTGAGCACGGCAGCACTAAAAAAACAGTTTGGTGAAACTCGCGATCAGTGGATTATCGCTAATATCGACGAATGGATCGAGATGAACCCGTTATTTGCTGGCGTGGCAGATAAGCTAAACAGCATCAAAACTGAACAGTGCACTATTATCACCACTAAACAAGAACGTTTTGTCAGTCAGATCTTTACCGCTAATGGCATTTCATTCCCTGCTGAACGCATTTTTGGCTTAGATCGACAGCTGAGTAAACAACACGTGCTTAATGACTTGTCAGAGCAACATCCTGAGCATGAAGTGTTATTTGTTGAAGATAGATTACCCACACTGCATAACGTCATCGCAGATGAGCGCTTAACACACGTTAAATGTTTATTTGCAGACTGGGGATACAATACTGATCAAGATAAGATCGATGCGGCACAAAAAGCCGAAATTACAACGATTAATCTGACAGAATTTATTGCTTTGTAGACTGCACTTTAGAATAAAAGTGCAAAAAAAATTGGCGGAGCGGACGGGACTCGAACCCGCGACCTCCGGCGTGACAGGCCAGCATTCTAACCAGCTGAACTACCGCTCCACACCACTTCAAGTAAGCTCATTGAGCAGCCAGATAACTTGAAGAAGCGAGAAGGATACATCAATTTTAGCAAAGGTGTTAGTGTTATTTTTTACAATTATTCACAAGTAAAATTAATATCAGCAATTACAAATACTTAGCTGTTTCATTCAATTATTGCCCGCTGAAAAGTAAGTTAGGCTATAGGCCTGAAACGGAAAAGAGCTTATGGACAAATAATCCCCAGTTTGAAAATTTTTTGGGTCAAGTCTTACAATCAACATTTATATATTGATGAGCAAGACTTGGCCTAATTAGTTTCTCATACTGAGTAAGCGCTATTACTTCCAGTTAGTCAGCTTCGCTTGTTGTAACTTCTCATAACCTGCAAGCAAAGCCGTGTGTCGTTCAAAGCCTGTTAAGCTTAAGCCAGGACAATGAAGATCATGGAATACACTTTCACCTTCAACAATTTTAATGCCATCAGTCACGGTTTGCTGGCCATACATTTGCACCAAACCCTGTTCATACTCTGCATAGTCACGGTCATCATCCCATTTAATAGCTAATAAGGCTTTCAAACATAGATTATGACGTCTAGCCGCTTCATTGGCTTGATCAAGTGATAGGCACCAATCAATCCAATCAATGGCTTCTTCGTCCTGTAGCGCGAGGCAGAGCATGGCTTTTATCTCACCTAGGCGAACTGTGGCCCATAAGGTGCCCGGATCAGGGGCTAAACCAATAAAGGGAGCAGCTAATGTTTGGTCATTATATGCACCGTCATCTAAGCGTTCTAAAACATCGTGCCACTGAGCTTCACTGCCTTGCGTGAGGCTGAGGAAGTCTTCACGGAATAGGGCGCCTTCATTATTGTTTTCCCAAACCAATTCATCAATGGGATAGATATCTGACATGCCGGGTACTAAGATTCGACAAGCATAGACATTTAAATGCTGGTAATCCGAGATATAAATCTCAAAGCCCATGTCATGAATAAGTGTGCTCAAATAGTCAAATTCATCACCGGTATTACTGTCATGATCCCAGTCATAGAATTCAAAGTCAGGGGTTTGTCTGAAGAAATCATTTGAGATATAACCACTAGAATCAATAAAGTGCATTTCTAAATTTGCTGGTGAAGACACTTCTTCAATATCAAAAATGGGAGGATGAAAGACGTCTAATTGATCGAGGTTACGACCTTGCAATAGTTCCGTTACGGTTCTTTCTAATGCCACTTCAAAACTCGGGTGGGCACCGAAAGAAGCAAACACAGAGCCATCTTTCGGATTAATCAAGGTGACACTCATTACCGGATATTGTCCGCCTAATGAAGCATCAGCAATTTTAAGTGTATAACCATGGCCTTCTAATTCGGTGATCGCTTGTTTGATCAAGGGGTAACGGTTAATAACCTCTTGCGGCACATCTGGCAGACAAATGCCTTCGGCAATGATCTTGTTTTTCACATAACGCTCAAACACTTCTGATAAGCTTTGCACGCGTGCTTCATTCTGAGTATTACCTGCCGACATACCATTACTAACAAAGATATTGGCAATAATATTAATCGGGATATAAACCGTTTCACCATCACCTAGACGCTGATATGGGGCGGCACAAATTCCGCGCTCACCAGTACCCGAGTTAATATCAAATAGCTTGGCAGGGCTAAGCTCATTTTCTGGATCAAAATAGGCCCATAAAGACGTATCCATCAAACCTTCCGGCATGACATCTGCTGAACTATCAAACCAACGCTCATTGGGGTAATGGACAAAGTCATTTTGGCTATGCTGCTGACCAAGGTAAAAATCAGCAAAAAAGTAGTTACAACTCAAACGTTCAAAATATTCACCTAAGGCGCTGGCAAGACAGGACTTCTCGGTACTGCCTTTACCGTTAGTGAACATCAGCGGACACGTTTTATCACGAATATGCACGGAATAAACATTGCTCACAGGGTTTAACCATGAGGCTTGTTCAATATCAAAACCAAATGATTCCAGCTTCGCCTGCATCGTCGCGATACTTGTTTCTAAATCGCTATCTTTGCCTTTGATAAATGTTTTTTCTGTCATGATATGCACCGCTGTATTTACAAAAAATTAACCCCCATAAGCTGGGGGTTAAAATAGTTAATCTTCATCTTCGTTTCAGCTTACTGCTTTTTAGGTTTCTCAACACCAATAGCACCATCCGAACGCGCCATCAAATAAGCATAAAGCTGATCACGACCCGCCATTACTTTCACATTCGCTTTCCAGTTAGGCATGCTACCTATTGTGCCCGACTTACCATTTTCAACAGTATCGAAAAATTCTTTTTCAGTAATTAATTTCAAGCTATCTGCTAAATTAGGACCCACCATGCCTTGGCCGTAAGTACCATGACAACGAGCACACCAGTTACGATACAACTTAAAACCAGCATATGAATTAGCATCTAATTTATTGCCATCCACAACACTATAAAGCGCTGATTTATTTTCATTCTCTGCTGGGTGCTTAGTATCACTGGTCAACACAGTCACTGCAGCTGGTTCAACGATCACAGCTTCTGCAACGACTTCTGGTACAGCTTCTACTACCACCTGCTCAACGACTTTAGGTGCAACAGCAACAGCGCCTGTATAGGCATCATTACTACCGTTCATTGCAGGCCAAATAGCGACCACAAAAAAGACCCCGAGTGCGATATGAAGGAGGAGTGCGACTATTGCTTTCATTGCTGTTCCTTAGTTATATAAGAAGTAAACGGTAATAATATCACTTGAAGCTAATAAATGGCTATTAAAGCTAATCTCTATCACCGGATAATGAGATAATGTACAACTCTATTAAATTTAAGGTTTCATCAAAATGAGTACCGAGCAAACATTAATGCAACGTGGTGATTCCAGCTGCGAGTTGTGTGGCGCAGATAATAATCTCTCAGTTTATAACGTACCGCCAACAAGCGACGGCAGCGCTGACCAAGCAATCTTAGTATGCCAAACTTGCCAAGATCAAATTAACGCACCCGATACTATGGATGCTAACCATTGGCGCTGTCTAAATGATGCCATGTGGAAACCTGTTGCTGCGATTCAAGTGATGTCATGGCGCTTATTGAAACGCTTGGCAGCAGAAGGCTGGGCAAATGACTTGCTCGATATGCTCTATTTAGAAGAAGAAGTTCAGCAATGGGCCGAAGCGACTGAAATAGCAGATGATAGTGAATCAAGTGACCACAAAGATAGTAATGGCGCCGCCTTATTGGCTGGTGATAGTGTAACCTTGATCAAAGATCTTGAAGTGAAAGGTGCAAACTTCACCGCTAAACGTGGCACCATGGTGAAAAACATTTCTTTAACCAGCAATCCTGAACAGATTGAAGGTCGCGTGAACGGTACTCGAATTGTACTTTTAACCAAGTTCTTGAAAAAGTCTAACTAAAAGCGATACAAATCAGACTTTTGCAGCTAAAGTATTTTTTATCCTAGCAAGGCAAAACTAATCGAAACAGCAGAGTTTACATATCTAAATAAGCATTTTGAGCTTATTTTTAACGCCGCTAGGGTGAAAAAGACGCCGCGAGCTAAAGTTTATAGTCTAGCTGTCGCCATGCCTCATACAAAATAATAGCGGTGGCGTTAGATAGGTTTAGGCTACGACTATTCGCTTGCATCGGAATACGGATTTTCTGCTCGGCAGCAATTTGATCCAATACTTCGGCAGGCAGACCTCGAGATTCAGGCCCTAATAACATCACATCTTCATCTTGAAAGTCTGCTTGATTATGATTTTGTGTTGCCTTGGTTGTACATGCAAACACACGCCTATCACCCAGCCATGATTGAAAAGCTGAAAAATCAGCATGCACTTTCATCTCAGCAAACTCATGATAATCCAAGCCTGCACGACGAAGACGTTTATCATCCAATTCAAAACCCATCGGCTCAATCAAATGTAATTGAGCGCCCGCATTGGCACAAAGGCGGATAATATTGCCCGTATTTGGCGGTATCTCAGGTTCATATAAAGCCACGTGTAACATGGTTAAATACTACCGTGCTGTTTGGTTACATCGACATATAAGGTTAAGTTTTGACCGGGTTTCAGTAATGTTCGATCACTTAGGCCATTCCACTCCCTCACCTGTGCCACACTCACTTTAAACTTCTGTGAAATCTTCCAAAGTGAGTCCCCACTTCGTATCTTATAGTTAACAGAGCGTATGTTTTTGTTTGATGACTTAGATTTCCCTTTCGTCCAAACAACCAGCTTTTGCCCCAAGCTGAGTGTATCTCCTGGCGCTTTGCCATTCCAGCGAGTTAACTTTTTAACGTCCACTTTATAAGTATTGGCTATATCCCACCACGTATCACCAGCCACTACGGTATGTATTTTTTTGTTACCGCTTTGCTGTGTATTTTGACGAGTGGCTAAACGTTGACTCGCCGTCATTGGATAGCTACTTGGCATACCTGATGCCATAGGAATCATTAAATGACGTCCTGCTCGGATAGTCGTTCCACCTAGGCCATTGGCTTCTTTTAATACCGCCACAGTGGTTTTGTAATGTTTGGCGATAAGCCCTAATGATTCACCAGATTTGATCTTATGTCGTGTCCATTGCACTCGTTCATTGACCGGCAAGTCCGCTAACGCTTGCTGAAATAAGGCTGCTTTTTCTAATGGAACCACTAAATTATGGGGGCCTTCAGGTCTGGTAGCCCAGCGATTAAAACCCGGGTTAAGCTGATACATTTCATCAGTAGTCATCTCAGCCAGCTTGGCCGCCACCGCTAAATCAATTTGTGAACCAAGATCAACTACCGTTAAAAAGGGTGAGTTATCAATCGGGCTCAGGCTTATTTTATATTTTTCTGGCTGAGCGACTAAATGAGCAACCGCTAATAATTTAGGCACATAGGCAGAGGTTTCTTTAGGCAAGTCTAATGACCAAAAATCTGTTGCCTTGCCCGCTTTTTTATTACGCTTGATGGCACGACCAACCGTACCTTCACCACAGTTATACGCTGCTAATGCTAGCTGCCAATCACCAAAGTCATTATGTAATTTTTGCAGATAATCAAGTGCGGCACGTGTTGACTCGATAACATCGCGACGACCGTCATACCACCAGTTTTGCTGCAAGCCATAGACTTTTCCCGTGCCTGGAATAAACTGCCATAAACCCGCAGCTCGTCCATGAGAATAAGCAAAAGGTTGGAAGCCACTTTCCACCACAGGTAGCAGGGCAATTTCTAATGGCATATTGCGTTGCTCTAACTCATCAACGATATGATGCATATAAGGGCGGGCTCGCTCAACGACGCGGTCAATATACTCTGGATGTTTTACAAACCAGGCTAATTGTTTTTCAGTGGCTGAGTGTAATGTAGGATAAGGAATGGCATAACCATTACGAATGCGTTGCCATAAATCCGTTATCGGTGCGGGAGTGATATTAGCAACTTCTACATCTTCAACAACGACATCAGATAGCTCATTCACTTCACTATCTTGAGCTTCGCCATAGGCCGACTGCCATGTGGTAGCAGGTGTTATTTGCTCCTCAACCGGGGTGGCAACCGCTACTGAAGAGGGTTCATCCTTAGTAAAAGGCGCAGTACAAGATGCTAACGACAAACAAAACAGTATCGTTAAGCCAAGTTTCAAAGTAATTTTATATTTATGCATAACCACTGATTATAAATCAGTTATGCCCTGATGTCTGTTTGAAGCTTATCTATAAAGTTAGATTTTTAAAAGCAACAAATCGACAACGAAAAGAATACGCTACACTATAGTGTCAACAATCGAGATTAAGGGTCAAAACTGTGAAGCAATTTCAAGGACAACTATCAAAAATGAGCACCTCATTATCAGCGGATAGTAAGGTGCCAAACTACCAGATGATATTAGGTGATCAGCGCATTGATATGAACCCTTTAATTGGCCAACAAATTCAATTTCACTTTGCTGGCGAAATTCACTGTCAGGCCTGTGACCGCCGCACCAAAAAGAGTTACAGCGGTGGTTTTTGTTTTCCTTGTTCACAAAAACTCGCACAATGTGATCTATGCATGATGAAACCAGAAACCTGTCATTATGCCGCGGGGACTTGCCGAGAACCCCAGTGGGCTGATGATGTATGTATGCAAGATCACTATGTTTATTTAGCCAATAGCTCAGGCATTAAAGTCGGCATTACGCGCTTTAACCAAATACCGACACGCTGGATTGACCAAGGTGCCACACAAGCCATTCCCATTTTCAAGGTAAAAACACGACATCAGTCGGGACTAGTTGAGGTCATTTTTAAAGCCCATGTGGCGGATAAAACAGACTGGCGAAAAATGCTCAAAGGGTCGGCTGATGCAGTAGATCTCGCGGCAAAACGTGATGTCTTAATGGCAGAATGTCAGGATGAAATAGCAGCATTACAAAAACAGTTTGGCCAAGATGCCATTGAACCCTTACTTGATGAGTCAGCCGTTGAAATCAGTTATCCCGTGCAACAGTACCCAGAAAAAGTGAAGTCGCATAATTTTGATAAAACCCCTGATATTAGCGGCCAACTTCAAGGTATTAAAGGTCAATATTTAATTTTAGATTCAGGTGTTTTAAATATTCGTAAATTCAGCAGCTATACCATTACCATGGAAACGCAAGACTAAACTAAATAAGCGTCATTATATGCTTTGCGACTTAGTCAAAAAGCAATACTCTGCGTTATACTTGACCCATTGCTATAGCATTGGTGGCACAATAAGAAGTTAAGTCTTACTGTGTTTTATCGCTGCCTTAATAACCCTTGAATACAGGTCACCAAAATGTTCTACCCATTAATGCGTAAACTGATGTTCAAATTTGATGCCGAAAAAGCGCATCATCTGGGTCTAAATGGCCTGAACATCCTCGAAACAACTGGTTTATCAAGCTTATTATATAAGGCACCAGCAGCAACACCCGTCACCGTGATGGGTTTAAAATTCCCTAATGCCGTTGGCCTTGCCGCCGGTTTAGATAAAAATGGCGATTATATCGAAGCCTTAGCAGGCATTGGTTTTGGTTTTATTGAAATTGGTACTGTTACCCCAAGAGCGCAAGATGGTAATGCACAGCCCCGCTTATTCCGATTGCCAGAAGCTGATGCGATTATTAATCGTATGGGCTTTAATAATCTAGGTGTAGACCACCTGGTCGAACAGGTTAAAATAGCTCAAACTAAGGCGATCATTGGTATCAATATCGGTAAAAACTTCGATACACCGGTTGAAAAAGCCGTTGATGACTACTTGATCGGCTTAAACAAAGTCTATGCCCACGCAGATTACGTCACGATTAATATTTCTTCACCTAATACGCCAGGCTTACGTAGCCTGCAATTTGGTGAATCACTGAATGAATTATTAAAGGCATTAAAACAAGAGCAGGCAATTTTACACAAAAAATATGACCGTTATGTACCGATGGCCGTCAAAGTCGCCCCCGATCTAGACTCGGCTGAAGTTGAAGAGCTTGCTCAAGCCTTCACAAAATATGAGATTGATGCGGTGATTGCCACCAATACCACCATGTCTCGTGATGGTGTTGATGGTTTGCAGTTTGGCGATGAAGCTGGAGGCCTAAGTGGTCGCCCAGTATTTGAAAAATCGACCGAAATCGTTCGTCAATTCAGACAACACTTACCTGAAAACTTGCCGATCATTGCAGCAGGTGGGATCATGTCGGGTAAAGATGCAGTAAAAAAATTAGAGGCAGGAGCAAGCCTCGTTCAGATCTACAGTGGCCTAATCTATCAAGGGCCCAAACTTGTACAAAATATTATTCAATCAATTTCAATTGAGGAAGGGAAGTAACAATGGAAGCAGAATCAAGTAGTCTCATCATGGTATGGTTAATGAATATTGCCTTTGCAATTGCGATTGTTGTTATTGGTCGTATTGTCGTCAAATGGATTGTAAAATTAGTTCGTAAATTATTGGTACGAGCAGACTTTGATCCTATTTTAGTCAATTTTGCCGGAGCAATCGCCAATGCAGTTCTATTGTTATTTGTGCTTATTGCGGCATTAGATCAACTCGGTGTTGATACCACCTCATTCATCGCCTTATTAGGTGCCGCTGGTTTAGCCGTTGGTTTGGCATTAAAAGATTCATTACAAAACTTTGCAGCTGGTGTCATGATGATTATTTTCCGCCCATTTAAATTAGGTGACTTCATTGAAGCAGGCGGCGTAACCGGTGTTGTTGAACAAATAAGTGTGTTTAGCACCATGATGAAAACAGGTGATAATCGCGAAATCATTATTCCTAATGGCCAAATCTATGCCGGTGCAATTACCAACTTCTCAGCCCGAGATACTCGTCGAATTGATCTGGTTTTTGGTATCGGTTATGACGATGACATGCTTAAAGCAAAAACAATCATGGAAGAGATTTTAGCTGCACATGACTTAATTCTAGCCGAGCCAGCACCTGCTGTCGCCGTAGCAGAGTTAGCCGATAGCAGTGTCAACTTTAATGTTCGCCCTTGGGTGAACAGTGGTGACTATTGGGGCGTTCGCTCTGAACTACTAGAACAAATTAAATTAGCATTTGATAAACAGGGTATTTCAATTCCATACCCACAAATGGATATCCATACGGATAAATAGAATGAATTGTTAAGCTATAAAAAGGCCCGTGTTGATTGTCATCAATGTGGGCTTTTTTTATTTAAACCTAAAAAGGCGCAGTGTAATGAAAACTAAACTATTGCTCATAACGTTACTTTCACTCACATTAATAGCTTGTGTAAAAACGGCCTCCGTTCAATATAGTGATGCCGCGCCACATTATAAAAATGCACCCCCGCCTCATGCACCTGCTCATGGCTATCGTCACAAACATAAAAAACACGATATGACTTTTGACACAGGTCTCAATGTCTATGTCGTGTTGGGCTTAAAAGACCATTATTTTGATCAGGGTGTTTACTACCGTTACCGTGATGGTGGCTGGCAAGTTAGTGCCAGTATTGGCAGTCACTGGGAAGATACTATTAACCGCGCCGTTCCTAAAAAACTTTATAAATCAAAAGTGAAGGACATTAAACATAACAAGAATAAAAAACACGGCAAAGGAAAAGGTAAAAACAAGAAAAATGATTAAAAAGAATCTTTCCATTTTCTAAGAGCGGTAAACACCTGCCGAGGTGTTGCCAGCTGCTGAGCACTGTTTTTCTCAGCAGCGTGTTTCACTTCCGTTTGTGTACAACGTAAGAAGGGATTGGTCTGCAACTCTAAATCTAGCTGAGACGGCAAACTACGTAAGCCTTGTTGGCGGATCTTTTTGGTAGCAATAATCCGTTGTTGAATAGACTTATTGTTCGGCTCAATAGTGGCTGCAAAACGTAAATTTGCTTCAGTATATTCATGGGCACAATAGATCTTGGTATCCGCTGCTAAGTCAGCGATCTGCTGTAAAGAGTTAAATAATATTTCAGCTGGGTTGCCATGCAAACGTCCACAACCCGCTGCAAATAAGGTATCACCACAAAACAAATTACTGTCGATTAAAAATCCAATATGCCCTTTGGTATGGCCTGGGATATCCAATACACGACACGTAGGAAATAGTGGATCAATAATCAAGGCATCACAAGCAGAAAGTGGATGAGTAAGATGGGGGATAAACTCATTTTTAGGACCATACACCGGCACATCATAGTGTTTAAGCAATGCTTCAATACCATCAATATGATCATGACAGCCATGGGTAATCAACAGCGCCACAGGAATTAGATTTTGTTGCACAATGGCATCAATCACCGGCTGAGCATCGCCCGGATCAACAATTAACACATGTTGTTTGTCCGCAGCATGAATGAACCAGATATAATTATCGTTAAAGGCTGGAACGGCATCTATTTTTAGCATGATATTTTCACTGTTGAGACAGGTCTATGCTTGATTATAAGACGAATACGGAAAAAATGATGGCACAATGGTGGCAAAGTTCGCTGGGCCAGAGTGTCTTAAAACAAGAACATGCCGTAATACAATCACTAAGCACACACTTTCATGGTTATTATCAACTTCAAATTGGCATAGAACAGTCATTATTTCCGACTCTCACGCGGCCCAATATACAAACTGTGATGGCACACAATGCCGATGTGCAAGGTGATCATCGCTCATTACCATTTAAATGCCACAGCATTGATGCCATATTATTAGCACATGTATTAGAATTTTCTAGCGATCCTCATCAAGTATTACGTGAAGCAGAACGTGTTTTAGTCTCCGATGGCACACTTATTTTATGCAGTTTTAACCCGTGGAGTTTATGGGGGCTACGACGTCTTTTTTCATGGCAGGATAAGCCGCCATGGCAAGGACACTTTTTTAGTCAAACTCGAACCAAGGACTGGCTATCCTTATTAAACTTTGAAGTTATCGCAACAGAGCGTTGTTTATTTCGCCCTCCAAACCATAATGAAAAGTGGTTTCAACGCTTTAAAATAATAGAACGCTGGGGTAAACGTCTATGGCCCATTTTTTCAGGCGTCAATATTCTTGTCGCAACAAAACGTACAATCCCGCTCACTCCGGTTAAAATGCTTTGGCCTGCAAAGCGATTATTTTCAGGTCAATTAGCACAAGGCCCTGTGAGTAGAGGCAATATGAGAACATCCAGCACAATAGGTGTAAAAACAAAATAATGAATGTGAAATAAATATGGCAGAACAAATCAAACGTCAGATTGTATTAGATACTGAAACCACTGGTTTAAGTACCACCGATGATCATCGAATTATTGAGATAGGCTGTGTCGAAGTGATTAACCGTCGCTTAACCGGTCAAACCTTTCATCAATATATCAATCCCCACCGTGAGATTGATGCGGGTGCGTTGGAAGTGCATGGAATTACCCAAGAATTCCTTGCCGACAAACCTAAATTTGCTGATGTTGCCAATGATTTTATGCAATTTATCGATGGTGCTGAACTCATTATTCACAACGCCGCATTTGACGTTGGCTTTCTTGATCACGAATTAGGCAAAATAAAATCAGAAAAACGTCGCATTAAAGATATCAGCACCGTGCTTGATACGCTCAAACTAGCACGTGATAAACATCCTGGTCAGAAAAACAATCTAGATGCGCTATGTCGTCGTTATGACATTAATAACTCAAATCGTGAATTGCATGGCGCCTTACTCGATTCCGAAATATTAGCTGACGTCTACCTCGCTATGACGGGCGGACAAGTTAGTCTATCTTTGGCCGCCGAAGCAAGCGATAGCGGCAATAAAAAAAGTGTTGATATTGCGAGCATTAAACAAAAAGATCGTGGGCCACTACGCATCATTAAGGCGAATGAAGAAGAGTTAATCGCTCATGAAGAAAACTTGCAACTTCTCGACCAAAAAAGTGGTGGTGGCTGTGTATGGAAGAAATCAGATAAGGTTTAAAGTAAAAACTAATTTTACAACAATCCTTGAAATTAAATTTTATGCCCCCAAATATTTGGATTAAGACAATCAATCCGGAAACTTAGACACATGAGCAACGAAGAAATCGACAGCACAGAACCTGAAAATATTGAATCAGGTGTAGAAGTAGAAATCAACGAAGATCCTGTAGCACTATTAGAAGACGCTCGTAATAAAGCCGATCAACACTGGGATGAACTATTACGTGCACGAGCAGAGATGGAAAATCTACGTCGCCGTCAAAGCCGTGATTTAGAAAATGCTCACAAACGTGCTTTAGATAAATTTGTCGGCGAACTACTCCCTATATACGACAGCATGGACTTAGGTCTTAATGCCGCCAATGGCGAAGAAGCCTCATTAGAAACAGTACGTGAAGGCCTAGAGATGACGATGAAAATGTTTTTATCATCGATCAACAAGTTTGGCCTAGAACAAGTAAACCCAGAAGAAGGTGCAGCATTTGATCCTGAGCTTCATCAAGCGATGGCAATGCAGCCTGTTGAAGGTGTTGATGCGAACAAAGTATTAAATGTCGCTCAAAAAGGCTTCCAATTTAATGGCCGCCTATTACGCCCTGCAATGGTGCTTGTTTCTCAATAAACAAAAAACCACATAAAAAACAATAAAGTGGCGTTTGGGACTTGAAATTAAATTTTCATCCCCCACTTATTACTCAACGGCTGGTGTGACCAGCACAAAATATTAGAATATGGAGAATGAACATGGCTAAAATTATTGGTATTGATTTAGGAACAACAAATTCCTGTGTGTCAGTTTTAGAAGACGGTAAAGCACGTGTAATCGAAAACAGTGAAGGTGATCGCACCACACCATCGATTGTTGCTTTCACTAAAGATGATGAAGTAATCGTAGGACAATCAGCTAAACGTCAAGCGGTAACAAACCCTAAAAATACATTATTTGCTATCAAACGTTTAATTGGTCGTAAATTTAAAGATGATGTTGTGCAACGTGATATCGACATGGTGCCTTACACCATTGTTGAAGCTGATAATGGCGATGCATGGGTTGATTCTAACGGTAAAAAAATGGCTCCTCCAGAAGTATCTGCACGTGTTTTGATGAAAATGAAAAAAACAGCAGAAGACTTTTTAGGTGAAGAAGTAACAGAAGCAGTTGTAACAGTTCCTGCTTACTTCAATGATTCACAGCGTCAAGCAACTAAAGATGCGGGTAAAATTGCCGGTCTAGAAATCAAACGTATTATCAATGAGCCAACAGCTGCTGCACTTGCTTACGGTATGGATAAAAAACGTGGTGATTCAACTATCGTTGTTTATGATTTAGGTGGTGGTACATTTGACGTATCAGTAATCGAAATTGCAGAAATTGAAGGCGAACACCAGTTTGAAGTATTATCAACAAATGGTGATACTTTCTTAGGTGGTGAAGATTTCGACCAACGTGTTATTGAATTTTTAGTTGATGAATTCAAAAAAGACCAAGGTATCGATTTATCAAAAGATCCTTTAGCACTTCAACGTTTAAAAGATGCTGCTGAGAAAGCGAAGATTGAATTATCTTCAAGTGAGCAAACAGATATCAACCTACCTTATGTAACGGCTGATGCAACAGGTCCTAAACATATGGAAGTACGTTTAACACGTGCTAAATTAGAATCTTTAGTTGAAGACTTGGTTGAACGTAGTCTTGCACCTTGTAAACAAGCAATCAAAGACTCAGGTTTATCTCTTTCTGAGATCGATGATGTTATCTTGGTTGGTGGTCAAACACGTATGCCAATGGTTCAAGCTGC
>ENA-OSET01000234-OSET01000234.1-sediment-metagenome-genome-assembly--contig:-NODE-234-length-63335-cov-25.287900_pt1 | contig 63335 bp, 59 predicted proteins | sample MGYA00237882_ERZ534229 | MGnify/ENA primary metagenome ERZ534229 (study PRJEB26408, sample SAMN06266212) | sediment metagenome | isolation source: Hudson Canyon methane seep mesocosm | place... | reverse complement strand
GCGACTTTTTTTGCTACTGCATTATTGGCTCAAATCCTGACACAAAAAATGAAAACATCTCAGAGTTTGGCAGATAAGCGTGCTGAAGAGGTGTCTAAGCTGGCAGTATTGAATGAGCATATTATTAGGAGTATGCAAACAGGTATAATCGTTGTTGATGTCGCTGGACGAGTGACATTAAGCAACCAATCAGCACGGACATTGCTTGGTATTGACCAGCTGCAGAAAAACTATGGGCTCAAGGCTTTTTCTACAATATTAGTTGATCAGTTATCAGCATGGAAACATCAGCATCTGATGAAATTTGAACCTTTCCAACCACGTAGTGATTTAGCAGAAGTTTTAGCTCGTTTTTCTGCTTTAGAAAGTGGTGAAACTTTGATTTACCTAGATAATACATCAGAGCTAGCACAGCAAGCACAGCAATTAAAATTAGCATCTTTAGGGCGATTAACGGCAAGTATTGCTCATGAAATTCGCAATCCACTAGGGGCGATCAGTCATGCCGGTGAATTATTAGCTGAGAATCACAACGGTGATGCAACGAGCACGAAACTGACGGACATTATTCAACGCCATAGTACGCGAGTAAATGGCATTATTGAAACTATATTGCATATGAGTCGCCGTAAAACAGTGGAACCAACAGTTGTGATTCTTGCACTCTGGTTAGATCACTTTATTAATGAATTTTGTGATATTAAGCATATTACCAAGCAGGATCTCAAATTAGAGATAAATTCATCATTGGCAAAAGTGAATATGGATCCTGAGCAACTCCACCAAGTCATGTGGAATTTACTTGAAAATGCTTGGGAGTATTCTATATCTGATAGTTTTTCAACACGTGTTGAAGTGAAACTATTTAGTCAGGATAATGAGGTTTTTATTGATGTATGTGATAGTGGAGAAGGTGTGTCCGAAAAAATGCAGGCAAACTTATTTGAGCCCTTCAACTCTGACAGACAAGGGGGAACGGGATTGGGTTTATATTTAGCCCGTGAATTGTGTCAAGCTAATGGTGCACGGTTAAACTATATATCAAATGAAGATGAACATTGTTTTAGAGTGAGTTTGCCAGCTGAAAAACAAGAGAGCTTACAATGAACCATAGAGCCTTAATAATCGATGACGAACCAGATATTCTTGAGCTTTTGGCAATGACATTGTTAGGTATGTCGATTGATTGTGTCACAGCAGAAAGTATTGCTCAGGCTGAACAGGCCTTAAAGCAGCATGATTTTGATTTATGTTTAACAGATATGCGACTTCCTGATGGCAATGGATTAGATTTTGTTAAAATGTTACAACAAGAAAAGCCGGATTTACCGGTCGCAGTTATATCTGCACATGGCAATATGGACTTGGCTGTTCAAGCTTTAAAACTGGGTGCTTTTGATTTTGTATCCAAGCCACTTAAAATTAGGATTTTAAGAGATTTAGTCACTACAGCACTGAAACTGGCTCCATCGTCAGGTAAACCTCGGAAAAAAGAACGACGTTCTAGAGACCGCCTATTAGGTGAAACGGATATTATTAAAATATTACGTGGAAAAATATCTAAATTAGCGCGTAGCCAAGCACCTGTTTATATCAGAGGGGAGTCTGGAACTGGTAAAGAATTAGTTGCACGATTAATCCATGAGCTTGGTGCCAGATCTGATGGTGAGTTTGTGCCAATAAACTGTGGGGCAATTCCCAGTGAGTTAGTAGAAAGTGAGTTTTTTGGCCATAAAAAAGGTGCGTTTACGGGGGCTATTACAGATAAGGTTGGTTTATTTGAAGCAGCACAAGGTGGAACATTATTTTTAGATGAAGTTGCCGACTTACCATTAATGATGCAAGTGAAGTTATTACGTGCTATTCAAGAAAAAATGATAAGACCAGTTGGTAGTAATGAAGAAGTTAGTATCGATGTGAGAATCTTATCAGCAACGCATAAAAACCTGAGTGAATGTGTTAAACAGGGTACTTTCAGAGAAGATTTATTTTATAGGCTTAATGTTATTGAATTAGAGGTTCCGCCATTACGAGAAAGACAGTCGGATGTCCCCTTATTGGCTGAAAGTATCATGTCCAAATTGGCTGGGAAAAATGGGCAAGAGGGTGCTAAATTAAGTTCAGATGCACTTGTGGCGCTTCAAGAGTATCATTTTCCAGGTAATGTGCGAGAGTTAGAAAATATTATTGAAAGAGCTTTAACATGGGCAGAAGGTACTGTTATCACTAGCAGTGATTTAATGTTACCTGATGAGAGAGTGACGGAAACACAAGATGATGATCGAATTGATTCACCAATAAACTTGAATAACGATCCAGAATTATCAGTTAGGCAGGCCGAGACAACGGCTAACGAAAATACTGATTTAGAAAGTCGACTTGAAGAGCAGGAGCGCCAATTGATTACGCAGGCTCTAGAAGCTACTCGCTGGAACAAAACTGCTGCAGCTAGAAATTTAGGCATCACCTTTAGAGCACTACGCTATAAACTTAAGAAGTTGAATTTAGAATAAATGGACACAAGATAAATGGCGACACCAAGTACGCAAAATGCCGATCTAGACTGGAGCCATGTGGGTGAAACCGTACGGATGCTGAATTTGGCAGTGGCTCAGATTGAAATGTCGATGAATGAGGGGGATGAGTCTGTCGACACTTTAACAGATGCTTTTACAACAATGGCGGCTAGAGTTCAGTTTATTGAACAGATAGCTAAACAAAAACAAGATGAGGAATCCAAGCAAGTCGTCGAACAATGTGATGCTGTTGCTGCAGAAATGCAACATACCATTATGGCCTTTCAATTTTATGACAAGGTTACGCAGCGATTAAGCCATGTATCTCATTCCTTGGCAGCTTTAGTCGATCTTGTTGGTGATCAATCTCGCCTGCAGAATCCAATTGAATGGGCTTTATTACAAGAAAAAATCAAATCTAAATATACGATGCCGGCCGAGCACGACATGTTTGAAAAGGTCATGCAGGGCATGTCAATTGAAGACGTCATCGAGCAATCACGACAGAAGAAGCTTAATGATGATATTGAGTTATTTTAGAATAAACCGTGTCAGTACGACATTAAATAAAAATAGAGATATGTTTTCGTAGCACGCATAATTTTAGCCGTTTAATGTTGATATTAAGCTAATTCATCAACAATACCTAAGCTAATTTAGCAGCCATGATTTATGGAGTGATTAACTTTAGCTTTTCAGATTTATTAATGAAAAGATTATTTTCTTGCTCAGATAATTTTAAACTTAGTAGCAGTTGAACTGTATTATCATCTTTGAATTGAACACGTACGATATGACCCGCAATATCATGAGTATCAGTGGTAACTTCATCACCAATATTTGGTAAGTTCTGAGTATTGACTTCAGCTAGAAACATTCTCCGGCTTGGTTTGCCAAGATAGTGCAGTCTGGCAACCACTTCTTGTCCGGGGTAGCAACCTTTGCTGAAGCTGACACCATTAACTAAGTCGAGATTAACTTGTTGAGGCGTAAATTTTTCTTTGGTTTCTGGATAAATAGCAGGTATCCCAGCTTCTATATTAGCTTTTTCCCAGAGCATATCCGAGCTTAGTTGACACTGTTGTTCTTGTAACTTCAGTAGTAGTTTATTGACGGATTCGAGTGAACTAATACATAGTTGGCGACGTGATAGTTTATCGCCCATCATCATGTCGTCAGGGATATTAAGTTGATCAAAAACAGCATCATTTATATTTGATAACCCTATACAGACCGTGCTTTCCGACTCATTGGAGATGGTGACTTTAGAACGTAATATAAACATACTCAGACGTTGCTGTAGCACTGAACCCATTGTCTTGGGCAGTACTAGTTGGTAATAGCCATCTCGTCGAACAAGTTGAAAGATAGCGAATAATCGACCTTTGGCATTACAAAAACCACTAAGTTGACTTTGATTAATAGCTAAAGCATTAACATCATTGGTCAGTAGATTTTGTAAGAAGGATTGTGCTTCTTCACCACTGACATGTAGAACACCTAATTGTGGCAGTGGTATAAAGCAATTTTCAGTTGCTGAATCACTATGAGTTGTTAGGGTGCTTTGTTGGTCGAGCAGTGTTTGCCATGAATGTGTCATATCGTCAGTTTTATTATGGATGAATAAGAGGTATTGTATCTCTCACCAAGGAAGGGGGCGAGGATTTATGACAAGAAATGTATTTAATATGACTATTTCTCGATCAAAACAATTATTAACATATCTAGTCATTATTCATACTGTTACCTTGATAACCCTGTTAAGCTTATTGGGATTGACTATTTGGGCAGTCATTTTCTGCTTATTCATGATGCTTAGTTTTATTCATTATTGCCGCCAATATCAATGGTTAAAGTGTCAAAGTAGTGTTATTAACATTGCACGAGATACGGATGAAAACTGGACTTTATGCCATCATAGTGGTGCTCAGGAAACTCAACTGTCCTTAAAAAGTTGTGTTGTAACGCAGCAATTTATTATATTGAATTTTCAATCTACGAGTGCATGGAAGACAAGATCGCTCACCATTATGGGGGATTCAGTTGATTCAGATCTGTTTCGACAGTTACGAATTTATTGTCGAATGCCTAAGACTTTCCAGCAATAATAGTATCTTTAGCTTCATGCTGGGTATCGGTCTCGGGGTAATCTAAAGTGTAGTGTAGGCCGCGACTTTCTTTGCGTTGTAATGCTGATGTAATGATAAGTTCAGCCACATCAGCAAGATTACGTAACTCTAGTAAATCACTGCTTATACGATGTTGAGTGTAATAGTCATTAATTTCTTGTTGTACTAATTTTAAACGTTGTTGTGCTTTATATAATCGTTCATTAGAACGAACAATTCCCACATAGTCCCACATGAATCGACGTAATTCGTCCCAGTTATGACTAATAGAAATAGCTTCTTTAGCAGGATGAACACGGCTGGAATCCCATGTTGGAATAGTTAGACTTTGCGTGTTTTTAGCTAAGTTCTGCATAATATGATGAGCAGCACTACGGGCAAAGACGAGACATTCTAAAAGTGAATTACTGGCCATACGATTAGCACCGTGTAACCCCGTATGCGCTGTTTCACCAATCGCATAAAGTCCCTTAATATCCGTTTGACCATGTAGATCTGTTATTAATCCTCCACAAGTATAATGTGCGGCAGGAACGACAGGGATCGCTTCTCGAGTCATATCAATGCCAAAACTTAGGCAACGTTTATGAATGGTTGGAAAATGTTCTTCGATAAATTCTTTAGGCTGGTGGCTAATATCTAGGTAAACACAGTCGTCACCGAGTCGTTTCATTTCATGATCAATTGCACGGGCGACAATGTCTCTAGGTGCTAGTTCAGCTTGAGGGTGAAACTGCGCCATGAAAGGCGAACTATCAGCAAGTAGTAATTTAGCGCCTTCACCACGCAAGGCTTCACTAATTAAAAAAGACTTAGCTTTAGGGTGATAGAGGCAAGTGGGGTGAAATTGAATGAACTCCATATTAGCGACACGACAACCGGCACGCCAGCCCATGGCAATGCCATCACCAGTAGAAACATCAGGGTTACTGGTATAGAGATATACTTTCCCTGCGCCACCTGTTGCGAGTACCGTGATCGGCGCCGTGAACGTACAAGGCGTATCCGTTTTAATATCTAAGGCATAACTACCTAAGCAACGATCATCATCTTCACCAAATTGTTTGCGGCGAGTGATCAGATCAATGCCAATATGGTGAGGGAATAAATGGATGTTTGGATGAGCCTTGGCCTTAGCTAACAGTGTTGTTTCAACTTCACGGCCAGTGGCATCAGCAGAGTGAATTATGCGGCGATGACTATGACCACCTTCTTGTGTAAGGTGATAGGTTTCTGAAGTAACACCATCTTTGGTAAATGAAACACCTTGCTCAATTAACCATTCAATACTTTCACGCGCTTGTTCAACCGTATAACGAACAGCTTTCTCATCACATAATCCAGCGCCAGCAGTTAAGGTATCATCGATATGAGATTGTAATGAATCAGCCTGATCTAAAACAACAGAAATTCCGCCTTGGGCATACAGTGATGCGCCTTCCGCAAGCGTATCTTTAGATAGTACAGCTACTTGCATATGATCAGCCAAATGCAAAGCATGTGTCAGGCCGGCTGCACCACTACCAATAATAAGTACATCAAAGTGATATGAAGAAGTCATTAACCTACAAACAGAGTAAAATGAAATTTAACGTTATTTTGCACTGTTTCAGGAACAAAGTTAAATCATTATGGTCAATCAGTTATCAATTAGTGACAAGCTCTGGCATGTCAAGGCAAGCCGGGCTATAGGATGAATGTGGATTTAGAGCTAGTACAGCGTGTGCAAGCAGGGGATAAAAAGGCATTTGATGTGTTGATTTTGAAATATCAGCAGCGGATTGTGCACGTTATTACCGGATTTGTACACGATCCCGTTGAGGCCTTAGATGTGGCACAAGAAGCGTTCATTAAAGCGTATCGCGCTATACCTAACTTCCGTGGTGATAGTGCCTTTTATACTTGGTTATATCGTATTGCTATCAATACCGCGAAAAACCATCTAACTTCTAGAGCAAGAAGACCACCTGCAGTGGATGTTGATGCGATGGATGCCACTAATTATTATGATGCGGCTGAGTTGAAAGAGTTTGAAACACCGGAAAGTAGCTTGATGACTGATGAGCTACAGAAGACGATTCATCAAGCGATTGAAGGTTTACCAGAAGATACTGCAACAGCAATTAAGTTGCGAGAACTTGAAGGCATGAGTTACGAGGAAATTGCACAGGTCATGGAATGCCCGATAGGAACTGTTCGATCACGTATATTCAGAGCACGTGATGCGATAGATAAACAAATACAAGAAATAATGGGTGAAGGGGAATAACAATGACAGTCAATCAAAACGAATTATTGTCTGCGTTAGTGGATGGCGAGTTACAAGGCAAAGAATTAGATGATGTTTTGCAACTGCTAAATACAAATGAACAGGCAAGGCGTCAGTTACAGCGATACCAACGCACAAGTGATGTATTACATGACCATGGTGTCAGTCATCATCATATTGATTTAAGTGACAGAATATCAGCTACTTTAGATGATGAAGTTGAGTTCACGACATCGAGCAAGAATACAGCTCAGATCATTGCTTTTCCTAGGCAATTTTGGAAGCAGGCTGCTAGTTTAGCTGTCGCGGCTTCAATTGGAGCCTTAGCAGTTATAGGCGTTATGACTCAACCACAGAATCAACTTGTTCAAGTGCCACAAGTGGCTTCTGTTGAGATAGAAACAACACCGATGATTGTTGCTACAACTGGTAAACGTTGGACGGTAGAAGAGCAAGAAGTAGAAGAAAGATTAAATAGCTATTTAGTTGATCACAATGAATATGCAGGGGCATCAGGTGTATTCTCCTATGCACGTGTTGTTTCCTATGACATGGGGCAATAGCTGATGAGAAAGGTGCTTCAATTTGTCTTGAGTTTTAGTGCAATACTACTCAGTTTCAATGCTGTTGCTAATACCGAAGCCATGCAGATGTTAGAACGTATGGGGGTTGTGGCAAAACAGTTAAATTATGATGGTATTTTTTCGTATCAAACCGGTAATAAATTACAGTCTATTCGAATTATCCATCGTGCAGATGATCAAGGTGAGGTTGAGCGTCTAATTTCATTGAATGGTGTTGCCCGAGAAGTTATTCGTACAAATGATATGGTGACGTGCATTTACCCTGAGGGAAAAGCTGTTCAAGAAAATCACCGACCATTGGGGCGCGGTTTTCCTACTGATTTATTAAGAAGACTCAGTTCGGCAGTAGCATATTATCAAATTAGTTTTGGCCAACAAGAGCGTGTTGCATCACATCACACGCAAGAGATTGTGGCAACACCGATAGATAATTACCGTTATGGTTACAGCTTGTGGGTTGATAAGGATAATGATTTATTACTGCAATCAGACTTGCTTGATGAGATGGGAAATGTGCTCGAAACCTTTTCTTTTTCATCTGTCGAAATGGGTTTAGACATTCCTGAGCAATCTTTAAAGCCAGAAATGCAAGGTAATGCAATGTCTTGGGACCGTACTGAGTATGGGCTGAGTGCAGCAAAGCCAGTATCAACGCAACAGTCTCTTTGGCAAGTTACTTGGTTACCAGAAGGGTTTAATTTGGTTACTCAACAAAACCGATTTAAAGCGAGAAATGGGGCGTCAATTGAACAACAAGTCTATAGCGATGGTTTAAGTTCGGTGTCTATATTTTTTGAAAAAATCCGTGCGAGACATAGTCATTTACACGGTAGTTCAAAAATGGGTGCTGCTAATGCCTTCGGTACTATTATGAATGCTCATTTTATAACTGTTGTAGGTGAAGTACCTGCTCGTACTGTAGATAAAATGGGTAATTCAATTCGTTTTAATGGTGCTGAATAATCATGATTAAACAACAAGCCAAAGTTGTGAAAAGCAATGACACGACAGTGTGGCTTGAGGCTGAGCGACAATCAACATGTAGTGCTTGTAAACTAAAACAAGGCTGTGGCACAGGCTTATTAGAAAATCATGTTGGTAAACGCTTTTCACAAATATCTGTCAATAAGACCTCAGAGGTCAAAATTGGACAAGAAGTGAATCTAGGTATTCCAGAAGAAAGTTTATTACAAGGTGCACTATTGATGTATATCGTGCCATTGGTTTTGTTGTTTGTACTTTCAGCGATAGTCAAGGCCTTAGGGTTTAATGAAGCAGTAGAAATTATTGCAGGAATAAGTGGATTGTTGCTTGGGTTTTATTGGGTTAGAGAACGCTTAAAAAATAACAAAGATAATTTTCAAGCCAGAATAATAGAGGAATAAAAATGAAGTCTTATAAAGTTTTGTCAGGTTTAAGTCTGTTATTTATTTGGGCATTATTCAGTGCAAATGTTCACTCTGCAGGCTTACCTGATTTTTCAGAGTTAGTGGCAGAACATGGTGCTGCCGTTGTCAATATTAGTACTACTATTAAAAAAGATAACAAGTCAGCCATGACGCAACTGCCTCCAGGATTGAAAATTCCAGAAGGTACGCCTTTTGATGAGTTATTTAAACATTTCTTTAAGCAGCCAGGGACAGGGGAGCGTCAGCCGCCTTCAGAAGCTCATTCTCTAGGATCTGGTTTTGTATTGTCATCAGATGGTTATATTTTGACGAATCATCATGTGATTAAAGATGCCGATGAAATTATTATCCGCTTTAGTGATAGAAATGAACTTGTAGCTAAAGTATTAGGTAGTGATGAACGTAGTGATGTTGCCTTATTAAAAGTAGAGGCGACTGGATTGAAATCTGTGAAACTCGGAGATTCTACAAAACTAAAAGTGGGTGAATGGGTATTAGCGATTGGTTCGCCATTTGGATTTGACTATTCAGCAACTGCTGGGATTGTCAGTGCTTTAGGTCGTAGTTTACCAAGTGACAGTTATGTTCCTTTTATACAAACAGATGTAGCTATTAACCCAGGAAACTCTGGTGGACCGTTATTTAATCTTGAGGGTGAAGTGATAGGTATTAACTCGCAAATTTATAGTCGCACAGGTGGTTTTATGGGGGTGTCATTTGCTATTCCAATGGATGTCGTTATGAATGTAGTCGCCCAGATTAAATCACAAGGTTATGTAAGTCGTGGTTGGTTAGGTGTTGTCATTCAAGATGTGACGCGGGAATTAGCTGAATCATTTGGTTTGGATAAACCACATGGCGCTTTGATTTCAAAAGTAATGCCTGATAGTCCCGCTTCGAAAGCTGGCTTTGAGGCAGGTGATATTATTTTAGAGTTCAATGGTAAAAAAGTGTCTACATCATCAAAATTACCACCTATTGTTGGTCGTACAGAGATTGGTAAATCAGTTCCTGTTGTTGTGATGCGTAATAATAAGCGTAAAACAATTCATGTTCAGGTTGAGCAATTACCTGAAAGTGAAGACCTTGCTCAGAAGACAGACAATTCTGGTCGCCTAGTTGATGAGCGCTTAGCTATTGAAGTAGCTGACTTGGATGACAAACAACGTGAAGGAATGGATATCGACGAAGGTAGTGTTTTGGTTGTTGATGTTCAACAAGGTCCTGCCTCAGACTCTGGTATGCGTCGAGGTGATGTGATTATGACTATTAATAATCAAAAAGTGAGTAATGCTAAACAGTTCTTAGATTTGGCTAAAGCATTACCAGAAAACAAGGCCATCCCTGTATTAATTCAACGTGGTCAAGCTGCTATTTTCTTGGCATTACGAATTGAAAGTGATGATAAATAAAATATTAAGTAACACAAGGCACGACAGCTAGCTTGTTTTGCCGTAAAATCTGACAGTTAGATTATTTTAGATTGGCCGAAACTTTTGTTTCGGCCAATTTTTAATGTGTACCTAATTGTGTCCGTTTTCACTATTCTTAGGGCACGGATACAAAAAAGGTTATTACTATCAAGAACATAAGAAACTTTTCAATTATCGCTCATATCGATCATGGTAAATCAACCATTGCCGATCGTTTTATTCAGGTATGTGGCGGTTTGACTGATCGTGAAATGTCAGCGCAAGTGCTTGATTCAATGGATATTGAAAAAGAACGTGGCATCACAATTAAAGCGCAATGTGTTTCTCTAGATTATAAATCGCGAGATGGTGAAACCTATCATTTAAACTTTATTGATACACCAGGGCATGTCGACTTTTCCTATGAAGTATCACGTTCATTAGCTGCATGTGATGGCGCCTTATTGGTTGTTGATGCTGCGCAAGGTGTAGAAGCTCAAAGTGTGGCCAACTGTTACACTGCGATTGATCTCGGCCTTGAAGTATTACCAGTTTTAAATAAAATTGATTTACCATCAGCAGAACCTGAACGAGTTGCACAAGAGATTGAAGATATCATTGGTGTTGATGCAATGGATGCTGTCAAATGTAGTGCAAAAACGGGTATTGGTATTGAAGACCTTTTAGAAGAGTTAGTTCAGCGAGTCCCTGCACCGACAGGTGATCCAGATGGCGAGTTAAAGGCATTGATTATCGATTCGTGGTTTGATAGTTATGTTGGTGTCATCTCTTTAGTTAGAATCATGCAAGGTTCAATTAAAAAGCGTGACAAAATTAAGGTCATGTCTACAGGACAAGAGTATCAAGTAGAACAAGTTGGCGTATTTACACCTAAGCGAAATGAACATGAAGCACTGTATTGTGGTGAAGTGGGTTATATTATTTCAGGTGTGAAAGATATCGACGGCGCCCCTGTTGGGGATACATTGACCCATGTTCATCATGGCGCAACAGAAGCCTTACCCGGCTTTAAGTCGGCTACTCCACAGGTTTATGCAGGCATTTTCCCAGTTAGTTCGGATGATTTCGAAACATTCCGTGAAGCGCTAGGTAAGTTAAGACTTAATGATGCATCATTATTTTTTGAGCCAGAAAGCTCACAAGCTTTAGGATTTGGTTTTCGTTGTGGTTTCCTTGGTTTATTACATATGGAAATTATTCAAGAACGACTTGAACGAGAATATGATTTAGATCTTATTACCACTGCACCAACGGTTGTTTTTGAGGTGGTAACGCGTAAAGGTGAGATCCTCAATATTGAAAATCCATCATTATTGCCAGATCTTGGTTCAATAGAAGAAATTCGTGAGCCTATTGTTATTGCAGATATTTTAGTGCCACAAGAACATCTAGGTGCTGTTATTACACTTTGTATTGAGAAGCGTGGTGTTCAAAAATCTATGCAATATATGGGCAAGCAAGTAGCGGTGAGTTATGAGTTACCGATGAATGAAGTTGTTATCGATTTCTTTGATCGCGTCAAATCTGTGAGTCGTGGTTATGCCTCATTAGATTATCATTTCACTCGTTTTCAAGTAGCAAATCTGGTCAAACTAGATATTTTAATCAATGGCGAGCGAGTTGATGCTTTATCTATGATTGTTCACAGTGATCAAAGCGTGACTCGTGGTCGTCAATTGGTTGAGAAGATGAAAGAACTTATTCCTCGCCAAATGTTTGATATTGCTATTCAGGCAGCGATAGGTGGGCATATTATTTCTCGCTCAACAGTTAAAGCGATGCGTAAAAACGTAATTGCTAAGTGTTACGGTGGAGATGTTTCTCGGAAACGTAAATTGTTAGACAAACAAAAGAAAGGTAAAAAGCGAATGAAGTCAATCGGTAAGGTTGATGTGCCACAAGAGGCATTCTTAGCTGTTTTACAATTATCAAAAAAATAAGAAATTTTAAGGATATTTATACGTGAGCTTTCCAGCATTAATGGTCACCTTTGTTATTGTGACAGGGATAATTTGGTTGATAGATTCAATCTTTTGGGCACCACAACGTACTAAAGATCAAAAAGAGCCTTTAGCAGTTGAATATGCGCGCTCATTTTTCCCTATTATTCTTGTCGTCTTAGTGATTCGTTCATTTATAGCAGAACCTTTTCGTATTCCATCAGGTTCGATGTTACCAACATTACATATAGGTGATTTTATTCTCGTTAATAAATTCGCTTATGGAATACGTTTGCCCGTATTGAATCGCAAAGTAGTAGATACAGGTGAGCCTGAACGTGGAGATGTAGTGGTATTTAGATATCCTAAAAACCCTCAAGTTGATTATATTAAGCGTGTTATTGGCTTACCAGGCGATACCGTCGGCTACTTTAATAAAACGGTTTATATTAACGGTAAAATGATTGCTCAGGATGTTAAAGAAAAAGAATCGAGCCTTATAAGTCTCATACCTGCTAGAAATGAACTGCGCTTTGAACACCTTACTAACAATGGGCACGATATCTTAGTTGATCCTGAACGTCGATTGATTGAAGGTGAAGCCGTCGTCCCTGAGGGTGAATATTTTGTTATGGGTGACAACCGAGACAATAGTAATGACAGTCGTTTTTGGGGTACAGTACCGGAAGGCAATTTAGTCGGCAAAGCCTTTTTCATCTGGATGAGTTGGGATTGGAATACGGGTGGTATAATTTGGAATCGTTTAGGCAGTAGCATTAATTAAGGGAAACTAGAATGAATAAACAACGCGGAATGACATTAATTAGTTGGGTAATTGTACTCGGTGTAATTGCCTTTTTTGCAACCATAGTTATGCGTCTGTTACCGATGTATCAAGAGTATTATAGTGTTGTCGGTATTATGGATAATATGAAGATAGAGTTAGAAAATACTAAGATGACTAAAGCACAAGTCAATAGTATGTTGCAGAAGCGTTTTAATACCGGCTATATCTCAAGTGTAAAAAAAGAGAATATTGAAATTAGTCGTGGCAAACGTCAAACACATGTTACAAAAATAGTCCTTGATTATGAGGTTCGTAAACCTTTTATTGCTCACATTGACTTAATAGGTCATTTTCATAAAGAAATTGATGTTGAACCGAAGCGTAAATGATTACACAGAGACAGAAATTACTATGTACTCAGCTAGAGCTTACATTTAATGAACCTACACTATTACAACAGGCATTAACGCATCGTAGTGCCGCTTCTATCAATAATGAACGCTTAGAATATCTCGGTGATGCCATTTTAAGTTTTGTTATCGCTGAAGCATTATATAGCCAATTTCCGCAGGCAAAAGAAGGCAAATTAAGTAGGTTAAGAGCTTCCTTGGTAAAAGGGGTCACCTTGGCTGAAATTGCTAGAGAATTAAATCTCGGTGAGGTGCTAATCTTAGGCCCCGGTGAGTTAAAAAGCGGTGGTTATAGACGTGAATCTATATTAGCAGACACGGTTGAGGCTATATTAGGTGCATTTTATCTTGATAGTGGTTTGGAATCCGTGAAAGCATTGATTTTAAGATTATTCAATGAACGTCTAAATTCAATTGATGTTAATGAAATTGTTAAAGATCCTAAAACCCGCTTGCAGGAATTATTGCAGAGTCGTAAACATTCACTACCCATTTATAGTGTAAAAGAAGTTAGAGCGGAGAATAATCAGCCTGTTTTTGAAGCTTCTTGCCAAGTTGAATTATTAAAAAAAGTCGTTGTGGCACAGGGTAGTAGTCATAGAAAAGCAGAACAAAAATCAGCAGAACGTGTGTTGACATTATTAGAAGGTAAATTATGACTGACGCTATATCAAATGCTGGGTTTAAGTCTGGCTATATTGCAATCATTGGTCGCCCAAATGTGGGTAAATCAACATTAATTAATCGTGTATTGGGTCAGAAATTATGTATTACATCTCGACGTCCTCAAACAACTCGCCATCGTATCTTAGGCGTCAAAACAACAGATGATAGCCAGTTAATCTATGTTGATACACCGGGTCTTCATATCAGTGATAAACGCGCCATGAATCGTTATATGAATAGAGCTGCTGCATCCTCAATAGATGATGTTGATGTGATCTTATTTGTAGTTGATGGCATGAACTGGACTGAAGAAGATGAAGCGGTTTTAGAGCGCCTTAAAACAAGTGCTAAAGCCCCAGTGATTCTTGTTATTAATAAAGTGGATAAGTTAGGTGATAAAGAAGAGTTATTGCCACATATTGAAAAATTATCGGCAGAATTTGATTATAAAAATGTTGTACCCATTTCAGCCCGTAAAGGTGTCAATGTAGAACAGTTAGAAGGTGAAATTAAGGCATTAATGCCAGAAGGTGAATTAATCTTCCCTGAAGATCAGTTTACTGATCGTAGCTCACGATTCTTAGCTGCTGAACTGGTTCGTGAACAATTGTTCCGTCATCTTGGTCAAGAATTACCGTATTCTATTACTGTTGAAATTGAGCAGTTTGATGATGAAGACAAACTTTATCGAATTGGTGCGGTTATCTACGTTGAACGTGATGGCCAAAAATCAATTGTTATCGGAAAGAAAGGTGCATTATTGAAGTCTGTTGGTCAAGACGCTCGAATTGAAATGCAAAGCCTTTTTGGTAAAAAAGTATTTTTACGCCTATGGGTTAAAGTTCGTGAAGGTTGGGGTGATAATGAACGCATGTTGAAGAACCTAGGTTATAACGACGAACTTTAGAGCTTAAGAACCTTGAATACAGAATTAACGCCTGCTTTTGTATTACATCAACGCCCTTATCGTGAAACAAGTTTATTACTGGATGTATTTAGTCAGCAATATGGTCGAGTAAGCTTAGTTGCCAAAGGGGTGCGTTCTAAAAAGCGCAGTCAATCAGGGATATTACAGCTTTATCAGCCTTTGTTATTAAGTTGGCTTGGTCGAGGTGAATTACACACGCTCACGGCAGTAGAAGTTGATAAACCACGTTATGTTTTACGTGAAAACGCAGCATTATGCGGCTTGTATATCAATGAACTAATGGTAAAGTTGTTGCCATCAAATATTCCGGAAGTCGATCTGTTTACTGCATATCAAGATGTATTACTTGGATTACAACAGGCAGACAATACAGAAATACAATTGCGCTTATTTGAGAAGCGCTTATTAAGCTGCTTGGGTTATGGCTTGGTGCTTGACCGAGAAATTGAAACAGATCAACTCATTGATGAAAATGGGCGATATATTTATCGTGCTGACGCAGGATTATATCACTGGAATGAAGGTTTAAATGAAACTTCAATATCAGGGCGTAGTTTGCAGCATTTAATACTAGAACGTGATTTTGATAAGCAAAGTTTGGCAGAAATAAAACAACTTATGCGATCCGTGATACATTTTTATTTGGGTGGTAAACCGTTGCAAAGTAGAGAGTTGTTTGCTCAATTACAACAATATGCAAATTAATTTAGATTAGAGATTATATAGATGGCGATTTATTTAGGCGTAAACATTGATCATATTGCAACTTTAAGACAGGCTCGTGGCACACGATATCCTGATCCTATTCAAGCTGCAATTGAGGCAGAGCAAGCTGGTGCAGACGGGATTACACTTCATTTACGTGAAGATAGAAGACATATTCAAGAGCGTGATGTGGCAATGTTATCAGACATCTTGCAAACAAAAATGAACCTTGAAATGGCGGTCACGGATGAAATGTTAGCTATGGCTGAGAAATATCATCCAGCTGATTGTTGTTTGGTTCCTGAAAAACGTGAAGAGTTAACAACAGAAGGTGGCTTAGAAATAGCCGGCCAATTAGATAAAATGAAAGATGCCTGTCAGAGAATGGCTGAATCGAATGTCATCGTGTCATTATTTATTGACCCAGATTTTGCACAAATTGATGCCTCTGTTGAATGTGGTGCACCAGTGATTGAGTTGCACACCGGCCGATATGCAGATGCTGAAACAGCAGCAGAAGCTGAACATGAATTGCAGACTATTATTAGTGCCACGGAGTATGCCCATAACCTGGGTTTGCAGGTTAATGCAGGACACGGTCTTAACTATCATAATGTCGATAAGATTGCTGAAATCCCTAATATCATTGAGTTGAATATTGGTCATGCCATCGTCGCTCGTAGTGTTTTTACCGGCTTTCAATCAGCGGTCCGTGAAATGAAACAGCTGATGATAGAAGCGCGTCGAGGATGATGTTTGGAATAGGGACAGATTTAGTTCATATCCCACGAATGCAGACATTGCTGGATAAGCATGGTGACAAAATTGCTCTAAGAATTTTAAGTGATGCTGAATTTACAGCTTTTCAACAAGCTAAAAATCAAGCATGCTTTTTGGCTAAACGTTTTGCAGCTAAAGAAGCGGCAGCCAAGGCATTAGGTACAGGCTTTCGTGATGGACTGAGTTTACGTCATATTGAAGTGTCAAATGATAAAAATGGTAAACCTGAATTACAGTTCTTAGGACGTGGCCTCGAGCTATTAACTGAATTCAATATTGCTCGAAGTATGATTAGTTTAAGTGATGAAAAAGACTATGCCATTGCCTTTGTTAGCTTAATGGAGAGATAAGATGAAAAATTACCCGACAATTGAAGCTTTTATTGGTAATACACCTTTAGTTAGGTTGCAACGCCTACCCGGTAAGACTAGCAATACCATACTGGTTAAATTAGAAGGTAATAATCCTGCAGGTTCTGTAAAAGATCGCCCAGTGATGAGTATGATTCGTGAAGCACAACAGCGAGGTGATATTAAACCTGGTGACACCTTAATTGAGGCAACGAGTGGTAATACTGGTATTGCATTGGCCATGGTTGCTGCGATATTAGGTTACAAGATGATCTTGCTAATGCCCAAGAATATGAGTGTTGAACGTCGAGCATCAATGCGTGCTTATGGTGCCGAAATCATCTTGACTGAAGGAATAGAAATCGCTCGTGATTTAGCTTTAGAAATGGAGCAGCAAGGCAAAGGTAAAGTGCTTAATCAGTTTGGTAACTTTGATAATCCTCTTGCTCATTATCAAACAACAGGGCCAGAAATCTGGCGTGATACGGATGGTGAAATTACTCATTTTGTCAGTGCGATGGGTACGACAGGCACGATTATGGGGACATCACGTTATTTGAAAGAACAAAATAAAGATATTCAAATTGTGGGTGTTGAACCTACTGATGGTTCTAGTATTCCAGGGATCCGTCGTTGGCCGAAAGAATACTTACCAACCATCTTTGAAGCTGAACGAGTGGATCGTATGATTGAGATAGATCAGGATGTTGCCGAGAACACCATGCGACAATTAGCCACCGAAGAAGGTATTTTCTGTGGTGTTTCATCCGGAGGAGCAGTGGCTGCCGCTTTACGCTTATCTGAGCAACTTGAAAATGCTGTTATTGTTAGCATTATCTGTGATCGTGGTGATCGGTATTTATCAACAGGTGTTTTCCCTGCAGAGTAATGCATAATCGTTCTGTGCGAAAATAACCTTGCTATGAAACACAATCTAAACATATACAGCCTTTCTATTGCTTTAGTTTGTTGGCTGCTAATGTCAGCAATCGTGGTTGCTAATGACAATATAAAACTATCGATAGGGCTGTGGTCTTTTGAAGATCTTAATGCTCAAAATCTTGCTGTTGATATGACATTGACGACAAAGGGATTAGGGTTTAGCGTCTCAGCCGATAGTGTGCAATTAGCCCAACCAATCGGCAAGTTGGACAGCTTAAAATTAAGCTGTAAAGAATTGCTTATTGTTTCTGAAAAAGTCTCCTGTGCACGAGGCCATATTGATTTCCATCAAAAAGAACTGGGCTTGCAAAAGCTAGCTTTTGAAATTGAGGCAATGCCGGATAATGAAAAATATAAGCTTGAAATTGAAAACCTTAACTTAGCTTCAGCATCATTCTCTGTCACAATTATCGTAAAAAAAGATAAATGGAAAGTGTTTGCTGACACGCCTCAAATTCAACTCACTTCACTGATTAGTTTTCTGACTCCTTATATGAAGGCCAAGCAACTTGAGGTTCTTGCCAACTGGAGTATTGAAGGCGACTTAAAACTGGATATTGATCTTTTTGGTCAAGCAGAACAGCTTAATGTAATTGAATTAGATTTAGAAAGTAAAGCACTGAATGTTAGTGATAGTGACGGGCAATACGTAAGTGAAGGCTTGACTAGCACACTCAGCCTAGAAGCCAATAAAATTGAGCAAGATTGGCATTGGGATATAGATTTTAATTCTGTTGCTGGCCAAGGCTACGCTGAACCAATATTTATCGACTTTTCTGAAACACCCTTGAAGATTAAAGCTCAAGGATTATGGCTACAAAATAAAGCCGAATTACAAATAAATACTGCCAAACTTACTCATCAAACCATTACCGAAGTAGTGTTGAGTGGTAGTGGAAGTTTAGCAAAAATAAATAGTCTGACAGTGGATGTTAAAAAATCAGACATTTCAAAGCTATATACTTCTTGGCTTCAGCCTTTTTCTGTGGGCATGGCGGTTGATGATGTGGAGTTGGCAGGAAATATTGAGTTTTACTATCAAAAGAAAAATGGAAATTATCACCTTGCAATAGGATTGGATAAGGTTTTTATTGATGATCAAGCTGGGCGTTTTGGCATTGATGACCTGTCTGGGACAGTCGCTTGGTCTAATTATAACAAAGCACAAAACTTGGCTTTAAGCTGGCAAAGTGCCTATGTTTACGCTATACCCCTAGGCACATCTAATATCAAGGCTCGAACACAGAGTTCATCACTTATTTTACAACAACCTTGGTTATTACCTATCTTAGATGGAGCGCTACAGATTAATGATTTTAGCCTTCATAATCCTGGTGATGAGCATTTGAAATGGACATTTGCAGGTGAATTAAGCCCTATATCGATGGAATCACTTAGTGCTGCATTAGAGTGGCCTTTGATGCATGGCAAATTATCAGGTGTTATTCCTCATGTTAATTATGCAGAACAACAGCTAAAAGTGGATGGCGCACTGAAAGTTAAATTATTTGAAGGCATAACGACTATTCGAGATTTACAGCTCGATAAACCTTTTGGCTCACTGCCTCAGCTGCAAGCAAATATTGATATGAAAGGTTTAAATTTAGAAACCCTTACTCAAACCTTCGATTTTGGTAAAATTACCGGGAAATTGGATGGTCGTCTGACAAACTTTCGTTTATCAAATTGGCAACCAGTACATTTTGATGCCAAATTTGCCACACCTGAGGGTGATAAAAGTCGTCGCAAGATTAGTCAAAAAGCGGTGGATAATTTATCGCAAATCGGTGGCGGGGCAACGGGGGTATTACAGCGTAGTTTTTTACGCTTCTTTGAGGATTTTTCATACCAACGTTTGGGTCTAAGTTGTAAATTGCGAAATGAAATATGTGAAATGTCAGGTGTGGGTGAAGCAAAGCAAGGGTATTACATTGTTAAAGGCGGTGGCTTACCACCACGAATCAATGTAGTGGGATATACTCGACGTGTTGATTGGTCCGATTTGATTGAACGTTTAAAAGCGGTCAGCAAAAGTTCAGGCCCCATAGTTAAATAAAACAGGAGATGTTATGAAATTCTTTAAATGGTTAACAGGAAGTGCAGCCGGTTTGATGTTGGTATCTTGTGTGACAATTAATATCTACTTTCCTGCCGCCGCCGCAGAGAAAGCAGCAGACCGCATTATAGAAGATGTATGGGGACCAGCTACAAGCCAACCTAAAGATGAAGCTGTACCAGTACCAGAAGAGCAAAGTGGTATGAAGCAAAATGAAGCTCAACATGTGGCTATCAGCGTTTTAAACTGGTTGATATCACCAGCTGCAGCTGAAGTGGATTTAAATATTAGTTCATCAGCTATTAATGCGATTCAAGATAAAATGAAAGCACGCCATGGTAGCTTAAAGCCTCATTACATCAGTGGTGCTGTAGGCTTAACTGAAAATGGTTTAGTCACTGTTCGTGATGCAAAGGCAATTGCATTGAAAGATAGAAACAAGGTTAAAGGCCTTGTCGCAGATGAGAATAAAGATCGTAATGCACTCTATGCTGAGATTGCCAGAGCCAATGGTCACCCAGAGTGGCAAGCAGACATTCAATCAACTTTCGCTCGTCGTTGGGTGAGTAATGCTGCGGCTGGTTGGTGGTATCAAAGTGGCGGTGCGTGGAAGCAAAAATAGTCAGAGACCTCTGCACGAGTCGTCTTTTTTGCCATAGCGGCGTTAAAAATAGTCTCAAAATGCTCATTTACACTAGTAAACTACGCTTTTTCGACAAATTTTGCCTTGCTATGATAAAAAATACTTATCGTGCCAAAGTCTTAGTTAGTTCATTTAAACAATAAACATTGTAGGAGCGGTTTCAACCGCGATGGCTGAAGCAACTATCCACTGTCTCGGATGAAGTGGCTCCTTCGATATTCTAAAACGAGAAAAATAGTAATGGCACGACGTAATAGTAGAAGACAAAGATTACCGCAAGATCCTGTAGAAGCATCGATAGAATCGCTTTCACATGATGGAAGGGGTATCGCCAGAATTGAAGGTAAAACAGTATTTGTTGATGGCGCTTTAGCAGGAGAGACAGTCAAATTTCTCTATACTAAAAAGCATAGTAAATATGATGAAGCTAAAACTATTGAAGTAGTTTCAGATCCAAGTAATGATCGTGTCGCTCCACAATGTCAGCACTTTGGTGTTTGTGGTGGTTGTAGTTTGATGCATATGTCACCTGAAGCACAACTAGCAGTGAAGCAAAAGACATTAGGCGAGCATTTAACCCACTTTGGTAGTGTGCAACCAGAAGAATGGTTAAATCCCTTGAGAGGACCGTTGTGGGGCTATCGTCGTAAGGCTCGCTTGGGTGTCAAACACGTGCCTAAAAAAGAACGTGTTTTAGTTGGGTTTAGAGAAAAGGGCACACCCTATTTAGCCGTTCTTGAACAATGTGAAGTATTGGACCAACGTGTAGGTGCTCGTCTCGCTGAATTAGGTGAAATGATTGCTGGTTTAGAAGCACATAATAGAATTGCCCAGATTGAAGTGGCAATGGATGATGAACATGTTGCTCTGGTATTTAGGAATTTAGATCCGTTGTCTGAGCAAGATACACAGGCATTGATTAACTATGGACAAGACAATGACTTATGGATTTACCTGCAATCAGGTGGCCCAGATACCGTTACTGCAATCTGGCCTGAAAATCCACAATTAAGCTATGCACCAGAAGCAGGTTTACAGTTAGATTTCGAACCAAATGATTTTACACAAGTTAATGCAGGCATTAATTTGAAGATGATCGAACGTACGATGGAATTATTAGAAGTTTCAAGTGATGATCGTATTTTAGATCTATTTTGTGGTTTAGGTAATTTCACTTTGCCATTGGCTAAACGTGTGACTGAGGTAGTGGGAGTTGAAGGTGATGAAGCCCTAGTTCGACACGCTAAAGAGAATGCTAATAAAAATAATTTAGACAATGCCACGTTTGAAAAAGCAGATTTAACCCAGACAGAATTAAAAGATTATCCTTGGGCTAAAGCTGGTTTTAATAAGATCTTATTAGATCCTCCTCGTAGCGGTGCACTTGAAGTATTACATCAATTGGCTGCACTAGGGGCGGAACGATTGGTATATGTATCGTGTAATCCAGCAACCTTAGCACGTGATGCGGGTGAGTTAGTTAATAAGCATGGTTATACACTCGTTTCAACCGGTGTAATGGATATGTTCCCTCACACAACGCATGTTGAATCGATTGCCTTATTTGTCAAAAAATAGCATGAATGAGTGAACAGAAATTAATGAAATCTGGAATAAGTACAGATGCTGTTAAACGCATCTGTACTGTTCTTGCAGATATCATTGATGATTTTCCAGCCCAAGCATTTCAAAATGAAGCTTTGCAAGGGCTTGATGAGTTAGAACTCAAACAACGCGTTGATCATTTAATTGCTGTTTTAAATAATTATTTACCAGACGATTTCCAGAAATCAGCAGCAATATTGCTGCAAGTAAAACAGCATTGGGATTGGGGCGATGATAACGATGCCTTAAGTGGTTTTGCAGCATGGCCGTTGGTAGATTATGTATCAGTATATGGTATTGATTATCCGCAGCTTTCACTGAATATTTTAAAAGAGTTAACATCATTATTTTCAGCTGAGTTTGCCATTCGTCGTTTTATCTGTGACCACTTTGAACTCACCCACAAGACTTTATTAAACTGGGCTAAAAATCCAGATGAGCATATAAGAAGACTGGCTTGTGAAGGCATACGCCCACGATTACCATGGGGGAAACGTCTAGTAGTATTATGTAAAGATCCTAGTTCTATATTTCCAATTCTTGAACAGTTAAAAGACGACCCTAGTCTTTATGTACGTAAATCAGTTGCCAATAATTTAAATGATATCAGTAAAGATCATCCTGATAAGGTTATTCGCTTATGTCGGCAGTGGCAACATGACGCTTCACCAGAACGTGAATGGATTATTCGCCATGCATTACGTAGCTTAGTTAAACAGGGTAGACCAGACGTTTTTCCACTGTTGGGTTATTCAGAAACAGTTAATGTCAGTATCAATACATTTAGCTTGAGAAATAAAACGGTTGAGATGGGAGACAGTTTAGGTTTTGAACTCATATTATCTTCGCCCTCAACTCAAATACAAAAGCTAGTACTTGATTATAAAATTCATCATGTAAAGGCGAATGGCAGTACAACAACTAAAGTATTTAAATGGAAAAATATTACTTTGCATCATGGCCAGCCACACTCTTTATCTAAATCTCACCCGTTTAAAATCATCACAACACGTAAATATTATCCTGGTGAACACGCAGTAGAGTTACTCATTAATGGCCAATCTATGGCTTACCAAACCTTTGATTTAGTCCTTTAAGCTTTCTTCCATATCAAAAATAACATGAGTCATCTCCACGATACTATCGGGGTTGAGTGAAATAGAGGTGATGTGTTTTTGTACAAGAAATTGGGTTATTTCAGGAAAATCAGAGGCTGCTTGACCACAGATACCGACATATTTTCCTGCTTTATGGCAGGCATTAATTGCCATTTCAATGAGCTTCATCACCGCTTCATTACGTTCATCATAGTTACCTAAAATACTAGAGTCACGGTCGGCACCTAAGGTAAGTTGAGTCAGATCGTTAGAACCAATAGAGAAACCATCACAGAGCTCTAAAAACTGTTCTGCAAGGATCACATTCGCTGGAATTTCGCACATTAAATAGATCTTTAAGTCTGATTCACCACGAATTAAGCCATGCTTAGCCATTAGATTAATAACTTTCTTACCTTCTTCAACGGTACGAACAAAGGGGATCATCACAGCAATATTTGTTAGGCCCATTTTGTCACGAGCTAAATGCAGCGCAGCACATTCTAAGGCAAAGGCATCAGAAAATGCAGGGCTTGGATAACGAACTGCCCCACGAAAACCAATCATGGGGTTTTCTTCTTCTGGCTCGTAAAGGTCGCCACCCAGTAATGCCGCATACTCATTAGATTTGAAGTCACTTAAACGCACAATGACAGGTCGAGGATAAAAAGCAGCTGAAATAGTCGCTATACCTTCAGCAAGTCGTTGTACGTAATATGACTTAGGATCATCATAGCCTTGAGTGAGAGCAGAGATTTGTTGCTGCGTAGCCTTAGGCAACAGATCAAAGTTTATTAATGCATTAGGATGAACTTTAATACTATTGTTGATAATGAATTCCATTCGAGCTAAACCAACACCTGAATTGGGCAGCATACTGGTTTCAAAAGCAATATCTGGGTTGGCTAAGTTCAACATGATATGTGTCTGCTTAGGTCTAGGCAGCGTTGTGATATCGATATGTTCAGTGCGGTAAGGTAATATTCCTTGATAGACATTACCAGTATCGCCTTCAGAGCAAGAAATAGTTACCTCTAACCCCGTTTTTAATACTTTTGTGGCAACATTACAGCCGACTATTGCAGGAATTCCTAATTCACGTGCAATGATGGCAGCATGACAGGTTCGGCCGCCACGGTTGGTCACAATGGCACTCGCTATTTTCATTACAGGTTCCCAATCAGGGTCTGTAATATCAGTAACCAACACTTCACCTTGTTTCAGTTCGTGCATTTGACTGGGTTCTAAAATAACGCGAACTTTGCCTGTGGCAATTTTACTGCCAACACTTTTACCATGAACGAGCACCGTACTTTTGCTTTCTAAAATATGACTCTCAAGAGCATGTAATGATTTTGCTGATTCGACTGTTTCTGGACGAGCTTGAACAATAAATAATTCACCACTGTCACCATCTTTGGCCCACTCAATATCCATTGGTTTATGATGACCAGCTTGACGACTATAATGTTGCTCAATAGTGACTGCCATCTTAGCTAAAGAGATGATTTCATCATCATTAATACAAAATTTATTTTGTTGTTCGATACTGACCTTGATATTACGAGTTGAACCTGAAAAAGTATGACCATCAGCATAGATCATTTTGACTTTTTTACTGCCAAGCTGTCGTTTGAGGATAGGGTTATGTCCAGAAGCTAGGGTGGGTTTGAAAACATAAAACTCATCAGGGTTTACTGTGCCTTGAACAACATTTTCACCTAGGCCCCATGCACCTGTAATTAATACAAGATCTTTAAAGCCCGTTTCCGTGTCAATAGTAAACATAACGCCAGAAGAGGCTTTATCAGAACGAACCATTTTTTGAACACCAATAGACAAGGCGACCGACATATGATCAAAGCCTTTATCTGTTCGATAAGAAATGGCTCTATTGGTGAATAATGAGGCAAAGATTTGACGGCAACTATGTAGTAACTCACCACTGCCACTAATATTGAGGTGGGTTTCTTGTTGGCCAGCGAAAGAAGCGTCAGGTAAGTCTTCAGCGGTTGCTGAGCTTCGAACTGCGACATCGACACCTATGCCATATTCATCTTCTAATTGTTGGTAAGCTTGTTCAACTTCACGAATAAAATCGTGGGGGAGTTCAGCGTTAACAATCCATTGACGTATTTGAGCGCCGGTTTCTGCCAATGCTTGAGTGTCATTAATATCAAGTAATTGTAGTGCCTCAGCGATAGGGGCTTCTAGTTGGTTGTGTTTAAGGATATCTCGATAGGCTTCAGCGGTTGTTGCGAAGCCATTAGGTACCTTTACACCTTGTGGTGATAGCTCTCGATACATTTCACCTAATGAAGCATTCTTGCCGCCAACACTATCGATATCATTGATGCTGAGCTCTGAGAAGGGGCGAATATATTGAAAACTCATAGACTATCCTCATTAAGGTTGCTTTTGATGCTATGTCAGACTAAATTGAAACGCAAATAAGTGGCTCAAAAAAAAGGCCGATTAATAATAATCGACCTTCTGAGAGTATTGGTGCTGGAAAGCTGTTATTGCATTAATAGACCGTATGCAACGAGACCTATCCACGATAATGCAAATGTGAAGATAATAAGTGTAAAGTTATTAATAATAAGTTTTTCTAAAGATTCCATGATAAGCCTCGCTTTTTATTTAGCAACAAATATGTATAAGCGAATGATTATATGTTTTGGAATAAAATACATTGATCTGGATCAATATTAAGGTGTTTTCTCAATATTGATTAAGTGTGAGCTATAAAAAAGCCAGTCGATTGACTGGCTTTTTTATAGTTATTAGCGGTAGTTTATTGATTTAATAAACCATAAGCTACAAGGCCTAGCCAAGAAAAGGCAAATGAAAAGATAATGAATGAAAAATGTTCAATGATTAGTTTTTCTAGTTTGGCCATGATTGTCTCTCTAAATTTTAAGTTAATGTGGTGAACGTAGGTCAAACTATATCAATTGCGGCCGATTTAATCCAGTTAAAGCATTCATTTTATTGTTCAGATTTGAAGAACTTAGTTTTCCGGACAAGAAAACTGCCTACTTCAGGATCTTCTTTGTTTCGGTTAATATATCTATTAATATCAGCATTAGAGTAATACCAAATCTTAGTGCCAAAATCCTGAGTTTTGGCGATTAAAGAATAACTAATATAAACGTAGCCAGTTTTACTTTTACCATTTTCAGTTATCCCCATCACACTATCCAGCATTCGAGCCCATTTATCATCAGCATATTGCTGCTGGACATCTAGTCCTCGGACGCGTTTTGCTGTTTTTTGAGTTGAACCGAGCATTTTCATTAAGACATCTACTTTTGAAGAATTATCGATGACTTGTCGAACTTGAGTTTGAGTCACTATGACGCCGGTATAGTTGCTAACAAGTGTGTTGAACTCTCTAGCCGTTGCATAACGGTATCCTTCGTATTTTCCGCCAACTTCTAATTGGCTAGATACATAGTTATAGCTTTTTTCTACACTGGCAGTAACATCAAGCCAATCTAAGCCAGTTTCAGTATCAGTTGTGTAGGGGCCATTATCAATAATTTCAGCATTGATTGCTGTGCTAAAAGAAAATAAAAACATTAAGCTGATGATGCTTACAAAATGTGGTTTCATACAATATAGCCTAGTTTGATTTGGATATTATCCTCCTTGTCCAGCATAAGTATGTCAGCCATGACAATACATAATTTCTTTTTATATCAATAATTATACTGTGAAGTTTAAAAAATGTGTGAAGTATTAAAAAATACATATAACAGCTTAAATTAGGGGCGGGGATAAGTGACAATAAATCAGAAGTGTTTCTTGCAACAGGAAGAAATAAGATGAGCAAAAATTTGATCTGATACAATTCATATTAAACGATAAATTGGGATGAATAATGGCTGATAGTGAGATTGAAGAAACAATAGAAGATGTTGCTGATGACGAACTCCTAGAGGATGAAGCTAGTCCGGAAGAGGTCAAAAATAAATGGCTGACTAAACCAATGATAATTAAGATTGCCATTGGAGTGAGTGTTTTACTTATTGGCATTGGTGTAGGAGCGTACTTTTTTTTAATGACTGATGAGCCTATTGTTGAAGAAGAGTCAATCATAGAACCCATTGAAGAATCTATTAATGAATCAGGAGAAATAACTGATGCAGCGGCTAATGTAGAAACTGAGGTTGAGGCGAGTATTAATATAGATTCACTTATTGATCAAGCAGATTCAGAAACGGCAGTTGGTACAGAGCAAAGTGACGATACTACAGAATCAAATGAAACTCCTGCTACTGATAAGCTCAGTGAAAAAGAAGAAATTCTCAAAATGCGAGAAGAGGCTGTTAGCCTACAAGAAGAAAATTTACGTCTTAAGCAGCAACTAATGGGACTAAAACCATCCCAAACTATGCCAGTGAATGAGTCAGAAAAGGCAAAAGGAGACAGTCCTATTTCTGCTCAAGACGTTAATCAATATATGGACCTCTATCAAGATAACCTTGAAACTTATCCATCGGTACGTAAGCCAAAGAGTGAACCCGTACCCGATCCTAAATGGGGTGAGTAAGTTATTAGCTGAATTTGATTATGGCTAGCGTAGGATTATTGATTTAAACAGATATGCTTAGATTATTACCAACACGGTTAGTTGCTTGGGAACAGATGGAATTAGTTTCAATCTTGCTTTGTCATTAGTTTTGATTTGAAAGGTAGACAATTTAGCTCATCGCAGATTGTAATGGTCAAATATTCTTGAAGGGAATCTAAGCCACTTTTTTCAACACTGCTGTTTTCTATACTGGCGTGATGTAGCACAATGAAGAATGCAATCGCTTGTAGTTATAAAAATAGATGTAACTATTTACGCTACTAACAGCAGAAAGATGATTCATAAAACTTAAATGGTTCAGCCGTTTTGTTTTTAAGTTTCTGAAGAATCACTCCATCACACTATTATTCCGGCAGTTTCCACGTCGGCTCATACTCTGAGTAATTTGTAGTTTGTCCAAATAATCAATAATCAATAAACAAGTTTGCTGAATACTGTACGCCCTGGTCTGAATGAAACAGTCATTTACGGGTGGAAAGAAAAAATGTCATCATATCTTTCTACCGAAGTCGAGATTTTTATACGGATTTAACAAGTTTAATTGAAGCTGCTGAAAAAGTTTGTATTGATAATGAGGGTAAAAAACTAGCTTTGTTAATGTTGCGAGGAACTAATTACTAGCCCCTGAAAAACTCACGAAAGCAAAAAAAAGCCCCAGCATAATTAAATGCTGGGGCTTTGAATCTGTTGGCTCCTCGACCTGGACTCGAACCAGGGACCTGCGGATTAACAGTCCGATGCTCTACCAACTGAGCTATCGAGGAACAGAAAGATGGCTATTATAGAGCTTTATTTTTCTTGGTCAAGCACTAATAGCGTTTTATTTTAAGCAATAAAGTTTGCAATGCGATCTAGAGCATTATTCAGGTTTTCTTCGCTGGTTGCGATAGACAAACGAATATGATTTTTAAGGCCAAATGCTGTACCAGGAACAACCGCAACCCCTTTGTCTACTAGCAGTGCTTCAGTGAAGTCTAAGTCATCATTAAACTGCGGCATACGTTCTAACACTTTGCTAATGTTAGGGAAAACATAGAATGTACCGTCACTGTGTAGTGAATCCATTCCATTCATGGCATTTAATTTATCTACGACCATATCATGGCGCTTCTTGAATTCAACTAACATAGTTTGAATACATTGTTGATCACCGTTCAATGCCTCTACTGTGGCAGCTTGAGATATTGAAGCAGGGTTTGATGTGCTTTGTGATTGAATTTTTTTCATTGCAGCAATCAAACCTACAGGACCTGCGGCATAACCAATACGCCAGCCAGTCATAGAGTAAGCTTTTGATACACCACTTAAGACAATCGTTCGGTCATATAAATCAGGACAGGCCATCACAATGTTATGAAAGCCTTCTTCAGTCCAAAGAATGTGTTCATACATATCATCAGTGGCAATAAGTACATGAGGATATTGTCGCAATACTTCACCTAGTGCTGCTAATTCGGCTTTGGTATAAGCCATACCTGATGGATTAGATGGGCTATTGATTACAAATAAGCGTGTTTTAGGAGTGATCGCAGCTTCAAGTTGTTCTGGTGTGATTTTGAAGCGTTGTTCTTGTCCTGCCTCAATAATGACAGGCGTTCCATTAGCAAGCATGACCATATCAGGGTATGAAACCCAGTAAGGAGCGGGAATGATAACTTCATCGCCCTCATCTAAAATAGCTTGGGTTAGATTAAAGAAGCTTTGTTTACCACCGACTGAAACTAGAATCTGATTGGCTTCATAGTCAAGACCGTTGTCACGAGAGAACTTTTCAATGACCGCTTGTTTTAATTCAGCAGTACCATCAACAGCGGTGTATTTAGTTGCACCATTATTAATTGCGGCAATGGCTGCTTGTTTTATATGTTCAGGAGTGTCGAAATCAGGTTCACCGGCACCGAGGCCAATAATATCTTTACCTTCGGCTTTAAGTGCTGCTGCACGAGCAGTAATAGCTAAAGTAGGGGAAGGTTTGATGCTTTGAACGCGTTGAGACAGTTTAATATCCAAAATCTTTCCTTTATAAAAACAAATTGATTAGATGTCGGTTAATATACGCGAATCATAAAAAATGCAGAAGATGTATGGCCAAACAATTTGAATTAATCAGTGACTTTGAACCCGCAGGTGACCAGCCAACAGCCATTAAAGCCTTAGTCGAAGGCTTAGAAAATGGTGAAATGTGGCAAACTTTGCTTGGCGTAACGGGCTCAGGTAAGACATTTACCGTCGCGAATGTTGCGCAGCAACTTCAGCGGCCAATGATGATCTTAGCCCCAAATAAGACATTAGCTGCTCAGTTATATAGTGAAATGAAAGACTTTTTTCCTAATAACTCAGTGGAATATTTTGTTTCTTATTATGATTACTATCAGCCAGAGGCCTATGTACCTTCTTCTGACACCTTTATAGATAAAGATTCCTCAGTTAATGAGCAGATTGAGCAAATGCGTTTGTCTGCCACTAAGGCCATGTTAGAACGACGTGATGCCATCATTGTGTCAAGTGTGTCTTGTATCTATGGTTTGGGTGATAAAGACTCCTATTTAGAAATGGTGTTACATCTTGTTGTTGGCGACATTATTAATCAACGCGATGTATTGAAAAGGCTGACTGAGCTGCAGTATAAGAGAAACGATGTAGAGCTACATCGAGGAACATATAGGGTTCGAGGTGAAGTTATTGATATCTTCCCTGCTGACTCTGAACGGGATGCCGTTAGGGTTGAATTATTTGATGACGAAATTGAACAAATTAGTTATTTCGACCCCTTAACAGGTGAAGTGTTTCAGCGTGTTAGTCGACTAACGATTTACCCTAAGACACATTATGTCACTCCTCGTGAACAGTTGTTGGCCGCTGTCGATACCATTAAAGCGGAGCTTAAAGAACGTTTAGAAGTTCTTCATGCTGGTGATAAGTTAGTTGAAGCTCAGCGTTTAGAACAACGCACGCGTTTTGATATTGAAATGATTTTAGAGTTGGGCTATTGCAACGGCATCGAAAATTATTCTCGCCATTTATCTGGACGAAGTGTTGATGAAGCGCCTCCGACATTATTTGATTATCTACCCGATGATGCCATCTTAGTTTTAGATGAAAGTCATGTCATGGTGCCGCAGATTGGGGCGATGTATAAAGGTGACCGGTCACGAAAAGAAACCTTGGTGAACTATGGTTTTCGCCTACCTTCAGCTTTAGATAACCGACCTCTAAGATTCGAAGAGTGGGAAAAGCTAGCGCCACAAACTATTTTTGTTTCAGCAACCCCTGCTCAATATGAAGCAGATCATTCAAGCTCGGTGGTTGAACAAGTCGTTCGTCCAACAGGTTTGATTGATCCTGAAATTGAGATTCGTCCTGTTGGCACGCAGGTCGACGATTTATTATCAGAAATTAATAAACGTAGTGTGATTGATGAACGTGTGCTTGTTACAACACTGACTAAACGTATGTCAGAAGATTTAACAGATTATCTTGCTGAACATGGCGTGAAAGTACGTTACCTTCATTCAGATATAGATACCGTTGAGCGAGTTGAGATATTACGTGACCTACGCTTAGGTGTATTTGATGTGTTAATTGGCATTAACTTACTTCGTGAAGGATTAGATATTCCTGAGGTGTCACTGGTTGCTATCTTAGATGCTGACAAAGAAGGGTTTTTACGATCGGAACGCTCACTTATTCAAACCATTGGTCGTGCTGCGAGAAACCTTAAAGGTAAAGCAATTTTATATGCAGACCGAATTACGGGTTCCATGAAAAGAGCCATTGATGAGACAGACAGAAGACGTGAAAAGCAGAAAGCATATAATAAAGAACATGGTATTACACCAACAGGGGTGAAAAAGGCGATACGAAATAGCCTCGATGACAAACAAGAAGAAGCAAGGAATGATCGACAATATATTGCCAAAGTCGCGGAAGAAAAAGCTAAATATGCTGCATTAACACCAAAACAGTTGGCGAAAAGACTCACTCAGATGGAAAATGCAATGTATAAACATGCTCAGAATCTTGAGTTTGAAGAAGCAGCTAAAATTCGTAATGAGATGGAGCATATAAGAGAGGTTGCTTTAAAGTAATGACCTGATTTCTGTTTCACTGGCGGCCTGTGGATTAGTCATAAGTGAAATATCGGCTTTGTTTAAATGATAAATTATTATTTGATGACAAATCATCTTGCGTTAAAACGCTAGGGCTGTATAATTCCCACGCTTAACGACAGGCGCGTAGCTCAGTTGGTTAGAGCACTACCTTGACATGGTAGGGGTCGGTGGTTCGAATCCACTCGTGCCTACCAGTTAAACCTAAGTTCATCGACGGTTAACTGGTAGTTTCAAAAAGAAACAAACTCCCACAAACTATTTAAAAATAACGGTGCATACCCGATTTAGGGTACAGTTACATGACAATTTTAGTGTTTTAATATATCTGAAAGATAGCCCTATATTAAGGGCTTATTATTAATTAAAAGTCTAAAAAAGTTCAAAATTAGTACCAAAGTACAATAGTTAAATATTTCCTAAAGGGCTAAAGTGTTGTCAACTAGAGGTGAAAATAACCTCGTAATTGATAAAGCTAAACTTTAAAGGAAAGCATCATGGCTACTGAAATCGGTACAGTAAACAAACTAATCGGCACAGCAGAAGCAATATCAGCGGATGGCTCTAAACGACCATTAGTTGATGGCGGTAAGCTCTTCGCTGGTGAAGTTGTCAGCACTGGTGTTGGATCAGCAATCTCAATTGAATTCACTGATGGTAGTTTTATGGATCTCGGGCAGCAATCTCAAGCTGTACTCGATAGTGAAGTATTTGATCCTCAACAAGCTATTCAAACTGAAGCAGAAATACAAGATGATGTTGATGCATTGCAACAAGCCTTATTAGATGGCGCCGATCCAACTCAGGATGCTGAAGCAACAGCCGCTGGTGCTGGACCAGAAAATGGTAATGAAGGTACAAACATTGTCCAAGTCCTCCATGATGGGCAGGCAGTTACCCCTACATCAGGCTTTGAAACAACAGGTGTTAATGTTGTCTTCGACGAAGGCATCGATGAAGATGGAATTGATGATAGTCCAACGGCGGGTATTACAACAGTCCTTCTTGATGATGATGTACCCGTAGCTACCGATGATAATGATGCGACAATGAATGAAGATACAAGAGTAACAATCAATGTACTTGGTAATGATGCATCGGGTGCTGATGGTGCAAGTATTACGGGTATTACTGAGCCAGCCAATGGTTCTGTTGTACTTAATAGTGATAGCACATTTACATATACGCCATCAGCAAACTTCTCTGGTGCCGATTCGTTTACTTATACATTAACTGATGGTGATGGTGATACATCAACAGCAACAGTTAGTATACAAGTTGATGCGGTGGCAGATGAACCAAACTTGATCATGAGTGTTGGACAAGCCGTACGCCTTGACACACCGCAAACGATAGATATTTCGAATGTTGCAACCACTAATAATGGTTTCTCGATAAGTTCTTATGATATTGAGGGAAATCTATTACAATCCGGTATCAGTACAGTAGTTGGAACTGGGCATGAAGGTTTTGGAGTTAGTGGAAAGGCTTCAGGTGCTGATACTGAGATCGGTTCGAACAAAAATAGTTCAGAACGATTGAGCGTTCAATTTGATAATACAGTAAACTCTATTGAGGTTGAATTTGCTTGGATAAATACACGCGAAACAGCTGAATATACATTCTATTTAAATGGTTCTCAGGTCGGAGATACAAAACTATTTGGTGATGAGAGTGGACATAACACTACTGATAAGATCGATGGTCCGTTTGTACTTTCTCTAGGGGGAGGTGAAATGTTTGATCGAGTTGATTTCACGGCTCCACTTAATATGACTGATGACTATCTCATTCATTCCATAACATTTGACAGAGTTGCATCCTATACTTATGAATTGAATATTAGTGCAGGCTTGACCGATGTTGATGGCAGTGAAAGCCTTGGTGAGGTGTTGATTCCTGTGTCCAGTTTGCCAACAGGTACGATATTACAAGATCTGGGTGGCGATGAGTTGAGCCCAGTTGACGGTAATTATGTCATTGATGCTACAGCTGATAGTATTAGCGTACAGTTAGTATCTAATTCTGACTTGAGTTATACAGACTTGAATGGTATCACGGGGTCTGCAACATCAACAGATGGCAGTGATGTTACAACAACTGTCACCAATGTGAAGATTGAAACATCTGATTTAAATTCAAATGGTGAAATAGCAGATTTATTTTTAGAGGGGGATAACTCAGTAAACACTATTATTGGTGGCGAAGGAGATGATGTTATCTTTGGTGGTACAGGCAATGATGAATTAACAGGTGGTCTGGGTGCAGATACCTTTATCTGGACTAAAGGTGATGTTGATTCAGGTGTTGATACTGTCACTGATTTCAATGCAGGTGAAGATGTACTCAATCTAGCTGATTTATTATCAGATGGTTCTCATACTATTGAAGGAATAGAGAATACTACTACTGGTAGTTCACATCTACAGCTTGATATCAAGGATAGTGGTGGTTCGGTTGTTCAGTCTATTGATTTGACTGATGTTGCTATAGTTGGCACAGTTGAAGATACGCTACAGAGTTTATTGAGTAGTGGTGCAATAAACGACGGTATCTAAATTGTAATGATTTGTTACCCTTAATATTCAAGGCACCTTCGGGTGCCTTGTTTGCTTTTATAGGTAAGGACTGAGCTTTTAACAAGGTTCTATCTTTAACAAGAAGCCAAATACCTATATAATTGTTCGATTAAAGCTTATGTGTAGGCAAATTCTGTGCTTTTTGTGTACCTAAGCAATCAATTATTATGAAAAGTGCCTACGGGTGCTTTTTTGGTTTTTACGGCCCTTTGTATCGGCCACAACCGGATTAGAGTTTATTATGATTTCTGTAACACTTCCAGATGGTAGTCAGCGTCAGTTTGACCATGCTGTTTCAATTTTTGATGTTGCCAATGATATTGGTGCAGGCTTAGCGCGTGCAGCATTAGCCGGCAAGGTTAATGGGGAACTCGTTGATACAACACATATCATCGATCAAGATGCTGATGTGGCGATTATTACGGCTAAAGATGATGAAGGTTTAGATATTATTCGTCATTCAACATCACATCTTATGGCTCAAGCTGTTAAGCAATTATTCCCTGAAGCACAGGTGACAATTGGTCCTGTCATTGATGATGGTTTTTACTATGACTTTTCATATAAAGAAGGCTTTAGTGATGACGACTTAAAGCGCATTGAAAAGCGTATGGAAGAATTGGTTAAACAAGACTTACCTATCATCCGCGAAGAAATATCTCGTGAAGCAGGAATTGAAAAATTCCGTGGCATGGGTGAAGCCTATAAAGCAGAAATATTGGAAGATATTCCAACAGGTCAGACTCTATCTTTATATGGTCAAGGAGACTTCATTGATTTATGTCGTGGTCCCCATGTACCAAGCACAGGAAAATTAAAGTCTTTCAAATTAATGAAATTAGCGGGTGCATACTGGCGCGGTAATTCAGATAATGAAATGTTACAACGTATCTACGGTACGGCTTGGGCTGATAAAAAAGCATTAAAACAATACCTTTTCCGTTTAGAAGAAGCTGAAAAGCGTGACCATCGTAAAATTGCTAAAAACCTAAATCTATTCCACCTTCAAGAAGAAGCGTCTGGTATGGTGTTTTGGCATGATAACGGCTGGCGTATATATCAAGAAGTAGAAAATTATATTCGTAATGTATTGAAGAAAAATGATTACCAAGAAGTACGTACGCCACAAGTAGTCGATCGCTCTTTATGGGAAAAATCAGGTCACTGGGATAAATTTGGTGACATGATCTATACAACGCATTCAGATAATCGTGATTTTGCGATTAAACCAATGAACTGCCCATGTCATATTCAGATCTTTAACCAAGGTTTGAAGAGTTACCGTGAATTACCATTACGTATGGCTGAGTTTGGTTCATGTCATCGACATGAACCATCAGGAACATTACATGGTTTAATGCGTTTACGTAGCTTTACCCAAGATGATGCCCATATTTTCTGTACTGAAGACCAAATTCAATCTGAAGTATCAATCTTTATGGACTTATTAAAAGATGTTTATGCTGACTTTGGTTTTAATGAAATCATTGTTAAGTTGTCGACTCGTCCAGAAAACCGTGTAGGTAGCGACGATGTTTGGGATAAAGCAGAACATGCTTTAGAACGAGCATTAAATGACAAAGGCATGGATTGGGATCTGCAACCGGGTGAAGGTGCATTCTATGGTCCGAAAATTGAATTCTCATTAAAAGATTGTTTAGGTCGAGTATGGCAGTGCGGTACGATTCAGGTTGATTTCTCAATGCCAGGACGTTTAGATGCCGCATATGTGGCTGATGATGGTAGTAAACAAGTGCCTGTTATGTTGCATCGTGCAATATTAGGTTCACTTGAAAGATTCATTGGTATATTGATTGAGGAATATGCCGGTTCATTCCCGACATGGCTTGCTCCACGCCAAGTTGTTGTTATGGGAATTAGTCAAAAACAATCTGAATATGCGTCAAAAATTGCAAAAGAATTGCAAAATAAAGGCTTTAGAGCAGATATAGACTTGAGAAATGAGAAGATAGGCTTTAAAATACGCGAGCATACATTGCGCCGGGTACCTTATTTAATTGTTGTTGGGGACCGAGAAGCGCAGGATAACGCCGTGGCAGTACGTACTCGCAAGGGTGAAGACTTAGGTGTAATGACACTTGAAGACTTCGTTACCACCTTGAATGAAGACGTCGCTCGCCGCGGTCGACTTGTTTTAGAGGATTAGAAATATCGCTACTGATGATAAAAAGCTGAATAGAGAAATTACAGCTAGAGAAGTACGCCTAACTGGTGCCGGTGGGGAACAATTAGGAGTTGTTTCATTGGCAAAAGCAATGGCTTTATCCGAAGAAGCGGAATTAGATTTGGTGGAGATTTCAGCGCAAGCGAAACCACCAGTTTGCCGTATTATGGATTACGGTAAGTATGTGTTTGAAGCGAGTAAGCAAAAAGCAATTGCTAAGAAAAAGCAAAAACAGATACAGGTCAAGGAGATCAAGTTTAGACCGGGCACAGAAGAAGGGGATTATCGGGTAAAACTACGCAACCTGACACGTTTCCTTGAAGATGGGAATAAAACTAAAGTTAGTCTGAGATTCCGTGGACGCGAAATGGCACATCAAGACTTAGGATTAAAATTACTTGAAAGAGTAGCGGAAGATCTTAAAGAATTGTCTGTTATTGAGCAACGTCCTAAGAAAGAAGGACGTCAAATGATTATGGTTTTAGCCCCAAGTAAAAAGTAATGTAACTCCCATTGGCTTGGGAAGTTGCACATAAAATTAATTACGAATGCGGAGTTCGAAATAATGCCAAAGTTAAAAACACATAGAGGTGCTGCAAAGCGCTTCAAAAAAACCGGTAGCGGTAAATTTAAACGCTCACAAGCGTTTACAAGCCACATCCTTACTAAGAAAAGCACTAAGCGGAAACGCCAATTGCGTTCTACATTGATCGTGTGTAAATCTGATCATATGTCTGTTCGTAAAATGTTGCCTAATCACTAATTAAGGAGTTACCTCATGCCAAGAGTAAAACGTGGTGTAGTCGCTCATGCGCGACACAAGAAAGTTATCAAGCAGGCCAAAGGTTATAGCGGTCGTCGTAAAAATGTCTATCGCGTTGCTGTACAAGCAGTAACAAAAGCAGGTCAATATGCTTACCGTGATCGTCGTCAGAAAAAACGTACTTTCCGTACTTTATGGATTGCACGTATCAATGCTGGTGCACGTGAATGTGGTTTGTCATATAGCCGTTTAATTGATGGTTTGAAAAAGGCTTCAATTGAAATCGATCGTAAAGTGCTTGCTGATATTGCCATGCACGATTCAGCTGCATTTGCTGTTATCGCAGAAAAAGCGAAGGCTGCATTAGCTGACTAAATGTTGTTCTACTTATGAGATAAGTAATGCAACATTGCGTTGATTAAGAAGAAGGGCCGTAATCTTTACGGCCCTTTTTTATTTCAGAAATAGATTTATGATTGGATTGTGCACAATTTAATCATAAATCTATAAATCGATCAGGTGGTGAAATTATGGCTGAACTGGAATCACAGTTACAGGCATTGGACGATATTGTTGCCGTTGCAAAACAAGCAATTGCCAATTCGAAACAAAATGCAGAGTTAGAAACTGTTCGTGTTGAATACTTGGGTAAGAAGGGCAAAATCACTGCTTATTTAAAGCAATTAGCTAATGTCAGCGTTGAGCAACGTCCAGTCATTGGTAAATCAGTCAATCTTGCTAAACAAGAGGTTGTTGGTTTAATTGAGGCACGTTCTAAAGTGTTGGCTGAAGCAGCGATGAACGCTGCTCTAAAAGCAGAAACAATCGATGTGTCTCTTCCTGGCCGCGGCGAGCAAACAGGTGGGTTACACCCTATTACGCGTACATTGCAACGTATTGAACACTACTTTCAGTCAATCGGTTTTCAGATTGCTGAAGGACCTGAGATTGAAGACAGTACGCATAATTTTACAGCCTTAAATATCCCTGAACATCACCCCGCACGTGCAATGCATGATACGTTTTACTTTAATGCTGAAACATTATTACGCACTCATACTTCACCTGTACAAGTTAGGGTCATGGAAAAGCAAAAACCACCTCTACGTGTCATTGCACCGGGCCGTGTTTATCGTTGTGATTCAGATATTACACATACGCCAATGTTTCATCAGGTTGAAGGTTTGATGGTAGATGAGAATGTTAGCTTCACTGATTTAAAAGGTATTTTGGCTGACTTCCTACGTGCCTTCTTTGAAAAAGATTTAAATGTACGTTTTAGACCTTCATATTTCCCATTCACCGAACCTTCAGCTGAAGCGGATATTGAATGCGTGATGTGTGATGGTAAAGGCTGTCGCGTTTGTAGTAATACTGGTTGGTTAGAAGTATTAGGTTGTGGTATGGTTCATCCAAAAGTGTTTGAACATGTTGATATTGATAGTGAAAAGTACCTTGGTCTTGCCTTTGGTATGGGCGTAGAGCGTCTGGCCATGCTTCGTTATGGTGTGAATGATTTACGATTATTCTTTGAAAATGATCTTCGTTTTTTACGTCAATTTAATTAAGTTTGGAATAACACACGATGAAATTTAGTGAAAAGTGGTTACGTGAGTGGGTTAATCCTGATGTGGATACGGCAACATTAGTTGCTCAATTAACACTCGCTGGTTTAGAAGTTGATGCTGTTGCACCTGTTGCAGGTGAGTTTAAAGGCGTTGTTGTTGGGCAAATTGTATCGGTTAAGCCTCATCCTGATGCTGATAAATTACGCTGCTGTACAGTCGATGTAGCAGCTGATGAATTGCTGTCTATAGTTTGCGGTGCATCGAATGTACGCGAAGATCTAAAAATTCCAGTAGCAGTGGTTGGTTCGGTATTACCAGGTAATTTTAAAATTAAGAAAGCCAAACTGCGCGGTGTAGAGTCGTTTGGCATGTTGTGTGGCGCCAGTGAAATTGGTTTAGTCGACAACGTTAAAGGTTTGATGGAATTAGCTGATGATGCGCCAGTTGGTAAAGATTTTAGAGAGTATTTAGATCTAGATGACGTGTCTATCGATGTCGATTTAACGCCAAACCGTAGTGATTGTTTAGGCATTGCAGGTATTGCGCGTGAAGTTGGAGTATTGACTGGTTGTGATTTGACGCAATGGCCAGAACAATCTATCACCGAGAATTCTTCTAGAACGCTCGCTATTAATGTCGAAGCACCTGCCGATTGCCCACGTTATATTGGCAGAGTAATTGAAAACGTCAATGTTAAAGCTGATACACCATTATGGATGCAAGAAAAGCTACGCCGAAGTGGTGTTCGTAGCCTAGGGCCTGTTGTCGATGTAACGAATTACGTTATGTTGGAATTAGGACAACCAATGCATGCTTATGATTTTGATAGCTTATCGGGTGGTATTACTGTTCGTGCGGCTAAACAAGACGAAAAGCTAAGCTTATTAGATGGCCAAGAAGTCACTGTATTAGAAAATACATTAATCATTGCCGATAATGCTGCTCCATTAGCACTTGCCGGAATTATGGGGGGTGAAGCGTCATCTGTGACGGATGATACGAAACACTTGTTTCTGGAAGCTGCACACTTTAATCCATTAGTAATTGCTGGTCGTGCACGTGCTTATGGCTTACACACAGATTCATCACACCGTTTTGAGCGTGGTGTTGACCCTGAATTACCTCGAGTGGCTATTGAACGTGCGACAGTCTTATTGTTAGATATTGTCGGTGGTGAAGCTGGGCCTATCACTGAGCAAGTTTCTGACATTGATTTGCCGAAAGCTGGATCAATTACACTACGTGCGGATCGTATTAAGCGCGTATTAGGTATTGCTATTGATCCTATTCAAGTAGTAGAACAACTGACTCGCCTTGGTTTAACTGTGCTTTCAGCTGAAAATAATAGTTGGCAAGTAACCGTACCTAGTTTCCGTTTTGATATTACGATTGAAGTTGATTTGATTGAAGAACTGGGGCGATTATATGGCTATGACAAATTACCTGAAACACGTCCGCAAGGAACAGTGTTAACTGCAGATATTTCTGAGCACACCCTAGCAACACATCGCTTACAGTCATTATTAGTCGATCGTGGTTACCAAGAAGCAATCACTTACAGTTTTGTTGACCCTAATGTTCAACAGTATTTAGCATCGGAAGGTGAACAAGCAATTGCTTTAGCTAACCCAATCTCAGCTGATTTATCTGTGATGCGAACTTCACTATGGCCGGGCTTGATCCAAGCACTGGTGTATAACTTAAATAGACAACACGATAGAGTACGTTTATTTGAAGTAGGCCGTAGCTTTAAGGGTGCACAGGATGATGTGATTCAGCACCGACAAATTGCAGGTGTATTGTGTGGCAGTCGTTATGCAGAGCAATGGTCAGAAAAACAGCGTCCAGTTGATTTCTTTGATGCTAAAGCCGATGTTGAAGCACTATTAGATTTAGGCAATCAAGGCAATATTCGTTTTGTAGCTGAACAGCATCCTGCATTACACCCAGGTCAATCTGCGCGAATATATAAAGATCAACAAGCAATTGGTTGGATAGGTGCCTTACACCCTAAATTAAATAAGCCATTAGATTTAAATGTACGAGTATATGTATTTGAGCTGGCACTGGCGCCAGTACTGGATGCACATATTCCAGCTTTTGAATCTTTGTCACGTTTTCCTGCTAATCGAAGAGATCTTGCATTGCTTGTTGATAACAACATTACAGTAGGAGAAATTCAGCATTGCTTACAAGAGGTTAAATCTGATATTCTTAAATCAATTCAACTGTTTGACGTCTATAGTGGAGATGGTGTCGAGGATGGCAAGAAAAGTATAGCCGTCACATTTAACCTTCAACATGCAGAAAGAACATTAACTGATGAAGAGGTTGATGCTTTAATGCAGGTGATAGCAGGGCGTTTAGAAAAAAGTATTGGTGCATTGATTAGATCATAAATTTAAGTCATAAACTAATAGAAAAATATATTACAGAGGTATACATGGCATTAACTAAGGCCGACATGACAGAGCAGCTCTATGATGAGTTGGGGTTCAATAAGCGCGAAGCAAAGGAATTGGTTGAGATGTTCTTTGAAGAAATTCGTGGAGCACTAGAAAAGGGATCACAAGTTAAATTATCAGGCTTTGGCAATTTTGAACTGCGAGACAAAAGTGAACGACCAGGCAGGAATCCAAAAACAGGCGAAGAGATCCCTATTAGTGCGCGTCGAGTAGTGACTTTTCGTCCGGGACAAAAACTAAAAGCTAGGGTGGATGGATATGCTGGAAGCGAGTAATAACAATGAATTACCAGTTATACCTGGTAAGCGTTATTTCACGATTGGTGAGGTAAGTGAATTGTGTGGCGTTAAGCCTCACGTTTTACGCTACTGGGAGCAAGAGTTTCCTCAGTTAGAACCTGTAAAACGACGAGGGAACCGTCGTTACTATCAGCGTCATGATGTTGTTTTAATTCGTGAAATTCGTGGTTTACTGTATGAACAAGGTTTTACTATCGGCGGCGCTAGACAACGTTTAGAAAATGAAAGTAAACCTGAAAGTACGGATAAGAATAAAAAGAAAATGATTCAAGAGCTTATACATGATCTTGAAGAGTTATATGCCTATTTAGCATAAACGCTTAACCGTTCACCAAAACACTATAGACCGCTATACCTCATATTTGGGTGTGGCGGTCTTTGTATATAACACACTGAAATATGCTATTCCAAAACTGGCTTAATCAGTCGGTTATTTATAAGAGTTGGATATGATCCCCTATGCATAGAACCGATTTTCAATTTGATTTACCTGAAGAACTGATAGCTCAATTCCCTTCTGAACAGCGTAATGCCAGTAGGCTCCTCTCTCTTGATGGTAATACTGGCGTTAAAACCGATCTGCAATTTACTGACTTATTAAGTTTATTACAAGCTGATGACTTACTTGTTTTTAATGATACCAAGGTTATACCTGCCCGTTTACTTGGCCACAAAGATAGTGGTGGCAAGATTGAAGTATTGGTCGAACGCGTATTAGATGATAAGCGTGTCTTAGCCCATATCCGCAGTAGCAAGTCACCAGGTGAAGGCCGTCATTTAGTATTGGAAGATAAATTAGATGTGGAAGTGCTAGGACGACAAGGTGCTTTATTTGAGCTTTATTTTCACGTTGAGACTACTGTTAGCGATGCCTTAGAAAGTTATGGTCGGCTACCATTACCGCATTATATTGAACGTGGTGTCGCAAAAGATGATTGCGATCGCTATCAGACTGTTTATGCTCAGCATGCAGGTGCGGTAGCAGCGCCAACAGCAGGCTTACACTTTGATCATTCTATGCTGGCTGCGATTAATGAATTAGGCATTGATACTGCCTATGTAACGCTTCATGTTGGCGCAGGAACATTTCAGCCTGTTCGAGTAGATGATATAAAAACGCATCATATGCACTCGGAACGAATTGAGGTTAGTGAAACTGTATGCGAGCAAGTGAAGGCTACTAGGAAAAGGGGCGGGCGAGTTATTGCCGTGGGGACAACCAGTGTCCGAGCTTTGGAAAGTGCCTCTCAAACTGGCGTTATTGATTCTTTTAGTGGTGAGACAGATATATTTATCTATCCTGGTTATCAATTTAAAACTGTTGATGTCATGATCACCAATTTCCATTTATCAGAGTCGACGCTATTAATGCTTGTGTCAGCATTTGCTGGCCGTGATAATGTGATGTCAGCTTATCAGCATGCCATTGAACAACAGTATCGCTTTTTCAGCTATGGTGATGCGATGTTTATTTCAAAGAGAACGGTATGAAAACACTAGAAAATATCCGCTGTGTATTAGTCGGCACGACACATCCGGGTAATATTGGTGCAGCTGCTCGAGCTATGAAAACAATGGGGCTGACGAATCTACATCTAGTCACGCCAAAAATATACCCCAGTGCAGAAGCCACTGCACGTGCATCAGGCGCTGATGATGTATTGGCGAATGCAGTAGTTCATGAAAGTTTAGATGCAGCTTTGGTAGGCTGTCAGCAAGTCTATGGCATGAGCGCACGTCTACGGCATTTACCGGTGCCAGTGGTTAATCCTCGTGAGGCTGTGGCACAAATTCAACAGCAAAGTGATGATGCTCAGATCGCGATTATATTTGGTCGGGAGCACTCAGGCTTAACTAATGAAGAACTAGACCGATGCCAGTATTTGGTTAATATTCCTGCTAATGTTGAATATAGTTCTCTGAACTTAGCTGCGGCTGTTCAGGTATTGGCATATGAATTGAAAATGAGCTTTGACCCAAGCATTGAAGTTGGTCGGGTGGGTGAACAGCGTGAAACTATTAATGCGGATGATTTAGACCACCTTTACGATCATTTTGAACAGTCACTCACCAAAATTGGTTTTTTAGATCCTGGACAACCCAAAAATTTAATGCGTCGCTTACGGCGCTTATTTAATCGTGCAGAGCTAGATCGTAATGAACTACAAATATTACACGGAATTTTGCGTGCGGCTGAAAATCAGAAAGGAGGGTAGGCATGAATGATGAAGCTAGTTTATGGCAACAAATAAAAGAAGATGTCCTTTGTGTTTTTGATCGTGATCCTGCTGCACGAAATGTATTTGAAATAATTACCACTTATCCTGGTGTTCAGGCACTTCAATGGCACCGATTTAGTCATTGGCTTTGGAAGCATAAAATGAAATGGCTAGCGCGGTTTCTATCCACTATTAGTCGCTTGTTGACAGGGATTGAAATCCATCCTGCCGTTAAAATTGGCCGCCGTTTGTTTATTGATCATGGCATGGGCGTTGTAATTGGTGAAACGGCTGAAATTGGTGATGATTGTACTTTGTATCATGGTGTAACCTTGGGCGGCACCTCATGGAAAGAAGGTAAACGTCATCCAACATTAGCAAATAATATAGTGGTGGGTGCTGGAGCAAAAGTACTAGGACCTATTTGCCTACATAATGGAGCACGTATTGGATCTAATGCGGTTGTTGTTAAAGATGTAATTGCTGGTGAAACAGTGATTGGAGTCCCTGGCCGGGTTGTAAAAACAAATTTAACTGAAGATAAAAAACAGCAACAAAAATTAGCACAGGCGGTAGGGTTTGATGCTTATGGTACGTCAAGTGAAACGCTTGATCCTGTTGCTTCAGCTATTCATGGTTTAATTGAGCATATTCATGCTTTAGATAAACGTGTTGAGTCAATGGCCAGTACAGTTGAAGAGTTAGGCGGTACAGTTGACGAGGTCGAGATGCCTGAATTAACAAAGTGCGAGCTATCTGCAAACACGACTAACAATAATAGTTGACTAAAACAGTAGGGTATGTGAGAATTATACCCCTAATTAAACAAGGGTTTTCATATGCGTTTAACCACAAAGGGTCGCTATGCCGTCACTGCCATGCTCGATTTGAGTCTAAACTATGACGCTGGCTCAATTACACTTGCTGATATTTCTGTTCGACAAGGTATTTCATTATCATACCTAGAACAGCTTTTTTCTCGCTTGAGAAAGCAAGGGCTGGTCAGCAGTACTCGTGGTCCAGGTGGTGGTTACCGATTAAGCCGGGCTGCAGAAGAAATCACGGTATTAGATGTAATATCTGCAGTAGATGAAAAGCTTGATAGTACAGCATGTGAAGGTAAAGCTAATTGCCATGGAGAAGAAAAATGCTTGAGCCATGAACTTTGGCAGAGCTTAAGCGAACAAATTCAAAGTTATTTATCAAATATTACTTTAGGTCAGGTTGTCATGAATCATCAAATAAGTGGTACAGAAAGTGTTATTAGGCTTGAAGGTATTCAATAATGATTACATTAACTGACTCTGCTATAGAACGTGTGCGAGAAATGGTTGCAAAGTGTGACGATGCAATTGGTTTACGCATAGGCGTGACAGAAAGTGGTTGTTCTGGTTACAGCTATGCCCTAGATTTTGCTCAAACGGTTGCTGAGGATGATACCGTTATTGAACAAGCGGATGTTAAAGTCATTGTGGATAAGACTAGTATGCCTATTTTAGATGGCATTGAGCTAGATTATGTAAAACAAGGTCTTAATCAAAGTTTTAAGTTTAATAACCCAAATGTTATATCATCATGTGGTTGCGGCGAAAGCTTTAGCACAACTAAATAACTAAACTAAGCAAATTTAATGTGAATAACAAAATCTTGCGTATTATTCGGGCAACTCTTGTTCCACCATTAGCGGTGTTGCTGAAAAAAAGCTGTCGGACAAAGATTTAATTATTAATATTGTGTTATGTTTCCTTTTTATACCTTATATTAGTTAAGCAGTAACTAAAAATGTAATAGCTTGTTAAAATGGCACCATGAAAAATACCGATAATCTTAGTTTTGATCGTGAGCATATTTGGCATCCATATAGTAGCGTGGTTCATCCTCCCTGTATTCATGAAGTTGTTTCAGCCGATGGCGTTCGTTTAAGACTTAATGATGGACGTGAAATAATTGATGGTATGTCATCATGGTGGTCGGCTATTCATGGGTATAATCATCCACGATTAAATCAAGCTGTAAAAGATCAAGTTGAGACAATGTCGCATGTGATGTTTGGCGGTTTAACGCATCCGCCTGCTGTTGAGCTGGCTCGTAAATTAGTTGATATCACAGCGGAACCATTACAAAAGGTATTCTTTGCTGACTCTGGTTCGATTGCTGTAGAAGTAGCAATTAAGATGGCTATTCAGTATTGGTTTGCTCAAGGAAAAAACAACAAGCACCGCTTATTAACACTACGCAATGGTTATCATGGTGATACCTTCGGCACCATGGCGGTGTGTGACCCTGATAATGGCATGCATGGTATGTTCGATCAGGTATTAGCAAAACATTTATTTGCACCATCACCTAGTTGTATTAATGATGACGATTATTCTGATGAAGATATTGCCCCGTTTCGTCAAATAATCAGCGAAAATCATCATGAAATAGCTGCTGTTATATTAGAACCCATTGTACAAAATGCCGGTGGTATGAATTTTTATTGTCCAGAATATTTACGGCAAGTAAGAGCATTGTGTGACCAATATGATGTACTGTTAATTTTGGATGAGATTGCGACCAATTTTGGCCGAACAGGGACTTTATTTGCTTATGAACAGGCTGAGATTTGTCCTGATATTATTTGCCTAGGCAAGTCTCTAACTGCGGGTTATATGACGTTAGCTGCAACAATGTGTACCGATAAATTGGCACAAGGCATTGCTGCTGACGGCAGCGGGATATTAATGCATGGCCCGACTTTTATGGGTAATCCATTAGCCTGTAGCGTTGCGAGTGAAAGTATCGATATTTTGTTGGAGTCCGACTGGCAAGGTCAAGTTAAAGTAATTGAGCAGCAATTATTGGATGAATTGCTGCCATATCAAAATGAAGACTTGGTTAAAAGTGTACGGGTGAAAGGGGCGATTGGTGTTGTTGAACTGCATCAGCCGATAGATAAGCAGATGTCATGGTTGCCGGAGTTTATTGTTGACCAAGGCGTATGGATAAGACCATTCAGAAACCTGATTTACATTATGCCGCCCTATATTATTAGTTCAGATGATTTACGCCAGTTAACCGCTGCAGTCGGCGCGATTGTTCAACGTTTATCCTCATGATGGTGGATAGAGCGGAGCGAGGGGGGTATCTGAACTTTTAACACTAGACTTTATTACTTGGTTATCTAGGACAGTTTGTACCAAACTTGAGCCGTCCCAAGTCAAGGTTTGCTTGGCATATAAAGCCTGATTTAGTTTGTTTAGCTCAGCCAGTAGTGGCGTTGTACAAAACTCATTTAAACCCGCTAAGCTGGGAACGTTATAGGTACTTTTTGCCCATTTTATTAGTTCTTGCTGAGCTGAATGTGGATCATTATCAGCACATGCTTTTTTAAGGTATTTGATGATGGCTTCAGGATTTTTGGCCGAACTATCTACTTTTATCTCTATATCAGTGCCAGCAAAGCGTGGTTTGAATAAATAGAATAATGTAATCAACCAAGCAAATACGAAAGAAAATGTTAGCCACATCCAAACCGGATTACTGGGCTCAGAGACTATCGTAATAGCGGCATTATCAGAAACTGCCGGATTTACTTGTGTCCCTGCAATAATAGGCATTGGCACAATTGGTGTGGTGATGTTGTCTCTATTAGTGCTAGCTTGCGGTGCAATAGCCTCTAATGTCAGTGCTGGAAGTTGTGCTACTTCCATCTTATTAGTACCTGTATTGAACCATGGTATCTCTATGGCAGCTAAGATGAAAGTACCTGATTTTGAGGGAATAATCGCCAGTTTTTGTTCACGGATGGCCGTAATTCCTGAGGCACTTTTTTGATCATTAATCATTGCTTGATCGGGATAGACTTTAAGCTGGGGATCAAGCTCGGTATCAGTAAGATCAGGCAACTGGCTTGATGTTGCACCTTTAGCGAGAAGGGTTAAAGTACGGGTGATTGGTTCGCCGACCTTTACGTGTAAGTCATCATTTGACCAAGTTTGCGTTAACTCTAGTTGTTCTGCAGACAACCAATGATCACCAGTAAAACTAATAGGGGCAGCTTGCACATCTAGATTAATAGCTTTAGATATGACTCGTCTAGTCTGTGTGCTTGGATCACCGAAAAGACCGCGTGGGGCGCTAACAATTACTTGCGCAGTTAATACCAGTGGTTCTATAGTCATTAAGCCACTTTGTTGGGGGAAGAGGGCGTATTTGAGCTCAGTGACTAGATAATTAACCCCTTTAACTTGCGTGTTGTATTTAGTCGCTTCTCCTAAACTTTCAATCACAGCATTATCAAGTTTAACGTCTGAGATGGAAGCTTGAGAAAAATTGACACGCTGATACAGGCGTACGGTATAGATAACTTGAGCTTGAACATAAGGCTTTGTATCGCTGACATCAACTTCTAGATATAAGGGAGCAGTATCTGATGTGGCAGTTGAGAGCGTGCTTTCACTGACCATAATTGCGTATGAAAGAGAAGTGTCATTACCAAATGATATTGCCGGAATTTGTAGAGAACCACTACGTTTAGCCATTACATTTAAGATCCATTGAACTGATTTATCCATCGAACCGTTGACCCAAGATAATTGACTTTTTTTCTGTTGATTCAGAATCTCAAAGTCTTGTTCTAAAGGACCAAAATCAGGAGCAGCATCAGGTGTTTTATTAGAGCTGAAGGTCAACTGAAATGGCTCAGTTAATGATATTTTACTTCTATCTACTGATACGTCAATGTCAGCTGCAATTGCCGAGATCGAGAACAATATCAGCAAGGCTGTTAATATAGACAAACTGACAATTTGGCTATTATGTGAAATTTTTGACATAAATGATATCACTATACTTACCATGTCTGTTCCTGTTGTGAGTTTTGATTACGCTGATTGTATTGATATTTAAATTTACGTTTTAATAAGCCAGCAGGGTCGTCAGGGATTCGCTTGAGCCATTGCTCCTGTGCCTGTCTATTCTCATCATTAGCAGATTGTTCTGCTTGCTGCTGAGCGGTTTTATCTGGCTGTTCAGTTTCCTCACTGTTATCGCGTTCAGATTGTTGTTGACTATCATCATCTTGTTTATTTTTTTGATCGCCAGGTTTTTGTGACTGCTTATCTTGTTGCTGATCAGAAGGATCTTGCTGGCTGTCTTGATTATCGCCTTGTTGCTGATCGGAGGGATCAGATTTTTCTTTGTCTTGATTCTGCTGTTCTTTATCACCTTGCTTGGAATCACCATCCTTTTGCTGCTCATCTTGCTGCTGCTTTTTCAAGGCATCTTCGACTAGCTTCTTATTATAAAGCGCATCTTCGTGTTTGGGATTAAGCTTCAATGCTTTTTGGTAAGAGTCTAAAGCGGCTTCTAATTGACCTGCTTTTGCCAAAGAAGTCGCCTGATTGTAATACATGTCTGCAGATTGTTTCTCAAGTGGCTGCAGGGTTTCTGCTGCTTGTTGATAGTTTTCAGCTTTATAGTGAGCTGCAGCTTGCCATTGAGGTGATTGAAATTGTGCTGCTGCTGCGTCATAGTGTTGCTGATTAAATGCCTGTTGTGCTTGCTGGTCTTGTGTTTGCCATAAATCTTGCCACCCATAAGCATAACTATCTTGTGGATAATTGATCGCCACAATTAATGGAACGACTAACAAACCTTTTCTGAAATAGAGTGCCGCAAATGGTAATAACACTAATAATAACCAAGGCCCTTGTTCAACCCATTGTTCGACAAGACGGTCATTATTTTCAGTGGCTTGATCAGATGTGCTGTTTGCGTTTTGTAGCATCAGTACTGTGATATCGCTATCATCACTACTGATAGTGCGATAGAGACCACCGCCAGTAACAGCAAGCTCCCTTAATTGTGCTAAGTCTAATTTAGGGACCACTATATTACCTTGTCGGTCTTTTAAAAAACTGCCATCAGCAAGTTTTACTGGCGCTCCTTCACGAGTACCAATACCCAAAATAGACAATTCATAATTACCTAATATCGATTTAGCCTGTTTAAGTGATTTTGTACTAACAGCATCAGTAAGCAGTAGGATCGCACCCTGTGATTGCCCCGCTTGTTGCAATAACGCCACGGCTTGTTTGAGTGCTGCTGATGTATTATTACCTTGACTAGGCATAATATCAGTGTTTAAGGCATTGATCTGATTAGTGATCGTGGCTGTATCTTGTGTCAATGGTGTCACTGTAAAGGCATCACCTGCATAAGCAATTAAGGCGGTCAAGCCATCTTGGCGTTGTTGTAAAATATCTGCAATCTTATAGCGGGCGCGAACTAAGCGACTAGGTTTAATATCAGTCGCATTCATTGAACGAGATAGATCAAGAGCAATCACAATCGCAGCATCATTACGAAAAACAGGCGTTGGTAAGCGTTCCCATGTTGGGCCAGCTAAGGCAATAATCGCCAATACACTAGCGATAGATAGTGCCAATGATGACCAACGTCGACTGATCTTTTTCATACTGTCTTGTAAAATAAACGGTAATAAGGCGTCATCACAGACGACTGACCAATTGCCACGAGCGAGTTTATTTCTGACTGATAGTAAAATAAGTATGGCTACTGGCACCAACGCTATAAGCCAATATGGTCTTATAAAGTGAAAATCAGCTAAGTTCATGACCACCTCAATTTACGTATAACTATTATTGCCGACAATAATAAAGCTAATGCCAACGGCCAAGGATAAAGCTCGGTCATCGGCCTAAAATATTGCTGATCTTTTTCGATAGGTTCTAATTGATCAAGTATGTGATAAATTTCCTCAAGTTCTTCGGTATTTCTAGCTCTAAAGTATTGTCCTCCGGTTTTTTTAGCAATGGCTGTCAACGTCTTTTCATCTAAATCACTCGATGGATTTACTTTACGATTACCGAAGAAACTTCGAACCGTCATTTCATCGGCACCGATACCGATAGTGTAGATTCTTAGATTATGACTCGCGGCTAAATCAGCAGCTTGAAGCGGCATGACCTCGCCAGCGGTATTAGCACCATCAGTCAGTAGAATCAATACCTGGCTGTCTGCTTGCTGTTCTTGCATTCGTTTGACGGCCAGACCAATAGCATCACCAATCGACGTCGCGGGCTTATCATCAGTAATGCCGATAAAGGCTTCGCCTAATAATGTCGCCACTGTTTTATGATCAAAGGTTAGCGGCGTCTGCACATAAGCGGTAGTACCAAACAAAATTAAACCAAGCCTGTCGCCAACACGTCGGTCGATAAAAGCCATAGCGACTTGTTTGGTTGCTGATAAACGATCCACAGCCTTATTAGCAACAATAAAGTCTTCTTCACGCATACTGCCTGACACATCAACTGCCAACATTAAATCTCGGCCTGAAATGGCCTGTTCAATCGGCTCACCTAACCATTGTGGGCGGCAGCAAGCTAATACTAATAGTATCCAAGCAATCGACGCTAACATTAACGGCCATTGCTGTTGTTGTGAAACAGTTGTGGTGTCTTGGCCGCCAAAATCATCTAAAAAGGGTACTTTTAGCGCCGCTTGTTCGACTGGTGTTTCAGCGGGTAATAACCAACGGAATAATAGCGGCAAAGCTAGGGCGAGTAATAACCAAGGCCAGGCAAAATGAATCATTGTTTCTGTCCTTTTAACCACAATTCACACAAACCGATTAAAGCGGGAATATCAAGATCATCTGGTGCTGCCTTTCTATATTGAGCATCAATGAGATACTGGCCTACGCCATCACTAAATGGTGAGCCTTCAACGCTATTATCTAAATAGCTTAACCACAATTTACCGGTCAGACCTGCACTTTGGTTACGAGGGGCAATGCTGATTGTAACTCGGCGCAACCATGCAGATAGTTGCTGTAGTTTTTGTAAATCATTATTACTTGAATCAGTTTTGATCTGTTCAAGTAAGGGGCGGGCACTTTTTACTACAGTTTTACGTGTTAGGTGTCTATAAAAACACCACCCCCCCCAAATAAGCAGTGGAACTAATACCAATAGCAACCACCAACCGACTGCTGGCGGCCACCAGCTGATGGCATCAGGAAAATGAATATCACGTAGAGGTAAGCTTTGTTCCATTAGCGTATCACCTCAAGCGGGTCATCAGTAGTACTGCACTGTAATAAAGTCATACGCCACTTTTTACTTAAGGCTTGTAAATGATCTTGTTGTTGCTGAAAACGTTGTTGATAGTTAGTTAATCGTTGCGTATCACTACTATCAACAATAATATCGCGAATAGCATCCGTAAAACGGAACCGACCTTTAGTGGGCAGTTGGCTTTCCAATGGATCATAAATATGAATCAATACCACCTCACAATGGCGACTGAGTTTAGATAAATGCAGTTCAGCCGCTGCATTCAGACCACGAAAATCACTAATTACATATACCAAGCTACCGGGACGAGTATGTTGAACCAGTCGCGTTAATACCCGCTCTAATGACATATTGTCATCCTTGAAATAGGTCGGTTTCACCAAGGCATTTAAAAAATGTAATACGGCATGTTTGCCGCCTTTGGGTTTGATTTCCTGACAACCCTGATCGTTAAAAATTTGACCGCCAATCCTATCACCATTGGCTTGAGCTGACCATGCCAATAAAGCTGCTATTTTGGCAGCTTGAACCGATTTAAATACACCGCGAGTTGCAAAGGTCATAGTGGGGCGATAATCCACCGAAATAAACACAGGCCGTTCACGTTCTTCACGGTAAATTTTAGTATGTGTTTTGTCGCTGCGAGCCGTCACTCGCCAATCGATGCTGCGAATGTCATCACCTGCTTGATAAATACGGGCTTCATCAAACTCCATGCCACGGCCTTTAAAGCGAGAGACATATTCACCGCTCTGGCCTGCTTGAATTTGATGACGGCGTAGTTTTAACATTGAGATTGATTTAGCAAGATCAATCAATGTTTTTAAACGTACAGAGATAAGGTCATTATTGGTTTGTACTGTTTAGTGCATTTTAGATTACGATGATTTAGGGAACAGCAACACGGGCAATTAACTCTTCAATAACGCGATCGGGCGTAATGCCTTCCGCCTCAGCTTCATACGATAAGAGTATACGATGACGTAATACATCAAAAGCGATATCTTGAATATCTTCGGGGCTTACAAAATCACGTTGTTGTAACCATGCCTTGGCACGAGCACCACGATCTAAAGCAATACTGGCACGTGGGCTAGCGCCATACTGCAACCATGAGGCGAGATCTTCACCGTAGGCGCTTGGCTTACGTGTAGCGAGAATTAGTTGTAATAAATACTGTTCCAAAGCATCACTCATATACACATCTAATACTTCTTTTCGTGCTGTGAATAAGCTCTGTTGACTGATTGGTTCGAGCGAGCTTTGGTCTGATGATAGCTCACCACGTGCTTCAGCGCGTGCTAAATGTAGAATATCTTTTTCATGTTCAGCATGAGGATAATCAATTTTCACATGCAACATAAAGCGATCTAATTGCGCTTCGGGCAGGGGATAAGTCCCTTCCTGCTCAATTGGGTTTTGCGTGGCCATAACCATGAATAACTCAGGTAATGGATAGGTTGCTGCACCTACGGTAATTTGTCTTTCTGCCATAGCCTCTAGTAAGGCGGCTTGTACTTTAGCGGGCGAACGGTTGATCTCATCTGCCAGAATTAAATTATGAAATAAAGGACCTTTTTGAAATTCAAAACTGCCTTGTTGTGGGCGGTATATCTCTGTGCCTGTTAAATCAGCAGGCAGTAAATCAGGTGTGAATTGCACACGGTGAAAGTCAGCCTCAATGCCTTTACTTAACACATTAATTGCCCGAGTTTTAGCCAAGCCTGGCGCGCCTTCAACTAAGATGTGACCATCAGCTAATAGTGCAATCAGCATTCTTTCAACTAAAATAGCTTGTCCGATAATTTGTTTGCTAATGTGGTCCTTTAATTGATGAACTGCAATTTGTGAAGGAGTCAAACTTGCCTCTGTCATACGGGTATTCCTTAAAATATATACGATAAACGGTGTTGCTGATATTTATTCTACTGTACTAACGGGGATTACTGGACTTTAAGACGACGATTGGATTTAAAAGTTCCAGATAGGGGCTATGAAATAGAAAATCAACTTGAGAATTACGTTTTAAAAATAGCTGAGAGTGGTAGCCTTTAAAATATATGATATATTCTTAGCTGGATCTGTGAAAATGAAATTGGCACCAGAAGCTTAGCTAGTTAATTTTTATAACACCACAGGCCTTATAAAATAAGCTATTACATTACAGGACTATCGAGACATTAAGCATCTTTGGATCATTATCTTTGTCATTAGTTTTATCTGGTCTGGTGTATACCCTAAAGATCAATTCACATGGTTTCTTGAAGTGGCTCCTGCATTACTTGGCGCTATCCTTTTAACGACGACCTATAATTCTTTTAGGCTAACCCCAATCCTATATTTTTTTGTGCTAGTTCATTGCATAGTGTTAATGGTTGGTGGTCACTATACGTATGCAGAAGTTCCATTATTCGATGGTTTATTCGGTGCACAAAGAAACAACTACGATAAGGTGGGTCATTTCTTTCAAGGTTTTGTTCCGGCCCTTTTAGCAAGGGAAATATTAATTCGAAAAAATGTAATAAATAGCAATATTTGGCAAGGTTGTATCATTATTTCAATTTGTTTAGCCTTCAGTGCATTCTATGAGCTAATTGAATGGTGGGTAGCTTTAGCCATTGGCGAAAATTCTGAGGCATTTCTTGGTACACAGGGTTATGTCTGGGACACACAGTCTGATATGGCTTGGGCTTTATTTGGTGCTATATGCTCGTTACTGATACTGTCAGCCCCTCATGATAGACAGTTAAAACAACTAACAAGTTGTAGGTAGTAAAGTGATCTGTCTTTAATAAGACATTAGGTAAATTTTGGTTTCAAGTGCTCCAGACTTAATTTTTCAGCTTTGATTGCTTAAGAATCACCTACAGCAAGCTTCTGTTTTCTCACACTATGCCTTATAGCTGTATAGGATACTCATTCAGGTATTCATAAATGCATGTTTGTGGCCAATCATAACAACTCTGTCTTAATCTTCCTGCATAGCGAAATCAATTGTGCTGCTTCTTCACCAGTTAAACCTGTGGCACAGAGTGCTTCTTGTGCCACTTTGCTAGCTTCCACTGCTAAGGACTGACCAGTAGGAGTCAAGGATATGCATTTCTTACGATCATCACCTAATAAACACTCACGAGTTATATAGCCGAGTAACTCTAATCGCTTTAATAATGGTGTCATTGTGGGTTTACTTAAGCCTACCTCCTTTGCTAAGCCTGTTACCGATACACTATCTTTTTGCCATAAGGCCATCATGACAACGAACTGTGGGTAAGTTAGTTTGAGGGGTTCTAATAATGATCGATATGCATGCGTTATTAGTCCTGAGGTGGAATAAAGTGTGTAACACACTTGATCGTGAAGTTTAGGTCCCATCGTTACGCCTTTTATGATCCTTATTTGACAAAGTATACAGATTGGCAGATAGTTAGTGCACTAACTGTTTGTTCGAGCTCTAAATTAATAATTAAAGGATTTTATCTATGAAAAATTTATTTGCCTATATGGCGATTCTTTCAGTCATCACTTTTTCTGGAATGAGTGTTGCTGATGACCATAAAAAAAAATCAGCTGATTACATGCCTAGCCTGATCACTGCGACACCATTAGAGGGTCGTAACTTAGCTATCACTATTGTGAGAAAAACGGTCGGCACCATTCAACGTGACGGCAAGATAAAACATGCAGTTAGAGATATATATGAAAAAGATCCAATGATGTTAATGCGTGCAGTTGAATTGGTTAATCAAGAGTTTGCCATTATCGCTTTAGCGAATAACTATTGGCGTTAAATAATCTATAGCGTTTTGCTGGTTGAGACAAAGAGCTGTTCTAGAATTGTCTGCTGTTTTTATTAAAGTTTAACCAAGATAGCCACACAGTATTTTGGCGTCAGCGCTAACTAAGTATCAGATAAGGTCTGTAAATCTAATATATTCAGCCTTATAGCGATATAAATGAGTTCGATATCGCTATTTACGCCTAATTTTTTCTTAATTATGTAGTGTGTATTAGCCACGGTTTTGGGGCTTATATTTAAGGTATCAGCAATTTTTTGTGTGGGCATAGCTTCGACTATCATTCTCAATATTTCAAATTCTCTAACGGTCAGTTTATCTAAGGCTATACTATCTGAACCTAGTTTTTCTATGGCGAGCGCCTTTGCAATATCTGCACTCAAGGTATATTTATTCTTTTGTACATCATAAATCGCACGGATCAACACTTCCGGATCGCTACTCTTAGTAACGTAACCTAATGCACCAGCTCGAGTTGCTTGCAAAGCAAAGTTAGGGTTTTGATGCATACTGAATACAATTATTTTGGCTTCGGCATCAAATTTTTTAATGCGTGAAATGGCTTCTAAGCCGCTTTTTCCCTGCATCGATATATCCATAACCGTGATATCAGGATTATGTTGTTTATAGAATAAATAGGCTTGAGCGCCGTCACTAGCCTCGGCAATCACAGCCATATTATCTTGTTTTTGCAGTAGGGAACGATAACCTTCTCGTACGATAGCGTGATCATCCACTAACATTATATTGATTGCATTCGCAGTATTATTCATTAGTCATACCTTCTAGACTATTGATGACAGGGATACTTATGGTGATGGTTAGGCCACCTGTTTCGGCAATGGCTAAATTTAACTTCCCACCTAATGCCATAACCCGTTCACGAATACCAAGTAAGCCAAGGCCTAAGGTATTATCAAATTTATCCAGTTCGGCAATACCATCATCACTTATTTCTAGCGCTATAGTATTTGGTGACTGATAGTGAATAATGATGTGTGATCGCGAGGCCTTGGCATGTTTGGCTATATTAGTTAAACATTCTTGTACTATACGATAGATATTAACCGGCAAGGGTTCGGGTAGCGTATCAATATTGCCTGTGACGATAAGATCATAATTGGTTTGTCCATTAGAACGACTATTCCAATTAGTAATTAAGTTTTTAATACTGCGTTGCAAACCTAAATCATCAATTTCAACGGGACGTAGACGACGTAACATACTGCGTAATACATCCATCATATGAGTGGTGATCGGGTGGATTCGTTCTATTTCAGGGACGAGTTCCGGACAGTGTTTTTTTGCTGTTTGATTGATTGAGCTAGTAATAGCATTGATGCCTGATAAGCACTGACCGAATTCATCGTGTAATTCACGAGCGATATAACGGTGGTCTTCTTCTTTAATATTCATCAATTTAAGGGCTAGCTGCTTATTATTTGCAATCGCAAGTTCTTGATTGCTAACTAATTGGTTTATAGCATCACTGGTCTGTCTCCATTCTTTAACATCAAAGGTAGGGAGGCGAGTATCTAGCAGTCCTAGCTGCATTTTCTCTAAGCCTTTAATGATAGTTTGTGCGGGTGTTAATAAACGATTAATGGTGATGTACACTAAAATACAAACAGCAACAATACTGACGAATAACACGCCGATTACAGAGCGAAGGTTATTCCAAGCTCGGGCGGTTTCTGTACGTGAATTTAGTGTCACAACGATTGCACCATAGGTTGGAGCATTAAATGAAATCACATTCTTTACTTGAAAATCTGGAGAAAATAGTTTCTGGTATAAGGTACCAAACCATGTTGGCCAAGTACGTTCAGCCTCAGTGATTTTCTGACATAAGTTTCTGTGGCGTTTTTCAGAACGAGATAAAAACTGAATGCATGAGCCAGATACATTATTTATATCAGGCCATAACTCAGTATTAGGAAAGGGACTAGCAAAGTCGTTGCGAGTAAACAGTTGTAATATTTGAGCTTTGACTTGTACGCCAATACGATTTGCAGTGAACTTAGCTTCTGATTGTGCTTGCCTATCAGTTTGGTGCAATACATAGAAAGCACTCACAGTGAGGCAGACAATTGCGATAAATAATATTCGGTATAAAAGCTGTACTTTTAAGTTCATAGAATACTCTAAAGATCTTCAATGCTTAGTGTATGTCTTTGAGTTTGTGTATTAAAGCTAAGAATACATCAGAGGGCAATTTGCCCGAGCTTCTTTAGGTATTATTGCCATCGAACAAAATGATAATAATGAGTGTAAACAATGGGAATGCTAGTGATAGGGCTTGTGGTGACAGCACTTGTTTTTTTTGTATGGTTAATGTCTTTGGCTAAGTGGTATCCTACGCATAGTATTGAGGGCGCCTTTGATTTTGCGACGAAAAGTCATGCTCATGGTGGTGATAGATTGGTGTCGGTATTTAATGTTAGTTTTTCTAAGGGTTAAAGAATAATAACATGCAATTATTAGGATTACAGTGGGCACTACCTTTAGTGCTACTTTTATTGCCACTTATCGTTTTGCCTTGGATTACGAGAAGCCAAGAAAAGACGGTGGTATGGAGTAAATTTGTGCCTGTTGACCGGCTGTCCAGTGTTATTGGTTTGGTATTTAAGAGCTTAGCCTCTATTGTGATAGCGAGTTTAATCTTATCGTTAGCTGAGCCTTATATACCTGAGAAACAGGTGGATCGTATTGGTGAAGGTGCAGAAGTAGTTGTGCTGGTGGATAGAAGTCGCAGCATGGATGATGCCTTTGCAATTAAAGGTCAGTTATTAATGGCGAGTGTGGGCAAGTCAGATAGTAAACGTCGTGTGGCTAAAAAGTATTTACAAGAGTTTATTGATAAACGTCCGGATGACCGCTTTGGCTTTGTATTGTTTAGTGAAAAGGCCTTAGACTTGCTGTCTTTAACCTATAACAAGGAAACGATTCGAGCCACAGTTAATGCGAGTGCCTTAGGCAAGGGCTTATCTGACACCAATATTGCTAGAGCTTTAATTAAAGCGGCTGAAATGTATGAAGGTGAAGCCTACCGTGGTTCACGGATTGTACTTCTGGTCTCAGATGGAGGCCAAGAATTTAGTGGTGAAGCGAAGGAAAAAATTGCAGCTTTATACAAGAAACAAAACTTGACGTTGTATTGGCTGTATATGCGTTCAATTACGGGAATGACACTAGAATCTAAACCCGGGGAGAATAAACGCTGGACGAGCAGACCAGAAAGAAAATTACACACCTTCTTTAAATCAATGGGCGTGCCATATCGTCCATTTGCAATCGGTTCAATGAAAAGCTTTTCACAAGCGATGGATACGATTGATAAGCAGCAATATCAAACTCTGATTGTGCAACAAACTTTGCCAAAAGAGGAAAAGGCGAAGGTATTTCTTATCGCGGCAATGCTGGCACTGTTTTTACTAATATTGGCACAGTTTTATACCGCATGGGGAGTTAGAAAAGCACATCAGTAGATTATGATTGTGTGAGCTGACTTCTGACTAAGTCACAGAACTTTTCGGCAGTTTTCTTTTTACTTCTATTTTTAGCGATGAGAAGACCTATTTGTCTGGGGGGAAGTTTAGGACTGAGGTCAAAAATCTCAAGGCTGTATTGTGCTTTTAATGCAGAAAATGCTTCAGGGAGGATACTGAATGAGGCGCCACCTTCAACTAAGTCGAGAATTGATGAGATGGTGTTTACCTCAGTGACATTGGTGTACTTAATGTCGTTATTAGCAAAGTATTTATCGACTATTTTTCTGGTTTCAAAATAGTCAGAGAGTAACACTGCTTTTAAGGGATGTGGCTCACCAGCCATGATTGATTTAGCTAGATCAGCATGAGTTGGGGAGATAATAAGTTTCCATTTTTCATCAAATAATTTTTCAAACTCAATATCTGGATAGTCTTTTTGTAATATAAAACCGATGCCAATATCAAGGTCCCCGCTAATGATTTTTTTTTCAATATTATTATTAGTGAGCTCTTGTATTTGCAAGGAAATATTGGGGTGATTACGATCAAACTCGACCACTAAACTCCGCAGATACAAAGAGTTAATTGATTGCAACACCCCGATTCTGAGTGTTCCAGCCTGTCCTGCTTCAATATCAGAGACAGATTCTTTTAACAATGCAACCTCATTAAGAATTTTTTTGGTTGATTGCAGGACTATTTGACCATTTTGTGAAAGCTTGACACCTCGTCCAATGCGTTCAAATAAACTGGTACCAAGTTCTTGTTCTAACTGCTTTATTTGGCTTGAAAGAGCCGGTTGAGTGATATGTAATTTATTAGCTGCATTATGGAAGTGCTGCAGTTCAGCTACTACCTTGAAATACCGTAAGTGTCGAAGTTCCACTGTGTCATCCAGTTGTTGGGTTGATTAAAAATAGTTATCAATATGATAGGTATAAACACTTATACTTTCAAGTGTAACTCTGAGAATATGCAAATCAACAAAATTTATAAATATTTTTTATTTTGAGAAGGAGGGGATATGTTGAAAAAAATATGTGTAAATAATTGCCCCGTATACTTAGGCGGCAGAGGAAGCTGGCATAATGTCTAATACAATGCTTTCAGGGATTATCGCATATACCATCACGCCATTCTCAGAAGATGGTGAGCAGATTGATGTTAAAACTTTGAATTTACTAATCGATGCTTTGATTGACACTGGTGCAGACGCTATTGCTGCATTGGGTAGTGCAGGTGAATGTGCTTATCTAGATGATGATGAATGGCAGCAGGTGGCATTACAAACAGTTAAACATGTCAATGGTCGCGTCCCGGTAATTGTTGGTATTGCTGAGCTGACCACTAAAAAAGCGGTTGCCCGAGCAATTTACGTGAATAAGATTGGCGCTCAAGCGATTATGGTGTCGCCCTTTTCATATTATAGATTAACGGAAGATGAAATCTATGAACACTATGCCGCTATTTCTGCTGCTGTTTCACTTCCTATTATGATTTATAACACCCCTGCTACTTGCGGCGTTGATATGTCACCCGAGTTTATGTTGTCAATGATTGAGAATATCGATAATGTGACTATGATAAAAGAAAGCACAGGCAATCTGCAGAGAATGCGTACGCTTCATAGATTATCAAAAGGTAGCGTAGCCTTTTTTAATGGCTGTAACTATATAGCACTCGACGCATTGAATGCGGGTGCAGTGGGTTGGTGTACTGCAGCGCCTTGTTTACTTAATGATTTACCTAAGCAACTTTTCGACTGTGTTCAACACGGTGAAGCGGACAAAGCAGCAGCATTATTTGAACGACAATTACCATTATTAGAATTTATCGTCAATGGTGGCTTGGCTTCAACTGTAAAAGCAGGATTAGAAATTAAAGGTATGCCGGCAGGTGTGACTAGACGACCTTTAAAACCTTTGACGAATGACAAAAAGAAGATATTAAAGAAAATCCTGTTGAAGGTAACGGGCTAGATGTAAAACAAAAAAGCGGTTTATATAGATGGCTGAAACAGCTATATAAATTTTACAATAAATATAATAATTAAAATAATAGAAGAGAGGCAGACATGGCAGATAAACAACATTTACAATCAGCTCGAGATAAGGCATTAGCATTAGAGAAGGTTGTTAACACCGTTATTATTGGACAACAAAAAGCAATTCGACTGGTTTTGATTGCTTTACATGCACGTGGACACGTATTGCTAGAAGGTGGTGTAGGTGTAGGTAAAACAACCCTGCTACGTGCCTTTTCTAAAGCGCTAGGTGGTGCATTTGGTCGTATTGAAGGTAGTGTTGATTTAATGCCTAGTGACTTACTTTATAGTGCGTGGGTAGATGGTCAAGGTAAACCTGTAATTGATCCTGGTCCCCTTATTGCTCATGGTGATGATACGGCAGTGTTTTTCTTTAATGAAATTAACCGTGCTCGACCACAAGTTCAATCGCTTTTATTAAGAGCGATGGCTGAGCGTACTGCTGAAGCATTTGGTAAAGAATATAATTTCCCACATATGGTCGTATTTGCTGATCGTAATGGTGTTGAGAAAGAAGAAACATTTGAACTAAGTGCTGCTGCACGAGATCGTTTTTTATTCGAAATTGGTATTGCGAACCCAGAAGAACTTAATGATCGTAAAGCACTTATCTTTGATTCTAAATTCCATGATGTTGATGAGTTATTAAGTGATTTGAAAGAACCTTTACTTGATTACACAGAGCTAAATGCACTTGATAAAGAAGTTCAAGAGGCTGTGTTTGTTTCGCCAGAAATTGAAGACTACATCATCAGAATTTGGGATGCTACTTGGGAACCTCATAAGTTTGGTATCGATATTCCAGATGTCTTTATGGAAGATCTTGTTGTGGCCGGTGCTAGTGTTCGTGGTATGTCTGCCATGGTACGCGCGGCAAAAGTATCTGCATGGCTAGAAGGGCGTGATCATGTCTTACCAGATGATGTTCATACTGTTTTATTTGCCACACTGACACATCGCGTATTCTTGTCGCCTATTTATGAAGGTCGTCGCGAACAAATTATGCCTCTATTTATCGCCGCGTTACGTGACCATATCTCAGCGCCATAAATCGTAAACCTCACTTTTTAACTATTTAGGTTTCGAAATTATGAGCGAAAATAAAAAGCGACAACAAGACGAGTTTAGCTATCGTTATCCACATAAAGTCTATGGCAGTTTACCAGGCGTTCATCACGGTAAGTCATTAGGAGCAGGAGATAGCTTTGCAGGTTTTTCTGATCTGTTTGATTATCCAGATCCTAGACGACTAGATTTGCGGGCGACCATTCGTGACAATATGGCGACAGGTAAAAACAACTATCTCGTTAAGCGTTATGAACAGCGGTCACCGATCACCTTATGGATGATGGCTGACTTATCACGATCAATGGCCATATCAAATGTGAATCATGAACAACTCGCGAACTTAACACAGCTTGTTGCGCATTCAGCAATTGGTTTGGGTGATCGCTTCGGTATGGCTGGGTTTGATTCTGGTTTACGTCATGATGTTTATATGATGCCGACAAGGCAGCGAAGTATGCCTCTTATAGCGGCAAACATGATTCGTGATGCTGACGCTGCACCTGATGCAGGTGTGGATGGTTTAATTCATGCTGCCAATATGATTACCAGCAAACATGCGATTGTGTTTTTAGCGTCTGATTTCTGCTGTGATATTGATGTGGTTGATAAGGCATTACGACAGCTGTCACGTTATACCGTTATTCCTATCGTTTGGAAACATGATGATGTTAATCATTTACCTTCTCACGCAGGTTGGACAGAAATGTGTGACTCAGAAACGGGTGAACGACGTAGTATCTGGATGCGACCAAGCATTAAAAAGCGTTGGAAGCAAACCATGGATGACCATTTTGAACAGTTAACTGATTGCTTTA
>ENA-OSET01000232-OSET01000232.1-sediment-metagenome-genome-assembly--contig:-NODE-232-length-63676-cov-43.010661_pt1 | contig 63676 bp, 54 predicted proteins | sample MGYA00237882_ERZ534229 | MGnify/ENA primary metagenome ERZ534229 (study PRJEB26408, sample SAMN06266212) | sediment metagenome | isolation source: Hudson Canyon methane seep mesocosm | place... | reverse complement strand
TCATCTTCTAAACACCGATAGTACTGATCGGTTATATTTATTCTTGTTTTTGATTAAATATGTTACTATAGTACTGATCGGTAATATTTTGGTGGCTTATGAATATTCGTACAGTGCAAGAGCTGTTAGATTTAATCGCGAAATGTCGTCTTTCTGTAGGGATTGATGCGGCTATGTTGGCAACCTCGGCCAATGTTTCGCCTAAATTCATTTCTCAGCTGGAGAATGGTAAGGAGACGGTTGAGGTCGATAGCTTAATTAAAGTCGCCCGTGCTCTCGGTATGAATATACCAGTGTTATTCGACCCCGTTCATGCGGGGACTCTCGTAAAGGCGAAACGCTTGGCGTTAGAACTCGATCAGATTACCGGCGCTGCGCTTTGTAATGTATCACCACGCTTTCTATCCACTATAGAAAATGGCAAACCTAAAAAACGGCTGAATAAATTATTTGATGTATTAAAGGGTTTCGGTATTGATGTCGAGGTGGTGCCATGAATACGGATCTTTCAAAAGGAAATGATTTAAATATTTTTGATGTTTATTTCAACGATGCTTTCGTCGGTAAATTAAATATCGATAAGGCTATGCGTATGAGTTTCATCTATGATGATGTTTACATGGAGCAAAAAGGACCTTCAATTTCTTTAACTATTCCTTCAAGCAGTAAACAGCATGAAGATAATATCGTTTTTCCGTTTATCGAAAATCTATTGCCAGAGGGTGAAATTCGCTCCCTGATCCAGGGGCAGAATAAAATTGAAGAAGGAAATTTTGCGCGTTTTATCGAATTGCTGGGTGGGGATGTTGCTGGTGCGCTTTCTATCCAGTTGGAAGGGGGTAACCCGAAATTCGAAAAAACTGATAAAAAAAATGAGTTAGACCGGAAGAAACTGAGTCAATTATTGCTTGATATTCAAGATCGGCCTTTTAATGTCAACCCTCAAAAAGGGGAGGTTGGCAATCGTTTGAGTTTGGCAGGCGCTCAGAATAAGTTACCCGTTATTCGCTCAGGCGATCTTACCTTTGAAGCAAAAGACGCGCCCAGTACACACATCATAAAACCAGCCCGTAAAGATGAGCGATTCAACTCTCTGGTATATAACGAATACATCTGCATGAAGGCTGCCAAGATGGCGGGCATTAATACGGCAGAAGTCTCACTGCTGGAGGTCAACGATGCAAATGGCAATGAATCGGATGCCTTATTAATCGAGCGTTATGACCGTATTCTTGCTAGTCAGTCAAACAGTGGGATAGAGGTAACTCAACGTCTTCAACAAGAAGATTTGTGTCAGTTATGTTCAATTCCATCGACCATGAAATATGAAGTAAGTGGTGGGCCAGGTTTTAAAGAGCTCTTTTCAAAGATCAATCAATTCAGTTTGGTTCCAGTAAAAGATGATATAGAAGTCTTCAGAAGGCTCATCTTTAGCCTCGTTATTGGTAACTATGACGCTCACGCGAAGAACTTTTCTTTTCTTGTTTCAGCCGATGGCTTTATCTCATTGTCTCCAGCTTATGACCTTGTGTGCACAGCTCTATATGAAGAATTGGACACTACATTTGCGATGTTGATAGGTGAGGTTAATGACCTTGAGTCGCTTGACGAGGAAGCGTTGAAGCAATTATTCGACACCATTCAGAAAAAATACAACACAATACGAAAGCAACTTATCAAGTATGCAGACTTATCCCTAAAGTCTGTCTCGGATGTTGTTGCTGGATTTGTTAAAGGGGATTACTATCAGGCTGATATCGATTCTGCAGAGCGTATTTTGCAAATAGCCAAGGCTAATCATGAGGCTGTTATTGGAGCGCTTAAGTCTGAATAAAATGAAACACTTCCAGATAACACCTTTTGACCAAGTCTATCTTCGACACCGCAGCTATATGAACTGTTATCTGAGAAATTTAATTGCCAATATGCGCTCTGATATTATTCATCGAAAGCAGAAGGGTCATAGGGTCAGTAGGTGAAACTTGGAAGCCATAGTTTAGATAAAACTGTTTGGCCGCTACGGATATGGCATGGACAAGCAAGCCCCTGATACCAACGTTATCTGATATAGATAGCGTTCTGAGCATTGCGTCTTTTAGAAGCGCTGCTCCTAGTAGTTGGCCTTGGTAATCAACATCTATAGCTAGTCGCCCTAGAATAATGACAGGTATTGGGTTTGGCATACCATGAGAAAAATTACCTGTTGAAGCAGTCCTTTCAATGCTTCCCGTGGTTAATGCATAGTATCCGACAACTTGTTTTCTATTGCATATAACAAAGGTTCGACTTGCACCGTTTTGCTGGTTTTTCCACGCACGCTTAATCAACCATTCATCAAGTGTTTCATTACCACTGCAAAATTGACCTGTTTCATGTTGAGGGGCAAGAAGTTCCGGGGCATTTATTTTTCCCAAGGTGACGTTTCCTTAATGAGAGATTTTAACTTTGCGTTCTCAGCAAGCGGGGCAGATAATGCTGATTCAAATGCTTCATACTCTTCATCATTAAGTTGAAATAATCTTTGATCAAGAAGAACGTTTTCTGCTTCTCGGCAAGCTACGTCGAGAATGAAGGCGCTTCGGTCTTTGTGAAGAATCGCTGCAGCTTTAGTAAGTAGCGCTTGTTGAGCAGGTTCAACGCGCATATTAATGGGGGCTGTTTTGGGCATTTTGATGTACCTTTGTGTATAGCTAATTAGTATACAATGTTAGTGTATCTAATAAATATACGCAAACTTATGTAAGGTGACGCATTGTTGAGTCAGATACTGTCAAAAAAAGGGGGGTAAAACTGAGTCTTTTGTAGTTTTTTTTTAGTCTACGTCATAAATCAAGAATTCAGTGTTTATGCGGCCCGTGAGAGACTAGGTTACCCACTGAAAGAGTTCGATTCCCTGAGTCGTAAATATGGGGCATTCTTGGGACACTTTTGGGACAGATTGGACGTTTTGTAGCATCATTTTACACCACGGAAAAAATTAAGAACCCTATAGATAAAGGGGGGAGAGGGCGGTTTTAGATGGTGTGTGAATTAGACTGGATAGGATTCAAATCTCTCCTCCACCGCCATTTATTCTTGTAAATCAAATGGTTAGATTTTATTTTGTACGTATTATCCTATCTATTAAAGAGCTTTAGGTTGATTTTATACAAAATAATCGATCGATTCCATCATTATGAGAAATAAGGGTTTTTTTTAAGTGATTGAATTATAAGGAAATTATTGGTGCTGATCATACCTGTTATCAACAACTCACGATAACGTGGTATAACCGCAATACGCAAAAATCACGCAACCCGATTTAGGCTTATTCTAACAAATTAAGTAGGTGTGGACTGTATCTTTTCTTTGCTGACATGCAACAAGTGAACTCTCGGTGAGTTATTGATTGCATGCGTCGATACTCGATGACCCAGTCGGTCACACGCTTAAGCTTTCGCATGTAATTAAAACCCTAAACACATAGTTCTCCATTTTCGAGCCTAGTTGCTGTGTATAGGGTCAGAAAGATGAACATATTGTAACTTTGTTTGAGGGTATGCTACCTGAGTCACACCATAGTTTATTAAAAAGTGTTTAAATCGGCGCTACTATTTACGTTAGTCACTCCACTGAAATGAGTTGGCACAATTGAACAAGGAATTTCTCATGTCAAAGTCACTTCGTGGTCTTGCAGCAGCCGGTATTCTAGTAGTTAGCTCTGGTACTGTCTATGCAGCTGCTGTTAATCCCCAAGATACAGCTACACTCTCTATGCTTGTTCTAGGGCTTCTAGCCTTAGGTTTTGCGCGTCGTAAAGCTAAGTAATTCGTTATACATGTTGCGACTGGAAGCTATCTGAGCTGTTTTAGATCACCACCATCGATCATGGTGCTAGCTTTATGTCTAATCTTTTGCAGACTCTAAGTTGTACTTCTAGGGCGTGGTAGATCAAGTAACCCGTAGTTTTCCAAGTTATTTACCAGTCTCAAGGTGCTTCAATGGTCATCTTTCACAGGTTTTCGTCGCCAGTAATATGTTTCTACTGCTTCTTCGTGGCCTTGTTGCCAGTCAACCCTATGCTTCATGTCTACTACGTGCGGCTTTGGCTTGGTCACCTTGCATTGCAATTCGTTAAACCCTTGATCGCGACCTAGAAGGTAGTAGTGGTCATCAGATTGTGTGGTCATTATGCGACCTCCTCACAGTGATCTAGTTATGACGTAGATTGTAGGCTGTTTAGATGTGTTGATTATAAATTGTACAGTTGTAGGTGTCATCTAATAATTTCAGTTTCATTAAGTATCACAAGGTACATTCCCTTTGAATAGAGAAAGTTGGTTGTGGTAGACCAATTAACTAGTAGTTATGCTATTTATTGTCCAGTTTTATGGAACCTTAAGGCCAGATTGACGTGCCTAACCGTCATCCCTAAGCTTCTGCAGTAGCCGCTTTGTTCCCATCGTTCTTCGCAAGAGTCTCGAATATTAGTTTACCTCTGGCTACCCATGGTGGCGGAGTATCGTCACGTATTGCCTTTTGAATAATTCGCAGTGATGAATCTGATTTTTTTTAATAATATTTATATCTTATATGTATGCAAAATTTTACGGATTAACTTTGATATTCATAAAGACGCTTAGTCATCACACCTCATATAGCTTATTGAAAACCAGACCAAAACTTAGTTCCTTCCCGATTTGACCTGAATCATATTATTTCCAGTTTTAAGTAGCGAAATTCAAAATTTGAACTATATGTTAGTTTTAAATTCGAATTTTTTCAGCCGTATTTTACAGAAAAATTGAACCAAAATTTTCCGGTTCCTCAGGGTGTTCAGATGTTTCCTTAGGTAGTGTTGTGCAAGTTTGATCATTCTAGCTTAATACCTTCGATCAATAAGGACCTATTATGCTTTTTTCTAAATTGAAGTTAGGTGTCAAAATTGGAGGTGGTTTTTCTATAATTGCCATCATACTTGTAACGATAGTGATGCTAACAATAAAGGAAGTAAAAAAATCGTCAGATATTACAGATCGTATTATTGATCGGCGAGTACCAACCGCTCAAGCAAGTCTTCAGATGTTGAATGGTATAAATCATTCTTTGGCAGCGTTACGCGGGTGGATAATTCTGGGTGCGGAAAAATTTAAAAAAGAAAGAGGAGTAGCTTGGGGTAAAGAAATAGAGCCCTCTTTGAAAGGTATGGAAACGTTTTCGAAAGATTGGACTAACCCTGAAAATATTAAACGGCTGCGAAGAATAGAGTCTAATCTGGCTACGTTTAAACAGGCTCAAATAGAAATAGAAAATATAGCACAAACTGCTGATAATGAACCCGCTTTGAAGTTGTTGCTTGTAGAGGCGGCACCGCAAGCAGTAATATTGGTATCGAACATCACCAAAATGATTGATATTGAGCTCGAGGAGCCAGCTTCGCCAAAGCGAAAAGCTCTATTGGGTATCATGGCAGACGTACGAGGAACAACGGGGTTATCATTAGCAAATATTCGAGCCTTCTTGCTGACAGGCGAGGCGAAGTTTGAAAATAAATTTAAGGTGTTATGGGAAAAAAACGATCGTCGATATCGTGATTTGCTGGATAATCAATCACTACTAACTGACTCACAGAAAAAAGCTTTTAGTGAGTTTAAAAAAGCAAGAGAGTTTTTCTCAACTTTACCTCCTAGAATGTTCGTGCTTCGTGGGGGGAAAGACTGGAATAAAGCTAACTACTGGTTATCAACAAAAGCCGCGCCAGTTGCCTTCAAAATTAAAGAAGATTTATTGGCTATGTCTACCAATCAGCAAGAACTCATGAATGCTGATATGTCTTCCTCAAAACAAATGATCAGAGACTTAAATAAGTTTCTATGGATGCTATTAGTAGTTGGATTGTTTCTTTCAGTCGTTATCTCTTTTGTCATCGTGAAAATGATTACTAAACCAATTTCTAAAACGGTGACTGTTATGCAAGACATTGCGTTAGGTGATTTAACTTCTAAAATTGAAGTCACTAGTGAGGATGAAATTGGTGTCTTGCTTATGAATATGCAAGTCATGCAAGAAAAACTTACTGATGTCGTACAATCGATTCAAGGAAACTCTGACCAGATTAGTTCAGCTTCGGCACAGGTGAGTGACACAGCAAATTCATTAAGTCAATCTGCAAATGAGCAGGCTGCCAGTGTAGAAGAAACTAGTGCTGCGGTAGAACAAATGGGTGCTTCGATTACTCAGAATAAGCAAAACTCTCAAACTACAAATTCAATCGCTAGCGAATCGGCTACTGCCGCCTCTGATGGTGGTGCGGCTGTTTCAGGGACTGCTCAAGCAATGGGTCAAATTGCCGATAAAATTTCAATCATAGAGGATATAGCCTATCAGACCAATATGTTGGCGCTTAACGCCGCGATAGAGGCAGCACGTGCTGGAGAGCACGGTAAAGGCTTTGCTGTAGTGGCTGCTGAAGTCAGAAAGTTGGCTGAACGTAGTCAAGTTGCTGCTTCTGAAATAAGCTCCTTGACGACTGATAGTTTGAAAGTGGCGGAAACTGCCGGAGAATTACTAGAGAAAATGGTACCTGAGATTACAAGAACGGCAGAACTGGTTCAGGAAATCACCACAGCATCGGAGGAACAGTCGGCTGGTGTCGATCAAATCGGGAGCACCATGCAGCAACTTGATAGAGTCACACAACAAAATGCGGCTGGATCTGAAGAGCTAGCTGCCACAGCGGAGGAGATGCAGACCCAGTCTGAAACTTTACAAGAGGTGGTAGGTTTTTTTCGTTTAATTAAATAAACGTGTTATTGGCAGGGCCTTAATATTATAAACTATCAAGCGCTTTTACTTGGTCTAAAATATGTTTTGGAATTTTATGTTTGCAGTTGTTTTTATAATCATAGAAAACAACTAAGCCTTCACCTTCTGCCGCCACTCTGCCACTTGTGTGGCTTTTTACATAATACATCATGGTGAAACGGTCTTCAGAAATTTCGGAAACACGGGCGGCGATTGTTACTTTATCAGGGTAAGTCAGGGGGGCTTTGAATCTACATTGGGTTGATGCGAGGATCGGCCCAATGCCGTCTTTAGCCATCGATTCATTAATCGCTACTTCGTCAAAATAGGCAATACGCGCACTTTCAAAGTAACGAAAATAGACCGTATTATTCACGTGTTGAAAGGCGTCCATTTCACCCCAAACTACAGGTAATTCTATTGTTATACGACATTGATCAAACCCTTCACTCATTTCATTATCCGCCTTTAGGTTTTGTATTTTTAGCTAGACCTTTAAAATAATTTCTAGATTAACATAGTGAAAATGTCATGGAGAAGCCAAGAAATTGCAATACATTGTTTCAAAGTGACCGACAAAAAATATTCGATAAACAAAATGTTGCTTGCAAGGTTGGACTCTAGCATCACTTTATAAACTAAATTTGTAAAGCTATAAAATATAGCCCAATGTAACCTGAATTGAAGGCTAAGCTTTACTTGGCAAGTTAAGCAAAGAACTAATTTCATTCATGGTATAAAAACTTGAACTTAAGTGAACTATGTCTAGTCCAACAAGTTGCTTGTTTTCTAACAATAAATATTTTTCCATACAAGGTAGCAACGTTATGAGTCATTCAGGTAGTTATACTCCCCCAAAATTATGGGAGTGGAAACAGGAAAGTGGTGGTAAATTTGCCAATATTAATCGCCCTATTGCAGGTATGACTCACGAAAAAGAGTTGGCCATCGGGAAACACCCGCTTCAGTTGTACTCAGTCGCGACCCCTAACGGCGTTAAAGTCACTGTATTATTAGAAGAATTGTTAGCCTTGGGTAGGGCTGAGTCAGAATATGACGCTTGGTTAATCAACATTTTTGAAGGGGAACAATTTAGCAGTGGTTTTACAGAGATAAATCCAAACTCCAAGATCCCAGCCTTGGTTGATCATAGCGTGTCTCCACCTATACGTATATTTGAGTCGGGTGCGATCCTTGTCTATTTGGCGGAAAAATTTGATGCTTTCTTGCCAAAAGAACCTGCTCAAAGGGCCGAATGTATGTCGTGGTTATTTTGGCAAATGGGTAGTGCACCTTTTCTTGGCGGTGGGTTCGGTCATTTCTATGCTTATGCACCAGAAAAATTGGAATATCCGATTGATCGCTATGCCATGGAGGTGAAACGTCAATTAGATGTGTTGGATAAGAACCTTTCATCTCGTCGTTTTCTATGCGGCAATGATTACACGATTGCCGATATTGCCACCTATGCCTGGTATGGCGCGTTAGTAGAAGGAAAGCTATATCATGCCGCAGAATTTCTAGACGTGAAATCATATACAAACGTATTACGCTGGGCGCAGGAAATTCATGAGCGTCCAGCAGTAAAAAGGGGGCAGCGTGTTAATTGTGCTTGGGGGGATAAGGAATCTCAGTTGCTTGAGCGTCATAACGCAAGTGATCTTGATTAAACCTCTTTTGATATGGGTATATCCCGTAGCTTTAGTGTTTAGCAATATCAGTTAAATTTAAAGAGAGAAATTTCACTTTATCTGATGTTGCTTATGACACTTTCTTTGACTAGCTTGCTAACTCTCTGGTTGGCGCCTGTAAACTGTGGGGCTCAATCCATACCAGTTTTTGAAAGCCCTGCAAAAATTAGCGGGTTCACGATAACCCAATAATTCTGAGATATCGCCAACAGTATATCTTGCTTCACTCAAGAGTTTGACCGATAAAGAAGCTCGTTCTTTTTCCAAAATTACTTTGTAGGAGGTGTTATACAACTTTAGTTTTCTGTTTAGTGTTCTTTCTGACATATGCAAAAGTTGACTGACTTCCGATAAAGATGGAGGTGTTCTTGTTTGTAAATTGGTGTGGATGACCTGATCAAAATGTTTGCTTATTGCACTTCTGACCGATAGGTCGGGTCGATTACCAAGATCACGCTCATTAAGCAGCTGTTGGCACTTTCGTAAGTTAAATTCGTAGGAATCCTTGTCATAAAGCGGCGAGCGTGAAAACCACATTGGCTTTGGGATACTTAGCTTGTTAACAGCAGACTCGAAGTAGAGTTTCGAGTCATACTCGTCTTCCATTAGCTGTTGTAATTGCGGCGGTACACATCTTTCGAAATGCAATTCAGTAGGCTCTTTGGTTTGCTTCCCTAATATCAATGTATTGAGTACTTCGAAGGCTCGCATGAATGATTCGAAAAAGACTTCTTTCAACTCAGGGTAACCTGTGGTGTCGCGTATTATTATGTCGAAATACTCATCCCTCTCAATGATCTCGCCTATATAAGTATCAAAACGAATTTGCCCCCACTCTAAAAAGGTTGAGAGTGCTTTTCCTAGCGTGGGGGCACTGATAGTTGCGTAGCCAACGGGTCCGTGGGTATTGACTCCCAAATGTGCGCCAAGAATACTTGGCCAGATGGGGGTGTGGCTATAACGTTTTATATTGCGCATAACCTTTACTACTATTTTTAGGTCAACATTATTTGTTTGTTGCAACATTCCAATGGATAAACCCGTATTATTTAGCACTTTATCTACCGAAGCAAAGTCAAGACTCAATGCCAGCAGCAAATAGGCTTTATTAATTTTTTGTTCTTTCATTGTTCGTGATGGCTCCAATATGTCAATTAATGATAACTAATTTGTCAATTAAAGAAAAACAAAAAATTAATAAGATCAGTTAAAGTAATTGTTCTAATTTGGAGATAAAGACAATGCAGCAAGTTAATCTGGTAGATGAAAATAACAATACATCCACGTGGCAAGCATCGACTTCTAATATTGCATGGGGAACCATTTTGATGTTTCTTGGCATTATCATGGGCTATGTATTGGTAATTGGGTTCACGCTTAATGAGCAGATTTCATATCCGGTAGCGACGTTGATATGTTCTTATTTGGCTTTTGCTAGTTTCACTGTGACGCATGATGCAGGGCATGGAAGTATCTTTAAAATGGGGTCTCCACTCAAACCACTTGAAAGTATTATTGGGTGGGGTGCTTCTATACCGATGCTTATCATGCCTTTTCGTATTTTTCAAAAAATCCATGATAGACATCATGCCTTTACCAATGACCCTGACCGCGACCCGGACTATATTGGCGATTCCACATCATGGTGGGATCTGTTACTCAAATTATACTATACGCCGTTTGGCTATCACGTTAAGTCGGTAACGTCTCTTAGACATATAAAGGCAATTAGCAATACTTATCGCAGTTCAGTAGTTTATATGCTTGTGGTATATGTGCCGTTGATTACGCTTTCTATAAATGGCTACGCGTTGGAAGTTTTATTCTTAGCAATTATTCCGATTGTGATTGCTATATTTTTTCTTATTATGTTTTTTGACTATATACCTCATCGTCCTCATAAATCACTAGCTCGCTATCAGAACACACGCATCTATGGCGGACGTATATTGAACATGTTGTTACTTGGGCAGAATTATCATTTGATCCATCATATGTACCCGCGTTTACCTTGGTACAAGTATCAGGAAGTGTTTATCAAAACAAAATCGGAGCTTGAGAGTCATGGGGCGCCTATAGAGAAAGCTGACTCGGGTTTTCAGTCAGGCTTTATGAAATCGTCAAATGCAAACAAACTCGTGTCAGAAAGGGCGTCGCTCCATCATGTACTTAAAGTGTCAACGATTGAGCGTCTTACTAGTGATTCTGTTGCTGTGAGTTTAGATTTACCTGAAGGCGAAACACTTCGTTATCGGGCAGGTCAGTATGTCACTGTTTCTAAATGGCTGGCAGGGGAGCAGCAAACTCGTTGTTATTCTTTATGCGGTTCTCCAGAGACCACTGACAGTAGTTCTGGGAATATGCCATTAAAAATAGGTGTGCGGGCAACACTCAATGGTTTGGTCTCATCTTATATAAACCAAACCTTAAACGTGGGGGATGAGCTAGTTGTCCAAGGGCCGTTTGGTGATTTTATTTACCCACCAATACATGAGAAGGCGATTGAAAACCTAGTATTGATTGCTGGGGGGAGTGGGATAACACCTGTATTGTCAATTTTAGAAACCGCTTTACTTCAAAGCAGTGTAAACAATATCTATTTGGTATATGCCTGCCGTGATGAAAGTAGCATTATGTTTTTCGATCATCTTAAAAAACTACAAAGCCAGCACTCCGAACGCCTTCACCTGAATTATGTAATAAATGAGCCAGGTCAGAAAATTTTTGGGAAATCAGGCCGATTGGATAATGTGATGTTAAGTGAATTATTGCCTATGTTGAATACTGATGACATCTCAACGGAATCAATAGCATCAGTGTATGAAAATACAGAGTTTTATGTTTGTGGCCCGGAAGGATTAAAAAATGTTGTTGTAGAGAGCCTTGATTCTCATGATATTGATGTCGATCGTGTACACGTTGAAGAGTTTGTCGCAACAAGAACTGAACCATTAGGCGAATTACACAAGGTCGATATTGCGCTGGCAAATGGGGAACAGCATTCATTAAAGGTTGCTGTTAATCAAAATGTGCTTGAAGTGGCAAAGGCGGAAGGTATCGTGCTACCGCATGCTTGTGGCAACGGCACGTGCGGTTCATGCAAACTGAAGGTAGATAGTGGCAATTTGCTGGATATTCCTGACTCAATTCCGGGGATTGTGGCAGAAGAAAAAGCCGCAGGTTATACACTTGCTTGTCAATGTCAGCCCTTGAGTGATATTAAACTGTCAGAAAAATTTAATTAGTCTGTCAGATCTTTAACGGCTGAAAAAATGCCAGCAATTTTAAGATGCAGTTCAACGTGCGCCAATCAGCTTTACGTTATACATTAGGTAAAGCTGATTTCCAGTCTGCAACGCGCTTGTACTAATTTGGGTTTAAAGTTTTATTTGTGTGTTTTGAATGTGGCTAAACGTCGAGAAGTATTCCTGTATAAGGCGATTAGCCCATGGCTTTGCAGTTAAACCTTCAAAATAAGCACAGTGACTTCCACGATCGGTCAAAACAAGAATAACGTTATCCATAGCTTCGATACGATGCTGGTGTTCATATACATTGTCGATATGGCAGACAGGATCATCCTTGGCATTGAGAATCAGTATCGGAATCTTAATGTCATCAAACACCTCAGAGGGATTAGAATTTTGCATATAATCGTCGGTGCTTTTGTTGCCTGCGACCTCATATAAGTGTTGATGAAACTCATGCAAATCTTGAGTTTCTTTTAAGGCTGTATAGGACGCCAAGTGTTGAAATGTTTCAGAGTTTGGTGTGATGAATAGCCTATGTAGCTTTTTAGCCATCATTTTGCTGTAAAAAGGTACAGCCCGTGAGAAGGCATTTCGCATATCGTAAGCCGGACAGTAAGCGACGGCAGCTTTGATAGGTGTATTCAAGCCAACTTTGCCCAAGTAATGAGCGAGCACACCAGAGCCCGCTGAAATTCCCGTTGCGTACAAGTCAGACTTAGGGAAGCACTTTTTAATGTGTTGAATTTGAGCTGCAAAATCATCGGTATTACCCATGGTATTAAAACTAGCTGTCTGTAGCTTCATATCCCCATGACCACGGCGAACACAAAGGGCGACTCTCCAGCCTAACTTTTCCCTCACGTATCGAACAAAACCACGCATGCTTTGTGGGTTGCCAGATATCGTATGTAAAACCAACATGGTTGGGGTATCTTCAGGTAAATCCATGCCGATCCAGTCTACAGATACTTGTCCTCCATCAATCATTGTTAAAACATCATTCTGCTCGTATTCCAAGGGCTTAGCGAAACCTTTGAAAAAACCTAAAACGATCAATTGTAAATGCGTATTGAATAACCATGGTGTAGCAAAATAACGACGATTTAGAGCCCTTGTTCCATCTACTATGGCTTTGTTTAGCGGGGTTGATTGGTAGATTAAAAAAGGTTTTTTAGCTGCAGTTAGAAAATAATAAATGGAAGCTATTATTAATAAAACTGAACAAATAAGTAGAAAGGTCATCATACTAATCTCGGTGGTAACTGGTCATGATATGCTAAATGAAAAAATTTACACTGTAAAGATGTGCGTGTGAGCCATGCAAAGCAAAGGCCCAGATGTTTAATTGTAAGAGTTTTTACAATAGTTTTGGATAAAGAAAGAGTAAAGCTTAAAAAGAGGGGAGCGTTACGCATCTATTTTATTGTTACAAATGAGATAGTAGGTAACAAAAAAGATGCGTTTTTTTAGTACAGGAAAGCTAGTTTAAAAGAAGCTTTCAAGTTCTGAAATAACTTGTTCAAATTGAATCGGCTTTGTTAAATGACTGTTCATACCCGCTGCTAAACTTAACTCTTTGTCGTCAGACATGGCATTTGCAGTCATGGCAACGATTGGAGTGAATTCATAATTTTTCAAAGTTCTAATAATTTTTGTGGCTTCATATCCATCCATTTCTGGCATTTGAATATCCATGACTATCATGTCGTAATGATTTGATTTGGTCATCTCAACCGCCTCTAATCCATTTACTGCAAATTCCACAATTAGCCCTGCTTGTTCTAAAACACCTTGGGCTACTAAACGATTAATTTCCATGTCTTCAACCAATAAAGCCTTCTTATTTAGTAACTTTTGAGAAATGTGAGAGCTGGTAGAATTGTCCACTGGTATATTCTGTGCAATTTCTATTTTACTCTGCGCAATGGGGAGGTATAAATTAAAATCAAAACAACTCCCTTTTTCATGCTCACTATGAAGGTGAATTTCACCTTTCATTAAATTAATGAGATGTTTACAGATTACCAGCCCTAAACCTGTGCCGCCGTATTTTCTTGAGGTTGAGTCATCAGCTTGTGAAAAGGTTGAAAACAATTTCTTCTGTTGTTCTTTGGTAATCCCAATGCCGGTGTCTGCAACTTTTATTTGTATAAAATCACCATTGTTTTCTCGCTGAATATCGACCTTAACCGTGCCTTTGTCGGTGAACTTAATCGCATTACTAATCAGATTAGATAAAATTTGTGAACATCTTACTGAGTCACCGGTTACCATGTTATTAAACTGTTTTTCTATGTTAATAATTAAACCGACTTGTTTATCAGCAGCTTTGGGTTCTGCGATATTAACAACAGAGTCAATCATCTGCTGAAAATTAAACTCTGTGTGTTCTATAGTAAACTTCCCAGCTTCAATTTTTGACAGGTCCAGTATGTCGTTTAAAATGTGCAATAAATTATTGGATGAATACTTAAGTTTTTGTAAATAATTTTGTTGTTCAGGGTTTAACTCTGTTCGAAGAATTAGCTCTGTTAGGCCGATTACGCCATTCATCGGGGTGCGTATCTCGTGACTCATGTTTGCTAGAAATAAGCTTTTGGCCTTACTGGCGCTATCAGCGGCAGACTTGGCTAATGTGAGTTGCTCATTCATGGTTTGTAATTCTAAGGTACGAGTAGCTACTTTATCCTCTAAAGTTAAGTTTGAATCTTTAAGTAAATTTTGTGACTCGATTAGCTGGTTCTGAATAGTTTCTAACTCATTGAATGCTTTAACTGTGTTGTTTTTTTCTAATGATATTTTTTTTACCAAGTAAAATAATAAGATAATTAATAAGTAGAACCCTGCTATTTGGAGTAGCTCTTGAATAATTGTTTGATTTAATTGTGAGCGTTGTTTTGCGTATGTAAAATAAACCTCAATATTTCCAATAGTCATTTGCCCATACTTAACAGGGGTTCTAATAGACTCCAGTTTATTAAACTCTAATGCCGTCTCTATAGGTTTTTTGTTAAACGGGACAAACTCACCTTGTGAGTTTTTGACCTTTCCCATAAATAAATGACCAAAATTACCATAAACTTTAATTCCAGAGATGAAGTTAGCACTAAGCTCTGAATCTAATATTGCTGAGGCAGTTTCTTCTGTGAAGTGTCGTTCAGTAGCCTTTTGGTATATATTGTAGACAAGTGGTATGACGCTATTCGCAATCCGCTGACCTGCAGCATTAACGCGTTCATCAATGTTTCTCTCTATCTGTTGCTCAGCTATATTAATTCTCCAGAAAAACAGACTTACCATCAAGCAAGTAATGGTAATGGAGGTAATGAGAAATAATTTTGATGATGAGAAATCAAATTTCATAGGTTAATCATCATAAGGTCCGAACCATTCGTAATAAGTGGTATATTCTTTTTTGAATGTTTGTTTTGATTCAATTAATTTTTTTGTAAAAACGTCACTATTTTTGTACCGCTCTAAAATTTCATTAGAGACCAAGTGCCACTTATCAATATCTTCTTTAGTCCATTGCTTAATAGACGTTCCGTTTTTCTTAAATGCTTTTAAAGCTTCAAAGTCTTCGGTTTTAGCGATTGCTGTAGTCGTTAGTGTGTAAGACTTAATTGCGGTTTCTAGAATGGCTTTTAAATCATTTGGTAAAGCCTCATAAGCCTTTTGGTTAATTAAAAAGTCAGCAAGTACGGATGGTTGCCAAATAGCCGGGACAATAGCATGTGTAGCAATATCATTGAGCCCTAAATTCCATGCACCTGCAACGGTCGTCCACTCTACAGCATCAAGAGAGTCGGCTTCTAAAGATGCTTTAATTTCATTTGGAACAAGTGGTATCGCATATGCGCCAGTGGCCGCCGCGAGTACTTCACTTGGTAAACCTGGCCCAATCCTGACTTTCATTTCTTTTAAATCGCTAATCCCCTTGATAGGTTTTTTTGACAGCAAACCAAATTCCATACCCGGCCACCACGCTGCGCGCCAAATGATACCTTCAGGGTTTGCTAATTCATTTGCTAACTTTGTACCTTCGCCAGCAATAAAGTACATTAATGATGCATCAATATTCATGAAATCAAATGGGCCTGCATTCATTACTGCCCATGCAGGGTGCTGACCAGACCACCAGTTAGGCCATCCGCTTCCCATTTGAACTTTACCAGTTTTTACAGCATTAAAAATATCTGGGCCACCAGTAATTTCACCTCCTGGGTGAGGGCTGATAATAAACCGGCCTGCACTCATGGTGTTGATGGTAGCAGTCATTTTTACTAACTCTTTGTAGTCAGTACTTGATGAGGTAGCCTGTGACTGTAGATCCCAATGAACAACTTCCTTTTTGGCTTCACAACCCTGGATGATTACTAATATTATTGGACTAACTATTATACTTAAAAGCTTGCCTGCTCGGCCTGAAAATAAACTCATGATATGGCCTATCTAGTATTTGTTTTTAGTTTAATGGTGGTGCAATCTATGGATATGCTTGAAAAAGCTCTAATTACTATATTTAGGATAGTCGAATATTTCAAAGTATGTGTTTAAATTGCGCTTTCAGCAGGCGTTGAAGGGTAACTATATATTGAGTTAATGGTCTTGTTTATTATAAATTATTGAATGACCATAAACTTGACAGTGAAGCAGAGGGAAGTGAAAAAATCACATATTCTTATGAATATGGGGTTATTTGTATAAGCGTAATTTATACTAAGAGAGATCCTAAGTAGGAAGGAAATTAAAATTTAAGCAAAAAAAAACGGTGACAAGATACTAATATTAATCTTGTTACCGTCTATAGTTGGAGCCTGATTCTATAAGAAACATTAAGCGGCCTGAAGGCTTAACGTTTCAAAACTCAATAAGTAAATAATAGGGTCTTAGGGGGCGTAGTGTAATCGTCCATAGGGCGTAGTTCACAAATTTAAAGCACATTTCTTGTAAATTTTTATGGATACTAATAATGAAATTAAAAATACCTCCACCAATACAAACACTTATAGCTCTATTTGCGATGACTGGCTTAAATAATTTAATTGAAATTAATCTTTTTGAATCTAAGCTGCTTATACTTATTGTAATAATAGTTTGTTGTTTATTTGCCTGTTTTTTTCTTATCTCAGCAGCGTTGGGTTTTAAAAAGTCAAAAACAACAGTTAACCCTTTAAAACCGGAAACAGCGACTACACTAGTTGTACATGGCGTTTATCAATACTCAAGAAACCCTATGTACGCAGGAATGGCACTCTTCCTGTTTGCATGGTTTCTTTGGTTAGGAAACCCTTTAAATATTATTATTTTCATAGCATATATTTTTTACATAACTCACTTTCAAATTAAACCAGAGGAAAAGGCCTTACTGAAGTTGTTTGGCGAAGACTTCCACAATTACTGCCAAAATGTAAGACGGTGGATTTAACTGTAAATCATTCCTTAATGAGCAATCTTTATCGTAGGTTTTATTGAAGCGTTGATGTGTACAAGCATATACGCTAACTATTTTTTGTTAACCTCGTATAGGTATAAATTTCGTTCGGTCGGGAATCGTGATGGAAAGATTGCTTCTATTGTGTATTTATCACTATCTAGCGGCATTCCTGACAAGCGCCGCACATTCATGTTTACACTATATTCCATCAGCTTTTGATGGTGGCTTGGATAATAAAGATCATAAACAGAGAAACTCCTTAACTTACTGCGTATCAGGTTAACGCTATAGTTAGTGCCTAAAATTAAATGTGTATTATGTTCAAAGTTAGTGTTTTTTAGCTGTTTCCTTAAATATTCGATCGCTTGGTTTGTTGGTGATGTCTTTATAGTTTGTTCAAAATAAGGAATGCTACAAATCAAAACTGTAACTATTACAATAGGGCCCCAAACTTTTACAGGGAAAACCTGACTTAGTTGAACAGTGAGCAAAAGTGAGCCAAGGAAAACAACAGGAGCAAAGTGTCTCAAATTATCCGGATTTTGTGTAAGCAAAATCACTAAATAATATGCAATAGTGATACAGCCTATAATTTTAACGTTACTATTTTTGTGGTGTAATGACGAAACGATGGCGACAGATAAACTTATGAAAACCGGCCAGCCCAATTTACTCGAAAGTTGAACAACCCAGGTGATAAATTGATGTTGATTCGTTGAAGTAGTATTCCCCCATATCTCAAAATGACCTTGTGTAAAACGTAACCCTTCTGAAAAATAGGCAACTCCATCCTTTGAAAGAATAAATAACATACAAACAACGCCAATTATAACAAAAGGAATAAAAGCATATAAAAAGGTTATAATGTATTCCTTGGGTTTGCTTTTCTGAATAAAAATAAAGAGGATAGCTGTTATAGCTAAAACTATATAAGCAGGGCGCGTTGCAAGCATAAACGCCAAAAGTAACCCTGATATGAAATAATTTTTTTTACAGGCTAGTATTAAAGCTGCCAACAGAAACATAATGGCTGGTGCATCACTTAATGCACTTAAAGCTATACCTGACAATAGAGGATAGATGTACGTAATCAGGGCAAGTAAGGTTGCACTGTTTTTGTTTTCAGATAAAACATAACAAAGATAAGCAAGCAGTATAGGAATACAAAAAGCGCCAAAGATACTGAATGCAGTAATAGCGAGGTTAGAAGGTAAACCGCCTAGCATCCAAGCTAATATGTGGCTGCCAGCAATCATGCCCGGGTAGCCAGGAAAATGTGGACGAAACTCTAAAACACTGAAACGCTCAAAACCGCGCGCAAAATTTAATGCATCATCAGTACTGATTTGCCACGAGAAAGAAGACAAGTTGAACAACCACAACAAACCACCAGTCAACAAAATAGCAATGTGTAATAAGTCGATTCTACTTTTTGTATTCATAAGTAATCATTAAAAGACTAATTAAGCATAATGCAATTTAAGGCGTTCTAATTATACTACAAATTAATTCACCACCTTGTTCAGCGCCAGTACTAATACTGTTGAGCGGATATATAGTTTATACCGTGAAGGCCACTTTGAGCGTCTAGTCTCTTAGTCAGGGTTTAGTAATGTTTCTATTTTCTGTTGTAATTGTTCCGAGTTAAAATATTGATTACTCATTGAATCAAATACAATTCCGTTATAACTCGACGAATACAACAATGCTGTATACAGCGCAATAATTGTCTCGTTCGAACTTCCGCCCAATCGAAATTGTATTACCACAGTGTCCTCTGGGTTAATGTCATTGTTGGCTGGAAGTATGAAAGAGACTTCTGCAAAAGAAAGTTGAAGAATTTCAACACCAGCTCTCACACTATTTACAATAGCGGGCAAAAAACCTGAATGAGTGCCAAGATCAATATCATTGTTGAATATAATAGGTAATTGTAGATCTTTAGCGGCTTTGTTCAAAAACTCCGTTTTCAACGGCGCTTCTTCAGGTAACAGTAAGAAAAGGCTCATAGACATTTTCAATCTTCCTTCGTATTAATAGTTTGGTTGGTCTTTGCACCAAAAACAGTCATACCGACAGCTTTCCACAATTCTAAGGAAATTAAAAGCAATAAAGGGGACTGTATTTTAAACGACAGGATTATGCTCAGACTGGTTCATCTTAGTGACTTAATCTTGATACAAGGCATCTTTACCATACGATAACTCTGCTACTTGAGCCAGAAACTGTTTTTGAAGTGAAGTTGAGCATACTGAATCGACTTTTTCGCAACCAATACTTTTATATTTTTGTACGAGAACGGATAAAGCATCAGGAGTAGGGGATGCTTTTTCTCCCAGTAATTCAATGAGCACTCATTTTGAAATGTTTTTCTTTTTTACTTGACCAAGAATGCTGTCAAATAGGATGTTCACCCCTTCTTCATTAAACGGCGTGTTAGGGCGATTTATGACGCAAGAGTTGTCAATTATGAAACTAATATTGCCATGAGCATCAAAATACATGGTGATTTTGGCCTAAATGATTGTCTCTATAGCTATAAGTTAGCACAAGCATTCATAATCGTCCGTTGATAATTTGATTGTTGAAGGTGCTCTATGCTGTCATAAAAAGCAAAGCTAGGGCGTCTAAGTTTAACTTACTTCAATAATAGGTTTGAGCTTTAGGAAGGGGGGACTTAAACCTATTCAATTCTAAAGGCGGCGGTGACTAATAGACTCTCGGGTGGGGCAATAATACTTTGAAGGATTCCTACAACAGGTGCGTTGCTTCTTATTCAGCAGCTACTATAATAAGTTCAGCTTTGGTTCCCCAAGAACAAAAATAACCCTATGCCGTCTGAAGCGAAAAATAACTTGGGACAATATGGTTGTACGAAAAGAGTGCACAGGAACTTATTTGATATAACTATCAATCTCACCTTTTTCCATCGAGCACTCGCGCTGGTTTGTTCGATGTTATGTAAACATGAATTAGTCCGGGCAAAATTTTATGGCAAACGATATAGAAATGCTTAAGCGTCAGTTGGGTGATTATCGTCGCCTGTTTGATGACGCAGAAGTTGCGATAACTATCATCAATCAGGATGGTCATTTCATTGATTGTAACAAAGCTTATTACAGCTTAATGGGGTATACGGATAAACCTGTCTTGAACCATTTTCATCCAAGCGATATATCCCCTGAAATACAACCCGATGGCCGTAGTTCACACGAGAAAGCCAATAAAATGATTCAGTTAGCTTTGATTAATGGGCGAAATAGCTTTGAGTGGATGCACCAAAAGCTTGATGGGTACGAATTTTTATCTCACGTCACATTGGACGTGATTTCATTTAATGATCAGGATGTTGTTCGTGCCACTATTCATGATATATCCGAGCAAAGAATGCTTGATAGGATTGTAAAGGAGCGGACAAAAGAACTATATGTTAAGAATCAAGAATTAGAATACTTGGCTAAAACAGATCCTCTCACCGGCCTTTATAATCGAATTAGACTGGATGAAATACTAAATCAAGAGCTTCATCGTTTTAAGCGATATCAACACACTTTTGGAGGGATTCTGATTGATCTAGACGATTTTAAGCTGATTAATGATACTTTCGGTCACCAAATAGGAGATCAAGTATTGATTGAGGTATCACAAGTATTTAAACAACATTGCCGAGAAGTTGATACTGTGGGCCGGTGGGGAGGGGAAGAATTCTTGATCATTACGCCTGAAACGGACCTGAACGGAGTTAGAGTAATAGCAGAAAATTTGAGGAGAAGTATTGAGTCCCATTCTTTCGTTCAAGCAGCAGATATTACTGCCAGCTTTGGGATTGCTATCTTCAGAAAAGATGATTGCATCAACAAATTTCTCACTCGCATCGACAATGCCTTATACGAAGCTAAAGATAATGGCAGGAACTTGGTGAGTTCAGCCAAGTAAAAATAACTATCAATTGCATTTTTGAATAAACAGAAAGCTAAGTTGTTTGTTGTCTGATCAACGAACTATTTATCGGTCCTTTTTACTTAGTACCAATATTGCTCTTAATGGCAGCAGGCTTAGAAGACAACTTATTAAGAGTAGGTGGCTGGTCACGTTTGATCATTGAGTACTCCCTTAATACTCATAGCGGCAAGCTCGTCAATGAATGAGGTAGACTTATGCGTTAGACAAATCCGTAAAGCTCTTGCACAAAACGGTTCGCTTTGTATAGCTCTTAGGTATACCTCTAAAAATGGACGGGGTGGCTTAATTATTCTTAAATATACTTTCTCTTTGTACGTCTGACCTGAGGACAGATACACCATTACGATAATGATTTGGCTGTTCATTTAATCCCGATATAAAGCCTCTTTCCCATAAGCCAGCTCAAGGGCTTCACGCTCTACCTTCTTGAGTTTTTTTACAACTAGCATGTAAGAGTGATCAATCATACGCTCAATCTCCCCAGGAGGAATCGAACCATCCAGTATTACAGTATTCCAATGCTTTTTGTTCATGTGGTATCCAGGGATAACAGCAGGAAAAATATCTCTTAGTTCAAACGCATGATTAGGGTCGCATTTTAAATTCATCTGAGGGATTTTATCTTTATAGCTTAATGTTGCAAACATTTTTCCGTTTACTTTGGGTACTAATACATCTGCACCAAAAGGGTAGTCTTCTTGAGAAGCTGGTTTCGATAGCAGGTATTGTTTTGTACTTTCATAATCCATTGTGATTGCAACCCAATAAATAAACTAAACCCAAATAATTGATTCTTTTGTATTTTCCCATAATTCATAGTTATCTTTAAACGCTGCATCGATAACGTGACGCTTAAGTTTTAATGTTGGTGTGAAAAAGCCGCTATCTTCAGCCCATACTTCTCTAAAAACAATTAGCGTAGAAACAGTTGAATAGCTTTCTAATGAACCGTTTATTGTACGAAGTGTCGATAGTAGGTCATTTGTTACTTCCTCGTCACCTATACTCGACGCATTCTCTGAAAGACATACTAACGCTATTGGCTGTACTAACCCAATACCTGTGACAACGACTTGCTCTATTAAAGAGTTAACTGCGAATTTATGCTCCATTGGTACAGGTAGAATAAACTTTCCTTTAGCAGTTTTGAATGTATCTTTTATGCGGCCCGTAATTATAAGATTTCCTTGTGAATCAAACCGACCTGTATCGCCGGTTTTATAATAATCGCCCTCAAAAACATCGGCTGTTTTGTCAGGATCATTATAATATCCCGTCATGGTCCATGGCGCTTTTACGAGAACTTCGTCCGTTTCAGAGTCTACTTTTATTTCAGCCCCAGGTACGGGTTTGCCTACAGTACCCGGAGCTATATCATTTATAGCATTGTAGGAAACACCACCCGCAAGTTCCGTTGCACCGTAAACTTCTTGTATATGAATATCAAGCTTTGCAAACCATGCCAGCAATGAGGCTGAAACAGGGGCTGCGCCGGATATTGCTGAACGAACTTCACTCAAGCCAAGACCGTGACGAATCTTGTTTTTAATAATGCCATTCAAAATTGGGACTTTTAAAATTATATTGAGCTTTTTTTGAGGTAGTTTGGCTAGAATGCCTTGTTGTATCTTGGTCCAAATTCTTGGTACTGCAAAAAACAGGGTTGGTTGAACCGATTGTAAATTCTTAGCGAATAAATCTAGGGACTCAGTAAATGATACTTCTGAGCCTGATACGATAGAGCTTAACTCGGTAATTATTCTTTCTGCTATATGGTTTAAAGGAAGGTAGGAAAGAATACGCTGGGAAACCCCTTGATAAATACCATAAACAGGTGATCGTCTTTCACCCAACATAACTTGGTTTGCGCACTCATAAGTAAGCATCACGCCCTTAGGGGTACCTGTTGTACCTGAGGTATAAATGATCGTAAACAATTCATCTGCACTTGGGTGGTGTACCTCTTTTGCTGGTTCAAATTGCGCTAATATTTCATCAAATTGTAATTCACAGTCCACCTTGCTATTGCCTTGATAATTTTGAAAGGCGATGCAAGGGATTTCATCTGGAACGCCTGCTTGCTGTTGTTCCCACTGCTCTAGTTTGCCAACAAATAACGCTTTGATGCTACTCAACTTGATGATTTCATTCAGCTCATTAGCTGGTAAAGTAGGGTAGTAGGGAATAGAAACAAAGCCCCCCATCAAAATGGCTAAATCAGCAATGATCCATTGGTAGCAATTCTTAGACAAAATGCCGACATGGTCTCCTTTTTTAAGGCCTAGACTTCTTAACAGTGTTACGAGTTTCCGTGCTTGTTGACCAACTTCAAACCAAGTGAATTCATGCCAAAGTTCACCTTCTGGCTGACGCAAGTAAACTTTGTCTGGATGAAGTTTTTCACGTTCATAGAAAACTGTCAGGAAGTTATCAGCTGATTGCATTGCAGGCGTTTCATTGATCGTCACTTTATTATTGTTTTGTTTATTGGTCATGATTATTTTTATCAGAAGTGTTGGTTTCGAAGTTACTTATAGGGTTTTAGTTAACCAACCCTATAAGTTGATGAAGGAATTCATCTTAGTCTACAAATAAGTCTGTCATTAAATTTTTATTGCTATCTTTAAGATAACGATACTGCTCGAAATCAGTTACGCCACGCTCCCTAAGCAAAGTTTCATCAATGATATGCTGGCCGGTGAGTTCACAACTATCAGTGCTAAGAATTTCATATGCTGCATCCGCCATAATTGTTGGAAGTCTACCTTTCTCAAGTGTCGATTTACCTCCACCTTCAAACTCTACGGCGGCTGTAGAAATAACAGTTTGTGGCCATAATGAGTTGACGGCAATATTCGAGCGTTTAAACTCTTCCGCCATACTGATGGTTAACATCGACATACCGTATTTGGTGACTGTATAAGGTCCGTAATGAACAAACCATTTAGGGTCCATATTTAAGGGTGGCGACAGGTTTATGATATGCGCATGATCAGATTTTTTTAACCAGGATAACGCAGCTTGACTACAAGAAAGAACGGCACGGGTATTGATTTGGTACATTAAATCAAACCGCTTCATTGGCACTGAGGCTGCGCCAGCAAGTTTAATTGCACCAGCGTTATTAATAATGCCATCGATTCCGCCAAAAGTGTCGGCAGTTTTTTTCATCATCTCTGCTACTTTAGCATCGTCTCGAACATCAACTTGAAAGGCCAGTGCTTTACCACCAGCTGCTTCTACCTCTTCAGCAACGCTAAAAATTGTTCCGGGTAATTTGGGGTGGGCTTCTGCTGATTTGGCTGCAATGACGATATTTGCGCCATCCGCTGCAAATTTAAGCGCCATTTCTCTTCCAATACCACGACTTGCACCAGTGATAATAATCGTTCTGTTGTTTAAATTACTCATTCATTTATCCCGCTTTAGCTGTGTCAGTGTTTTGGTCTGAGCTATTAATAGTCACCAATAGTTGACGTAGTTTTACTTGATCACCTGTTACTACATTAACACTCTCTACAACGCCATCTACATCTGATTTTAGAGGGTGTTCCATTTTCATTGCCTCGAGTATTACTAGGGTTTGGCCTTTTTTTACCTGTGACCCTGGCGTTGTGAGTACATCAATGATGGCGCCATCCATGCTCGCAGTTATTTGCCCAGAACCAATAGACTCTTGGGTGGAACTTGCAGAGTGAGTACAATCTTCAAAGTTAAAATATTGACTCCCACAGCGTAAGTATATTTTTCCATCAGCAATTTGATATAAACAGCTTTGTCGAATGCCATTATGTATATAGCACAATGTATCAGAGTCTATAGAGACTAATTCAAGGTTAGTGTCGTCTTCAGGCTTTTCATCCCGAATAACATAATGTTGTTGTTTTTGTTCTAAACTCAGCTGCCACTTGTGCTCGCCACTTTTTAGCTGATAAGGCCATGGAGAATGACCTGTATTACTCCAACCAGATAGTACATGCTCGTGCGCTTGTTTAACGCCTAATTTCAAATATGAAATTAAAGCAGCTAATGCACAGAATAGGTTGTCAGGTTTACTTGGCGATAAGCTGGTGCTTCCAGTAAAGTCATTGCCTATAAAACCTGTCGTCGCCTCGCCCTGAATAAAAGCAGGGTGTCGTAAAACTTCATACAAAAAATTATTATTTACCGTTACGCCAAATAAGGTGCTTTCTTCTACCGCACGAACCAATCGTCGACGAGCTTCTTCGCGGTTAGAGCCGTAAGCAATTATCTTGGCTAGCATCGGGTCATAAAATGGCGATACAGTTTGGCCTGTTTCAGTACCCTCAATAATTCCTGAATCAATACGTACACCGTCGCCATTTGCAGGGTTCCAGCGGTGTATGGGGCCCGTTTGTGGCATGAAATTGTTTGTTGGATCTTCAGCATAGAGGCGAACCTCCATGGCATGACCGGTAAGCGTTATTTCATCCTGCTCAAGAGGCAATTTCTGGCCTGCAGCGACATTCAGTTGCCACGCTACTAAATCGGTGCCGGTAATGAGTTCTGTTACAGGGTGTTCTACTTGTAAACGGGTATTCATTTCTAGAAAGTAGAAATTTTTATTCTCATCGACTAGGAATTCAACTGTACCTGCACCGACATAATCACAGGACCTAGCGGCTTGAACGGCTGATTCACCCATTTTTGATCGCAACTCTGGGTCAACAAAAGGTGAAGGAGCTTCTTCTACAACCTTTTGGTGACGACGTTGAATAGAACAATCCCGTTCACCTAGATATACGGCATTGCCATGTTTGTCAGCAAAAACTTGAATTTCAATATGACGTGCGTCTATAACGGCTTTCTCAAGTATCAATTCACCACTACCAAAGGCATTTTCGGCTTCAGATCGAGCTGTTTTAATTTGCTCTTCTAATTCAGCAGCTTCATGAACAAGACGCATTCCTCGTCCACCACCACCCGCTGATGCTTTGACCATAATAGGAAAGCCAATCTTTTTGGCTTCTATAACAAGCGCTTCAATTGCTTGTTCACTCCCTTCGTAACCGGGAATACAAGGAACACCTGCTTCGATCATTGCAATTTTAGAAAGGCGTTTGCTACCCATTAGATCAATCGCAGCGGAAGGTGGACCGATAAACTCGATACCTTCTTTTTCACACGTATTAGCGAATTGGCTGTTTTCGGACAAAAACCCATAACCGGGGTGGATGGCCTTTGCACCGGTTAACTTCGCCGCATCTAAAATATTAGATGGATTCAAGTAGGATTCGCCAACTGGCGCTGGGCCAATTAATACAGCCTCATCAGCTAGAGTCACGTGTGGTGCATTTACATCTGCTTCACTGTAAACAGCAACAGTTTTGTAGCCGAGAGATTTAGCCGTTTTTATGACGCGAACCGCTATTTCACCACGGTTTGCAATAAGTATTTTTTCAAACATGGTTTGTAATTCCTGATAATTTACTCGGCATACCACTTGGGTGCACGTTTTTGTATGAAAGCCATTGTGCCTTCCTGTCCCTCTGCACCTTGTACAGCATCAGAGAATGATTTTGCGGCATTGTCCAGTAGTGCTTCTAAGGGCTCATTACCAACAGATAAGACCAAGGCTTTCGTTATTCTATTGGCTTGGGGGGCACAGCGTTTAACTTGCTGAAGTACTGTCTCTAAGGCTTGATTTAATTGATCGGTCTGCTCATGTACTTCGTGTACAATTCCGAGTTGTTTTGCTTCAATACCATCAAAACGTACCCCTAATAAAGCTAGTCTTCTTGCTTGTGTTAAGCCTATACGAGAAACGACAAAGGGAGCGATTTGAGCAGGGGGAATACCAAGCCCCGTTTCGGGTAAACCAAACTTTGCAGTGCTGGAAGAGAGCGCAATGTCAGAAATACACACAAGACCAAAACCACCACCTAAAACAGCACCTTCAGTAACCACAATTAATACTTGTGGTAGCTGGTTGGCTAAGGTGAGCATTTTGCCAAATTCTCGATTCAATTTAAAAAATGGATCTGAATCAGCTTTACCTGCAGACGCACGTGCCCCAGCCATATCCTTAATATCACCGCCAGCACAAAAATGTCCGTCGGTACCTCTTAAAACAACGGCCCTAATATTCAAGTTATTATCAATTGTTTCAAAAACGGACATCAATTCTTGAACCATTTGCAGACTCATGGCATTACGCGATTTTGGTCTGTTTAAAGTAATAAAAAGCACATGATCTTGATGATCAAGTAGCAGTGTTTCTGTGACCGGTAGGGGTATTTCACTATATGATGCAACCATTATAATTAGTCCTAAGTTTACTTGCGTTTGCCAGGTAAAATTCCCATGAGTTTGCAAATAATACCGAGCATGATCTCATCGGCACCGCCACCAATTGATACAAGCCTTATATCACGTTGAGCTCGCGAAACTTCGTTATCCCACATATAACCCATACCGCCCCAATATTGTAGGCAGCTATCCGTGACCTCACGACCTAATCGACCCGCTTTTAATTTAGCCATTGATGCCAGTTTAGTGACATCCTTCTTATTAATATATTGTTCAACACCTTGGTATACCATGCAACGCAGCGCTTCAATTTCAGTTTGAAGTTCAGCAAAACGAAAGTGGATAACCTGATTGTTTATTAATGGCTGACCAAATGTTTCACGATCACGACAGTATTCGATAGTTGAATTTACACAGTTTTCCAGCCCTTTTAAAATGTTGGCAGCGCCAAACATTCTTTCTTCCTGAAATTGCATCATCTGCATCATAAACCCAGAACCCTCATGGCCAATTCTAAAACGCTGAGGAACTCTGACGTTATCAAAAAATACCTGAGCTGTTTCAGAAGAGCGCATGCCTAATTTTTCTAGTTTGGGCGCAACGGTAATACCGGGTGTATTCATCGGAACGACGATTAAAGATTTATTAACATGCACTTTGTCATCGGATGTATTGGCTAACAAGCAAATGAAGTCCGCAGAAGGTGAATTTGTAATCCACATTTTAGTACCGTTTATAATGTAATCATCACCGTCCTTTTTGGCTGTAGTTTTCAGGCCAGCCACATCAGAACCTGCGCCAGGTTCCGATACGCCAATACAACCAATCATATCGCCACTAATGGCAGGCTTAAGAAATTGCTCACGTAGTTCGTCTGACCCAAATCGAGCAAGTGCAGGGGTGCACATATCTGTTTGTACACCTATCGCAAGGGGAACACCACCACATTTCGATAGGCCAAACTCCTCGGCCGCTACAATACTATAGCTATAATCCAACCCCATTCCGCCAAATTCTACTGGTTTGCTGATGCCTAATAATCCTAAATCACCAAGCTTTTTAAACAGCTCCCTCATAGGAAAGGTTCCTGCAGCTTCCCACTCGTTAACAAAAGGGTTAATTTCATTTTCAACAAAATTTTTAACTGTACGACGTATCTCATTGTGCTCTTGCGTAAATATCATGTTTTGATTCTCTTGTTTCACCAGTGAGGTGGAAATTTATTGATAAAAGTGGGCAGGACCCTATCTATTTAATATCTTGTTTCTTACATTCGAGCGACACCGAATGTATTTGACCTTAATGGGCGACGATCAGCTTCATTACAAATATCCAATAGGAAAGCGAGTACCTTTCTCGTGTCTCTTGGATCAATCAAACCGTCATCCCAAAGTCTTGCCGTACCATAAAGTGCAGTTGAACCGGCATCGAGTTTATCTGCTGTGGCTTTTTCGATCATATCAAGCATTTTGGGGTCAGCCTCTTTACCCATTCTGGTATGTTTATCTTCGGTCACTATCCTTAAAACTTTACCAGCTTGAGCCCCGCCCATGACTGCTGTACGGCTATTTGGCCATGCAAAAATAAAACGTGGGTCAAGACCGCGACCACACATTGCATAGTTTCCTGCACCATAGGAGCCACCAACGACAATGGTCAGTTTTGGTACGGTGGTATTGGCGACGGCTTGAAGCATTTTTGACCCATGTTTAATAATGCCGTTTTGCTCAGCATGGGTACCAACCATAAAACCAGTCGTATTATGAAAGAACAGCAAGCTGGTATTAGATTGCTCGCATAACTGAATAAACTGGGTTGCTTTTGCAGCACCCGCAGGTGTGATGGGGCCGTTGTTACCAATCAAACCACAAGCATGACCTTGTATTTTTAGAAAACCACATACCGTTTGATTGTCGAATTCTGGCTTGAAATCAACAAAATCAGAACCATCTGCAATACGAGCAATAATATCTCTGACGTCGTAAGGTCGTTTATTATCAGAAGGTACGACACCAATTAATTCTTCAGCTGGAAATAGTGGTTCTTCCCATGTTAATTTTTGTTGACTAGGAAGCTGTTCATTCCATGGGATAGTCGACATAACTTCTCTAGCTATACGAATACCATCAGCATCATCTTCAGCCAAAAATTCAGCGGAACCGGCAATTTGTGTATGCATTTCTGCGCCACCCAATTCTTCATCCGAAGCAATTTCGCCAGTAGCAGCTTTCAATAAAGGAGGGCCAGCCAGAAACATTTTAGCTTTGCCTTTTACCATGATTGAGTAATCGGAAAGACCTGGCTGATAAGCTCCACCTGCCGTTGCATTACCATGCACAACTGTGATTGAAGGGATGCCAGCCGCTGACAAACGAGCTTGATTTGCGAAGCCTCGTGCGCCTTGAACAAAAATATCAGTGGCGTAGTTAAGGTTTGCACCACCACTTTCAGCTAAGGTAACAATCGGTAGTTTGTTTTCTTTGGCGATATCTTGAAGACGTAATGTTTTATCTAGGCCAGCAGGAGAAATAGTCCCGCCTTTAATAGCGCTATTGCTGGCGACTACGATACAACGAACTCCAGAGACGTAACCGATACCCGAAATAACGCCGCCACCTGCCATAGAACCGTCTTTGTCATCATGCATTTTATAGCCAGCTAATGAGCTGATTTCAAGGAAAGGTGCGCCTCTATCCAATAATAGGTTTATACGTTCTCTAGGGAGTAATTTACCTCGCTTGATGAACTTGTCTTTTGCTTCGTTTTCTTTATCAAGCACTTTTTGCTCAACAGCTCTGAAAGCATCGACGAATAATTGTAAAGATGCCTGGTTGTCAGAGAACTCTTCAGAGCGCGTATCAATATTTGACGTTAGTTTAGCCATAATTAACTGTTCTCATCATCGTTTTGAAAAATCTCAGGGATGACGGATCGGTGGAAACCATCATATGATTCGGAGTTCTTTGCTTTTGGTAGAGGAACAACACGACCGCCCTGAGATGCTGCACCGTCAATTCGTAGGCAATCACCACTGATAAAATTAGCGCCGTCACTTAAAAGAAAACAGATAGCTGAACTTACTTCTGCTTCTGTGCCCAATCTTTTAAGTGGTACGGCATCCCTTAGGTTTAGAATCCATGGCTTCATTGATTCGGGGTAACTATCCATCCCGCTTGAAGCCACCCAACCTGGTGCAACTGCATTTACTCTCACACCTGAGGCGGCCCATTCAACAGAAGCTGTTTGTGTAAAGTTGACCATTCCTGCTCTTGCAGCTCCAGAGTGTCCCATACCCGGCATGCCACCCCACATATCCGCGACGATATTGACTATTGAGCCGCCATGCTTGGACATACTTTTAAGATAAACTTCTTTTGCCATTAAAAAACCGCCGGTTAAATTTGTTCTTACCACCGTTTCCCAACCTTTTTGATTTATGCCTGTAAGTGGGGAGGGAAACTGCCCCCCAGCGTTATTGACTAAACCATGAATTCGAGGGTGCTTTTCTATAATGGCTTTTACAGTTGCTTGTACGATAGTTTCTTCACGAATATCACATTCAAAAAAATCTGCGGTGCCACCATCTTCTTGTATTTCTTTAGCGACTATTTGAAGTTTTTCTAGTTTTCGTCCAATCAAAATTACCGTTGAGCCCAAGCTTGCAAGCTCATGCGCGGTACACCGGCCTATACCGCTACCTCCACCAGTTACGATAATTGTTTTATTTTGGAATAACGAGTCTTTATAAATCGATTGATAGGGTGATGACATAGTTAGTGTGCCTCCTTGGAAACTTCATCCGCAATGCTTTTACTTACGGGGATTGGATATTGTAATAACTGTTGAGCAAATGCCTTACCTTGAGGATCTATCCGGAGACTGGCAACACCGCCGCCACCCAAACTGTGTTCTAATAAAAAGTTAACAGCATGAATACCCGGAAGGTCCCAGCGAGTTACTTTCCCGTGATCTGGGCAAAGTGTATGCGTCATGTATTGTGCGACTGCTTGTTCAGTCAAGGCAGATTTTATGTAAGGAAGAAACTCTGGTTTACGTGCAATGACGCCAATATTTGAATGGTCACCTTTGTCACCACTTCTTGCCCAGGCGAGAGATATTAAAGGTACCGTCAAGTTCGCGCTTTCGTTAAGTGTTGAATCAGAAGCTTGAGCTTTAATCATGCTTTCATCAAAACCACCGCTAATTTTAAGTGATGTTTGTATTGTCTGGTCATCGAGATTAACTGATATATCAATGCCGTCTTTCGGTACCAAGCAAGAAAATAAGCTGATTTTTGGCCATACGGTAGGGCGGCCACCGACAATGCCTGTAATACCAGGCGCCATAGCGGTAGCAGCTTGCGCAATTTCCTTTGAGAAAAGAACCAATGATTTTTTATCTAAACTGGCAACTGAAATTTTAACGACAATCTCGCGACAATTTTTTGCATCACTTCGTTCGCCATATGTTGTTTCTGAGCCTAGCAGTTCAATATCAACATCTGTATATGGTTTTAAGCCTTTTGATTGAATCATACGACTCGTTTTGCTGATGATGGCATCGGCAACCGACTTGCCTTTCTTACTGGCATCAATGCCTGCTAATAAGAAAGTAACAGTGCATTTGAAGCCATTTACCCATGTGGCTGAGACTTTATATTTATCAGTAGGAGGAAGGCCTAGGGCACCTGTAACACGCACTTGATTTTCTTTTTCTTGAGTCAAACTAACTTGAGTGAAGTCACAAATTACATCAGGGAGCATATAAGCGCGCGGGTCGCCAATTTCGTATACAAGCTGCTCGCTTATAGTGGCAATATTGACAACTCCACCAGTTCCTTCAGGCTTGGTTACAAAGAATGATGAATCAGGTGAAACTTCAACAATGGGAAAGCCCATATCGTCAAAACCATCTTTGACCGTTTCCCAGTCTGTAAAATTACCACCTGTACAGTGAGCACCGCACTCGATGATGTGTCCGGCTAAACTTCCTTGGGAAAGTTTGTCAAAATCATCCCAGCGCCAATTAAACTCGTGAATCATTGCGCCTAAAACAACAGCGCTATCGACGACACGTCCCGTGATTATTATATCTGCACCGGCCTCTAATGCAGTTACGATACCGGGCGCACCGAGGTACGCATTCATGCTTAAAAACATGGGAGGCATAGCGGCATCGGTATGAAGCTCTTTGATACCGTCTTTTTCATACTGTGTTTTTTTGGGAAGAATATTATCGCCATCAACCATGGCAATTTTAAGGTTTACGCCTTCTTTTTCAGCAATTTCTTTAAGCGCTTTCATGCAAGCTTGCGGGTTTACACCTCCTGCATTACTAATAACTTTAATTCCTTTTTCTTTGATTTGTCTTAGTAGGGGGGCCATGGCTGTTTGCACAAAATCTACCGCATAACCTGCATCAGGCTTTTTCATTTTCTGACCAGCCATAATTGACATGGTGATCTCAGCCAGATAATCGAAGACTAGATAATCGAGGTTTCCTTTACTGACTAATTGTTCTGCTGCAGTTTCTGTATCACCCCAAAAAGCAGAGGCACAACCAATCCGAATAGTTTTATCAGAATTCATGTTATTTACCTGTTATTCAAAGAATAAAACAACAATACCAAGCAAGCGCTTGGTTTGTAAAGTAGTTGAGTGATAAACTTATCTATAAATTAGATCAAGCGCTTGGTTTGTAAAGTAATGACAGCTATGCTTTACATCTGTCTTATGCTGTTATTTTATTCAGTTATCTCGTGTAGTTCTGACCTGTTAATTATTTTGTTATGTTGGAGAGAATTTTTGAAACAATCGCCTTTAAACTCATCTATAAATCAAAATGATCAATTAATAGACCCTCAAAGCGCTAAGGGTCGTCTGCTTTCTATGGCTGCTACTCTGTTTAATCAAAAAGGCTACGAGCGTACTACTGTCAGAGATTTAGCGTCAGCTGTGGGCATACAGTCGGGTAGTATTTTTCACCACTTTAAAACCAAAGAAGCAATTTTAAAGGCGGTGATGGAAGAAACGATTATCTTTAATACACGCCGAATGAGAGCTGAGCTTAAAAATTCAGAAACATCCAAAGACAAGTTGTTAGCTTTGATTGTCTGTGAGCTAGAATCGATCAATGGCGTTACTGGTGATGCAATGGCCGTTTTAGTCTATGAATGGCGCAGCTTGAATGAGCAAAATCAGGCTGATATCCTTAAGTTAAGGGATAAGTATGAATCGCTATGGATGGAGGTTTTAACTCAGGCAAAAAACGAGGGCTATATCGATGGTGATATATTTGTTTTGCGTCGTTTTTTGACTGGGGCACTTAGTTGGTCGAAAACTTGGTTTAATAACAAAGGTAAAATATCACTCTCTTTACTGGCTGAAGAGGCGCTCAGGTTGGCAATTAAAAGTTAATTTAAGTATTTCATTGCATCAATATGCGCCTAAATACATGCCTAAATTGTGGTTTATTGTTAAAGTACTCATTGCTTGACACTCTTTTGAATAAATGATGATGTCATGCCGCTGATTTTCAGTCGGTATCTATTGTTATTTTGTCATAAGCGCCATATAAGAGCTGTATTTCGGCTAAGGTGAATGCCGGACTGGCAGGGTGTTGACCAAATTTAATTAACCTAGAAGGCTTCGCTTAACTAAATGATGCTCTACCTTTCCAAAATTCAAGTCTTGTTAATCTTTTTTACTCTTTTGTCATTAGTTGCTTGTAGCAGTGGCAGTGATAATGGTGCAACTAAAAATACACCAACCTTTGCTGTTAGTGGCACGATTACTATTGAGCCTAATTCAGCAATTGATGCTGATGTAATGGAGTCAAATGAGCTTCAAGAACAAAATAACAGCTTTGATACACCGCAATTTATATCAAATCCAGTAATTTTGGGCGGTTACCTGAGCGGCAATGAGGGTGAATACCAAACTGGTGAATCTTATTATAAAGATACCAAAGATTTCTTTCGTGTATCGCTACTTAAAGGCCAACAAATACGTTTAACAACTTTCCTAGCTGACCCAGAGTCTACTTCGATTAATGTAGACCTGTTTCTTCGACCCGAGAATGATCAGGCAGTTGATGCTGGCAATTTAAGTTTTGATAATTCCAGTACACAAACACTCAGTGTTATTCAAGAAGGCGTCTATATTATTGAATTAAGTGCGCAGGAGGATAATTCATCTCCAATGCTCTATACCCTTTCTGTATCTCAAACTCTGTTTAGTGGGGGTGGCGTCCAAACTTCGATGCTCAATACAAATTTTGTCTCTGGTGAAGTGCTCGTTAAATTTAAGAAAAAAACAGCGATTAAATCCCTCAGTTCGACACAGCAAGAGCCACCTCAAATTATCACAAAGCACAACTTGTTACACCAAAGAAATGTTGGCGGCTTAGCGACTGTTTATAAGCTTGAGCAACTTTCTGCAAGTCGGTCTATGACGTTTGAGTCAGCGCTCTCCAATACGCCGTTAGCTTCTGAACTTAATGCCAAGTGGCAGACTCTAAATGTGATAGAGCAATTAAAACTTGATAGCAGTGTACTTATTGCTGAACCTAATTATATTTATAAAGCTACTGCGGTCACGCCACGAACAAACGATTCTGAATTAAGTCGGCAGTGGAATCTTCCTATGATTCAAATTCCCGCAGCCTGGGAGGCATCAACTGGGGCAGGGGTTGTTATAGCAGTGATAGATACCGGAATAGATGCCAATCACCTTGATTTAAAAAATAATATTGGTATTGATGGTTACGATTTTATTTCAGACCCTAGCGCAGCAGGTGATGGTGATGGTTTAGATAGCGATCCAAATGACACAGGAGTATTTTTCCATGGCTCACATGTTGCCGGAATTTTAGCTGCAGAAGGTGACAACAATTTAGGTGTAGCAGGGGTTGCATATAATGCGACCCTAATGCCTTTACGTGTATTGGGAACTAACAATGAAGGTGCTAATAGCGACATTGCGAATGCCATTCTATATGCCGCAGGTCTTGAGAATGCAAGTGGCACTATTCCTAGTAAAAAAGCAGATATAATAAATTTGTCCCTTGGAGGGCCTGATCGTTCTTTTGTTTTAGAGCAAGCTATTAATGCGGCCTTAGAAGAAGGTCTAATTATTATAGCTGCTGCAGGGAATGATGGTTCATCAGCAAGTTTCTACCCTGCAGCTTTTGATGGTGTTGTGGGTGTCAGTTCTGTTACTGATAACAAAACGCTTTCAACCTTTTCGAACCATGGAACATATATCGATGTCACTGCTCCGGGTGGCACCGGCTTGGGAGATTCGTTACTGGATGGTTTTCAAGATGGAATTCTAAGTACTTTTATGGCAAGTGAGTATGTTGAGTATGTCGGTACATCAATGGCAACACCTCATGTTGCAGGCGTTGCGGCATTGATGAAATCGTTAAATACTAATTTGGAGCAGTCATCATTCACTGCAGCTTTAGCGAGTGGTGCACTAACAGATGACCTTGCAAATAGAGAACTCTTTGGTAGTGGCTTAATCAATGCTGCAAAAGCGGTTAATTGGGCTCTGACAGAGCAGGGCGAAGCAATAATATTACCATCATTAAGTATTTTCCCCACTCAGTTTGGATTTGTCGGAGCGAATACAATTTCAAGTTTATTTCTTGATAACCCTGGCTCAGGTTCGATCAATATTATTAGTATTTCACCCAGTGATGACTGGATAGAGGTGTCTGAATTTGATGCTGATAGCGTTGATGAATCGGGCTTGGGTAAGTACCGTGTAAGGGTAAATAATACAGTCTTGGATATTAATTCAGTTAATAGCGGCGATATCTCAATATTATATAAAATCGATGATGGTGATGTAAAAGTTTTAACGATTGATGTCTTTAATTCCAATACTGTTCAAACTGATTCCAGTGTAGGCGCTTTATTCGTTTCTTTATATCATATTGATGAAAATGCGGAAGGCAAGCCTTTAGTACGATTTGCATTAGTGGGCTCGATTAAAAGCGATAACCAATATAGCTATAGTTTTCCCCGGGTTCCAAATGGTGAATATCTATTGAAAGCGGGGACTAATAACGACCTAGATGCAGAGACTTTTGATAATGGTGAAGCCAAGGGTCAGTACCCACCCTTTACAACCACAGAGTTTATAAAGGTTGACGGCGGCAGTTTAACTGGTCTTGATTTTGGTGTGCAGTATCAATCCTTTGCGCAATCCTCAGCTAATACTGTCACCGGCACACCAAACAAGTCTATTGGCAGTGTGGTTAAATTTAGATAAGCTTAGAGATAATTAAAGGTAGGCTAACCTACAAATTTTAACTATTTACCGTTTGTTTTCTTTTGGAACTATATGTCAGATAAAACTACCTCTCCTAAACAATATAATGCCGATTCAATTGAAGTACTTAGTGGTCTCGATCCGGTTAGAAAAAGACCGGGAATGTATACAGAAACCACTCGCCCAAATCATCTTGCACAAGAAGTTATTGATAATAGTGTAGATGAAGCTTTAGCGGGTCATGCAAGCAAAATTGAAGTTGTTTTATATGCCGATAACTCGTTGTCGGTAACCGATGATGGCCGTGGAATGCCGGTTGATATCCACTCAGAAGAAGGAGTGCCGGGGGTTGAGTTGATTCTAACGCGACTTCATGCAGGTGGTAAGTTTTCTAATGATAACTATGCTTTTTCTGGTGGTTTGCATGGTGTAGGTGTTTCGGTAGTTAATGCCCTAACTACCAAACTTGAAGTACTTATCCGTAGAGATGCAAAACTTCATCGCATCTCATTTGCTGATGGTGAAAAAACTGAAGATCTTAATGTAATTGATACAGTTGGTAAGCGTAATACAGGAACACAGGTTACTTTCTGGCCCGATGAGCAATATTTTGATTCGTCAAAATTTTCCATCAGTCGTTTGAGACATGTTTTAAGGGCAAAAGCTGTTTTATGCCCCGGTTTATACGTTAGTTTTTTAAATAAACAGACCAATGAAAAAGATGAATGGCACTATGAGTATGGCCTAAAAGATTATCTTGTTTCAGCAACTGATGGTTTGGAAATGTGTCCCAGTACTCCTTTTACTGGCTCAATGACAGGTAATACGGAAGCTGTTGACTGGGCAATACAATGGTCTGTAGAGGGGGGGGAGCTAATACAAGAAAGTTACGTAAACCTCATACCTACAGCGCAAGGTGGTACTCATGTTAATGGCTTTAGAACAGGTTGTCTGGATGCAATGCGCGAATTTTGTGAATTTAGAAATTTATTGCCCCGAGGTATTAAGTTAAGTTCTGAAGATATTTGGGATAAAAGTTGTTTTGTATTGTCTGCAAAGCTACAGGAACCTCAGTTTTCAGGACAAACTAAAGAACGATTATCTTCAAGGGAAGCCGCAGCATTTATTTCAGGGGTCGTGAAAGACACCTTTAGCTTATGGTTAAATCAACATACAGATGATGCTGAGAAGTTAGCAGAGATTTGCATTAATAATGCTCAAAAAAGATTGAAAGCAAGTAAAAAAATTGCACGAAAAAAAGTAACTTCAGGCCCTGCTTTACCCGGTAAACTGGCTGATTGCTCTGGTTCAGATGCGATGAATTCTGAATTGTTTTTGGTGGAAGGGGACTCAGCAGGCGGGTCTGCAAAACAAGCGCGAGATCGTGAATATCAGGCAATTATGCCGCTTCGAGGTAAGATCCTTAATACCTGGGAAGTTGACTCAAATCAGATTTTAGCGTCTCAGGAAGTTCATGATATAGCTGTTGCCATTGGAGTCGATCCTGCATCCGACAAGTTAGATGGTTTGCGTTATGGTAAAATTTGTATTCTGGCCGACGCTGATTCAGATGGGCTTCATATCGCTACGTTATTGTGTGCGCTGTTTATGAAGCACTTCAAACCATTGGTTGAGCAAGGGCATATTTTTGTAGCGATGCCACCATTGTACCGTATTGATATAGGCAAAGAGGTTTATTATGCTCTGGATGAATCGGAGCGACAGGGGATTATAGACAGAATTGTTGCTGAAAAGAAAAAAGGTAAAATAAATGTACAGCGCTTCAAAGGACTTGGAGAAATGAATCCTTTGCAATTGCGTGAAACGACTATGGCAAGAGATACAAGGCGTTTGGTTCAATTAACTATCGAAGAGGGTGATTGTACAGTTGAACATATGGATATGTTATTAGGGAAAAAACGAGCATCAGATCGTAAAGCGTGGCTAGAAGAAAAAGGGGATCTTGCTGAGGTGTAGAAAATTATAGCCTTCCAAAAAAAACGCGACATATTGTCGCGTTTTTTATACAGATGTAAAAAAGGTATTAGCTTTTTTTAGCTGCTTTACGACGTGTAAAACCTAAACCCGCTAAACCAAGACCTAAAAGCGCAATGCTTGAAGGCTCTGGTACTGAAGCAGGAGTACATGGTACACCTGGAGTTGGTACACAAGTCTGGTTTCCGCCATCTACTGATAATGACGACTTGCCTAAAGTAACCCACCAGCTGCTGCTTCCATAACTTATGTCCATTTGAACTTGTAAGCCAGCGTTAACTTGAGTTTCAGCCCAAGCATAGGACGTTAAATCAAAAGAAGTAAAAGCCCATGTTGCGTTTTGACCTGCTAATTTACCTACCTGAACCCATGATGCACCATCAAAAATTGAGATATTATCAACTTCATAAGGTGTATCTACATCATAAGCGGAGATTTCCAGCATTATAGATGAAAAAGAACCAGAGATAGCGTTGTGAGACCAGCCCCAGTCTTCATTAGGTGATCTGTAGTATGGATCTTGACCTTTGCTAGCATCATTTTTAACGAAATATTCGGTAGCAGTGTTATTTGAGTACTCTTTAACATCTGTGATTGGTGCTGCGTATGACGCTGCTGAGGCACCAAAAAGTAATGCGCCAGTTACTGCTAAGCCTATGATTTGTTTTTTCATTATAATTCCTTCCATGTGTTGTTTAAGGGGCCGGCTTACAAAGTTAATATTTAATTTCTTTGAGAAAAGTGCGCGACGTTCTTTATTAGCAATATTTGAACCATGTATTTTTTAACCCGAAAAACAAAAGGTTAAGTGAGTTTGAATATAGTTGTTTGCTAAGGTTGTAAAATATATTGACAGCTTTTGTTTTTATCTGAAAAAGTTAATTTAACTGAACCTTTATTGGTATAAAAATGAGACGCGCTACACAAAAACACAAACCGATACTCTTTGTTACGTATGTATGGTGCATATAGTGAGGTTAGTAAGTGTAAAGAAAATGGACGTAAGTGGTTTTTATAGACATTTATAATTGGTTTGAGTCGAACTGCCTTATAAAGCGACGACTCGTCGTGCATTAATAAGGCAGCAATTATTATTTTTATCCTTTTTTGTTAAAGGACAGGTACGGGTTAGTTATTTAGGCAATATTTCTCCTTGAAAAACCTAACCCAGCAAGGCCAAGTAGTAATAGTGCGAGCGTTGATGGCTCAGGTATAGAAGCTGGTGTACATGGAACACCAGGTGTGGGAACACATGTCTGACTGCCTCCATCTAGAGTTAAGGTCGATTTACCAAGTGTCACAAGCCAATTTGTGGTTCTTACAGTATCTATATCCACTTTGACTTGTAACCCAGCATTCACCTGTGCATTAGCCCATGCGTATGAGGTTAAATCAAACTGTGTAAAATCCCAAGTATTGTTTGTTCCAACTAAATTTCCAAAGTTAAGCCAAGAAGAGCCATCATAGACTGATATAGCATCTTTTTCGTAGGGCGTGTCGACATCAAAAGCTGAGATATCCAACAATATAGATGTGAATGTTCCTGCTATAGCGCTGTGTGTCCATCCCCAATCCTGATCTCTATTACGGTAATAAGGACTGGAATACTTACTGGCATCATCCTTCACAAAATACTCAGTTGCTGTATTGTTTGAATATTCTTTTACATCTGTTATTGGTACGGCATGTGTAGCTGCTGAAATTACAAACAATAAAGCACCTAAGAACATTGCAGCTATGATTTGTTTTTTCATAATCAACCCCCTAAATAATTGTTGGTATCTATATCGTTAGATCACTTGTTAAGCATCAACACATACAGCATTTAACATACCTCGATTTGTTTGCGTACTAAAAACAATAAGTTATAGCTCATGCTTGGTCTTATTGATGAAAAAAAAAGGTTTAATTGTAAATTTATTTGACTATTTATTGAGCAGGTTGAAGTTTCAGTTTGAAAGGATATGACAATTTTATCTGTTAGATAGTTTTGTTTTTATCAGCCCAAAAACACACTTTGAAAGCCAGTATTTTTACCATTTTTCATATTTAGGTGTTTAATTAGCTGACATTTATAATAACCAATATGTTCATCTACTACTTAAACTGTTCAGTTTTTGTGGTCGCTAAAGTCAAAAACTGACCTTAATTGTCAGTAATTGAGCGCTCCCTAAAAAAATGTTTTCTAACATATTGTTTTAAAAAGAATTTATTTTGGCATGCTATTAGCTTTAGTACTAAGTGAATATGGCGTTTGAAAGCTATAGCATTAGGAAGTGGTTTATTCGGTTTATTAGTTGATTAAAGGAAATCAGCAATGGAAAATCCAAAGATTATCTATATTAAGCATAGAAAGCCATTACAGGCGGTTGTTGCATTAAATAGACTTACTAGCTTGAATTGGACGAACTATCCCGTATCTCTGTTACCAAAAGGGCTGGTGCTAAATGGTGTTAGAGATTGTGGAGTGCCAGAATGTGTTATCAATCAGGGGTAATCAGTAATATTTAAAATTGTGAATGGCAGGTTAAGCAATTTTTCTGTTTTGTGGCTCTAGTTTATCTAATTCTATTTTTTGAATATATAGGTCATCAACCATTGCTAGCTGGTTATCATTTAATCCTGCGACGCAAACTTTCATAAATTCGGGCGTCCCTTTAGTCATTATCGTGACGCAACCTGTAAGCATAAGCGAAAAGCCTTCACTAATTTCATCCTCATCCACCACGACAGCATATTCTCCACTTGTATCTTTATAGCTAATAACAAGCGATATTAATTGCTTTTTACTTTTTGGTACACGAACCCACGCAGCGGCATTAAACTTTAATGTAATAGGATTTTTGGATTTTGATGATGGTTTTATTGTGGCTGGTGCTTTTCGTAACATGCTAAGAAAGGATTTTCTTTTCTTGGCATCCCGAAGTTCAGCAGGTGAAGGTCCATCCATGTATTCCGCTCGTGGAACATCAGCTAATTCTTTAAGTTTTAAAAATCTAGTAGGAATTTTTTCGTTCATTTTGGACCTCAAAGTACTAAAGTTTGGATGAACTATACGGTGATAAACCTTTTTAAACAGTGCGCCTTGTCGTACTCAATATAAACCCAGCTCACGTTATTACAGAACTAAACAAGGGAGATACACAGCTTTACTGTCTAACGTAAAGAATGACTGTTATTTAAAGTGATACAATAAGAATTTAGCTTTACATAAATAGATTTTATACAATTTTACTACTTATATTTGGCTATAAAAATAGAAAGTTGGCTCTATTTAGTAATGAATTTGTTTAAATAACATACAGTAAATAAGAAATAGGTCTAACGAGAGACTCATTAATTAAGAGCTACCTTTTTTAGCGCGTTATGGTCTATATGGTTGGCAATACTAAGTGCCTATAATCAAAGGGTTAAAAATAAATTGTATAATGTTTTGGCTAATTGTAGTTTTATAAAATCTAACCGTAATAAAAACAAGAAGAGAAATAATGAAAAAGATTAAGGGTGCCTGTCGCTGTGGGAAGTTTACTTATGAGTTAAATAAGCCGCCGGTCTATGCTGCATACTGTCACTGCACTGAGTGCCGTCTACGCAATAGCTCACCCTGTACAAGTTTTATTATGGGTTTGGTGAATTGCTTGGTTGTCGCTGGCGAGCATGATTTATATTCTGAGGCCAGTGGGTCTGATTCAACCTTAGATCATCATAGATGCTCATGTTGCGGGACGGTTTTATATACACGGGTTAATAAATTAGAAAATATAGTCGCCATTCCTTCGGCTACTTTAATAGATGAGTCCGTGTTTCAGCCTGTTGAGCATTTATGGGTTCAAAGTAAATTGCCATGGTTGGAAATTAATGATGGCTTACCGCAACGCTCGGGCCCTCCAAAATTACCAGCAGGTCTTTTGAGTAAATAATTTCTCTTTAGCGCGCTTGCTTCTGATATAAGTTAAGCGTTGGTGAATTGCTTTTCATTAAGGCCCATTAAGTTGTCTTTCCCTGCTAACATTATTGCTTTGTGACTTAGTGCTCTGGGTAAAATTCGATCGAAGTAAAATTTGGCATTCATCACTTTAGCCTCTAAAAAGCCTCGATCTATTTTTCCTGAAATAGAATCACGTTGCCCATTAAGTATTTCTTGAGCTGTAGCAGCCATTTTTAACCAAAAATAAGCGAGCGTGACATAGCCTGAGTACATTAAAAAATCGAAACTGGCAGCTCCGACTTCATCTGGGTCTTTCATCGCTTTGCTTCCAATTTTCATAGTAAGTTCTGGCCACTCTTTTGAAAATGCCGATAGACTTGCAACATAAGAAGAAAGGCTTTCGTTGTTCTCTTGGCTTAAACATAGTTTATGAATTATTTTTGTAAACGCTAATAAGCTTTTACCTTGAGAGCCGAGTACCTTTCGGCCTAATAAGTCTAATGCCTGAATGCCTGTTGTTCCTTCATAAAGGGTTGAGATGCGTCCATCCCGATAGAGTTGTTCTACTCCTGATTCAGTTATAAACCCATGACCACCATAAATCTGAATGGCATGACTGGCTGACTCCAAGCCAACTTCTGTACAAAAGCCTTTTGCTATCGGAGTTAGGAAGTCCAGAAGGCGTACTTGATCTTTATCGGGATTCTCCTTGTGGCTTTCATCTAATAAATTGGCACAAAATTGACCTAGTGCACGCCCACCTTCTGCAAATACTTTTTGAGTTAATAACATACGACGAACATCAGGATGTACTATGATTGGGTCGGCGCTTTTATTGGGGGCTTTTACGCCACTTAAGCTTCGCATCTGAGTGCGGTTGGTCGCATAAGAAATACTTTTTTGGTAACTTCGTTCGCTCAGGCCTACGCCTTGCATAGATGTGCCTAGGCGCATTTCATTCATCATGGTGAACATGGTGTTAATACCTTTGTTTTCTTCACCAATCAGGTAACCTTCTGCACCATCGAAACTCATTGAGCAGGTTGGATTTCCATGCAGGCCCATTTTTTCCTCAATACCTATACACTCAACAGCGTTTTGTTTTGACCAGTTGTTTTCTTTATCTTGTAACTTGGCTGGAACCAAAAATAAAGAAAGGCCTTTAATTCCTTTTGGTGCATCTTTAAGGCGTGCTAATACCAAATGAATGATGTTGTCGCTGGCATCATGTTGCCCGGAAGAGATAAAAATTTTGTTACCTTTGATTTTAAAAATATCGGTAGAAACACGTTCTGCAGTAGAACGAATGAGACCCAAATCTGAACCACAATGACTTTCTGTCATACACATAGTTCCAGTCCATTGGCCAGAAATCATTTTTTCGAGGTATGTATTTTTGAGATCTTCGCTTCCATGACTGATAATTGCCCTGCATGCAGACATCGTTAATGCAGGCATCATACTAAATGAGTGGTTTGCAGAAGTTAGGATTTCAGCAATAAACACTGCCAGCTTTTCAGGTAAGGCTTGGCCTCCCCATTTTTCGGGCATGGATAACCCCATCCAACCGCCTTGCGCATAACTTCTAAAGGCTTTATTCATCGTGTTAGGAAGCGTTACTTGACCTTGTTGAAAAATACAGCCTTCTTTATCAGCTAGTGCGTTAATAGGTACTAATTCTTTTTCAGAAAAAAGAGCGCCTTGTTCCAGCACAAAAATTAAGTCTTCGTTATTAACGATGTTCGATGAACTGGATGTAGGAGCAGACATCTCATTCATTAAAAATTTCATATCTTTGAGCGGTGCTCTATATTCTGGTAGCAAGTCATCCATAAAAAACTCCTGATTGTTTGTGGTGAACGAACATAAATTTAGTTCATTATTTTATAAAGGTAAGGAGAGAGCCTTAACAAATGATAATTATCGGAGTTATTTCTTAGTCGAGAAGTAATATGAGGGGGAGAATTGTATTTATGTAATAAAACTTGATTGGTTAAACGGAAAAAATGATTTAGTTTAGTCGGAATAAGAAGAATAAGTGTAAACCTATAGTGTATCTGGCCGGTTAGCATTAGAATATTGTTTTACAAGTAAAGCGTACAGATGTATGCCGACTGTTTTTTATTTATTGAGCATTATTGATGTTATATATACTACGTATCCCCGTGGCTTTTTTTGCTTTTATTAGCATTTCTGTAATTGGAGCATTAGTGTTTCTTTTTAGGCCGTTTAACCCCAATAACACATGGATTGCTGCTCGTTCATTTTCCTGGTTCGGCACAAAAATTTTAGGCATTAAAATAAATATTGAAGGGGCTGAATTGTGTGAAAATATGCCGCCTTCTATCGTTGTAGTGAACCATCAAGATAATTTGGATTTAATTATTTGTGGCTCAGTTATTCCGAAAAGAACGGTAACCGTCGGCAAAAGAAGTTTATTGCTTCTCCCTGGGTTTGGTCTTATATATTGGTTAGCAGGGAATGTCCTTATTGACCGAAAAAATAGCAAAAACTCAAAAGCCACCTTTAATACCACCACAGAAGCGCTCACTAAAGGAAATCGTTCAATTTGGGTGTTTGCAGAAGGCACACGAAACAAGGGGAAGAATATTTTACCGTTCAAGAAGGGAGCGTTTCGTATGGCAATAGAAGCAGGGGTGCCAATCGTACCGATTTGTGTTGCTAGTTATTCAGGCAAATTAGAGCTTGATAGATTAGATAGTGGAAAGGTAGATATAAAGGTGCTTGAGCCTATTTCTACGCAAGGAATGACCGTTAAAGATAGTGGCGAATTAATGGAAGAGTGCTGGCAGAAAATGAAAATGACTTTAGATCGATTAGATCAGACAAGTAATAAAATTTAATATTAAATTTATAAAAGGTACTAATTTTTGACGACTAGTACCTTTAGTCTTATATGTCTAGCTATCAGCTAAGCTGTCAACTAAGAAGTCATAACAGTGATCTTTGTTTTTTGCATTGCTTCGTAACTTCATAGCATTACGAGGGTGTTGGTTGAGATGACCGCTAATACCGTAAATATCATTGAAGCCCCACTCAATTTCTTTTCGTAGAGGGATCATTTGTTCTTGAATGACCTTGTAAATAGGTCTGGCATCAAATTTTGGATTCTTAAGGAAATTTAGCAGTAACTCTAAGTTACAGTTACCTGCGCCTCTGCCAATGCCGTTAACCGTTGCATCTAAAAGGTTAACACCTTCAATAATACATTGTTGAGTGTTTGAAAATGCTAATTGCTGGTTATTATGGCCGTGAAAGCCCAGCTCCTTATTTGGCGCATGCTTTTTAAAGAGGTTTAAATAAGATGTAATTTGTTCTGAATAAAAAGCTCCGTAGCTATCTACGAAATAAAGGTAATCAACTTCAGGGGAGTCTTCTACCTGTTGTAAGGCTTCAATTAAGTCTGACTCAATCGCAGCAGATGGCGCCATAATGTTGATAGTTGTCTCATAACCCTGATCTTTTGAACGCTTGACCAAATCCAGACCTTTATCAATATCCGCTACATAACATGCGGTACGAATCATTCCAACTACGCTCTGATCAACAGGAGCAAGGCTGTCTGTATCTACACGACCAACATCATACATAACGGCTAATGTAGGGCGGTAATCGCCTTCATATGAATCAACAACACGTTTAATGTCATCTTCATCGCAAAAGTTCCACTTACCAAATTTTTCTCGCGTATAGGTATCACTAACGCAGAGTTTTTTACCAATTTCCATGTAATCAACACCAGCCTGACAGGTTGATGCATAAACGGCTTTAACGAATTCATCGCTAAATTGGTAGTCATTAATAAGGCCACCATCACGAATGGTGCAATCAAGAACCTTCAGCTCTTTACGGAACATGTTAAAAACTCCTATATCTCTGTATATTTAGGGGCAGTACACTAACGTATATAAGCCTTAAAGGATAGCGATATTGGTCAAGGTTCTAGCACTTATGCATTTTTTTTGTGGGCGTACATAATGAAGCTATGAAATTATGTTTTAAAGTAGATTGTTAGCCATAATTCCAGTGCACCTCCACTTAAAATATTCAGCAGATGATGATATTTTAAGTACAAGTATTAATCATAAAAAACTGTTGGAGCCTTGCTGTATCAATAAGTTGTACAAAGGGAGGAGGGCACACTTTGGTTCATACAAAAATTATAGCTTTATCTCAGTCTGCGCTGTTTAAGCAATCAAAGCCCTCGTTAGAGTAATTAGCAATGAGCTTAAGTGGTAATTGTGGTGCTTGTTTAGAATTGACTGAGATATAGCTGAGCTATGCCCAATAAACAAAAAAAGTCTTAGTCTGAATGAAGAACCATCAAAGCCCTTGGCTGTACTGAGCGTTCGTAGAAATGCTGATCATGTCATTTAATTGTTGTTGTGAGTTTACGTCACCATTCAGGCAGCTTTCGAAATACTTAATAAGTTGTGTTTTATCCTGTTCGGGCTTGGAGCCAGAACCTATGTTGGTCAAATCAATGAAAAATTCATCAAACAAGCTTGATAGATCTTCAACAATATCCAGGTTTAAAAATTGCTCGTCATTGTAAATGCTCGGATACCCACCTTTTTGCTTGTCTACAGCAAAAGAAACACCCTTAACATTAGTGATGGTGGTTGCTTTTTCACACTTCAGCATACAGCCATCTTCTATGCTTGGTTTCTTACAGCCAACGGTTTGTTGGAAGAAACACTGCCTGCTTGTCATCATTAGAATAGGGTGGTAAATGCTATATAAGAGCTTAAAGTTTTCAGGGCGGGCTATATTTCTTATTTGTATACGGTTGATTTCATTAGATATAAAAGCACCTGAGCAATTTAGCTCTTCTTTCATTGTCAGGAGTGCATAGGAATTTGTGGTATTTAAAAATGGCCCGGCGATCCAATCTATATTCATTTGAAAGGCTTTATAGGCAATACCTGTATTATTACTAACGATACGTTTAGGCTTAACATGCTCAAGAATTTTAACAGCTTCTATGTAATCTTTACCAATTAATACTGCAGGAAACCAAGGGATGAGTCGCGGGTTCTTCAACAACAAATCAATGTACTTGGTGTCATTCTTTTTGAAGCTTTCAGGCAATTTGAAGTAGATGTCTGCATCAGTCACATCGCAAAGGTTTATATCGTTTTCACTTGAAATCAGTAACGATAGTTTCGGTTTATTTTCTACCTTAGGATGACTTGTTAAGGCTGGGATTTCTACAGGTGGAATAATGTCGATAGAGTCATTTAGTAAAAATGCAATTTCGTTTTTTATTGCGGTTAATGCTTTAAAAGGAATGCTTAAACCAGTTTGGAGCGAGCTGAATTCGAAACGTTCAATGATGAAGTCTGAATTATTAAAACTATTGAAGCGTTTTTCTAAAGTAGCTTGATCAACACTTGATTTTTCACTTTTCATTAGTGAAACATCCGATTTAACAGTCATAGCTTTTTTACCGTTAATGGCTGTCACGGTTAAAGGCTCATTAAGTTTTCCTGAGAATTGAAATATTAATGATTGTTTTTCGATAGAAAGGGGTTTGATCTTTTCTTCAAGCGATGCACCAATCTCATTTTTTTCATCATACAGTTTTTGTTTTACATCTTGAATTTGAACAATCGAGATTGCCTTACTTTCATCGACAGCATGTTTAACGCTGTGATCACGCGGGTTGTCAATGAACATCGATTTGGTCAAATCACCCTTCAGAAAAGAATTAGTGAAGTCACGGTTAAAAACTTTATGAAGGTTTGAATCATCGGCTAATAACTCGCCTGTTTCAACAAACTGGTTAATCTGTTTACGCCAGGTATCGACAACGGTATAAACGTAATGTGCGCCTTTTATTCGGCCTTCGATTTTTAAAGAATCAACCTCAGCATCGACGAGTTCAGGTAAATCAAAATAGGCTGAATTATCTTTTAAATTGAGGGGGAAGTTGTTGCCTGTTGCCGTTGTTTCATATTCATCACGACATGCTTGGCTACATCGCCCACGATTACCAGAGTTACCGACACTTACAGAGCTTGAATAACACTGCCCAGAAAAGGCAATGCATAAAGAACCATGTACAAAAACCTCTGTGAGAATATCATTCTTATGTGCTACTGAGGTTAAAGTTTTAATTTCATCAAGGTTTAGCTCGCGCGATAAATTAAGTCGTGATGCTCCAATCTCACTGAGAAATAAAACCTGCCCTTCATTATGGGTCGTTAATTGTGTTGATGCATGAATATCAAGGCTAGGGAAGTATTTCTTAACAAGATTGAATACGCCTAAATCTTGCACGATAATGCCATCAATTCGAGTATTCACTAATAGATTGAGTAGTTTGACTAAAGATTTGATCTCTTGCTCTAAAATAACAACATTAATGGTTAAAAAAACCTGACAGTTGTATTGATGGGCAAGCCGTATGACGCCGGTTAATTCATCGAATGAAAGATTTGAAGCACGATTGCGAGCATTAAAGTTATCCAATCCACAATAGACAGCATTTGCACCTGCGACGATAGCTGCTTTTATTGCTTCGACATCACCACCGGGCGCTAATAATTCAATTCTTCTACTCATTAAGAAATAACTCACATAATTTTTTGGTTGTCATTTTGAAGCGCGATTTTATCCGTATACTGAAGTTATAGCTATTAAAAATGCGCAAAGGCGGGTTAAAGGAAACGTTTTTGATTAGGTGTATGAAAATCAAACAGATGTTTGAATCCCTTGCACTGTATGGCTTTCATAACATTATTAATAACTTACCCAATTAGTTATCCACAGAATGTGTGAGCAACTATTGTTGATAAAATAAGCGTATTAATAAGCTATATGAATTTTGAATGACTGGTTTCAGATAAGTTTTTCGATATGTGCCAGTAGCGAGACTTCGAAGTCTTGTTTAAAAATATTGAGAGGAGGTGATTCTATTACTTCAGCAATTGCGCCAGTAGGGTGCGCCATGTGCCACACGCCAATGAGTGATTGTTGTATTTGCATTAAAAGTGAAATAACGCTGTATGAGTTGCTCTTTTTTTTGAGTTCTGGGTGTTCGCTTAATAGCTGTGAATAAAGACCTGTTAAGCGTAATAATTCTTGTTTGAAATCTGTTGCTTCTTCTAATGTAAGATTTCGTTCAAGTATCGTGTGTAAAATTGCACTCAATTTACAATAGATAGGGTTTGCTAGTAGTGTATTCGTAATGAGTTTAGCTAAGGGTATCTGAACAAGCATCTCCTGATGGAGCGCTTGTTCAGAAAATATTACTAATTCATTAAGTGTTTCAACGAACAAAGCTAGGAAGAGTGTTTCCTTGTTACGAAAATATCGATAAAGCGCCGCTTTAGTGATGCCGACATCTGCAGCGACGTGATTTAAATTAACCTCTTCATAAGAAAGCGTTTGAAAGCGCTTTCTTGTCGCGTCCAAAATTTGTTTTCGCCGTAAGGCTTTCTGTTCCGGATTTTTTGCTCGTTGTTTGATTAAACACATCTTAAGCTTGTAACCATCCTGCAAGTTTTCGGTTGACTGAACGAGGAGATAGTTTACCAGACCATACACCGAATATATTCTTACCGCCGGTAATGACAATGGCTTTATGCTTTTTGCGAAGGGATTTTTTTACAACGGCTTCGGCCGTCATTGCGCCAGCTTTAAATAACTTTGTATCGGTCATATTTGCTTCAGATGCAAATTCTGATGCAGTTGCTCCAGGACATAAGGCGCTTACATAAATCCCTTTTCCTTTTAATTCTTCATGTAAAGCTTCAGAGAATGAAAGCACGAAAGCTTTTGTCGCATAATAAATAGCCATATTGGGGCCAGCTTGAAATGCTGCTGTAGATGCCACATTAATAATAAATGCTTTATCAGTTTTTTGGATATTTGGAAGAAGACGGTGGGTCAGCTCAATCAATGTCGTTACATTAAGTTGGATCATCTGTAATTGTCGATCTAATGAAAGTTCTGTAAATGAGCCTCTGTCACCAAAACCTGCATTATTTATTAAGCCATTCACCTTCCAACTTGATTTAGTTATTTGTTGCTCAATTTCTTTAGCGCCATTAGGTGTTGCTAGATCAGCCGTTAATATTTCAACTTTAACGTTATGTAAACTAGATAACTCAGTTGCAAGTGCTTCTAATTTTTCTTTTCTTCGAGCCGTTAAAATGAGGTTGTTACCTTGCTCGGCGAGTTGTCTGGCAAAAACCTCACCGATTCCTGCGCTTGCGCCTGTTATTAATATGTAATTCATTATAATTCTCTTTTTATAGTTAAGTGACCTTGAGTAACTAAAGATACATCTTGTTTTTTTGTTTGTAAATGACTAAGGGTAACTTAATGTGGTGGTTTAAATTAATTCTGTGTTGTGTGCTTTAAAAAAATTAGGGGAATAAAAGGAAATGGAATTGATCTTGTAGAGGATTTGTTCCTTGAATCTTTTAAACAAATAGTGATAATGGCTCGCAAAATACTACTAATATTGAGTTTCATAGTTTTATGTCGCTAGTTCAATTATTTGTTTTTCTAACGGGTTAATATGACAACGAATATGTCGCAAAAATTTCAGCAGAATCATGTTGGTGGTTCAAGGCTGGTACGCTTGCTATCTGATTATGTGTCATCTAATAGTGAAATATCCCATAAACATTTTGCTGAACGGCTTGGTTTATTAATTGACCTGTCTGACTCGGTAATACTTTCAGAGTCACTACGTGGGCTTGCGAGGGTGTCATTTGAGGCTACAGGTTGTAATAGAGACGAGAGTGAGTTCGCGGTTCAAGAAGAATATTTGAAGCAGCGTTCAATTATTTTGAAATTCATATTAAAAAGTTTTGATCCGAAAGCAGTTTTACTCCAGTTCAAGTTACCGATTCCTAAAGCGGATGCTTCAATTGAAGATGCAATCAGTTTTGATCCATACTTGCGCTTCTACGGGCTACATCAAAGCGAGTTAGATTTTAAAATTGAAAAATTACGATACGGGGTTCGACAAGAAATTTCAGCTTATTCTCTGAGACTCGCACAACTTGCTGAGCTTGATAAAACACTTGGAAAAAGTTTGGCTACTCATACCCGAAAACGTTTTGCAGTCGTTCCAAAGATTCTCAAGCAGCGGTTTGAGTTTTTATTGTTAGAGCATCAAACTCGTTCAAGAGGCGAAACTAAGCAAGATAAACCTATATTTTGGCTTGAATCGGGGGGCTGGCTTACAAAATTTTATTATGAAATGCAGCAGTTATTATTAGCTGAATTAGAGATTCGATTACAACCCGTTTTAGGGTTGGTTGAAGCATTTAACGAAGAGGTAGATAGAAAACGATGACAAGATTTATTTTCACCGCTGCATTTGTGCTGGGTGCCAGTGTGATTATTTGGATGGGAGCTGGTTTTGTAGGCTTGAACACTTTAGCACTTACTATTATCTCAGTGATTGCTTGCGTATATATGGTTGGTTTTATAGAGCTTACGCAATTCAGGAAAGCTACTGCCACATTATCACTGTCTCTAAGTAAGTTGCCAGGTCAGATTGATATGCCCATCACAAGCTTGGATGAGTGGCTCTTTAAGCTGCACCCATCACTACAAAATTCAGTACGATTACGCATAGAGGGTGAACGTGTAGCTTTACCTGCACCCGTGCTGAGCCCTTACTTGGTTGGTCTTCTTGTTATGCTGGGTCTTTTAGGGACGTTCGCCGGTATGGTTGATACCTTGAAAGGGGCTGTCATTGCTCTGGAAGGCACAACAGAGCTTCAGGCGGTTCGAGCAGGTTTAGCTGCGCCTATTAAAGGGCTTGGTCTCGCATTTGGTACATCTGTCGCAGGTGTCGCAGCATCGGCAATGCTGGGGCTTTTATCTACCCTTAGCCGACGAGAAAGAATGTTAGCTACACGTATGCTTGATTCGAAAATATCAACCGTATTCCGTGACTTTTCACTATCTTTTAATCGTCAAGAGACTTATAAAGCACTTCAGAATCAAGCTCAGGCTTTTCCTGAAGTTGTTGATAAACTTGAATTATTAGCTTCTCAGGTAGAGCGAATGGCGAATAGCTTAGGCGATAAATTAACATCTGAACAAGAGCTATTTCATAAGTCCGTCAAAAATAGCTATACAAATCTTGCTTCTACAGTCGGTGAATCACTTCGAGAGAGTTTAAGTGTGAGTGGACGACTAACAAGCGAGGCGATACTTCCTGTATTTAAAGAAGCGATTGCTGAAATTAGTGAAAAGATAAATACAAGTGTGGTCGTGACGCATCAGAATTTATCAAATACTGTTGAAAGTCAGTTAGAAACTATATCTGAGCATATGCAGGAATTGTCTGAAAAAACTGGTGAAAGCTGGAAGGCCGGTCTTGTTGCTCATGAATCCAGCAATAAAGCTTTACTTGATGGTGTAAAAGATGGGCTCCAAGGATTTAACGAAACTTTTCACCAAAAAAGTGTTTCTGTCATTGAATCTTTTGATCGGGCCAGCGCATCAGTTTTGGCTGGTCAGGAGCAAAGAGATAAAGATCGACTAATTCTTTGGACTGAATCTTTGAGAGAAGTTCAGGCACAATCAAAAAATCAATTAGAGCAGGTCTCTAAAACATTTGTAGGAGATATGGAACAATCTAATGTGTTACAGCGTACGAACATTGAAGGTGTTACACAGAAAATTGAGCTTATGTCTTCTTCCTTGATGAATCATTGGCAGCAAGCGAGTCAATCAACCATATCTCAGCAAGAGAAGACGGCTGAATCTATCAAGCAGGTGGCTCTGGATATCTCAGAAGATACCAGGTCTGTGTCAGGCGCGATGTTAACTGAGATAAGGCAACTATTACAGTCTTCGGAGCGTCTTATGCAAGCGCGGGTAGATACAGAATCTATTTGGTTGAAAGAGCATAATGTCCGCATGCAAGAGGTCTCTTCTGTCGTTAGCTTAGAGTTTAATACACTTTTAGAAGCTCAAGATGCTAGAGGTCTAATGGCCATAGAGCGTTTGTCTGAATTGGAAGAAACTGTTGGTAAGCACTTAGCTGTTTTAGGGAGTGCTTTGGAAGCCCCTATGACACGCTTGATCGAAACTGCTTCAGAAACACCACGTGCTGCTGCTGAGGTTATCAGTCATTTAAGGCACGAAATTTCCAAAAATATTGAACGAGATAATTCTTTGCTGGAAGAGCGTGAGCGTATTTTAATCGTGCTTAATAAATTATTTAGTTCTCTTGAGCAGACCTCGGTCAGTCAGCGAGATACTGTTGAAACACTGGTAAATTCATCTGCTAACATGCTGAAAGATGTTGGGGCGAGGTTTACGGGTCATATTGAATCAGAAGTGAGTAAGCTGTCCGAAATTACTGATCATTTTTCGGGTAGTGCATCAGAGATGGCTAGTTTGGGTGATGCATTTAGTAAGTCAGTATCGCTATTTAATAAATCTACTGGGTGTTTAATTGAAAACCTTTCTCGTATTGAAGAGTCGTTAGAAGCTTCTTCGAATAAAAGTGATGATCAGATGGCTTATTATGTGGCTCAAGCACGTGAAATTATTGATCAGAGTATGCTTTCTCAACAAGAAATTATTGGTCAGCTGCGTCAAATCGACACTAACACTGGTCTCTCTACGGATAGGCATGTTGCTGCTGAGGAAGTGTGATGGAACAGCTTGACGATGATTTTTCGGGCGAGACACCTATATGGGCAATCTTTGGCGATTTAATGTCGGGTTTGGTTGGTGTATTTGTTTTGTTGCTAGTATGGGCTTTGGGGTTTCAGTTAGAAATCGCTCAATCATTGGAAGAAGAAATTGTAAAACGTCAAGCTGAAGAACAGCGCCGAATTGCATTGGAGGAAGCCTTGGCTGACCCGCTCGCAACGGGTAGGGTAACACTACAAGATGGGCGTATTGGTATTAGTGGTAGCGTATTATTTGCATCTAATTCGGACCAGCTTCAGCCACTCGGTAGAGAACTTCTTAAAACACTGGTTACGCCGCTAAGTGTTTACCTTAATGATCGCGAACAACTTTTGATGGTGAGTGGTTTTACTGATGATTTACCGATTCAAAAAGGAAATCACCGGTATCAGGACAACTGGGAGCTTTCAGCGCAGCGGGCATTAACCGTAACTCGAACTTTAATTCAAGAGGGAATGTCGCCATCTATAGTGTTTGCCGCTGCTTTTGGTGCACAGAACCCTGTCGTTTCAAATATTGATGCTGATGGCCGTTCAAAAAACCGTAGAGTAGAGATGGCACCAGTACCTATAACTTCACGTAAGCTAGATGCCGCGAATCATGATTGATAGTACCAGCACTGCTAGCAATAAGGTCATTTCTTTGATGTTAGCGCAAGGTGAGGATCTTTTTGATCAGGCTCGTTTTCGTTATATTGAATCGATGTCTCACCGGTCATCTCAAGTAAGAAGTTCAGTCGCTTTAATTTTAGAAAAGAAGATACAGCTAGCCCTTGCTGAATATCAAGAAGACTTATCTCATGCAAGAGAGCGAGCCAAGTTGGTTGTGAACCGTATTGAGGCTCGTTTTCCTGAGTCAGCGAAACACATCAAACTCCTTTATAGTCAGAATAACTTCTCTGGTATTAAAATTCGGGAAGAGTATTTGGAGCGCGCTAGGAGTAGAGTATCGCTGATTGACCTTACAAATCGAATACTCTCTCAAGATGAAATTTTAGAGGGTGGGCAGCTCGACACAACTTTTAATGATTTATTACAACAGCAAGAATATGAAGTCATTAAGTTGTTTGCTGATAATACATCTGTCAAAAATACAGAAAAGAGAGAGCTGAAATCAGTTCGGCTATTTAGGGCACATCAAGACAAAGTAATATCTGATAAATTAGTCATGCAAGCAGTTAAAGAAGGGCCTGAAAATCCAGGGCCTATAAACCCTCATATGTTAGCGATACGGTCACTGACTACAATGCAAGACTTGTCACCGCAATACCTTAAACGATTTGTTTCCTATATTGATACAGTATTTTGGCTTGAGGAGACGAATGAAAAGATTAAACCAGCTTTGGCAAAAAAATGTGGCGGGAAGCGTTAACGTTTAGTGTTATATATAGTGAAATTAAGGGCTAACCATGCTAGTGGTCAGCCTTGAAAAAAATTATTTATTTTGAGGGATGTTAATGGTTAAGTCGAAACCGCCGCCAGCTCTGGGAACTATCTGAAGAGGCCCGTCGTTAACGCCCTCTGGAAGGTTGATTGGCTGAATTCCAGGAAGGTTGCCAATTGAAAAAGTAAGCTGGTTATCTGTACGACTAAGCCCTAAATCGTTACCAATATAGGAAAAGTCAAAATCACCCTCCGGAACAGTATATCTTGCGTCATTTAATAATTCTGCAACAGGAACCGTGGTAACCTCTTGATAAGTTGGAACATGAATTGATTGGTCTGGTGAGAGGGTAGACTCAATACTTGCATTACGGAGTAATTCATCTGATAACGCAAAAGAAACTTCAGTGCCGGTATTATGTGTTTGAGAACGTCTCAATTCTTCAAGGTCTAAATCATTATTCTCTACAGGCGCAATTGTTAGACTAGAATAACTTTTTTGGGTTGTTTGTTGGGCGTTTTTCTTCTTCGGCGTGACAATAATGGTAGAGTCTTTAATGTAGGTCTCAGTCAATTCAGAGCTTGTTAGAGATTTTACTTCTGCCTGGCTGGCAATAGGGCTTAATAAGCCAGTACTTACACAAATAAAACAAGCTAATTTAGTGTGACGCTTCATAATTGTACCTGCGAAGGTGGGGAATATTTAAATCTGATGCTAAGTATTTAAGGATCAAGCGATGATTGCAAGGTTTTTACGTTAGCTTTCTGTTAAGAAAAGTAAAGGTGCGAAGAGCTCTGCATTATTTTGGTGGGACAGGTCATGAAATCAATTTCATTTTCAGAGAAAATAAGCAATTGGCTATCATCAAGGTCAATAAGAAAAAATGAATTTATTCTTTCACAGAAGAATATTTATATTATTCCTTCTAAAGCAGGGTTTGCATTTGTATTACTTATAGCGCTCATGCTTCTGACTGCGATTAATTATCAGAATAGCTTAATTTATTTATTTACTTTTTTTATAAGTTCTGTTTTTTTTATTTCGATTTGGTTGTGTTTTCTAAATCTGAATGGTCTTCGTATATCGAGTTATGAAATAGCGGAATGCTTTGAAGGTGAGCCTTGTCCATACCCTATCCAGTTGGCCTCAATATCAAAGCCTGCGTTATCTCTTGGTATGGGAATTAATGAGCAGCCAATTATAGAAACAAATATTAAACAAGATTCAGTCTGCCAACATAGTATGTTGCTGCCTGCTGCAAAGCGAGGGCTTCACACTCTTGATCGGCTTCGAATTCAAAGTTATTTTCCCTTTGGCTTTATTGTTGCTTGGACGTGGTTGAAGTTGGATGCAAAAGTACTTGTTTACCCAAAACCTATTGAGGGAACCAGGGTGATAGGAAAGCCAGACAGTTTGTCGCTGAATCAACAGCATTTAAAGTCTGAAGACCTCACTGAATTAAAACCTTACCAGCAAGGTGAAACAGCTTCACGAATATTATGGAAGCAGTATGCTGCAAAAGATCAGTTGGTCATCCGTAGTCACGAACAAGGAGGTTATGACTCTTTTTGGTTAAACTGGGACAGTTATGAAGCGATTGATACTGAATCTAAGCTCCAGCACTTATGCTTTGATGTCTTAGATTTAAATCGGAAGCAACAACTATATGGGCTCGATATACCAAATGTTCACATATCCCCCTCATCAGGAGAGCAGCATAAACAAAGGTGCTTAAAAGCTTTAGCTTTACATGGCTTGAATGATAAGAGTGTTTTCTATGACTAGAACGGAAAAAGATAAAAAATCGCAAGATAAGCTGCCAGACCAACTCTTTAATTATCCATTTTCTGTGTTGATATTTATTCTATTCTTGCAGCTATGTTCACACTTCAGCCATTCACCTATATGGTTAATTTTATACGTCATTGGTATTAGCTTCTTCGGCTTAGTTACTTATAAACTCATTAGAAAACCAGTCTCAACGGGTTTGCGTTTCATCGTTGTGTTTGTATCGACGTCAGTCTTTATTTTGTATTATAAATTCAATTTTACTGTAGACATGGCTGCCTCCTTTTTGGTTCTTGCGAGTTCTTTAAAATTATTAGAGCTTAGGCATAAAAAAGATGTTGTACTATTTTCGTATGTCATGCTTTACCTTTCAGCAATATCATTCCTGTTTGTTCAAAGTTTCTTGCATGCATTACTTCAGCTTATTTTAATACTGGCTTGTTTATACGTTCTATTATATTTAAATGTTGGCTCCATGCTTTCAGGTTATAAAGTGTCTTGGTCATCCCTGTTTAAAGCTGTGTTTCTTGCTGGCCCCATAGTTTTAGTTTGTTTTTTGTTTTTTCCTCGCATTGCGCCCTTATGGAGTATTCCAATTAAAACGCAGAGTGCAACGACGGGGATGACTGATTTTATGTCTCCCGGTGATATTGCTGAGCTTGCACAGTCATCAGCACGAGCGTTCAGAGTTAGTTTTTCTGGGCAGGCTCCTGAAAATAAAGACCTCTATTGGCGTGGTCTGATACTCGACAATTTTGATGGCCGATCATGGCGGGCAAGTCCACCACCATTTAGTTACAAGCGCTTTAATAAAATTGACTCAGGCCTCTTGTATGATCATGGTGAAAATTCTTATGAAGTAATGTTGGAGCCCAGCAATCAGTCATGGGTTTATGCACTTGAATCATCACGAGCATCAAGTAGTAATGTGCTGTTGCAAGAAGCAGGTGTGTTCCAGTTAAAAACAGATGCCATTCAATCAACGCGTTACAAGATGACATTTGAAAAAGCAATAATGGAGCCGGCACTTATAATCCCAACAGCAAAAAGGCTTAAGGTGAAAGAAAGATCGTCCACTGACTTATATAGAGACTTACAAGTGCCTTTTAATTCAAACCCGCGGACGCAGGAGTATATGAATAAACTTTTGGTGTCTTTCCCGGATAAAATTAATTTACTTAACTATTTAATGAATAACTTTTCTAGACAAGAATATTATTACTCCTTGAAGCCTCCAGCGCTAGGAAGTGATATCGTTGATGAATTTTTGTTCGATACTAAAGTTGGTTTTTGTGCACATTATGCCGGCAGCCTTGCTTACCTGCTACGTTTGGCCGGAATACCCTCAAGGGTGATTGCAGGTTATCAGGGAGGGGAATATAACGAACGCAGCAATTATTATATCGTTCACCAATATGATGCTCATGCTTGGGTCGAAGCAAAGTTACCTGAAATTGGCTGGGTTCGTTTGGACCCTACAGCGATGGTTGCACCTGCACGAATATTGAGTGGTTTGGATGTTGCAGTCGGTGATCAAGGTCGTTTCTTGGAGAATAGTCCGCTTGCTTCAGCTGCATTGCGCATTAGTGCGCTTAACTGGTTACGTTTGCGAATAGATGAATTTAACTACCAGTGGCAAAAAACAGTTGTTAATTATGGCGATCAACAGCAGAGGTCGCTTATAAAAAATATTTTGGGTGGGATATTTCCTGATGCTAGTGATTTAATGCGTGTTGCAATTTTATTAGGTGGAGGGATAACTTTCTTTACTGTCTCGATTATGCTTTTTCTATGGTATAAACAGTTTTCAGGGCGCTACAGTAACGTTGAAAAATATTATATGATTTGGTTGTATTTTTTAGCTCGCTTTACAAACTTAAAAAGAGCGACAGGTGAGACACCTAAGGTTTTTCTTGAACGCGTACAATCCAGTACTTATCCACGATTAGCTAAAATTACTGAAGAACTCACCATGAAGCTTGAACAGGGTCAATATAAAATATAATGGTCAATAATATCTATCCTTGGCAGTCTGAGCAATGGTCTCATATTACTAAACAATATCACGACGATACTTTACCGCATGCTTTTTTATTTACTGGGTTAAAAGGTATTGGGAAGCTACATTTTGCTCATTCATTGGTGGCTTTTTTATTATGCGAAGATAAAAAATCTTCACAAGCCTGTGGTGAATGTAAACAATGCAGATTGACTATAGCGCAAACACACCCTGACTTTCGGTTAACCGAACCTGAGGATGGAGGGCGCATCATAAAAGTGGATGCTATTCGGTCCTTGGTTGAATTCTTTACGTTATCTAGCTTGCAGGGTGGGCAAAAAATTACAATTTTGTGTCCAGCTGAAGCGCTAAATAATAATGCTGCAAATGCTTTGCTGAAAACTTTAGAAGAGCCAGCAGGGCATTCATTAATTATTTTGATTAGTCACAGTGCCGGTAAACTGCTACCGACAATACGTTCACGTTGCCAGGTTATCGATTTTGATACGCCTAGCCCAAAACTAGCTCGCGAATGGCTAAAGGGTTCTTTTGATGGAGAAAGAGTTCCTTCAGAAGCAGAATTGACGGCATTATTGAATTTGTCATTTAACGCACCTTTAAAAGCCAAAGAATACGCATCGCTCAATGCGCTAGCTGAAAATAATCAGATGCTTGATGAGTTAGCTTCGTTATTAAAAAATGACTGTCTGGCATCCACTGTATCAAACCGGTGGGATGATGACTTATTTAGTCTTAGACTTGCTTGGATGCTTCGTTGGCTTGAGATAATTCTAAAGCTCAGAATGACGGGTGATGAAGTGGAAATACAAGGTCAGCATGGTGAGAAAATGATGAGATATTTAGCTGAAAAGTGCAGCGAACAGCAGCTTTTATCTTTATATCGTGAAAGCCTTACACAATATCGTCTGTTTTTAGGGAGCTCCAACCCCAATAAAGTACTAACTTTTGAATATTTATTGTTCCAATGGTTAAAATTGATGACTTAAGTGATGTCTAATTGATGCAAGAATAAATTGCTGCCCTATACTGAATTAATATCTAGGTCAGGATTAGCCTGATGTAAATGACAATTTAAGTTAAAGAGAGATTCATGTCTGCAGGTTTTGGTGCTCGAAGTGGTATTTTAACACTTACAATTAAAGATAAAGCCGTACTTTATGCTGCTTATATGCCGTTTATAAAGAACGGTGGTTTATTTATTCCAACCGCTAAAAATTATCAATTAGGCGATGAAGTTTTTTTGTTATTAAATTTAATGGATGAACCAGATAAAATTCCTGTTGCAGGGAAGGTGATCTGGGTAACACCAAAAGGTGCGCAAGGTAATCGTGCAGCCGGAATCGGTGTTCAATTTAATGAAGAAGATGAAACGGCTAGAAATAAAATTGAAACTTATCTTGCCGGCTCGTTGAGCTCTGATCGGCCCACGCACAGTATGTGAGTATTTGATGTTGCTCTCATACAATGTATATTTAAAAAAATGCTCATTTATTATTATGAGTAACGGCTTTTATGAATGAAGAGCTAGTCTCTTCATACGTATATATTTATGTTACATTGCCCACCTCGTCTCGACTGAGCTAAACTTACTTCCTCTTAATTATTTCGAAAAAGTTATATGTTTATAGATTCACATTGTCATTTAGATCGATTAAAACTAGATACCTACCAAGGTAAACTTCAGCTTGCAGTTGATGCCGCAACAGAAAATGGTGTTGATGCCATGTTATGTGTTGCCATTGATTTAGAACATATTGATGAAGTGCTTTCAATTGCAGCTGAATACCCGCAAATCTACGCATCTGTTGGTGTTCACCCATCAAGTCTTGATGGCGAAGAACCAAGCATAGAACGTTTACTTAGCCTTGCTACTGCTGACAAAGTGATCGCAATTGGAGAAACGGGTTTAGATTATTATTATGGTGAAGATAGTAAAGAAATACAGTTAGAGCGGTTTAAGCGCCACTTGTTGGCGAGTAAAGAATGTAAAAAGCCTGTCATTATTCATACCCGGGATGCGAAAGAAGATACCTTAGCTCATATTGCTCGATATTCAGACCCGGATGTAGCAGGAGTACTACACTGTTTCACTGAAGATTGGGATATGGCAGCCCGTGCAATTGATCATAATTATTATATTTCCTTTTCAGGTATCGTGACATTTAAAAATGCCAAGGCCCTGCAAGAAGTGGCCAAGCAAGTACCACTTGATCGCATGTTGATTGAAACAGATTCTCCCTATCTGGCACCTGTTCCATTCAGAGGTAAACCGAATGAGCCTAAATATGTGCCTGAAGTTGCAAAATTTATTGCTGAATTAAAAGGGATACCTTTAGAGCAAGTTGCTGAGCAAACAACGCAAAATTTTTATACTTTATTTAAAGATGTTCAAGCGTGAAACTAGAGCCATTCACGATAAGTACGCCACGTCTCAACTTGTCGGGCTTTAGAAACCAAATAACGAGTGGTGTGCCAATTATCTCATTACATGGTTGGCTTGATAATGCAGCTTCCTTTATACCCTTGAGTAAATATCTATTAGATACTCGCCCATTCTATGCATTAGAAATGCCTGGGCATGGCTTGAGTGATCATCGACCCAAGTCTTCATCGTATCATTTATTAGAAAATATTATTGATGTGCTAGCGTTTATTGATGAAGTGACAGATGGTGGGCCAGTGAGTTTAATTGGACACTCACTTGGTGGGATAGTCTGCTCATTGCTTGCCGCTTCATCTCCTGATCGAATAGACAAGTTGCTACTTCTGGATAGTCTTGGCCCTCTAACTGATGAAGCTCGTAATATAATCCCTCAGCTACGCAAGGCTATTACAAAAGCTAGTGCATTTAAATCGTCTAAAATGACAGTTTACCCTAGCAAAGAAATGGCCTGTATTGTCAGGATGTCAGGTGTAGGGAAAGTTAATAAAGAAGCTGCTATGTTATTAGTCGAGCGTGGAATTAAAGCTGTTGATGGTGGTTTTAGCTGGACTTCTGACCCTAGGCTTTTAGAGCCTTCTTTGATGAGATTTTCAGAAGCGCAAGTTGAAGCTATTTTTTCTGGTATTGAGTGCCCTATACGGCTTATTTGTGGTGATAAAGGTTATTTTTCCAGCTATGAAAGCCTAAAGCATCGCCTTACTTATCTTAAAAAAGACGATAAGGAATTAGATCGCCATGTTGTTTCTGGTGGTCATCATTTTCATATGGATGGCGATGTCGCCGCCACAGCAGAGTTGATTCATGAATTTATTTATTCGTAGTGTATTTATATTCGTTTTAAGTGTTATTAATCTAAATGTTGTTTGGGCTGTTTCAAATGAAACGGATGTAAAAGTGCCCTTGTATTCTCATGTAAACATAGAGTCTAAGAGTCTTAATAAAGGCTCAGAGCATCAATTTTTATTAAGCACACCTAAGCGCATTAGTAATACTTTGATTATAGAGAAAGAACTTACTCTTGCTGGTGATCGAACAGACCTATTATTAAAAATAAAATCACCCGGCTCTAGTAAGAAGGCGATGCAATTTTACCGGGACTTGCTCTCAACGAAGGGTGAAATGCTATACCAGTGTGAAGAGAGGGCTTGTGGAAGTAGTAACTATTGGGCGAATAATATATTCCATAATAATAAGCTATATGGACGTGATAGCGAACAATATTATTTAGCAGGAAAGCTGGTTGTTGAAGATAAGCGTTATTTTGTATCCATTTATGCTGTTACAAATGGTCGAAAGCAACAGTACCTTTATTTAAGCTATTTTCCTGATTCAACACCTGCTTCAATATCGAATCCAAGTGATATTTTAAAGGCTATGTCTAAGCTAAAAACCTGGCAACAAGGCGTTTTTTTTGATTCAGCGCAATTAGACACAGAAGACTTAGCATTCATAAAGAAAGCCCTAGTTGAAGATGATTCTTTAGTTCTTTGGTTGACTGTTTACTCTGACTTACTGGAATCGCAATCCGTATCTGAGATGCTTAAAGTTTCCGAGCTACAAGTAACAAAATTCAGGGACTACCTGATTAAAGAATTAAAGCTCAAGTCAAACCGTATTAAACAAAGAAACATTGGCCCTTTTGGTGACAAGCCAAGTGGTTATTCTGGCGCTACATGGTTTCGGCTATATTTATTAAGATAAAAATACCAAGGTTGTTTTAATTATTATGGATAAAAACCAAGAAGT
>ENA-OSET01000231-OSET01000231.1-sediment-metagenome-genome-assembly--contig:-NODE-231-length-63711-cov-11.615441_pt1 | contig 63711 bp, 46 predicted proteins | sample MGYA00237882_ERZ534229 | MGnify/ENA primary metagenome ERZ534229 (study PRJEB26408, sample SAMN06266212) | sediment metagenome | isolation source: Hudson Canyon methane seep mesocosm | place... | reverse complement strand
CAGGTTGTTTTATCCATACTTGCATCAACCATTGTGATGTATTTTTCGAGAAAACGTGAATTTATTGCAGATACAGGTGGAGCAGACTTGGCTGGGCATCAAAATATGATCAATGCACTTAAACGTCTTGGACAAGTAGAACCCGAAGCATTACCTGAGCAAATGGCTGCATTTGGTATTAATGACAAAGGTGGGATTATGGCATTGTTCTCCTCACATCCTCCCATAGAAGCTAGAATAGAAGCTCTGGAAAAACGAGCTCTGACTCATTCATAAATCAGAACCTCTTGCTTGCAGAGGATGACTGAAAGGCCTCGGCACTAACGATGAAAGCCCCAGTAGTTTATTCTGCTGGGGCTTTTTTTATTTTGAGCTGGCTTTGAGATTAATATCTAACTCGGTGCATTAAATCATGATTAGAACAATTCAATACCGTCGTTTAATCGATAAAGACTCTACCTCTGCTTGCATCTTTTGTTTATACAATAAGGCATCCGCCACCGTTTTAAATAAAGTATTGTAACAAGCTATAAAACCAAGCCTCGTATTCGCTATTATTATCAAAGCTAAGGGATTGATGAATAGGCCAAGCGACTTAAGCCCCCTTGCCTTTAGGACGGGGTTAGACGATTAATATAGTCCTTATTTTTTATGCTATTATTACCCCTATAAAAATTAATTCAGATAGGCTGCTGATAAAAAAATGGGGAGTAATTCTGACAAAAATACGGATGGGCTACTGATAAAAAATGAGTAGTAATACTGACAAAAATACGGATGGGCTTGAGAGTCAAGTTGAGGCGCTTCAAGCAACATTAGATTCTCTAGGAACGTATATTTTTACTAAAAACCTAGAGGGGCAATATACCTATGCAAATCAGATGGTATGTGAGCTGTTTGGTTATCCTTCAGAAGAAATTATTGGCCATGATGATTCTAAGTTTTTTTCCTTAGAACACTCTACTGAAGTAATAGAAAATGATGAAATTGTTTTTCAGACCGGCAAAACCATTGAGAAAGAAGAACGGAATATCATCGCTATAACAGGTGAAACCCGTTATTACATCATAAGAAAACAGCCTCTAAGAGATGCCAATAATTCAATTATAGGGCTGATTGGTACTGCTACCGACATTACTGAATTAAAGCAAAATGAGGAACAAGCCCGTATTCAGGCTCAACATTTAATTAAGAGTAAAAATGTTCTTTTAGCACTTGCAAAAGAGCATTTTACAAACAAAATCAGTGCATTTAAAAGCATCATTACCGCTGATGCATTGCAGCTAAATGTTTCACGTGTAAGTGTTTGGCTATTAAACGAAGAGCATACCGTGCTGACCTGTAAAGCACTTTATGATCGCGGAATATTTTCAAGTGAACTGATAACGCTAGAATCTAAAGACTATCCTCGCTATTTTCAGGCACTTAACGATTCAGGTTTTATTTCGGCAGATGATGCTCACACTCACCCATCAACAAATGAATTCAGCGAACATTATTTAACACCTTTAAATATTTCATCATTAATGGATACGCCAATTCGCATTAATGGACTGGTGAAAGGGGTTGTTTGCCATGAACACATAGGAAAAAGTAGACAGTGGAGCCGAGAGGAAGAAGATTTTGCTCGCTCAATAGCAGATCTCTGTTCACAAGCCATATTAGAAAAAAATCGCCGACAGACTGAGGAGCAACTGCAAAATGTCATTCATGGCGCCGAGCTAGGTTATTGGGATTGGGACTATAAAACAGGAGGACACACTGTTAATGACCGTTGGCTATCGATGCTCGGCCTATCTAGAAACGATATTCAAAACCATATAAGTGATTGGGAGCAGCTAATTCACCCTGATGATAAACAACGTATCATTGAAGTTGTTGAAGAAAGTATTCACGCTAAAGAAAATTATGTTGCTGAATTCAGAATGCAACATAGCGAGGGCCACTGGGTCTGGATCCAAGGCTCAGGTGCCGTTGTTGAATACGATAGTAATACACATAAGCCTCTCCGCATTTGTGGGACTCATCAAGACATTACGCAACGAAAGCAAGCTGAGAGTGAACGACATAAATACAAAACTGACCTAGAAGCTCTAGTAGAAGATAAAACAGCAGAACTGCAAAGTAAAGGCGCTCAACTTGTCTTTCAACAAAATGCACTTAATCAACACGCTATTGTTAGCATCACCGATGTAAAAGGGGCAATTACTTACATTAATGAAAAGTTTGAACACATCAGTCAATATACTCAACATGAATTAATCGGACAAAATCACCGACTAGTGAAATCTTCTTTTCACCCAGATTCTTTTTTCAAAGAGATGTGGAAAACAATTGCCAACGGCCATATTTGGCATGGCGAGATACAAAATAAAGCCAAAGATGGTTCACTGTATTGGGTGTCATCCACCTTAGTCCCTCAACTGAATGAACAAGGCAAACCAGAACAGTATATTGCTATACGTACCGATATTACTCAAATCAAAGAATTAGAAATACAGCATCAACAAGAAAAACAACGTTATGAAACCTTATTTGAAAAATCGAGTAATGGTCTTTCATTATTAGATTTAGAGACGGGTCGATTCATTGAGTGCAATGAAAAAGTTGTTCGTATGATGGGTTATGACTCTAAAGCCGACTTAATGATAAATCCTGTCGAATTATCTCCTGAATATCAACCAGACGGACAACTATCCTCGATAAAGTCACAAGAAATTATTGCTATCTGTTTACGTGATGGTGAACATAGCTTTGAGTGGATGCATAAAAAGCGAGATGGCACTCTTTTTTGGACAGATATCTCAATAACCTTGATGGACTACCAAGGCAAAAAAGCGATTCAATCGTCATGGAATGACATTTCATTATTAAAGCAATTGATAGTTGAGAATGAAAACGTTAGAGATGAAGCGATAAAGGCTAATAAAGCTAAATCTGAATTTTTATCCTCAATGAGCCATGAATTGAGAACACCACTTAATGCCATCTTAGGTTTTGGCCAGTTATTAGAAGGTGATAAACAAAATCCTCTAACTGAAGATCAAAAAGAAAATATTGATTACATTTTATCTAGCGGGAATCACCTGTTAAATCTTGTCAATGATGTATTAGAATTATCGGCTATTGAAGCAGGAAAGCTAGATGTTTCTCTTGAACCTATTCATCTCATTGAATTGATGGCAGATGTTGAATCATTAATGTCACCTATAGCAAATAAAGCTCATATTCAGCTTAATATTGAGTCCAAACAAGACATGATGGTTTACGCTGATCACACTAAGCTTAAACAAGTGCTGATTAACCTCATTAGTAACGCCGTTAAATATAATTCGCAAAAGGGCACTGTGACTATTAATTGGGCCAGTACAAAACACAATACCATCAAGCTTAATATTGTTGACACCGGTATCGGTATTCCTAAACATAAACAAGATAAAGTGTTTGGAGCCTTTAACCGACTAGGGCTGGAAACATCTGCCATTGAAGGGACGGGGATTGGTCTTGTTGTTACTAAAAATATAGTTGAGCTAATGGATGGGGTGATAGGCTTTGATAGTGTTGAAGGAGAAGGTTCAACTTTTTGGGTTGAATTGCCTCTAGCAGAAAAAGTGGTCGTTGACGGTATTAAGGCGCCAGAACAGAGCGCAGAGGAAACAATGTTAGAAGCGAAAGGCAAGCATGTGCTTTATGTCGAGGATAACCCTGCAAACAGACGATTAATGCAATCTGTTTTTGACAGACTACCTCATACATTACATATGGTTGAGACAGGTGAGCTTGGACTGGAAAGCACCTTAGAACATGACTTTGATTTGATTTTAATGGATATTCACTTGCCAGGAATAGACGGTAAAGAATTAACCCAACAATTACGGCAGATGGATGACTATAAAACCAAGCCTATTATTGCACTCACTGCATCAGCCATGAAACATGATATTCAATCAGCTGAAGGCTTATTTGATGATTATGTCACCAAACCGCTTGATCTCCCTTATTTTCTCAATTTATTAAACAAGTATTTAATGGCCACATCACAATTATGAATGTTTTAATCGTTGATAATTCAACTTTATTTCATGAAATATTGGAAGATATATTTTCTGATTCAGGCATGGTGCCAGTTATTTGTCAGACGGCAAAACAAGCTCTGGAAAAACTAGAGTCAGATGCTATCGATTTTATCTGCGTTTCAATGTATTTGGAAGATGCCAAAGGTATTGAGTTGACTCAATCTATTCGCGCCTTACCAGACTATAAACATACCCCCATTATTTTACTTACATCAGAAGAAGCCCATTCTCTTTATATTGATGCTCTCTCTTCAGGTGTCACTGAAGTCTTTCATAAAAAAGATGTCTCTGAGTTAATCAATTTTATTCAGCGCTTCACATCACAGCAACAGGCGATGACAGGACGGGTATTATATGTAGAAGATACCTTGTCCCAAAGACAATTTATCTCCAATGTATTTATAGAAAAAGGACTTACTGTTGATGCTTTTTCTACTGCAGAGGAAGCCTGGGACTCCTATCTAAAACATGACTATGATTTAGTGATCACCGATATTGTTTTGGAAGGCGGCATGACAGGAATGGCATTCACCAACCGAATTCGTCGGCTGGATGATGAAAAAGGGGATGTACCTATTTTAGCCATTACAGGCTTTGATGATATTTCTCGCCGTATAGAACTGTTTTATCTTGGTGTGAGTGATTATGTTATTAAACCACTTATTGAAGAAGAGTTAATCGCACGGGTCAGGAACCTCATCAACGGAAAACAGTTCTATATGGAGTCGCTTAGACAGCGACAACGTGCAGAATCGGCAGATACAGCAAAATCACAGTTTATTGCCCATATGAGTCATGAATTACGAACACCTCTCAACTCTATCTTAGGTTTTACTCAGCTATTAATGATGGACCCAGAGTTACCACTAGCAGAGAATCAGAAAAAAGATATGAACGAGATTAAAAATGCCGGTGAACATTTACTGCATTTAATCGATGATATTCTTGATATCTCAAAAATTGAAGCCGGTGAAACGAATTTTGATCTTAAACTCATATCGCTAAGTAAAGTCGTTGCAAACGCTGTGAGTCAGGTGACTTTTTCTGCCCAAGATAATGCTATTGAGATCCAAGACTTCACCATTCCAGATGAGCTAATTGTAAATGTAGATCCTTTACGATTGCAGCAAGTATTTCTCAACCTACTTTCCAATGCTATTAAATACAATCAACAAAAAGGTAGCATTTCAATACTCTGTAAAGTCTTAGATAACGGCTTTATTCGCATTGGAGTCAAAGATACAGGTATCGGGCTATCAGAAGAGCAACAAGCACAATTATTTGTCCCTTTTAATCGTGTTGGACAAGGTGTTGAAATAGAAGGAACCGGACTTGGCCTAGTTATCTCTCGCCGTTTGATTGAAGCGATGGGGGGGGAAATTGATTTAAAAAGCAGAAAAGGGCATGGCACAACCTTCTGGGTTGACTTACCGCCAGCATAGAGGCATTAAGTGCTGTGTAATATTACAGAAGAATAGATAAGGTGCTGATTATTGATACACCTCCATGAAGAGCCTCAACAACCCTAATGTTCTTGAAGTTCATTGGTTTGTAAAGTTGACTGTATCTCACCTAATTATTTACCTTGAAGGCCAAACAGCAGGATAAATGATGACTTACTTATTATTTGGGAGGGTCCTGATTTAAAAAACATCCGGATTATCCGCTGTCTCAATAGCATTATTTAAATCGTTAATATCCACTTCTTCAATTAAAGCACCCACCTCTAAAGCCGCAATCAATGATGCCTCTCCATCTGAGACCAATTGTAGATACAAGTCTTGCAAGTCAGTATTGGTAAAGACACCATCCTCACTTGATGCTGTATCCGCCACATCATAAATAGCCATAATAGTGGCCACACTATCCATATGGGACTGTTCTGATTGGGAGATATTATTGAACACCTTTAAACCCCATTGTTCATACAGCACCATATAGACATCACGAGCGAGTTTTTCTTCCTCCCTCATAAAGGTTAAAGAGGATTCTTCAGCTACGGATAAAGTCGTATATTCTGTCATTTTGTTCACCCATCTTTATAACTATAACAACTAAGCCCAATACAATATTAGAATTTGATTATATTCCCGCCCCTATGCTGAAAGCAAATATAAAAGTAGCGTTTTTCTTTTACTCACGCTATCGGCATTCTGACTTTATCTTGCCTCGATAAATACTTTTCCACGCCATGCTTAATGACTTAATGCCCTGACTTAGCTATTATTAAATCTAGTGATTAAATAAGCCATCGACACAGCGCTTTTCAGAGGATCTCATTGTGAATAATTTTGATTTTTATAACCCGACTCGAATTTTATTTGGTCAAAATACCATTGCTAAGATGACAGACTTTATCCCCCAAAAGGCACGTGTCTTAGTGCTTTATGGCGGCGAGAGTGCTCGCAAATATGGCACGCTGGATGAAGTAATGTCAGCATTAGGCAAGCGCCACGTCGAGCAATTTGGTGGTATTCAAGCTAATCCTAGTTACAGCACCTTGATGCAAGCCGTCGTTCAAGTCAAAAAAAACCAGCTTGATTATTTAGTTGCCGTAGGTGGTGGCTCGGTCATTGATGGCGTTAAATTTATCGCCTTAGCCGTCTCATCTGAGGGCGATGCCTGGCAAGACATACTGATCAATAAGGCTGCTAATATCAGTCAAGCACTGCCCTTTGCCTCGGTACTAACCCTAGCTGCTACTGGCTCAGAAATGAATAAAAACTCCGTTATTACTCGTTATGAAACACATGAAAAAATGGCCTTTAGCAGCCCGCTTGTTTATCCGCAATTTTCAGTACTCGATCCAACTAAAGTGGCTACCTTACCTGCACGCCAACTAGCCAATGGGGTGGTCGATGCATTTACTCATATTATGGAACAATACCTCACTTATCCAGTCAATGCTCGGGTACAAGATCGTTTTGCAGAAGGTTTATTAACCACCTTAATTGAAATTGGTCCTGACTTACTCAAACAGCCTGATGACTATGACTTACAAGCCAACTTTATGTGGACAGCAACACAAGCACTTAATGGTTTAATTGGTGCAGGCGTTCCCCAAGACTGGGCAACCCATATGATAGGTCATGAGCTCACCGCATTACACGGGCTTGATCATGCTCAAACATTAGCGATCATTCTACCCAGCATAATGGACGAACAACGTGTACAAAAACACGACAAGTTACTCCAATATGGTAAACGTGTCTGGCAGATAACAGAAGGGGATGATGCTCAGCGTATCGATCTTGCCATCAGCAAGACGCGTGACTTCTTTGAACAGATGGGCATTCGTACTTACTTAAAAGATTATCAAATTAGTCATGCTGACATTCCTGCCATGATCGAACAACTAGAACAACATGGCCTGACTCAATTAGGTGAACATAGTGATATTGATTTGGATAAAAGTAAAAAAATACTCACCGCTTGCCTTTAAGTCATCAAGCTCCAACACCTGCCCTCACTCACCGTTATTTATATACAATGAGGCGGATTAAAGGTACAGTGTATCTCCATTTTTGCTAGGGTAGCCATGTCAGACAATCAAACACTGAACATTTCATGCAAAATCGGTGTGGCCCTTCAAGCCGCGCTCAAACACCGTGATGAATATACACAAAATCATTGTGAACGAGTACGACACCTTGCTGTTGCAACAGGCCAGCACTTCGGCTTTGATAAAGAATCCCTACTCCAACTAGAAACAGCTGCTATATTTCATGATATCGGTAAAATAGGCATTCCTGACGAGATCCTACTCAGTCCCAACAAACTGACTGATGAACAATATCAGCAGATGAAAACCCATGCCATCGTGGGCGCCAGTATTGTAGAGAAACTTGATGTGCCTCAAAGCCAAGAGATTGCAGATATCATTCTCCATCACCATGAACACTATGATGGCTCAGGCTATCCTTATGGAATAAAAGGCGAAGAAATCCCCCTCGCTTCACGCATCATCACGGTTATCGATGTATTTGATGCCCTCAGTTCACGCCGTCCTTATCGAGATCCGGTCAGCGCTGAAAAAACACTCGCTATCATGGCTAATGAAATGTCCCACGAATTTGACCCAGTCGTCTTTGCAACCGTTTCACAAGTAATAAAAAAAGGTCACTTGTAGCTCTATATCACAGCTATAATTTGAGACACAAGAAGCTGAAAAACTAGTTATAATTTTAGGGTTTATTAGTACCGTCTAATTTTTTACATTATTGATCTGTATCAATTGTATTAACACTCTATTTCTGTAAAAATAGAATCGTTCTTATTAAGCAAAGGCTAGGTATTCATTTCATGTTTGATATCGACCAGGAAAAAGCTAAAAAGATTACTCGTGGTTTCCAAATTCCTGTCAAACCGCAAATTTTAGCTGAATTACAAGACGAACAAGCAAAGCCTGAACCCTCTCCTAATGCCTTTGCCGAGGTGATTGCCAAAGATGTGGCACTTTCCGCCTATATACTTAAAACCATCAATTCGCCTATTTTTGGTTTAAATCGAAGCATTGTAGATATTAAACAAAGCGTCATTATGCTTGGTACGGATAACATCACCAATATAGCGTCTTTTTTCCAACTGCAAAATACATTTAATGGCAAATCCTCTATCTCCAATGAAAAGTATTGGGATACCGCAATGGAAACAGCCAATATGATGGCGATTCTGTTAGAACAGTTAAATTTAAAAGATAATTGTCCACTCGAAGATGCTTACGCATTTGGCTTATTTAGAGATTGTGGCATTCCATTGATGGCGATGAAGTATGCTGACTATAAAGAAGTATTAATGGAAGCAAATGCTAATCCTGATAGCTTGTTTACCGATATTGAAGAAAATCGCTACCAAACAAACCATGCTGTGCTTGGCTATTTCATTGCCAGCTCATGGAATTTACCCAAAAACCTGTGTGAATTAATATTACGTCACCATGAAACCGACTTTTTAGAAGCAACTGATTCTGACAACTTACAGAAAGAGTTATTCGCACTCGCTAAAATCGCTTGCAATGCGTTAAGCCAATTCAAATTCATGACAGATGATGCCGAGTGGTTTTTAGCCAAAGAATCTGTTTTAGGTCACTTAGGTTTGAGCGAGCCAGACTATCAAGACATTGAAGATGATGCCAAAGAGCTATTTAGAATAAAATTTTCTTAAGTTCCTAAACCAATCTGTACTGATAGTAACGGGCTTCACTCTGGCCTTATAGACCTCAATCATATATAGTTATTCTATTAAAGGGTCTAAATATATGGCTACAAATTTATATATTATTTGGCAAGATTCATTTGTTCAAGATGAAGGTATTATTGATGAGCAGCATCATGCCTTGGTTGCGACAATAAACTCACTCCATTATTTCTTGCTGCAAGGGCAAGGGCTTGAGGTATTAATGCCAACAGTTAAAATTTTAGTCAATTATTTAATATTCCATAGTAAAACAGAAGAAGGTATTTTACGAGCAGCTGAATACCCCGATCTCAGCAACTACATTCAACAATATCAAGCAGCCATAAACGATTTTAAAGAAGTTCGCCGAGAAGCTATTTCCTCTCAAGACCCCCAGCTTGTTTTACATTTCCTGATGAAATGGTGGAAATCTCATCTAGCCATGCATGATGACATTACCCCTTATCTAAACAGCTCATCCAATGGTTACTGCCGAGTGGATTAACACTACCTCTCACTTAGAAAAAACATCCAAAACAGAATTGACTCATTCGTGCCGAGTCAGCCTCACACCTTTAGTATCCACTAATGTCTTATTTCGATTCAAAATATGCAATAAAATAGACTAACAGAGTCAGTTATTCTGCTACTATACCCTTAAATATTTGATGGGTATAAAGGATAAAACAATGACTTTAAAGTGGGATGAAAAGTACGAAGTGGGCCACGACAGAATAGATACAGAACATCGTATTTTCCTCGACTTAATTATTGATTTTCAGCAAGCCATTGAACAAAACCTTCCCAAGGCTAAACAGCTACGTATTTTAAAAGAAGTCGAAAAATATGCTGAGTTCCACTTTGTTAGTGAAGAAAATATTATGCTCGATATCTCCTACCCTGACTATGAACATCACGCTAAATTACATGCTTATTTATTATCTGAGGTACAAAATGAATATTTTAAGTTTATGTCAGACCAAACTGAAGGCAAAGACATATTCGAGTTTTTGTTTAACTGGTTTGCTATCCATACATCAAATGAAGATAAAAAATTAGTCGAGTTTATTAAGCAATAATTCATCTCTTAAACAACAATGGCTGGCACTAAGTGCAATTTAATTTTCGCTTTTTACCACTCAACTAGAACTATTCTATTGCAATTCTTCCACTTACTGGTATCATTGCGGCCTATTATACGATCTTGATCCCCTCTGACAGCAACACTCTGTTGTCAGTTTGATTGTAAAATAATTGAAAGACCTCAGATGAGCTATTTCATTATCACAGCAAAGAATACGTAGGCTGCGTGGCAGAGTGGTCATGCAGCGGACTGCAACTCCGTTAACGCCGGTTCGATTCCGACCGCAGCCTCCATTTTTTAAGCTCCCCCCCCTGAACATTCGCAGTGTTCAGAGCATCAGGTAGTTGTTATTTAACTCCTTTGCTCAACTTCCCCTAATGTTATAAACCACGTACTCTGTGGATACATTTATAAATATACACGGTGAACATTCCAGTGCAGCAGCAATCAAAAGGGCTTTTTCTCGCTATTGCTGCCTATACTCTGTGGGGCTTTTTCCCGCTTTATTTCAGTTATTTAAACACCGTTTCATCCCTTGAAATACTTGCCCAACGCATAATTTGGTCATTAGTAGCGACATTATCGATTGGTTTATTACTCGGTTATGGCAAACGCTTACTGACCGCTTTGAAAGATCCCAAATTGATAGGCTGGCTAGCTTTGTCAGCATCTTTAATCGCTATCAACTGGTTAGTTTATATATGGGCCGTAGGCCATCAACGTGTGATTGAAGCCAGTCTTGGCTATTTCATCTCTCCCGTCGTCAGCCTCATTCTCGCTAGACTGTTTTTTAAAGACAGTTTGCACCCACTACAAATATGGGCAGGCATAATCGCCACCATCGCGATTGCGTGGGAAGTCATTAGTCTCGGTCAATTACCTTGGGTTAGCCTAGTTTTAGCTTTGGCCTTTGCTTTATATGGCGTGGTGAGAAAACATTGTCATATTGATGGTATTAGCGGCATGACTATTGAAACACTATGGTTATTGCCACCAGCACTGTTATGGATAGGCTGGCAATCATTTGGCAGCACAAGCTCTCTCAGCTTTGCTTCGGATCAAGCGCTTACCCTACTATTAATTGGTGTCGGCTTTGTTTCCGCCTTACCATTAATATTATTTGCTATGGCAACACGACGCATCGATTTATCTGTTGTCGGGTTTATCATGTATATCAACCCGACCATGCAATTTCTAATTGGTGTTTTTGTATTAAAAGAAGCCTATCCGCCAGAAAGGCTCATTACCTTTGTCCTTATTTGGATATCATTACTTCTTTTTACAATAGGTTTGCTGAAAAACAATCGTTTGCAGAGTAGGCGTACTTAGCGAGCCTCAAGCTGTGGTAACTATTTTGAGCCGTACCATAATGATGATATTTCAGCTGATAAAGCCATCGGGTCAAAAGGCTTAGGGATAACACCAAGTACAAAATCGGCTTCATATTCGCCAACCTCATGGGTCTGAACCTTAGCTGTCATAAAGATTGCCGGCGTCGATTTAAACTGCTTTTGCAGCCTCAATTGTTCAAGTGTTTGCGGTCCTGTCAGCTCAGGTACCATCACATCAAGTAAGAATAAATCTGGCTTAAAATCAACCGCATTTGCTAAGGCTTCTTTACCTGAAGAGCACACCATAACGCTATAGCCACCCACCATTTCAAGGGCCATTTGGGCAACCGTCTGAATATCGGGTTCATCTTCAAGATATAAAATGCGTTTTAATTCACCATAGTCCTTTGATTCTGGCGTATTGACGACAAACACCGTTTTATTACTCTTCAACTCACTAATTCGAAAACGGCGGTTAAACTCAAGTATATTGGGGATACTGCGTGTAGTTGAACAAAAAGAGCATCGGTAAAGAGGCATAATACCTTCCTCCCAATCTCCTGGCTGATTTTCTACAAAAGTGAATGTTGCTTCTTCTGTACAACTAGGACAAACAAGCCGCGCTTCAGATGGTGCCAATCTATCCGTTGCGCTGATAAGGTCATCAACGCGATTATTTTCATCAAATTCAATACCGGCAGACTCAAGAATACTCACACCAATTCGGTAATTGCCATTTTCAAGTGATTTACACCAGCGTACTTCTGCAGTGAGTCGTTCGGCGGGCTGAAACTGATTACTCACTAAAATATACAGTTTATGGCCATTATCTAAGGGTTTAGTGACATCAAATGACAGACCAGAAAAACTCATATCATGAGCAATCGCTGAATAGATTTCCGAACCTAGATCTTCAACACATTCATCTCTGACAGGTGAAAACATGAGCTCAATACCCACACATGGATAACGTTCTTCTTGGCGTTTAGACATTATTTAATCGCCGCTTTAATCGTTTGTATTAATTGTAAGTTTGAAGTGCTAGATTTAACTAAAGCAGCACTCACTTGTGCGGCAATATCTTGACCAACATCTTGTGCTGAGAAAATCACTGAATCAACCGGAGGATTCTGAGATTTAAGCTCCATCAATAAATCCAAACCAGAACCATCAGGCAAACCAATATCAAGTAAAACAAGATCAAATTGGTGTAATGATAGTTGTTCACGCGCTTCTTTAAGTGTACGCGCCGTTATAATATCGGCATATTCAGTTAAAATCAGTCTCACAACTTCTTGCACATCAGCTTCATCTTCGACCTGTAGAATTAAAGGTTTGTCCCGTCCACTCAGCCCTCGATTACCCTGAACTGCGGCAATAAGTTTATTACTATCAATGGGCTTTTGAATCCAGTCAACAACACTGCTGAAATCTTGTGAGGACACTTGTTTATTAATGGCATCAACAGAAATAACCACAATAGGCATCGTATGTTCTGTCCCTAATGCTTCTAGTTCCGCTAAAAACTCCATGCCGTTTTGTCCTGGTAAAATCAGGTCCAAGGTCATCGCATTATATTTTTTTTCTGCTAACATTTCACGGGCCTGAATTGTATCGTAGGCAATATCACAATGGCAGCCCGCATCAGAGAGTATACGTTTGATAAGCTCTGCAATATCGGGATCATCTTCCACAATCAATATTTCAGCTTCACGTTCTAACTCATTAAGATTTATATCTGAAATGATGCTGTCAACAGATGTGGTCGGCAAATCAAGGTGAAAACGAGTGCCTTTGCCGAGCTCACTGTCAACAAATATTTGGCCTTGATGTTTTTTGATAATGGCTTTGCTAATGCTTAAACCCAGTCCTGTTCCGGCTGTTTTTCTAACATCCGTTGAATCTGCCTGGGTGAACTTATCAAACAATTTAGGCATGAACTTGGCAGAAATACCAATGCCATGATCAATGATACTGACACGAACTAAGCCATTGTTTTCCTGAATTTCAATATCAACATCACCACCTCGGTGAGAAAACTTAGCAGCATTTGAGAGTAAGTTATTAATGACTTGGTGCATGCGGTTTTCATCGCCATTAATGAATATATGCTGATCGTTATCATTAAATTGATAGTGAACACCATATTCCTCTTCCATACCTACATTATCAATAATACACTGCTGCACCAATCTTACTAAGTCAAAACGTTTAAACTCAAAGCGCAGTTTGCCTGCTTCAATTTTTTCAATATCAAGAATATCGTTAATTAATAATAAAAGTCTTTCTGTATTATTCACCGCAATACTAAGTAAAGATTTATGCTGAGGTGACATTTCGCCACCCGCCCCACCCACGATAAGGCCCAATGAACCCCGAATTGACGTCAAAGGTGTCCGTAGTTCATGGCTTACAGTAGATATAAATTCATTTTTAACCCGTTCCGTTTCTTTTTGTAGGGTTAAATCCTTAATAAGGCCAGTAAAGTGGCGCTGACCATCTAACCACATTTCACTAACTGATAATAAGATTGGGAATGTAGAGCCATCCTTTCTTTCAGCGATAACCTCACGACCACGGCCTACAATATGTTTCTGCTCTGTATGTTTATAACGCGCAACATATTTATCATGTTCCGTTCTGACCGGTTCTGGGCATAATAACTTAACATTTTTACCAATCACTTCTTCAGGCTTATAACCAAATAACTGCACTGCCGCGATATTAAAGGCGGTGATATTATTATTTTCATCAATGAGAATAAGTGCATCCACCAAGGTATTTAACAGCGTACTTTGTTTGATGGTTATCTGTTCAATTTCTTGCTGAAGATCATCAATCTGCTGTTGTGCATTTTCAAGCGGAGTCAGCTTATCACTCATTTTTATTCACCCCTTTGACTGTCTGGATCTGAAGCACTTAAAGGCAAGGTCACAGTAAAAAGTGAACCTTGATGCAGGGTACTGCTAACCGTAATATTTCCCCCCATCAGTTCCGTCAAACTTTTTATAATACCCAAACCTAAACCTGTACCTTCAATCGTACTGTTTTCCGCCCCATGCCGTTCAAAAGGACTAAATATATTCACCATCGACTGCGCTGAAATTCCCCGCCCTGTGTCTTCAATAATAAATTTAATTTCATCATTAGCTTGAACTACGGAGAGCATAATCCTACCTTGCTTCTTATTATATTTCACCGCATTAGATAATAAGTTGAGTAAAATCTGTTGTAAGCGCCTACCATCAATATAAAGCTCGATATCATCGGGCATAGATACTTCAATGTTAAGTTCCATTTGCCGGGCAGCTATCTGAAAAAAGGACACAGAATCTTTAACTATCTCATTCAGCGAGTGTGTATCAGGATGAAGTTTAATCTTACCTTCTTCAATCATCGCTAAATCTAACAAATCATTAATGAGGCCTAATTGCATTTCGCCACTATTATAAATATTTGCCACCATTTCATGCTGTTCTTCGGACAACTCATCTGCTTTCAATAACTGACTAAACCCTAAAATGCTATTTAAAGGCGTTTTTAACTCATGACTGATAAAAGACAGAAATTTTGACTTTGATTGACTCATCTTCTCGGCTTTTTCACGTGCCTTGGTCAGCTTATTAGTCAAAGTCTCTATCAGTCGTGCTTTATTTAATCTTGACTTAACGGATGCAACAATTTGATAGGGCTCTATGCCTTTTTGAATAAAATCATCCGCCCCCAAGGTCATCGCCGATAAACGGCTTTGTAAGCGATAATCTGCTGATAAAAATACAATCGGCAGTTTAGCGTAACTTTCTTGATGCCTAATCATAGCGGCTAACTCTAAGCCATTACATTCTGGCATATGAATATCTATCAGAATTAATTCTGGCTGAAATTGCTTAAGCTGCTCAAAGGCCTCTAAAGGATTGATAATGCCTTTTGCCGTTATCCCAGCATTTTGCATTGTGGTCATAAAATAATCGACCACTTCTTGATCATCATCAATGATTAAGACGCGATAAGGTGGTGTCTCTTTTTCTGTCAGTGAACGGATCGAATCAAGTAAGTGTTCATCTGAGAATGGTTTAACAAAGTAGCGTGAACCGCCAGCCCTTACAGCAGCAAGTCGTGATTCAAAATCATCATAAGCAGATGCAAAAATAACTGGTGGCAAAGAGTTTATACCTTGCTGCTGCAGCTGCTCAATAAAGGCTGATCCTGCATGTTTATCTTCACCAAGCATCATATCAACAATAAACAGAGTAGGCATATCCATGCTCTCACTCACTGCTGAAAACTGTGCTGCACATTGTTCAATATCTATATACACATCGACCAGATAGCCATATTGGGTCAGCAAGTTCTGATAGTGCTCTGCCTGTACGACATCATCCTCTATCACCACTATCCGCTTCTGTATTGTCGGCGAGCTGATTTCATTTAGGCTGTTACCTAGGTTTTTTATTGGCTTATTTCTAGTTGCCGACAGGCCCACTTCTAGCGACAGTTGATCGCGTAAATGAAAAAGGATTTCTTTACTGGCTGTTGATTGCCAACCAAAGTCTGAGTCTAAAAACGCTTCAAGTTTGAGTGAAGCCGCACTGACTTTATCCAGACCAAATGTGCCTGCAGAGCCTGTTAAGCGATGTAATTGTTGCTTTAATAAGGAGAGGTCTTCAACACCCATACTCGTCGTCATCGAGTCAAATAAACGGTCAATTTCCTGGTAACGAATAGGGAGTTCTATTCGAAATTTTTCTGACATTAACTGTAACTTTTGTTCAAACTCTGTGGACATTTTTACACCCTAGCCTAAGTAAAAACATCCTGTTTTTATGAACACTCTATAAAATTAGCTTCCATCCCATGATTCCGTATTAAAACACATATTTATTTTATGGTATATAGTTCCATTACAGCATGGTCTTGGTACTGTTGACTAGCAAGATGAACAACAACGGTACGCTGTTATTTAAGCCTTGGGAACAACTTAAATTGATATCTTCTTTTTTAGATACATTAGGACTGTATTAATGACCTTTTTATCTCGCAAGATACGACGGTGACCTAAGCCTGTCGTCAACACAAGCTCACTATCCGCCCATGCTTGGGCAATCAGTTTACTACGCTCTACGGGTATAGCATCATCTTCTTCATCGTGAATAAGTAAACCTAATGTAGGTGTACGTTGAACCATCTCAGGCATGGAAAACTGTTGCCAAATATTTTCTCCAAACTGCTGCTCTAATAGTCTCTTTTGTCGTTCAATAATTTTTGGTTTTACCTGCATCATTTTGGCAAAAAACTGAACTAACCGTTCGGCATTAAATGCCGATGCAATGCAAATAGCTTTATCCATTGTCACGCCAGAATGAACCGCATGCATCAGACATAAGCCACCAAATGAGTGAGCAATACCGGCATGGAATGGTCCATGCTGCTGTGCTAGTTGTTGAATGAGTTGACTAATTTCTGGCAGGCTGGTGCTGTTTGCAGAAGACCGGCCATGACCTGGTGCATCAAAGGCGATCACGTGATAACCCTGCTCAACTAAGTCGCTAACAAAGCTGCCTAGCTGAGCACCTCGACCATTCCAACCATGGACCAATAATACTGTTGGATCTTGACGATTTCCCCATCGATACAGTTGAACCGTTTTATCTGCGAACAGCATTGTTTGCCATTGGGCTGATTGCAGTAGCCGCTGCTCTCGTCTTGGCTCTTCATGGCGATAGGTTCTAAACCATAAAAAGTTCACTAATCGAGCCGCCAAAGGAGGCGATAAAAACGTTAAAACCCGAATACAGTAGCGCATTATTTTTAAGCGAGAAGGTGGTTTATAACTGTTTTTTTTGTTCATCTATTTTAGCTTACGCTGAGGTGCTAATCTGACAAGCACGACATTTAGCGGCAAGCCCATCCGCAGCTCGCTCCGACATTAGCTGCGTAATTGTTAACCACTGTGATGGTCTGAGTGATGCATAGGCGTCAATAAGAGTCTTGTTCTGAGATGTCCGCAACCACGCCACCAAGTCGCCTTGATTATTAAAGCTTTGATCAGCAAATTCGATTGGGTAATCAGGTGTTTTATCCATGATATCTTGCCACTTCAGCAACAGATCGGCATGTACTGGAGACTCTGTTACACAGCTCATCAATAATTGATAAGCGCCGACATGCCCCGACAAGGCCCATTGTTCTACACACTCTAGCGCTTCAGGCATGGCAGTTTGAGCGGCACTCATAAAGTGTTGCGGATTGGTTATGGTGTTTAACTCTGCTACGCTGTAACCGTCTTGATGAGCAAGCCGCTCTAATATTTCAAGCGCTGATTTTGCTCGATCTTGCCCCTCTCCTTCACTGTAATTAGCAATATGCTGTTGTAAAAACCCTTTCACCAACGTCTTATGAGTCACTGCTGCCCAATTCCAATCGTCATACTTTGCCCGAGCTTCACCTGTCACGGCAGTATGAGCAAGGTTAAGATAATTAATAAAAATCTTGTCATGAATTTGTGCAAACAGCTTGGGTAAATACTGTTTTATTTTTGTTGACCGCTTATCATCAAACAACCACGACCAGTGCTCATCATAGATAAGACCTTCCTGTTGTCCTCGCTCAATCATTGCCGGCCCAATATCTTCAAGTGATTTTATCGGGCGGATGGTGTAATGCACATGTGGAAAGTCCGGCTCACTCTCAAGCATTTTCCTCCATTGCGTTAAGTCTCTTCTCAGTTTAAAAAACATCCATCCCCTCCATCGGATCTAATTAATTTGCCCATTGTGCTTAGCATATATAAAAAATTCACGATTGGACACTAACATCTAAGGCGGTGACATATCCCATCGAGTCACCTGTTACCCACATTGATTAGATATTTATTGATCAATGTGGGGTAAAATAGCCTTCTCTTGTTTCACTTGTTGCTGAGCTAGCAACCACTGTGAGCACACTGTTTTCATCATTCAGGTAGTCAAATGGCAGCAAAGTTTTATGTAGTATGGCAAGGCAGAGAAACAGGTATTTTTACCGATTGGGCTACATGCAAAAAGCAGGTTGAAAAATTTACCGGTGCTAGATATAAATCGTTCCCTAACCGTGCACAAGCTGAAGCCGCTTTTCATGGCACCACCGCTAGCAGTTCAACTAGCTCAGCACCTCGAGCCAAGACCTCATCAGCAAACACAGTTAAAACGTATACCGCTACAGAAATAGCAGCTATGGCAATTGATACCAAGCTATTTACCGATGGCGCTTGCATGCCCAATCCCGGTCAAGCAGGCACAGGCATCGCACTCTACCGTGACAATAAGATTGATGAACTTTGGTATGGTTTATATAACGCCAATGGTACCAATAATACGGCGGAGTTAAATGGTTTACACCAAGCATTGATCATTGCTGAAGCTGAGATTAAACAAGCCCATTCAGTCGCTATATTTTGTGATTCTAAATATTCGATTCAATGTATTACCCAATGGGCGGTGAACTGGCAAAAGAAAGGCTGGAAGAAAAATGGCGGTGAAATCAAAAATCTCGACTTAATCAAAGAGATTTTTAGCCTCTATCAAGCGCTCAAAGATAAAGTGCAAATATTCCATGTTAATGGTCATGTCGGTGTTGAGGGCAATGAACTGGCAGATCGCATGTCAATGGTCGCAGTAGAAAGCCAAGAGACTGATTTTAGCCGCTATCGTGAGACACTTGATGTTGCAGCTCTGCTAGCAATGAGAGCGGGCTAAACCGTCAGCCTTAAATAAGCAAAACAATCGCCTCGATTTTTTGCTGTATTATTGATTCATTTATATCATCCGCCATATTAGGAATTTTTCTATGACGACAGTTAATAATGTAACCCAGTTAATTGCCAGCACCGACTTAGTAAAGTTAAATTCGATCGTGCCTGAAGGTGCTGCTGATGTGTATGTAAAAGTCGAATCGAGAAACCCAGGCGGTTCAGTAAAAGATCGGATTGGCCTTGCCATGATTCTAGCGGCAGAACAATCTGGTCAGCTAAAACCAGGTGGAACTATTGTTGAACCTACCTCAGGCAATACCGGCATAGCGCTCGCCATGGTGGCAGCAACACGTGGTTATCGTTGTATTCTCACCATGCCTGCCACCATGTCGGTTGAAAGACAGCAGTTATTAAAACTGTATGGTGCCGAACTATTCTTAACACCTGGCCCTGAAGGAATAAAAGGCTCTATAGCTAAAGCTACTGAGATAGTGAATACTACCGAAGGTGCCTTTATGGCGCAGCAGTTTGAGAATCCAGCCAACCCTGAAATTCACCGTCAAACAACTGGGCCAGAAATTTGGTCTGATACTAATGGACTAATTGATGCCTTTGTCTGTGGCGTAGGTACCGGCGGTACAATTTCAGGCGTAGCAAGCCACCTTAAAAGTAAAAAAGACGATGTGAAAATAATCGCTGTTGAACCTGCCGAGTCTCCAATACTCTCTGGCGGAGAGCACCACCCCCATAAAATCCAAGGGATCGGAGCCGGTTTTGTACCCAAAAACCTTAATCGTGATTGTCTTGATGGCGTGCAACAAGTCAGTAGTGAGCAAGCAATGGAGATGAGAAAACGCCTTATTCAACAAGAAGGTATTCTCGCCGGCATTTCTTCAGGCGCCAGTGTGTTTGCCGCCATAGAACTCGCACAACAATTAGGCACAGGCAAAGTTGTCGTCACCATGATTCATGATACCGGCGAACGTTATTTGAGCATGTCATAAGCCACCCTCAGGACAGTAATGAAAATACCCAAACGGATCCAACCCTTAGTCGATGACGGTTTAGTTGATGAGGTTGTTCGCCGCTTAATGAGCGGCAAAGAAGCCGATGTTTATATGGTGCGCTGTGGTGAAGCAATCCGCTGTGCCAAAGTCTATAAAGAAGCAAGCCAACGCGGCTTTAAACAAGCGGTTAAATACCAAGAGGGCAGAAAAGTTCGTAATAGTCGCCGTGCACGTGCGATGGAAAAAGGCTCAAAGTTTGGTCGCAAGCAACAAGAAGAAACATGGCAGACCGCCGAGGTAGATGCGCTCTATCTCTTAGCGGATACAGGTGTTCGTGTGCCACAGCCTTATGACTGTCTTAATGGTGTATTAATCATGGAGCTGATCACCGATGAACAGGGTGAAGTGGCACCTCGTCTCAACGATATCACGCTGAGTCATCAACAAGCATTAGAAGACCATGCCATGTTGATGTATTACATTATGCGAATGCTCTGTGCCGGTATTGTTCACGGTGATTTATCGGAGTTCAATGTATTAATGGATGAAGTTGGCCCGGTCATTATTGACCTGCCACAAGCCGTTAATGCCGCCGCAAACAATAATGCCAAGGGAATGCTGGAACGTGATGTTGACAATATCACCCACTATTACAGCCAATACGCCCCTGAATTACTGCAAACTAAATATGGCCAAGAAATCTGGTCACTATTTGAAAATGGCAAGCTCCAAGCCGATACCATCTTAACGGGCGAATTTACAGAGGCAACTGAGGCAGCAGATGTGGATGGAGTAATGCTTGAAATCAATTCTATTCTAGCTGAAGAGCAAGAAAGAAAACTACGTCTACAAGAAGATAACGACTAAACTTTTAGCCACAATAATTCACTCTTTTAGGCTCAATACTGTGTTAAAAAGTTCTTCCTCAAACAGTATTTCAAATTAAATACAATTATGCCTTGAACAAGACTAATAAACTAAGGCACTATTAGGCATCGGATTTACTTTAGAAAGCTTTTTGAACAGACGTCGGGAGAGAAAACCTTGCTCTACGTCATATTGACACTCAGTGATAAAGGACTTGCCAAATGAAGACATCAGACTTATTTGTTAAAGCGTTAGAGAATGAGGGAGTTGAATATATATTTGGCATTCCTGGTGAAGAAAACCTCGACTTTCTTGATTCACTGCAACATTCCTCAATTAAACTTATTCTCACTCGCCATGAACAAGGGGCTGGTTTCATGGCGGCAACTTATGGACGCTTAACCGGTAAACCTGGTGTGTGTTTAGCCACTCTTGGTCCTGGAGCAACTAACTTCGTCACCCCAGCAGCTTATGCTCAATTGGGTGGCATGCCGATGTTGATGATCACCGGTCAAAAACCCATCAAAGCAAGTAAACAAGGGCAGTTCCAGATTGTTGATATCGTCACGATGATGCGACCAATCACTAAATTCACCAAACAAGTGGTTCATGGCAATACTATTGCCTCAACCGTGCGAGAAGCCTTTCGTCTTGCCATGGAAGAACGCCCCGGCGCTGTTCATATTGAGTTACCAGAAGATATTGCTGCAGAAGAAGCCGATGAACACTTATTTAACGTAGCACCAACCCGTCGCCCTGACGCAGATAGTCATGCCCTTGATAATGCGATCGAGATGATCAAAAATGCCAAGATGCCCTTATTGCTGATTGGTGCAGGTGCAAATCGAAAACGCTCTAGTCAGGCATTAACCAGCTTTATTGAAAAAACAGGCATACCTTTTTTCAATACTCAAATGGGCAAAGGTGTTATCGATGAACGCCATGAAGCCTATCTTGGTACGGCCGCACTATCTGATAATGACTTCCTTCACTGTGCAATTGATCGCGCCGACTTAATTATCAATGTCGGCCATGATGTGATTGAGAAACCACCTTTCTTTATGAGAGATGACGGGCCTAAAGTCATTCATGTCAATTTTTCACCAGCACAAATTGATGCTGTCTACTTCCCACAACTGGATGTCGTCGGTGACATTGCCACCTCAGTGAATAAACTCAGTGCTGCACTTAGCCCCCAAGAGAGTTGGGATTTCAGCTATTTTTACCGCGTCAAAGACGAAGTGAAACTGCGTTTATCCAAGTACAGTGATGACGAACGCTTCCCACTTCTACCCCAAAGTGCTGTTCGCATTATTCGTGAAGAGCTCAATGAAGATGGCATCCTAACCCTAGATAATGGTGTTTATAAAGTATGGTTTGCTCGCAACTATCCTTGTTACCAAAACAACTCATTATTGCTTGATAATGCCTTAGCGACGATGGGCGCAGGCCTGCCTTCAGCGATGTTAGCCAAGCTGATTAATCCTGAACGAAAAGTCATCAGCGTATGTGGTGATGGTGGTTTTATGATGAACTCCCAGGAAATGGAAACAGCCGTTAGACTGGGCTTAGACATGGTAGTGATCATTCTCAATGATAGTGCCTATGGCATGATCAAATGGAAACAAGAAGGCATGGGCTTTAATAACTTTGGCCTCGACTACGGCAACCCTGATTTTGTAAAATATGCTGAAAGTTATGGCGCCACAGGTCATCGTCCAACAAGTCATATTGAATTTAGAAAAGTATTACAGCAAGCGCTCGATTCTAAAGGCGTTCACCTCATCGATTTAGCCGTCGATTATTCATTAAACCACTCCATTCTCAACGAAGGTTTAAAAGAAAAGATCTGTATTTTATAAGGAAGCCCACATCATGGCTGATATCCCACATTTCCCCCTGATGATTGCAGGGTTAGACAAAACGAGTGAACAAGTACTTGAGGTCAAGTCGCCCTTTAATGATCAAGTAATTGCTACTGTTGAAAAGGCGGATGGCGATGACATTGACTATGCACTAACAACAGCAAACCGACTTTTTTCTGATCGTCGTAATTGGTTGCCTATTTCTGCTCGATTGGCCATTCTTGACCGTGCTGTTCACTTGATGGAAGCACGTGCTGAAGAATTAGCCTCAGCGTCTGCCAATGAAGGTGGCAAACCTTTAATCGACTCACGTGTTGAGATGACACGCTGTATTGATAGTATCCGCCTATGTATTGATGCACTTCGTAGTGAAACACCAACAGCAGTACCGATGGGGATTAACCCTGCCTCACAACATCGTCTTACCGTGATGAAAAAAGAACCAATTGGTGTGGTGGTTGCTGTCAGTGCATTTAATCACCCACTGAACCTTATTGCTCACCAAGTAGGACCCGCCATTGCGGCAGGGTGTCCAGTGATCGTAAAACCAGCTGATGACACCCCTTTATCATGCTTTCGTTTAGTAGAAATATTCCATCAAGCCGGCTTGCCAGCAGAATGGTGTCAAGTGGTCTCACCGATTGATCATCAAGTGGCCGAACAATTAGTCACCGATCCACGTGTGGCTTTTTTCAGCTTTATTGGTAGCGCGAAAGTAGGCTGGTATTTACGTTCAAAATTAGCACCAGGTACACGCTGTGCACTTGAACATGGTGGTGTGGCGCCTGTCATTATGACTGAAAATGCCGATCTGCAAAAAGCGATTCCCGCACTGTCTAAAGGTGGTTTTTATCATGCTGGGCAAGTCTGCGTATCGGTACAAAGAATATTTGTCCATGAATCGATTGCTCGAGACGTTGCTCGACAACTGGCTGCGGCCGCCAAAGAACTGATTGTTGGTGATCCCTTATCAGATCAAACAGAAGTGGGACCACTGATTAGAATGGGTGAAATTGTTCGTATTACCTCCTGGGTACAAGAAGCGGTTGATATGGGGGCTGAATTGCTGCAAGGTGGGCAAGCACTACTCAATAATTGCTATGCACCAACTGTACTTTACAATCCAAGCCCTAAAAGTAAAGTGTCACATTCTGAGATTTTTGGCCCTGTTGTCTGCATCTACCCTTATAGTGATTTAGACCAAGCCATTGCTTCTGCTAACTCACTTGATGTTGCCTTCCAAGCATCGGTATACAGTCAAGACATCGATCAAGCGATGTATATCTCTGATCAACTCGCAGCATCGGCAGTAATGATCAATGAACACACCGCATTCCGTGTTGATTGGATGCCTTTTGCTGGACTAAAACATTCAGGTTTAGGAACAGGCGGGATCCCGTATACCCTTGAAGATATGCAGATCGACAAAATGATCGTGATTACATCAACAGGGATTCAGTAACACTATAATAGTTTTACTTGTATAAGGTTTTATCGATCACAAACAAAAGCGGCTTACACCCCATTAATTAAGGGATGTAAGCCGCTTTATATTTTTGTTTGTATTGACTAAAACACGTCGACTGAAGACCCCAAATCAAGATCAGTAACACCAATCAGTGCTAATGGCTCAGGATCTGGAACTGGATCATCATCATCTAAATCATCGTCGTCTAGATCATCATCACCGTCGTCTAGATCATCGTCATCGTCGTCTAAATCATCATCGTCATCATCTAAATCATCCTCGTCGTCATCTAAATCATCATCGTCATCATCGTCATCATCGTCATCATCGTCATCATCGTCATCATCTAAATCATCGTCGTCATCATCTAAATCATCGTCGTCATCATCTAAATCATCATCGTCATCATCATGGGCATGTTCTAACGCATTTTCTAAACCATGCTCGATCCCATTTTCTGATGCATGCTCTAAGGCATTTTCCAAACCGACCAACTTAAGCGCTTCCTCTTGCTCCGCCTCTTCAAGCTCATCAGCAAAATTCTCTTCAACTTCAGCGACAAACTCATCGGAATCTGAAAATTCCAGCAATACATGTCGTCGCAAATTTCCATTTTCTAAGACTTCTAACCAAAATTCTAAACCACCGTCATCAGCCTTACGGTGTAAAACATTTTCATAAAGAAGGTTAACAAAATCTTCATCGGATGCATCACCATATTTAGCAATAAACTCATCTGAAGCCATAAATTCATCAGCCACATCTGCAAACGTGATATTACCTTGTGCTAAATTTGATGCCCAAAAACCTAAACCTTCGAGATCAGATTCTCGATCAAACACAGCATGATAAAGACGTACCAAATTCGAAAAAAACACGCCATTTGCCATAATAATTCTCCCACCTTATTTATAATGTAAAAGCATATTAATCCAGCTGGAGACTTAAAAACGTGATGAATCTCAAGCTAACTTACAAATAAATATAAACATTTATTATTAACAGATACTTAAGTCTAAAATTAATACATCATTTAACTAATAAATACTATCTATATGATTAGCATAGGCTTGTTTATCTATCAATACAATTAACATGCTGGTGAAAGCACTGAAATTACAATTAATCTTGCGATTACAAGCTGTCACAGCCTATCTTTCAGCTGCTCATTATCAAGTAATCAAATAACAAAGAGCAGCCCGACTATTTCACTTTGAGTAGTTCACATTTAAACGTTAGTATGGGTGATGTCTTAAAATTTACAATCCAGTGTAGTGTGCTTTTAAATCTAACAGGTCTTTATGAATTCAAACACCGTTTATCAGAAAATTAGAAGTCTGCAACAGCAGGGTCAATTAGACTCCGCTATTAACTTATGCAAACAAAGTTTAATAATACAATTTGATACCAGTATCGTCGCCATCTTGGGTACACTTTATTGTCAAAACAAAGAGCTGGATTTAGGTCGAGACTGTTTAGATGAAGTCGTCACATCAGCTGATGATTTTTCTAGTCAAACGCTTACAGATCTTGCTGGCATTCACATTTTATTAAATGAGCCTGCTTTAGCCATTGAGCAACTCAATGCGGTGCTTAAAAGTGAACCTAACTTTATGCTGGCCATCATTCGTCGTGGCTTGGTATTAATACAAGTGGGACAATTTACTGCAGCTATTGACGATATACAACAAGGTTTGGCTACTGTACCAGCCAATCAACACCTGCCCCTGCATATCAATCTTGCTCGTTGTTATATTAATCTAGGCGATACCGACAATGCCTTAACACAACTTGAACTGGCTACTGCAAAAGGTGGGCAAGCATTAGAACAATGGTTATTAGTTGCTGTTGATATCTATATCGCTCTTGATCGCTGGGATGATGCTGAGAGAGCTATTCAACAAGCCTTAGAAGCAGGTACAGATAAAAGCAGTTGTATTAAATTACTCGCCTTAGTGTTAGCCGCACAAGATAAACATGATGAAGCCGAACACCATATTCGGTCCGCCTTAAAAACAACACCAGACGATGTTGAGTTATTAACGCAATTATCAAGCTTGGCCAATGTGCGAGGTCATTATGGTGAAGCCTTACATTGCCTACTCAGCGCCACTAAAGTTGATCCTGACAATGCCTCATTATGGTCACAACTTGCACAATTAGGTAAGCGCCATTTCGATGAAAAACGTGCTCGTGAAGCCGCTGAAAAAGCCCTGTCATTAACTGACAATAAAATAGGGGTTGAACGTGCTGAAGCCTTAGTGGCTATTGCCAGCGTTGAAAGTGATGAAGGCAAGCAAGAGCAAGCCGAAAAACATTATCTTGAGGCGCTCGACTTAGTCCCTGCTCATATCTCTGCTTGTTTAGGGCTGGGGCATCTCTTATTGCAATGGGGACGAGTAGATGAAGCCGTTAGCCAATTTGAAGATGTGACTAGCAGACACCCTGCGGCAGGTTATGGTGCATTAATTAGTGCCAGACAATTCCCTGACGATGAAGACGTGCTCGCCAATATCGAGAAAATAGCCTATATCCCAAGCCTGCAAGGCCCAGTACAAAGTAGTTTATTATTTGATTTAGCCGCAGCATGGCAAAACAAGAAGGATTATGACAAAGCCTTCCACTTTATTCATGAAGCTAATCAAGCCAGTCGTAAGTATTTACCTTATTCAGCCGATAAACATCGTCAAGATTGTATTGATTTGATGGATACCTTTAGCCCTAAGTTTTATCAACAACGTAGTGAATATGGTTCAAATTCACGTCTTCCCGTTTTTGTTTTAGGCATGCCACGCTCCGGTACCACCTTAGTTGAACAGATCTTAGGCGGACATCCTGAGATCTTTGGTGCGGGTGAGCTGGGTATTTTAGGTAGTGTTATACAAAGACTCAATGCCTGGGAACGCCATATTGGTTCTGGTAAACACTATCCTGAGTGTATTAATGATTTTTCTCCGCAACAAGCCACGTTATTTGCTAATGAAGTACTGACAAACCTACAGAACTACTCGCCAGAATCAAATTTTATTATCGACAAAATGCCGCATAATTTTGAATCGATTGGTTTAATCCGCTTATTGTTTCCCAAAGCGCCGATTATTCATGTCTTACGCGAACCTCGCGATGTAGCCATCTCGAATTATTTTACCGACTACCAAGCTAAATTTGGCGGTATGGGTTTTGCCTATGACTTAGATGATATTGGTCAACAACTTATTGATTATCAATCACTGATGGCACACTGGGATAAAACAGTTGCCCATCCTATTCTTACCGTGCGTTATGAAGATGTTGTCGATGATGCTGAAGCGGAAGCCAGACGGATGCTCGATTATATCGGTGTCGCGTGGACTGATGAAGTGATGAATTATCAAAACCTTGAGCGTGCAGTTAAAACAGCCAGTGTCTGGCAGGTGCGCCAACCGATTTACAAAACATCAAAAGACAAGTGGCGTCGTTATGAAGATCACCTTACCCCATTAACAACACAACTCAATTGTGCTCTGATTGAAGCAACAGACCTTGAATCTTCCAGCTTGTCACTACCTGCTGGTTTGTTTTTTCAAGGCATGGATTATCTGCATGCCAATAAAGGCCAACAAGCCGATGTTATTTTTCAGAAAATTCTCAACGACAACCCAAAACACGCAGCCGCGACCCATATGTTAGGTGTTGCTAAATTGCAGCAAGGTCAAAAACAACAGGCATTAGAACTACTAGAACAATCAATTAAATGCCATCCAGGTCACCCAGGATGGTATCAAAATCTCGCCTTAGCTTACAAAGCCTTAGGCATGATGGATAAAGCACAACACGCTAATCAAAAAGCGTTGAAAATGAAAACATTGGAGGCCAGTGAATCATGGTAAATAGGCATATATCTAAGGCTAAGCAACACGCCAAAGAGTGACTAAACATCAGCACCATTAATTTAATATTACCTTAAGTTAGCATTAAGTTTACCCTAATCTCCCTTATATATTGTGTAGTTTCTTTAATAACAAAAACGAGACAATACTCATGGCAGATCTAGACAATAACGGCATTGAAGACGACATCGAAGACAACGAACTTGATGACAATGGCAGCGACGACAGCAGCTCAGATGATAACGGCAGCGACGACAACGACTCAGATGATAACGGCAGCGACGACAACGACTCAGATGATAACGGCAGCGACGACAACGACTCAAATGATAACGGCAGCGACGACAGCAGCTCAGATGATGGTGTTGACGATGATGATCTTGATGATGATGGCCATGATGATGACGAATTAGAAGATAGCGGTAGTGATGATGACTGGGCCAGTGGTTTAGGTGATGATAGCTTTCATGGTGGCCTAGGCGACGATCATATTGATGGCGGTGAAGGTATTGATACCGCTCATTTTGAACATGAACATGAAAATTACACTATCACCCACACCGAGTCTGGTATTGAAGTAAATCATGACACCGGCACAGAAGGTCATGATGTATTGGCCAATGTAGAACGACTTAGTTTTGCTGACACATCGCTTGCATTTGATATCGATGGCAATGCTGGCCAAGCCTATCGTTTATATGAAGCCGCCTTTAACCGTGAATCTGATAATGAAGGTCTAGGCTTCTGGATAGATACCTTAGATGGAGGTTCATCTCTATTAGATGTGGCCACTGGCTTTACCAACAGTGCTGAATTTTTATCCCTATATGGTGAGAATGGCAGTAATGATGACTTTATCAACACGCTCTACAACAATGTATTAGACCGTAATGGTGATAGTGGTGGTCACAATTTCTGGGTAGGTCACTTAGAAGACGGCTCACTATCAAGAGAGCAAGTGCTCGTTGAGTTTAGTGAAAGTGCTGAAAACCAATCCAATGCACTAGGAATTATCGGTGATAGCGGCATTGATTTCACCCCTTTCATTGGTTAACAATCGATAATCATTTATTCACTTTAATGTGAATAACACAATAAAGCCAGCTGATATCAGCTGGCTTTATTGTTGCTATTGAACAAGTCAGCTAGAATCTGTCTCTGTAATAATATTATTTAATTTGATTCAGTCATATTACTTATCCACAGGGTTTGATAAGGGGCTAAATCAAGTCGATGACATGTTTCATCCAGCACCAAACCGCTAATCAGATCGTGTAGCATTTGTCTGCATATAGGCATTGTGTTCTTTATAGACCAGTTGTGAAATATCACGTTGTTCATTTAGTTCAAACATATAATTCACCTTGTTAGCTAGGGTCGTAAGTGTATGTTCCGTTATTCGCTGATAATGTTTTATAAAATGAGCGACCTCATCATTACTCATTGTGTTCATTTCATCGCTCACGGTCATTTTTAGCTTCTGCTCTTGCTCAAGACGCCAATTGAAAACACAATCAAATGACGGAGCCTTCAACATAATCCATTTATCAATAAGTGAGAACAATGGTTTGTAATAATGTAATTGTTGATTAGCATAATGGCGCCAAATGCCATCAACATCATCGTGTTGCTCTAAATCATTGATGGGCTGTTGTAATGCCGATTGTTGTTGTGGCTCAGAACCGAGACACCAGCCTTCGATCACAATAATGTCCACAGGCTCAGTGACACTATCCCATTGTGACGCTGGTAGACGGTTATCTGCCGCCTTATTAAAACGAGGGATTATGGTGGTGCCATCATGATGTATTAACTGCTGCAATGTGTCGTAAGCCAAATCAACGTCATGTGTGCCAGGCACGCCACGTGTTTTAAATAAGGGGTGGACTTGCTCAGCAAGTTTCACGCGATCTTTAAATGTTAAATAAAAGTCATCCAGCGACAGTGACACCGCGTTAAGTTGATGTTGCTGAAATAAATAGACTAATAAATCAGCCAGGGTGCTTTTTCCTGATCCTTGTGCCCCATTAATACCTATAACAATAGGGCTTTTTGCTTTTCTTTGGTGCGAAATCAGCTGTTTTGCAACAGGAATAAACCATTTTTCAGCCTGCGCCGTAAAATTATTTGGCAGCTTATGCTTGATTATAAAAGGGTTTAGGTCAATTTTAGCCATGACATTTCAGTGTGTATTTTATTATCCATAATGACACTGAAGCAATAAGCATACCTCGATTAAAAAAACTACACTCAATATATTTTTTAGCCAAAAAAAAAGGGCCAACCAAGAAGGTCAGCCCAAATGACACCTTATACGAGAGAGAGGGTATCAATAGACAACAGCTGAAGCTGAAAACATCAAACTATATCTATAATTAATTTGTTACATCTTTTATGCCATAACATAAACCCTCTTTGCTACTGCTAGGCTCATAACTAGGCTAAGACCATGCTATAGCAGCTAATAGCTTCGAATAACATCATCATAGAAATAGGCAAGCACATGTTTTTAATAACATTTTACCAACCATACCCTGCACCAATAGTGAACAGTAGTCCTTATTTTAGTGCATTGATATCATTATCCAGCAATAGCTTTATTAGCTTCTTCGTTGACTAGCGACAACTTATTTTCAAAGCCCATAATTTGGAATAGATTCATTGCCCTTGTCACAGAAATTATTTAAAGAATTTTCAATAAAAATAGAGATTTAGAGCTGAAAACATGTCAAAATGAACGAATGATTGAACGTATTTCAAAACTTGGCAGAACAAAAACAGTTATCATTGTTACTGCCTTTTCAACTATTTTTTCCTTACTCATTACCGCTATTGCCATGATCATAGTGAATGCAAACGAAAAGATGGCGTTTATCAGCTATATTATTGCCACCCTTGTCCCGCTCATCGTCGCACCTATCGTTGCTTTTGTATTGGTCACAGCCCTACTCAAGCTCCATGAACTTGAACAAGAAATGCGAGAATTAGCCTCTGTCGATTATCTAACCAAACTATTATCTCGTCGGGCATGGATAACACAAACAGATAAATACATTCGCTTAGCAATGCGTAATAAATCTAACTATTCAATATTGATGATTGATCTGGATGATTTCAAAGAAATTAATGATCGTTTTGGCCATTTGGCTGGAGATAAGGTGCTGGTCGAGTTTGGTAAAACAGTCAACGAACTCTGTCGATCAAGCGATTTTGCTGCTCGCTTTGGTGGAGAAGAGTTTATCATTCTACTTCCGGATACAACACCTCAGCAAGCACAGCAGTTCACCGACAGGCTACATAATGCAATTAACAACATGGTTGTAGTTCACGACAATGACACTATTAACCTTACCATTAGCATTGGTCTTAGTGTTCAAGCGACTGATGAACTTTGCACCATTGATATGCTGATATCACAATCTGATCAAGCCCTATACCAAGCAAAACAACAGGGGAAAAACTGTACCTGTACTTTCAGACCCCATTTGGCCTAGTCTGCTGACTTCAGCTATTTTTCATTAGCGTTTTGTCTTGATACATATTTTGGTCTGCCGCCACCAGTAGGCTGTCTAAAGTATCACCATGTCCAGGGTAATCAGCCATACCGATGCTGACTGAAACTTGATGTACAACATCATCGATATTAATGGGTTCAACAATCGTCGCTTTTAATTTTTCAATCAAGGTTTGACAGGCCGTTTCAACTTCTATATTTGTCATCAGCACAACAAATTCATCACCGCCAATACGTGAAGCCATATCCGTCTCACGAATACTCGCTCCTATTCTATCTGCAATCACCTTTAATACTTCATCACCTTTTGTATGTCCATAGCTATCGTTGATGGGCTTAAAGTCATTTAAATCCATGTAAAGTAAGGCGAGTTTATTTTGATTACGTTTTGCTGATGCCAAGGCAAAATCAAATTCTTGCTGCAATTTTGATCGATTGGGTAATTCAGTTAGTACGTCATGTTCAGATAAATGTTTCAATTTCATCACCTGCTCACGATCCACTGTGATATCAGTGAACATAGCAATATGATTTTGAATTTCACCTAAAGGATCGTGAAGTATTGAAATGGTTAAGTCTTGTAGGTAAAGCTCACCATTCTTACGTCGATTATAGATCTCACCGTGCCAGCCCCCCTCAACATTCAGTGTCTGCCATAACTGCTCATAAAACGCATTGTCATGATGGCCTGAACTCAATATATGTGGATTCTCACCAACAACCTCATCACTTCCATACCCGGTTAAATCAGTAAACGCTTTATTGACTCGAATAATTTTATTATCTTTATTCGTGATCATAATGGCTTGGGGAGAGATATTGCTGACATGATCACCTAAAATACGATGCTGTTCTCGCTCTTGGCGAGCTGAGATATCAACAACAGAAGCGATATAACAGCGTCGATTAGCGTGAGCCACCAACTGAATCATTATCTCCACAGGATAAAGCGTGCCATCCTGACGTTGAATCACGGTCTCATAATGAATCGAGCTGGTCTCTTTATTGAGCAATGGCTGTAATATATCAGCAAACTGTTTATCAGAATATAAAGGTTTAATATCGAGCGGGCTCAAGCGTAATGCTTGTGAAAATGTAAGCCCTAAGTTGTCTAGTGCTGCTTGGTTGACAAACTCAAAACGGAAATCTTTCTCACAAAAAATATAAGTTTCTGTCTTGCTGCTATTAATAGCCTGATATAAGGTGTTTTTCTCATTAACGGCATAAGCAACCAGTAAACTTGAAATAGATAAGACAACAAAATAGAACCAAAATAGCTCTAAATTTGGCAAGCTGCTCACCGCATCAATAAATAGACCCTGATTGTGAAGCAAGCCCCATACAGCAATTGAAAAATACTCAAATACAATTAATGCTGTCATCAACTGATTAAAACGAAGTGCAGACCAGACTAAGGGAATAATGAGCAGATAAGCGCCTGAGAACACCGTTAATGCTTCGCTGTGCCAATCATTAAAAACAACTAGAGCAATCATCGACGTGACAATCAATAATGCCAAGGCCTCAAGCTTCTGAGCCTGAATTAATTTATAAAAGGAATCCCAGCTAAATAGAAGTAAAAATGGCGCTATTAATATAATGCCAAGCACATCCCCCATCCACCAGTCTACTGCCACATTGAAAGCGGCTTCAACTGGAATAAAGTCAGCCATAAGCAGTGCAGACACACCAAAAAGAGCACTGACAACCGCACCAAGGGATCCAAATATCACTAAAGAAAGGTAATCATTGATTCGGTAGAAAGTGGTGGAGAAAGTAAAACGTTGCAAGAGATAGGCAATGCTGATGGGCTCTAAGCTATTACCAAGGGCAATCATTGCTGAAATGTGATGTGGATTACCGACATAAACACCGGCCATAAAGGCGCCAACAAAGATGCCCGCAATATAGCGATAACCTAATCTAAGCAGCACCACTAAGGCGATGCCAGATGAAGGCCACATCAGCGTTGCATTACCTGCAATAGTGGCAAACTCAAGTGCCATTACGGCGACAATAAAATAACTCAATGCCGTGGCAACTTGATAAGTCAGCTTGTACATCAAATTACTAGGGAAACTGTTCACTGTGAACTATTTCCTAACGGAAATATGACTGTCTAACCATTCATCCAGTTTTTCTGGTGAATTATCGCTTGGCGTTAAACTCGCTAAAACATCAGCAGCAACATCAACAAGTCTGCGTTGCTTATTCCTACTGACTAACTTTAATTTTTCAAACACATTCTGTGTCTCGCCGCCATAAACCGATACTAATGCACCAACAGCAACGCCAATGGTGCGATTATTATTAATTTTGTCATCCATGTTTTCAAGACGGTTTGAATAATTTTCACGCTCATTGAACCAATGCAAACCCAGTGTCAAATTGAGTGTTATATCTATAGCAGAGGGAATATCATTGAGAAAACCAACCACATTAGGATAGCCACGTAAGATCGCAGAAGCCTGATGCAGCTCACTCACATCTGAAACAAGGTATGGAGTCGACTGATCTATCCAAAAATCTTGGTTGCCATGTAGCTGCTGTAGTTCAACAATGCACACATGATGAGCATCATTGGTAGCAGACAAATTAAAACCTGCCTCAAGTAGCTCAGTAGAATATTGTCGAAAGTGCTGTTCTTTGTCTGAATATATCCCTACATTAATAAGGGTGTTTTGCTTGTCCATGCCGTCCTGCACCATATAATTTTTATTGTAATGCAAGCGGTGAGTAGGCTTGTCCATAAGTTCAACCTAAGAAAACTTAAGTTGGACTTAACATAATAAATATTGATTGTTTATGCAACAAAAAAAACAATCAATAACATTAATGAATGAACCCCCTATAATCAATAACTATATTAAATAAGTTCATTCTAGATAAGCGCATTTAGTAAAACACATAAACACCTGAAATCACTAAGCTTTTAACTCGACCTCAACATCTATCGCCGTTAAACTATATGATTTTTATTATATCCTGACTTAAAATCATTTATAAAAAACAAGATTAATAACTGAGCTCAATAACAAATTTGCGCCTATGAGCTATATCAAATTTTAATTTATGCACATGTTTCCAAGGCCTTAAGCATTTTGTCAAAAGCGGCTTGAAGTGCTGGTAAGCCTTGCCGTGCATTATCAACATCTCCCTGTTGATAATGAGATAATAAGCTGTGACCGACAAGATGTAATGCTTCGTGTGCACTATCAAATTGTAATAAACTATCTGTTTCAAATAACTGATCTTGTCTCGCACGTTTTATCCACGTACCACATGGGCAGTGTTTAGTATTAACAATAGGCCAATGCTCAACCCTGTCTGGCGACGCGTTAATATTATGTATAAATTGCTCTTGCCAATGTTCAGTAATTAGTTTGAATAACATTATCCTGTTTTCCGAAATTGTTTGGTGTTTATTGCCACTAAGCTGCCACTGTTGATTAGGGCTATAGTCGTTCAACCATTGAGGATAATCAGCCGCCGGCATCGGCTTTGCTATACCGTAACCCTGAGCCTGTTCACAGCCCATCATCAACAACATTAAACCGTGATTTGTGGTTTCCACGCCTTCTGCAATCACGTCACGATTAAAGGCCTCAGCAAGGCCTAAGATCCCTTCAATAATGGCTGAATCACTTGGATCATCGAGCATATCTCTAACAAAGCTTTGGTCTATCTTGATCGTATTCGCAGGCAAATGCCTTAAATGTGTCAACGATGAGTAACCTGTACCAAAATCATCGAGCGCAATTTTGACCCCTAATGCACCTTGGCAGGTTTTAATAATGCTGCTGATTGTATTTAGATCACCTAAGGCACTGCTTTCCAATATTTCCAGCTGTAAACATTGTGAATCTACGGCAGGGTGCTTTGCCAAGGCAGAGTCTAACTGACTAAAGAAGGTGTCTGACAATAAATGATGTGATGAAATATTAATGCTTACTTCTGGCCTTATCCCCATACCATGCCAAACTTCAAGTTGAGTGAGAGATTCATTCAGCACCCAGTTACCAAGCAGAATTTCTAGTTCTGTTCCTTCAATCGCAGGTAAGAAATCTAAGGGTGGAATCATGCCTTTTTCAGGATGCATCCATCTAATTAATGCTTCTGCACCAAAGGCATCACCACTGACCATATTGACCTTAGGTTGGTAATATAATTCAAATTCATTATTAGTTAAGGCATCTCCAATTTCTTTTAATTGGTTTTGTTTTAGAGCGATTCCCTGATCATCTTCATGATGAAATAAATGATAGCGGTTCCTTCCCAATAGTTTAGCCTGATACATTGCTTGATCGGCATAGCGTATCAAGGTATCTAAGTCAGCATCTTCTATTGGGTATAAGGTAATGCCACTTGATGCTCCAATGCTAATGGTATGACCATCAATAGAATACGGCAGAGCAAGAGAATGATGGATCCTCTGGGCCATTTTTTTGCTTTCGGCAATGGACTTAAGATCACCCAACAAAATAGTAAACTCATCGCCCCCTTGGCGAGAGACCGTGTCTTCTTGTCTAATATTGGCAGCAATGCGTTTAGCAACTTCAATCAATAACTTATCGCCTACCTCATGGCCATAGTTATCATTAACAGGTTTGAACTTATCCAAATCAAGAAAGAAAATAGCCAGTAATGTTTTTGTTCGCTTACTGTGGGCAATCGCTTGATGAAAGCGATCGACAAATAAGGCGCGATTAGGCAGGCCTGTCAGCACATCATAATGTGCCATTAGGTTTAGTGCTTCTTGTTGCTTTTTACTCTGAGTGATATCAGTAAAAATACCCACATAATTGATGACTTGTTCATGCTCATTTCTTAATGAAGAAATAGACAGTAACTCAGCATAAAGCCTACCTTCCTTAGTTCGGTTCCATACTTCGCCTTGCCAGTGACCTGTTTCTGCCAGTGTTTCCCACATCTCAGCAAAAAATTCAGGGCCGTGCTTACCAGAGCTCAAAATACTCGGTTTTTCACCAATAACATCTTCACGGCTATAACCGGTAATATCACAAAATGCCGGATTAACATCAATGATGTCGCCCTCTGCATTAGTAATCATAATGCCTTCATGTGTATCATTAAACACGCGAGTAGATAACTGCTGCTGTTTACGTGATAGGTTTTTCTCAATCGCAATCGTTGCTAACTGTGAGATGAATTCGATCAACTGAATATCATCATCTGAAGGCGATTTAGGCTGTTGATGATAAATTGCAAAGGTGCCCAATACCTTGTTATCTGAACCTATAATGGGCTCAGACCAACACGATGCTAAATTGGCTTTCTCAGCAAGTTGTTTAAATTCATTCCAAAACGGGTGTGTTTGAATATTGTCGACCACAAGCCTATTTTTAGTATAAGCTGCTGTGCCACAACTACCCACACCCTCACCAATTTGTAGCCCATTAATAGCTTGGTTATAAAAATCAGGCAGACTGGGTGCTGCGGCCGTTAATAGGTGCTTACCGGATGAGTCTAATAGCAAAATACTGCATAGAGCAGAAGAATCTTCTTGTTCAACTTCTTTTATAAGCGATTCAAAAATTTGACTTAAAGAGGCCCCTTTAACTAACTGTGACATGACCTCGCTTTGGGTTTGCCCTCTAATTTCAGCTCGCTTAATATCAGTAACATCTTCCAGATTTTCTAAAGCCCCTATTAATACCCCATTGTCATAAAGCGGTTCGGCATCAAAAATCAGGTAGCGCTTTTTACCATTAATTTCATTAAACCAGCTTTCCGCATGTAAGCCTTGGCTAAATTTTGAATCGCCATGAATAGGGTATAAGGAACTCAATATCTCTTTGGTATTGTCAACAACGACATCAGCAAGACAGGGGCGTTCTGAGGTGTAAAATCCACGCCATGCCTCAGCGGTGCCAATAATGTCATTTGCATCAATGCCCGTTAGCAATTCACATGCTTTATTCCAAGCAACGACCTTATGTTCCGTATCGATGACAAATGTTGGCACCGTGAGTGAATCAACAATAGTTTTGAAATTTTGTTGCAAAATAAGCAGCCTAGTTTTTCTTACAAAGGAAGAGTAAACCTAAACACATAAATGCTGATTATAGGCTATATAAACACTAAAAGCATGCAAAAACACTTGCTGGGAGTAAGGGTAAGCATATACTTATTGCCTTGAGTCCAAACCACATAAATACTCAAATGAAAAACTAAGCTACTATTTGTAATCTTGGCTGAGATGACTCCTGTCTTTGTTGGGCAAATTGATCACGTGAACGATTATGAATATCGACAACACGTCTACCATAAGGCCGAGTGCGCTGATGAATATTAGCGGCGGGCTGCTCGACAGTGAATTGTCTGCGGTCACCTTTTTTTCTACGATCCTCATAATGTTTAAACACACAGCTACAGCTTGAGTAGGAATGTGAGTCTGTCAGTAACTCAAGCACTTCGCTACACAGCATTCGCTCGCCGGCATGCTTTGATAAGGCACAGTGGCAGTCTTTACCAGGAATGATCTCGATAGCACGAAAATCAGTTTTGTTCATTTAGATACCTCCTATCGACCAGGTGATTTATATCAACTATAGATGATAAATCTTAAATTATTATTAACATAGACAATATTTTATAAAAAAAGTTGTTTTTTATCAAAAACAGTCCGTTTTACTGCATGAAAACACATAAAAAAGCCTCAATACTGAAGCAGTATTGAGGCTTTTTATAATAAGGTTTTCAGGGATATAAGCTTAGATAAATTAAGCTATCATATTCACAACATTGACGGGTTCAATAAAACCTAGGCAGAGAGGATTTCTTTTAATGCCGCTGTCGCTAGCACGACATTTTCTTTTCTTGCCGAATAGCCCATTAAACCAATACGCCACACTTTTCCAGCTAAATCACCTAAGCCTGCGCCAATTTCAAGATTATATTCATTGAGTAAGCTTGAACGCACGGCGGCATCATCAACCCCTTCAGGGATCCATACCGTATTCAATTGTGGCAAACGATCTTGTTCGTTAACAACAAATTGAATGCCCATCGCTTCCAAATTAGTTTTCAATGCTAGATGGTTTTGTCTATGGCGATCCCACGCATTCTCAAGACCTTCTTCCGTCAACATCACTAATGACTCATGCAAACCATACAAGGTATTTACCGGTGCCGTGTGATGGTAGGCTCGTTTTGCACCTTTGCCCCAATAGCCCATCACAAGATTTAAGTCCAAAAACCAACTGGTAACCGGTGTCTTACGGTTAGTAAGCTTGTGGATTGCTGCCTCATTAAAACTAATCGGCGAAATACCCGGTGGTGCTGATAAACATTTTTGTGTGCCTGAATAAACGGCATCAATGCCCCATTCATCGACACGTAATTCTGTACCCGCCAATGACGTCACCGTATCAACAATGGTCAAACAACCATGTTGATGAGCTAATGCACAAATAGCTTTTGCATCAGATTGAGCACCAGTTGATGTTTCGGCATGAACAAAAGCGACAATTTTTGCATCGCTGTTTTCTTGCAATGCTTGTTCTACTTTTGCAACCGTGACCGCTTCGCCCCATTTATCTTCGACGACAACGGCTATACCACCAAATCGGGTGATATTTTCTTTCATCCGGTTACCAAATACACCATTAATACAGACAATAACTTTATCACCCGGCTCAACTAAATTAGCAAAACAGGTTTCCATTCCCGCAGAACCCGGTGCCGATACCGGCATCGTTAATTCATTTTCGGTTTTAAATGCGTATTTAAGTGCTTCTTTAGTTTGATCCATCATTTCAATGAAAAATGGGTCAAGATGACCAATGGTTGGGCGAGCCATAGCTTGTAAAACGCGAGGATGAACATCTGATGGACCTGGCCCCATAAGGGTGCGAACAGGTGGATTAAATGATTGCATAATAGTTCTTCTGGTTCTGAGATAAAGAAGTCATTATAATAATACCCATGTCTATTACTCAAGTATTATCACGCGCCTTACCAAAACACCTTGTCATTCACGGTGATGAAATGACCCGTCCGTTTGAGTGCGATGGCCTCAGTATGTATCGGCAAAAACCACTGGCCGTGGTCTTAGCAGAGAATATCGAGCAAATTAAACAAGTCATCCTGCTGTGTAAAAAACACCATACACCCATCGTTACACGTGGTGCTGGTACGGGACTCGCTGGTGGTGCATTGCCGCTAGAAAATAGTATTGTTCTTGGCTTATCAAAACTCAATCAGGTCAAATCAATTGATCCTATCGCCCAAACAGCAATTGTTGAACCCGGCGTACGAAATATCGCCATTAGCGAAGCCGTATCCCAATATGGCCTGTATTATGCGCCTGATCCTTCATCACAAATTGCCTGTACCATTGGCGGTAATGTCGCTGAAAACTCAGGTGGTGTTCATTGCTTAAAATATGGGCTCACTGTGCATAATGTTGTCGCCATTAAAATGCTGACCATTGATGGTGAAGAACTGATCCTCAACCGTGATGATGATGGCCTCGGCCTGCTCGCTTTGATGAATGGCTCTGAAGGTTTATTAGGTGTCATTACCGAGGTCACCGTAAAACTCACACCAAAGCCACAATTAGCGCGACTCGTTATGGCCGGATTTGATCAGGTTCGCGATTGTGCTAATGCTATTTCTAATATCATTGAAGCAGGTATCATCCCAGCAGGCTTAGAAATGATGGATAAATTTGCGATTTCAGCCGCCGAAGACTTTGCAAAAGCTGGTTATCCTCGCGAGGTTCAGGCGCTACTTTTATGTGAGCTAGATGGTGGTGAAGATGAGGTTCAACAAGAACTTGATATTGTGCTCAAACTTCTCTCTAGCGCTTCCACATTAACAGTATCTAATAACGAACAAGAACGTTTGTCTCTCTGGCAAGGCCGCAAGTCTGCTTTTCCTGCTGTCGGCCGTTTATCACCTGATTATTACTGTATGGATGGCACTATTCCCCGCCGTTATCTGGCTGACGTATTAGAAAAAATAAATCAATTATCACAGCACTATCAACTACGTGTCGCCAACGTCTTTCATGCCGGAGATGGTAATTTACACCCCCTTATTCTTTACGATGCTAATGTAGAAGGTGAGATTGAAAAAACCGAAGCCTTCGGTACAGAGATTCTAAAACTCTGCGTGGATGTGGGCGGTAGTATTACAGGTGAACACGGTGTTGGTATCGAAAAACTCAATGCCATGTGCCACCAATTCACGCCGGCAGAAATTGATATATTTCATCAAATAAAAGCGGTGTTTGACCAAGAGGCATTGCTTAATCCAGGTAAGGCGATCCCGACCTTGCATCGCTGTGCCGAGCTAGGCAGTATGCACGTTCATAATGGTGAATTACCTCACCCTGAACTGGAGCGGTTTTAAACTGATGAATATTGAACAGATTCAACAACAGGTCTTAAATGCTAGTCAGTTACAAATTATCGGTAACAATAGTCAATTAAAATCAACCCTCAACACCAATCTAGATATGTCAGCTTATACCGGCATCATCAGCTACCATCCAGAAGAGTTGGTAATGACGGTGAAAGCAGGCACAAGCATTACTGAAATTGAACGCATTCTCGCAAACAAGGGACAAGTATTACCCTTTACCATTGCAGAGTGTGCCGATGCGACTATTGGCGGTGCTTATTCTGTCGGAAGTCCGGAACTACGTGATGCCGTACTAGGAATAAAAATTGTCGATGGCCAAGGTCAGATACTTAGCTTTGGTGGTCAAGTGATGAAAAACGTCGCCGGTTATGATGTCTCGCGACTGTTAGTGGGCTCAAAAGGACAGTATGCTGTTATTTGTGAGATTAGTTTTAGAGTATTACCTAAAGCTTATGCTCAATCACAGCAAACACCAAAAACACAGTCTGCGACAGATAAATCAGCACTAAGAGAACGTATCGAAACAGGATTAAAAAATGTCTTTGATCCTAAGGGAATCTTTATTTAATGCAAACCAAACTGCCTGAACAACTGATTAACACGCCACAAGGTAAAAAGGCAGACAGCATTCTTAGATCCTGTGTGCATTGTGGTTTTTGTTTAGCCACTTGCCCAACCTATCAATTACTCGGTAATGAATTAGACTCGCCGCGAGGACGAATCTACCTGATTAAATCCGCATTAGAAGATAATAAGTTTAGCCAAAATAGTCTGCAACATTTGGATACTTGTCTCAGCTGTCGCTCCTGTGAAACAACCTGCCCTTCAGGTGTTGAATTTGGCCAGCTAATGGATATTGGTCGAGATTTAGTCGAACAAAAACGGCCACTTTGGCAAAAAATGGCGCGTAGCACGGTACGTAAATTATTAACCACACCGGTGCTATTCAAACTGCTGGGATCAGTTGCCAAACATTCCGCTATCCATACCGCTACTATCGATCAAAAAGGTGATAAAGGTTCTGTTCTACTGCTCACCGGCTGTGTGCAAGCAACACTAACGCCCAATACCAATCATGCCACTAAAAATGTCTTGGCCAGATTAGGTTATGACGTCGTGGAAACAAGTCAAACGGAGTGTTGTGGCGCCCTTGATCAACATGCTTCTGCTCACCAGGATGCGTTAAGCAAAATTAAACGTAACCTTGATCAATGGTCCTCTTTGCTTGATTCAGGAATAGCTTCAATCATCTCCACCGCCAGCGGTTGTGGTGTAATGGTGAAAGACTACCCGACACTATTTGAGCCCGATGATGGTTATTATCAACAAGCAGTAGCCGTCGCTGCTAAAACCAAAGATATTGCTGAATTTTTATTAGACCAAGATCTATCAGCCTTAGAGACAGCAAAAACAAAAATATCCTACCATGCACCTTGTAGCTTACAGCATGGTCAAAAACTACCTCAGTTAGTTGAAGGTTTATTAGCACAATTAGGTTATGAACTGATGCCGGTTACAGATGCTCACCTTTGTTGTGGTTCGGCAGGCACATACTCAATTTTTCAGCCAGAGATTTCATCACAGCTAAGAGAAAATAAACTAAAAAACCTTACAGTGTCTCAACCTGAAGTAATAGTAACCGCTAACATTGGTTGCCAAATGCACCTTGCCAAAGGCAGCGACATCCCGATTAAACATTGGATTGAGTTACTCGACAATTAATTTATAGCTGATTGTTCACTCACACTCCATTTATATCCCTGCTGCATTTTTCAATGGCTTATCAGCTGCGTCTTGGAATGGCCCCAAAGGATTATTTTCCGTTTCTTGTTTATCGATAATCGGCGTTCCACTCCAAATTTTATACACTATAACTTCGTGATCAATCACGATAAGAGCATTAAATTGCCAACCTGTTATATTTTTTTGTCGTTTAAATTTTAATAAGTCTAGGAGCACATTGCCAGTTCTTTGGCTATGTCTGATACCTGGCTTTGCCTCATAAGCAAAACACTTATCCAAGCCGGCTAAACATTTACGCACACTTGGAGGTAATTCTTCTGTTTTTACAGAGTTGTTAGGGTTGAATCGTTGAATAATATCGAGATACGATAAAATTTCCACATTGGGCGTGTTATAGGGATCAAAACCGAGTGCTTCTAGCTGATGCACTGTCGTTTGATGGGCAATGATTTTGTCATAAGCCAACTTCGCTTGTTCAAAACTATCCCAGTGTGATTTGGTGGTACTTTCACCTTTAGGCAAAGAACTCGCACATGACAACAGCATCACCATCACTATAGAAATAACACACCATCGCAAACAATGAATCACGGTCTTCACTCCTTATCAACGAGCACGTTTAAATGAGATTAGGCCCATATCGGTTTACTTTTTTGTTATTTGTCTTAGTCCACTTTCACTCACCTCCATCATACCACCGAAGCAAAGAAAATAGCCGAATAGCGAATAACACCGATGTTATGTTTCATTTACTGATCAACAGAGACTTGACTATTGACGGGGATAAGCAGTAGCAGTTGCAAGCGTTCACTCACCTAGAAAACATTACACAACAGCGCTATCGATTACTGGGCTAAGACTATCAAGCCGCTTGCCATCAAGACCAATACAAGTACTATAAGAGCAAAACCGCCCCAAACTTCTGCTACCGTCAAGACTAACTAATTATCAGCTTTCACTCAAAGTGTCTAAAAACAGGTTTTGATTTAGAAGTTGGGTCCAAAGGGGGCGCAAACCTATCACTGATATAGTGACCGAACAGAAACTTATTGCATTTCAGGCTTCTCTTTTGTTAAATAGCCTGATGTTATAAAAAATGAAGGCATGTTACAAAGATGGATAACGTTCACATCGTGGCATATAGCGCCAAGGCTTATGACCAAAGCTTTTTGGAACAGGCGGCTAATCAAAACACCCAATTTTGCTACTATGAAGTTGCGTTAAATCCTACCACCGCTGCTCTAGCAAATGGAGCACCAGTCGTCAGCGCCTTTGTTAATGATGATTTAAGCCAACAAACATTACAAATTCTAGCTCAAGGTGGAACGGTACTAATTGCATTACGCTGTGCTGGATTTAATAATATTGATTTGAACGCTGCAGCAGATCTAGGGATAACGGTAGTTAATGTCCCCGCTTATTCACCCTATGCTGTTGCTGAGCATACCCTTGCTCTTATGTTGGCATTAAGCAGAAAACTACCGCGAGCATATAACCGTGTAAGAGATGGCAATTTCTCCCTCGATGGATTATTAGGTTTCGACTTTTATCAGAAAAAAGTAGGGCTGATAGGTGGAGGAAGAATTGGCCAATTAGTCGGAGAACGTTTAAAAGCTTTTGGTTGCATTGTTAGCGTTGCTGATCCTAACAATACAGAAGCATGCACCGCTTTAGGCTTCAATGTAGTTAACCTTGATGAGGTGATTTCACAATCAGATATTATCAGTCTACATTGCCCTTTAGTGGCCGACACAAAACACATTATTAATGCTGAAACAGTTGCCGCCATGAAACCTGGGGTTATGCTAATCAATACTAGCCGAGGTGGATTGCTTGATACGTCTGCTGTCTTAGATGCCTTGAAGGCACATCATATTGCCTATTTAGGGGTAGATGTTTATGAACAAGAAGGAAGTCTATTCTTTGAAGATCATTCCTCAGACATTATTCAGGATGATATTTTCCAACGCTTACTGACTTTGCCTAATGTTCTTATTACAGGACATCAAGCTTACTTCACCAAAGAAGCAATCAAACATATCTCTGAAACTACCGTTGCTAATATTACAAATTTTATAAATGGAGGCGTGTTAACAAATCAAGTCAAAGCGCGTTAAATTTTTCTTTGTAATAAGCTCGACAACAGCTGAAAGCGGCATCGACCCCACTGTTTGATTTAGCTTATTTGGTCAGTACTCACTTCCGACTTGAGTACAGCCACATAAGTAAATAACTTGTTCACACCCCATATTGAAGAGCCTTCGTTTGGGGACATTACATTATAAGTCGGCACGTAAGGTTAACATCACAGCATCACCATTAAAATCAGCTCGACCGACTGTTTTATTCCATTCTAATGAACCACTGATGCTATTGCTAAATAAACGAACACCTAGCCCATATTGAATTTCATCATCATCACTAATCGTTGCTGACACACCGCCGGGAAGACCACCAGCCTCTTCACCTTCTTCACGATTAAGATCATTTAGGTAGGTAACGATGGCATAGGGTTCAAAAGACCCCAAGCTGTATGAAGCATCGATACTCAGCAATAGCTGTGAAAGCTCTACTCTTCGTTCTTTAATGGTTCGAGCTCTTGGCCCACCGGTTTCAAAATAAGCATCTTGTCTTTCTTCAGTATGTAAATAACCTAAGCGGCCACCCAAAAACCAGTTTTGATAATTAAATGTTGCATTTAAATTTGAGGCAATAAACCAGCGATCAGAATCAAAACTACCCCTAAGAATATTGCCATTACTATTATCAATACGGTCTGTATTGTAGTCGAGCGTAGAGTAGCCTGCAGCGAGGTCAACACTAAAGTTGCTGCTAATTAAATAAGCGGCATAGGGAGCAAATGTAAAGCCGTCAGACTCATTATCTCCCCCGTTATAGTCCGTTAAAATATCGCTCTGTTCATAGCCAATGGCAAGACCTAGTAAAAATTTAGAACTCAGTAAGGTATCAGCACCGATGGTAAAACCATCGAGATCAGCATCATAACTTGCAACAGCTACTGATGAACCATTGGCATCTAGTGCGTTTACAAGAGGGAGGTCAGCATCAAATTTAGAGCGATTATAAGCAGCCCAAATACTCCAACCAGTAAACAGTTCGCCTGATGATAGTCCTGTTTCACTATCTGCTGAAGCTAAGTTATCTCCTTCATCACTACGCTGATGAATTCCATTGCTAATGCGGAAAGTCGATGTTTTTAAACTATCACTATTGGTCACTGCGGGGCCAACACCATCCAAACATTCATCAAAAAACTCTCTATCACATGCCAGCACATTTTGGGTCGAGAGCAGAAATAATAATGCAAGAACTGGAGTAGATTCTTTTAAAGTCATGATGATTCTCAGTCGTTAACATAGAACAAATAATAACATAGCTAAAGCCTGCTAAGTCCAGTCTAAATTAAAGTTATAAATTAGTCTGTATAACAGCTGCTTAAGGAAAAAATACAAAGGGCTAGCAAAATTAATCTTAACGATTTAGTGGCACCTTCTAAGCCCGCCACAGAGCCTAGCCTTGAGATAATATCTAGCGATTCATCCTTACCCATAAACAATAACGATATAACGGTAGTAAGCACTCACAAGCAAAACTTTAGGTAAAGGGGATTTACAATAAATATATTGATGGCAGTTGTAAACAAATAGACAAGGCTGTTAGATTAGACTGAGTAAATGCCTATTAAGTAATGAATAAGGGATTTGAGCATGCCATTATCAGAATCAATACTCCTTTTAGCTAGTTTATTGTTTATTGGCATAATTGTGTCTGGTGTAGCAAGAAGGTCGCCTATTCCTTATACCGTTATTTTGGTTATTATCGGTATTTTACTTGGTCAAGTATCACAAAACTGGCCATCATTATCTGTGTTGCACTCTTTCAAATTAACACCCGAACTGGTGCTATTTCTGTTTCTGCCCACATTGATTTTTGAATCAGGACTTAAGCTTAATTCACGGCAACTTATAAAAGATCTCGCACCTGTTTTAATGTTAGCCATACCTGCATTAATTATTTCCACAAGTATTATTGGCATTGGTCTTTGGTATTTACTGTCTATTAACCTTTTAACGGCATTATTATTTGGTGCACTTATTTCAGCAACAGATCCCGTTGCAGTCACCACTATATTTCAAGAATTAGGCACGCCACAACGATTGACCGTCTTAGTTGAAGGAGAATCATTGCTCAATGATGCTTCAGCTATTGTCCTTTTTTCTATTCTGCTCGGTTTAGCAATAGCAGGAGATAGTCATAGCTTCCAGCTTAGTCACTCCATTGCACAATTCTTTAGTGTTTTCTTTGGTGGGATAGCTATAGGTTCTCTCATTGGTTTGATTGTATGTAGTTTGATTAACAGAATTGAATTTTCCACGGCCGCAATTATTTCGCTGTCGATGGGAGCAGCTTATAGTACATTTATAGTGGTTGAACACCTCTTGCACCTTTCTGGTGTCATGGCCGTTATTTCATGCGCCATCATATTTGGCCTGCTAGCTTCACCCAAATTATCACCGCAAAATAATCATACTCTGGCTGAAACATGGGAGTTTCTGGCCTTTATCGCCAATACATTGCTTTTTTTACTTGTTGGCCTCTCAGTCAATATCACCAGTTTAGTCGATAACGCTACTGCCATCCTTATTGCGATAGCATTGGTTTTATTAGCCAGATCGATGACGGTCTTTAGTTTAATTCCAATGACAGTACAACTCTTTAAGTTGCCTAAGATTTCCCTTGGCGAACAAACAATATTATGGTGGGGCGGTTTGAAAGGCGGTTTAGCTATTGCTATCGTTCTGTCTATCCCTGACTCTTTAGCAGGCAAAGAGCTGTTACTGAGTTTAACTCTAGGGGTTGTTGTATTTACCTTGCTAGTTAATGCACCATCAATGAGGCCACTGATGAATAAGCTAGGCTTGAATGATATGGACGATCACGAGCAGGCTGAGATTCAACATGGTATTGAGCTTGTTCGACAAGATGCAAATCAATTATTAGATGATTTTTTGGCGGTGAAGGTTTTATCTCAACAAAGTTTTACTGTCGTTTCTCAAAATACACAGCATCTATTTGATGTTTCCTTACCTAAAAAATCCACTAAAAATCATTTAAGATTGATTAGATTAAACCTATTACAAGTCGAAAATAATATGCTTAACCTTCTTTATCACCAAGGAATGATGAAGCAATATACTTTTCTCGATCTTCAGGGAGAGTTAAACCGTAAAAAAGAACATCTGCTACATAATCAAACTTCTTCTGTTTCTTCATCAACACTCGCTCGCCAAGCTAACCTGTTTTTGAAACTAGAAGATCTGCTCTTAGCTAAGTTAAGGGAACATGATTTTGCCACGTCATTGCTCGTTTATATTCAAAACAGGCGTATTGGCCAACATCTTATTAAAGATATCTGTTCTGTTTTCATGACTCAGGCTGCAGTCAGTGAATTAAGTAAGATTAACAGTCTAAACCATCAGGAAAAAAAGGCACTTTATGAGACTTATCAACAGCGAATTGATATGTTCGGAGGCAGAATTACAGATACACAAAAAACATACCCCGTATTTTATACGCAATTTGAACAACGATTTTCACATCGAACCGCTTTAAATGGTGCTTTAAACAGTGTTGAAAATAAACTACATAATAAAATTGTGGGTGGTAAAGCCTATAACTATATAAAACAATTTATAGAGCAGGCAATAGCCAATGTTGAAGCGATTAGCGATCCAATTCAAGAAGGCAATAGCGTCAAACTCATTCGCCAATCACGCTTATTTTCTGACTTACCAGCCCCTATTATTGAACAACTCAGTCAACAAGCAAAAAGCATTACTTTTCTTGCTGATGATATCGTCATTAAACAAGGTGATCATGGGTCAGCTCTATATATCATTGCTCATGGCCAGTTTAGCGTTTATCGTAGCGAGAATAATGGTGATGAAAAGCAACTTGCGATATTAACTGATGGTGATTTGTTTGGTGAAATAGGCCTATTAGGTAGTGAAAAAAGAACGGCAACCGTTAAGGCATTAGAAGAAGCCAGTTTATTACGGTTTACAAAACAGACGATCATTAAACTTGCTCAACAGTTTCCACATATCGATGAACAGCTTAAAAGTGCACATAAAAACAATTAAGACTGTAGCCTGCTCAGGCTCAAACAGAGAACGCTAACAACAAAACCTTACCGATGAATGCGGGAGCCTATCGGAGAATAACCGCCCTCGCTTCGCTCTCCATAGTGATCAGCGCGGGCTATTGCTATTTTCAATAATTAATTATTTCACGTTTCTTTCATTAAGAAAGCCACTATATTCCTTATCAGTTCCGTTGATATGTTTGATTAACCATACTTTCAAATAGCGAATTGTCTTTTCTATGGTGACATCGGCATTTTGTTGATATTCCGATACCAAATTCCCGACTTCATCGATCATTGCCTGATGTTGTTTCTTATGTGCTTCTAGACCAGGGAAGCCATTCTTTTCCAACAGATCTTCTTCACGCTTAAAGTGAGTCTTGGTGTAATCTATGAGAGTATCAAAGGCCTCTTTCTCGTATTCATCACTGGTGTCGTAAAGAGCTGCTGTCTGTAGTTGATTGATGAGGTTGATGAGACGTTTATGATCATCATCCATCACGGCAACGCCAACTGAGTAACTGTCATCCCACTTTAGAAAACGTCTGGCCGTCATCTTTTTGGCTAGCACAGTCACTGTAATAAGCAGTGCCAGAAATACCCATGGCAGCGGGTGAGATACACCCAACATAAAACTTAGTGCTGTCGCTACTAAAAGGAGAATCATTATTGTGCTTATTAAAATGGCTTCTAACGTCTTATTCATATAGGGTCTCCATTGAAATTATTTGGGCTCAGGCTCTGACTATAAGTACGCCACATCAAAAAAGCAGATCAGCGACTACACCCACATTAATAGTCTGTGAATCGTATTCTATCATAAGCTGACAGGTAAGCTTGATCTGGTCTAATGTTTAATCGCTATTATTTTCCCCACTTACGTCCACAAAAAATCCTCTCGTCCATTATAGAAATTATTGATTACATCGAACCTTTTTATAATCAAAAAAGACGACATTCAAAGTTGGGGAATATTTCACCCATTAATTATGAGGAAAACTATCTAAAAACGGCCTAACTTCGTGTACTGATTTACTTGACCAAATTCCAGCTAAACAATAACCCCAATCAGTTCAATAGCAGCATCGATATCAGTAGGTGTAATTGCAGCCGCTATAGCCATCCCTTCTGAAATGGACTCTTCAGGAGTTAAGTTATTAAGACCATATTCAACGGCAAATAGGTTAGCTACCTCTACTTTATTATCGAGTAAGTCCGCTACCCAGCCCCATTCTGTATCGCCTTTGTAGCCATGTGCGGCGGCAATGATAGATGAGACTAGGGTAGCATTTGATTCTACACCGCTTTCAAGAGCAGCTGTCCAATGGGCAAGACCTTCAGCATCAGGTCCATCTTCACGGCCCAAGACATTGTTATAGACAACATTAATAAAGTCAGTATCTGTCATGCTTGATGAGAAACCGGTTAAATCAGAATATTGAATACCTGCTTGATAGAATGATTCTGCGATTTGATTAATACTTTGTCCAGCATTGAATTGGCCTATCCAGTACTCAAGACCATCAGCATCAGGCACTCGATTAAAGAAGGCGACATAGAGCTCCTGAATTTGTTGCAAAACACTATCATCTAGCGTCGTCGCAGCCTGCTCTACCTTAAGATTGACGATGTAATCTGAGAATTGCAGACGTTCGACGTTGGTCAACGTGTCGTTCAAGGCATTTCTTGAAACGGTAAAATTTTGGTTTTCTGCAGTGACGGTATAAGTAGAAAATGAATGACTGTAAACCAATGTATCCACACCGAGTCCACCATTGATAGTGCTTATTGAAGATGCGCTGTCATCATGAATTATATCGTCGCCTGCCCACGTACGTATTGTTGTACTGTCATTCCGATCAGAGATAATAATGCTATCTGTAAAATCGGTAGTAGGATCAAGTTGTACAGGAACATTGATAAACATCTGCTTATAAACGAAATTACCGTCTGATGATTCCGTATAGGGAAGAGTAGCTACTAAATTAATAGTGTTGCTCCCTGTCAAATACTCGATGAACCGTGGCTGGCTTCCTGAAGTCGTTATCCCAAGGCTAGATGCATATGTATTAACCTGCTCACCAATCGTGCCGAACTCCTCATGCATATAGATATGCATGCGCCCCGTCCCATCGTTCAACAGGATATAATTAGTTTGGGCTGAGTCGCTATCCGGTGTAAGTGAGCCAGCAATCAAATATGACTTAATGCCACTACCATCGATATCCTGCATTTGCATTGAATAGTCGACTTCCACTGAGGCTGAGGGGTAGTCAGCATTCAGACTGTCGGTTACATCTTCAAAGTTTGCTTGCCCAGCAGATGAGGTGTTCTGAAACATTTGGAGCATGGAATAATCGGCTGGCCACAGAGAACCGCCAACAAGGATGTCCGGCTTCCCGTCATAGTTGAAGTCATCAGTCCAAATACTGTGATTATGAGTAATGCCAGCCCCTAAAAATGAACTGGAGGCTGCGTATTCTTCTTTGTCATTGAAATAAGGAGTCAGTATGGCTTTTGGAGAACCTGAATCGTTGGCAAGATCATTGAAGTCATAAACACCAATGGTGAACTGTTCAGAAGCAAATGGATAATCTGGGCCATATTGCAAATCGGCAATCGCGATATCCTCCGAACCATCGCCGTCAAAATCTGTAACAACGTGAGCGGAAGTGGAAAATGTAGAGTAAAGATACCCATCAGAGCCCTCATTACCCCATGGATTTGCAATTAATGTCTTAACAAACTCTCCATCAATATACTGGTAGTAAGGGTTTGCCTCGCCCGCGTAGGATGCAGTGAATACTGTTGGCACCTCATTAATGTATCCCATGCTTGCCCCATGGGCTGCAATAAGGTCGTTCAGTGTCACTTTATCAAAGCCACCATTCGTATTCGAAAGAAAAGCTGTGCTCGCAGTTGGAACTATCGGGCTTTCATTATGGGCAGGCAGAAAGATGTCGGCTTGTCCATCCTCATTAAAGTCATACACGATGACTGAGCCTGAACCGTTTGTCGTTGCATCTGGAAGATAGTTGTCCGTGGCTACTGTGAGCGTACCATCTACAGCTTGTTCGAATAGTATGGCATCCACAGGATACACAATGGTGTTATCCCATCCGTCGTAGGACCATCCATTCATTACCAACCCATTTTTTCCGTTCGGTAGAAGAATCTGTGAATAATAGCTATTTGCTACAGGGATCCCAGTTGAGCTGCCTATATTGTTAGGCGTCCAGATTCCAGCTAGTGAAAAAATTTGGCTGAGATTACTAAAATCCTTATTCATTACTGTATTCCATAATTGTAAAATCTAAAATTGACGTACAGATTATCAGGTTTCTAAAAATCACACCACGTCACCATTGTTACACCCATAAAAAAGCCCCAACACTGAATTAGTGCTTAGGCTTGATTATATATGGTGGGCCACAGAGACTTGAACTCCGGACAAAAGGCTTATGAGTAACAGTGAGCACTCGCTTACGAATGGCTAAGCTAAAGAAACTTAATAAATTTCACCAAGCGAACTCCGAACTAAAGCCGAAACTCAATGTGATTTATGATGCATTTCCATACTACTCTGTAAAGTATAGTAGTTGCTATCCAATTAGGGTCCACACATTTGTTTCAGCGTACTCAACTACTGAATCAAATGGATATTCCACAGTTAAAATATCCCCATCAAAATTATAGTCAGCAGTCACCGTTGTACTATATGTAGCATTGAACTCTGTGTACTCTGTGAATGTGTTAGCTGTTATACCTGAAATTTGACTAGATATGTCAACCCCGCCCCAAACATCAAAATGAGAAGAAGTGGAGCCATCAGCATTAATTGTCATATAGCCCGTCTCACCATCCACAGCGTTCCAATTCGGATCGGCAGAAAATAGAGACTCTACAAGGCCTGTATCTCTAGTAACAAAGGCATCTAACAGCTCATAATAGCCCGCTAAATCACTAAGGGATGATGAATCAGAAGGTAAGCTTGCTGATATTTCGTTCACAAAGCCTAGGCCTGTAGTTACCGAGTCTGACGTGTTGTCAACATCCGCAAGAGCAGAAATAGATCGCTGGTAAGCAGTATCATTATCTAAGTCATTTGGGTTAGTAATATTAGAGCCTGAACCTAGTGTCTCAGAAAAGTAGATTCCAACTTCTGCTTTGTTAGCTAAAGTGTCTTGTCTATTCTGGGCACCATCTCTTTCTGATGCCGAGAGAGAGTCCCATTGAGAGTCACTTAAATCAATATTTAATGCACTATGAACAAATGATGCCACCATGTCTGATCGGACCATATCCCCGCTGATTAGGTTTGTCCAATAACTAATACCTGAACTATCACCTTCATAGCCTAATGCATTCACATAAATAGCTTCAACAAATTCCTGGTTACTCATACCTGAATAAATATCAGTGAACTTATAATGTGTAGCGAAGCCAGCAGCTAAGGTGTTAAAGACGCTTAAATCATTACCTCCGGTTGCTTGACCTTCCCAATAGCTTAATCCTTCAGCATCGGGAGCTCGATTAAAAAATGCTGCGTATAATCCTGCGATAACTTGTTGAGCTGTGGCTGCCATTGTGATGTCCCTATTCAAAACCTATTTAAGATGGCATGCACATTACCAGCTTTCTATCAAATTCAACATCCCCCATAAGGGGGAATTAATCTTGAATAAAAAAGCCCCACTTCCATTATAGAAGTGAGACTTAATTTTCCTGCAACTCAATTAATTACAAGGTATTGTGGTGGCTCTACCCAGACTCGAACTGAGAACAAAGGGATTATGAGTCGCCCACTATAATGTGTATTATTGTTTTTATTGTAATTTTATAGCGGCGCCCGTTGCCCTAAAATCACCACAATGCATAACGATGCACAACTGATCTACGCAAAACTCACGCAAGAAATTGTTATTTCTAATGATTAATTCAGCCAATTAATATCACATGGAAACTTAAACATCCCATACCTGCTTATTTGTGGCATGAGACCGCTAAATTGGCGATGGGGTGATAAAGTGACCATTGATGTCGCAACATTTAGAACCAACATGCTTATTATTATATTTTCTTGATTTCCTGACTTAGCGCTAACTGCTCTTCACTAACCCGCTCTTTTATATGCATTGCAGTGTGAAATAGCGTTGCAATAATAAGTCTATCTTTGTGAATTTCAACAAATATATAGTGCTGCTCAGCAAGGCAGAAAGTAAATCTATCGCTAAACTCACTGCTCTTTTGAGTAGGCAGCATACCTGAGGCAACCAAGTTGATGATTCGGTCGATATTATTCAGGTAATCACGAGCTACTTTTCTACCCCATTTTCTAGCTGACCATTTTGCAATCTCGATGATTTTTCTTTCTGCTGTAGGCGTTTGAACTATAGCGAGGCGCTTATTTTGCATCATCACTATCCATCTCATTAAATGCACGCTCAGTGATCTCACGCATATTAAATGGGGATAGTTGCCCTTGATCAATTTCTGCTTCTGCTAGTGATAGTTCTTTGTGCATTCCTTGCAGGTAGAGCTCATGCTCCCTGTTTTTTTCACGGTGTAAACGTACAGCTTCACGCATAAACTCACTAACAGAGTTATACAAGCCACTTGAAACTTGTTTTTTTGCATAAAGCTCAAGCTCTGGGGTAAGTGATATATTGGTGCTCATTAGATTCTCCTTCTATTTTTGTTAAATTATGATCGCTCCGTCAAGCGATGTCAATGTTTGACATTTGTATATTACCTTAGCAACTTGATTTTATTTCGATAAGCACCAGATCCATTTGTAATCAAGATTACTTTCTGTGTCGTGCCGACTTACTCTCACGGTATCGCCAGCTCTTGCTTCTGCTATACCCTTACTTATTTCAGCATCATCAATCTGGTTCAAAACAAATTCAGCCATACCTGATTTTGTAGGTACTGATTCCTGCTCTTGCTTCGCATTCACCTCATCACCTGAGACTTCATCTTCCAGGTTCATTTTCAGCCTAAATTCTGTTTACTCAAAGTCATCGTTAACTTGATTAATGGATTCTTGGCTGACGGTTTAGACCACCCGAGCTTTTACTATGACCATATTGCGTTAATGAAAGCTGAGAGCGGTGACCCATGATGGCAGACACCTCTCTATGAGTGAATATTCTTTCATTTGAAGCATTATTTCTTCTTTAGAGCGCGAACTACGACTCACTGCTTTATTTAAGTCAGCCCCATTTGATCAGGACAGTAGTATCTTAAGTACCTGATACTAGATTTGAAAGGGTGTTGCAGATTGCTTGCAATGTTCTGATGAATTTACTCGATGCTGATTTTAACTGTGGTTTGCTACTGCGATTTGGCTTCTTTGTTACAGATGTATTGGGTTTATCAGGCTTAACCTTAGTGGTCACTTCTGCTTTCAAGTAAACACCATCAACCACCATTTTGTTCATAGCATCAACAAACTCATCGCCACCCTGATATTCATAGCTCCGATGTTTACCTTTCAGGGTCGCCATAAGGAATGCTCGACTGTTTACTGATCGACCTTTGAACAGATAATTCAATGCAAATGATGTGAGCGGGTTATCTACGGGCCACTTTTCAAATTCTGCTTGAATGTCAGCAAGTGCAATCCACTCGTCATTGAAGAAGCCACCTCCGGTGTTAGCATTGATTCGGAAGTAGATGGTTTGATTGCTGTCGTTTTTGTCATCACAACCGATGTGATACATGAGGGTGTAATTGTTGGATAGTGTGGTTCGGGGATGGGGCTTTTGGGGTGGAACTTGAGGGCTTAATGTTTGGTATGGTTCTTCATATAAGGTACTCGTTTTGTCGCATTTTGGGTTTGGAGTGTAAGGGAAGTGTGTGCGGCTTAACTTGACCAGATCAGTCCTGCGAGGCTGGCGCTCTGGAGCAGCTGTAGGGCAATTTTCACCCAAATCAGCCACCCCGAACCTCGAGTCTCATTTCTGACAGTTTACAAAGTCAAATTTATGGTGTTTTCTCTCTTACGCAAATAGTCCTTCTTGCATCTGAGATACAAAATCAAAATCAAATTTAGGCATTCCCACAAGGTGGATATCAGCTTCCAATAATGTGTCATCTACAGGAGTGTAGGCAGGACCAACTTCTACACTAATATCAGAAAATGGCCATGGTGTATCAATACTTCCATACAACTTTCCAAACTCTAACGTATGATCGAGACTTGGATTCAAAAATAGGTCACTATAGAACTGTGCTTCAGGAGAAAGCAATACAGCGTACTCTACAAGACCATCATTATCAAAATCCATATCACTGGCATCATAAAAATCAAGATCATCACCAAAAGTAAAGTCAACTAAAGTGCTGTCTTCAAAAAGAATTTGGCCATCTAAACCCAGAATATCCATGAAATAATTTTGACCAATATCCAAGTTTCCCTTTATTTCATAGTTCAATATATCGTAACCAACTTCAAAAATACTTGCTATTGTAACGCTGTCCCCTAAAGGATTAAACGGAAGCCCAGCTAAAGCTGTTAGTGCTTTATCTACATCAAAACTTAGTTGTAAAAAGTTCCCCCCCTCATCTGAAGTCGTACCTCTTGCATTTAATGTATCGCTATCAAGCGTGTCACTAGAAGAATAGATATGTGGAACTTCTGCCGTTATTGTAAAAAAGTCACCTAAACTCCATGAATACGAATCTTCAAAAATGCCGCCAATAGCATCAGGACCAAAAGATAAATTTTTACCATCAAAAGTAATTAGATCTACATCAAAGTTAAAATCTGGTTTAAGCGTTACAGATTTATGGAAAGAGAAAGTTTCTGTAATCCAACTAATGACAGCACCCAACGGCCCCCATCCATCTGCTACTTCCTTTGAAAGTGAAACATCCGCACCAATGGTCATATCCATATCAACATCACCCACAAGGTCAAGCGAGTAGTTAAGATCAGGGCTAGATGTTGTGAACCAACTATTACCTATATTATTAAAGGCTGATGTCTCCATCCGAAGCCAGTCTGTTGTGTGGTTATAATAACTATCGACATCTACAGAAAAAGGAGCTTCGGCATCAACAAGCCCTCCATCAATAGATAAGCTAGACTCTAATCCGAATTTGTAAGTACCATAAATATCCACATACGGGATACCAAAATTTTTATCATAGTTGGCAGTTTCATCTACTCCCCAAAACCGTTCATCCGTAAACTGAAAGGCATCGCCACTATCCCACATACTTTGATCATCGGCTTCAAAAGTTGGATCAAAATGATTATCTTCTTCGTTATAGCTGATATTAATCGTTCTGGAACTTGTTTCTTCATCCCCATTACTTTCTTCTTTGGCAACAGAAGTAAGCGTCATGTCAAAATTAAAGTCCGACTCTTTATCAAGAGTTAAAGTAAAGTCCTTTGCGTTAACTGAATCGGGTTGACCAGCAGTGTGAAAAACAGATTCGGACACTGACACCCCTGTTGCAGGTAGGTCGCTGAGTTCAATTCGGTCAATATATTCTGAATTATCTGCATCTGTTTGAGCTGTGGTCACACGCACAATAATTTGATTCACAAGTGAACCAGCCAACACGTCATATGTCAGATCTGGAATGTCTGCAACAGCTTCAATCTCAATCTCCACTTTGGCAAAGTCTGTGCCGCCATTATTATCATCAACAAGATAATAAAAGCTATCAGAGCCACTATAATCTTCATCTGGTGTGTAGAAAATAGCATCACCGATTAAATTATCAGCATCATCGCCATCAATAATTTCAACCGTACCATGAGATGGCCCTGAGATATCGATAATCGTTAAAGTATCGCCATCAGCATCAGCATCATTGGCTAATAGTTCAAATTTTGTGCCAGTGGCTATTGTTGAAGGTGAGTCTAAATTAGCCGCATTCTCTTCAAAGATGTCATACTTATCATTAACAGCATCTGGGGCTGCTGGTGCAATCACATCGAGTTTAGATGAATCATTTCGATAGCCATCTACTTTCACACCAAAATGTACATTAGCAATATCATCTAAAGTGACATCTTGTGATGGATTGGACAGGGTAAATGTAGTGGCGGTAATTTTATCTTTATGTACACCTTGGGTACCAAATTCAATGCCGACATCAAACGCTTTTGCAATGCCTTGTAAATTAGCACCATTGCCTAAATTGATCACGTCTTTTGTATCAAAGTCAGTAATATCATTACCCTGCGATGCCATGTCATCTACTTTATCGGGTGCATTTAGGTTGAAAAACAGTGCTCTGATGTCTCCCATCGCACCGGGTTCACCTAAATGGTTAAGTTCAAATTCTAGTGTGCCATCCACTTCTGTTGCAATAACTTGAATGCCTGCTGACTTGCCACGGCCTGGGATAACAAATTCTATTCTGCGAGTAAAATCATGTTCCATAATTAATCCCCTTAGCTCTGTACTTACGTATTAATAACTAATATGCGGATACCATAATAAGCACACTTTATTACAAATGAATACCCTACTAAAGTGGGGGGTCATTAAAGTTATTTCTATATTCTTCTCTTTTTCAGTAGACAAAAGTTGTTGTAAGACGAATAAAATCGACATCGAATTCAGCCTCCTTGTTACAGAGGCGCTCCGATGTTAAATTTCTTAATGAGGCTGTATTTAGAACAAACACGGAGGCTATCAATGTTTGGGCATCACTAAATCTGAACGAGTGACACTCATCATTCACAAGGTTTGGTAGGATGATGAGTAACACCCACAAAAAAGCCCCAACACTGAAATAGTGCTGAGGCTTTTCTGTATATGGTGGGCCTACTCAGACTCGAACTGAGGACAAAGGGATTATTAGTAACGGTGAGCATTCACTTACACCTCAGAAAGTTTAAGAAAACTAACGAGAAAACCTTACCGATCCGTATGCAAATTCAAAAGCGACCGTATATCGAACCTAAATGACAAGCAGTTCGTTCACCACGTCAGTAAGCCGAAGAAACGTAATGAACTTCCCAATTCGAACAGCGAACTAAAATCGAAATTCAGTGCAAATCCCCCTCGTTGCCAACACAGTGAAAATCCAACTTCCCCGCATGCCTTAAATACCCTGGCACCCTGCGAGGTTGGCACTGCCCCCCCCTAGATGGGGGATTAATAGTCCATGCCCAACCTGCTACTATTATTTACACAATTAAAGCTTCATCCACAATAAAAACACGAACTAAACATACCGGGACGACAAACCAATGGCCACACAACAACAAAAGATATCTGCCCTGTATTCAGCCTTCTTCAATCGTGCGCCTGATGCACAAGGCATGAATTTTTGGGATGTCACCATGACGGCTAATGGTGGTGACTTTAATGAAATCTCACAAGCCTTCTCAACACATCCTGTATTCACATCAACCTATGGGGGAATGAACAACCAACAATTTGTCGAAGCGATTTATCAAAACATGTTGAGTGGTGCAGGTGATGCTGCAGGCATAGCTTATTGGATTGATTTACTTGATAACAGCTTATCTCGCTCAGACATGGTGGCTAACTTCGTCACCCTATCATTGGATATTGATTTAGATGCGATGCTGGATAATGGCGATTTAACTCAAGATGACTATGATGCTGCAGTAATTAGGCAACAGTTTGTCACCAATCGTGCTGATGTAGGAATCTCTTATATTGAAGAGCTGGGCGTGTACTCCAATGTCACAGAAACAGACCCAACAAAAGTAGAATCTGACCCAAGCTACTTATCATCAATTTCAGTCATTGAAGGTATTGACCACACCACAGCTAGCGTAACAACTGCCATTAATGAATTAATTACTAGTCGGCCTGAGGCTAGTTCAGTCTTACCAAGCTATGATTTAAATTATAATGCTTTTATAAGTGATAATAATACTGCATTCAAAGATGAAACTGCAGTTTATGATTTTAATGGCAATGGATTGCTTGATACCTTAGTGGTCTCAGTTAAATATTTAACATTCGACTCCACACCAATAGAAATTGCACTCAATAATGGTGATGGCACATTTACTGAAAGCACTTCTTCAATCATCACGGGAGACATACCTGAGTTTCTTCATTCAAGAGAAATAACGCAAGCTGATTACAATGGTGATGGCTTTACTGACTTCTATATCATTGGACACGGTTATGATCTGCCTCCTTGGCCTGGTGAGCAAAATGTATTATTACTCTCAAATGGTGATGGTACTTGGCGTAGTACCGAGTTGCCCGATGCAGAAGATTTCACGCATTCAGTAACCTCAGCTGATATTGATAATGATGGTGATATTGATATTTATGTAGGTAATATCTATGGTGGAAATGAAGTAGCACCTTATTTCTTAGTTAATAATGGTCTGGGCGACTTTACTCAAAATAGTTCACTACTTCCTGAGACCTTACAAGTTATGGTAACGGTATTTACAACCTCACTATTCTTTGATGCTAACAATGATGGCTGGAATGATTTAGTGGTCGGCAGTAATGGTGATGCAGGACAAAATCGTATTTATCTCAACCAACAGGGTAGTTTTTCAGATTCCGCTGTTATTAACTTACCTGACTCGACAACCTTTAGTTCCAATATTGTCGTTGATTCACAAGCCTATGATTTTAACAATGATGGCTATCTAGATCTCATGATGCTTAGCACGGACATTGATCCTGCCTATGAAGATAATCAAATACAAATTTTGATCAACGATGGTAACTCAGGCTTTACGGATGATACTGACACATATATCCCCAATTATCTTCATACTGCAGACTGGAGTAAATATGTTCATATTGGAGATATAAATAATGATGGTTATGATGATTTATTATTAGAGATTATAGGTACATACTATCTTAATGATGGGACAGGTATTTTCTCAACGACGGGGACGCTACCTTCTGATGTTGCTTTTAGTGGTTATGAGGTTGCAAACTTTGATTCTGATGAGCAATTAGAAATATTACTGACTAATGGTGAGTCTGGCTTCGGGATTATGGATATTCTTTAAATATATGGTGTGTACTCAACACCATTGGCAGTAAGGTCAATAACATTATTCTGATTTTCATTGCTTTCACTAAAGCCTATGAGTAGCTGTTCTAGTATGCTGAACTGGGGTTCTAAAGCAGCAGCTTCATCTAGCTTACGTAATTCAATCGAGGAAAGGATTGGCTTGCCTTTTAGGCCACTATGTCTGTGAAATTTTTTTGAGAAATTTTCACTCGACTCCTATGCTTTGAAAATACAGTATAAATTGTCTAGCAAAGTCGAGATTTTTATACCGTTAGGCAATTAGAAAGTTGCTCCACGACATCACATAATCTACATCGCTATCAGCAGAAAAACCATCACTCAGCCAAGATCCACCTTCAATCTTCTCACCATTGTAAGTCACCAAGTTTATTTCAACCCCTTGGTAGACTTCACTAGAGTTTGAAAACGAGACTGATGATGAATCAAAGTCATCACCATATTCAACGGAAACAATACCGAATAAATCTGGGTTATCAATGAACAATGATGTTTGAATTGCAAAAAATAAGTCCTCATATGTTGTGGCATTTTCAATATCATCATCAGAAACACTATAAAGCTCATCACCAAGGTAAAAACTAAACCCATTTGCTTCATCATTACCTAAGGGACCTGATGCTGATTGATCCATAATGAGTAGGCTAAGTTCCGATACGGATGTTAGTCCTGAATTAATTTGACTGTTTATTGCAAGAGTGTAGTTTGACTGAGCACCATTAAAGGGTTCTGCATATACAGTATAGACCTGACCTTTTACTGTGTAAATCTGAACAATTTCATCTTGTGTCCCCGCGTTTGCGGAGTATCCAATAATACCTGAAGACTCATTAAAGACAGACAGATCTACATCAGCATCTAAATTGCTTAACTGAATATCCGCTTGGCCAGTTGAAGCAGCAACAAAAAAATATAGATTTTCAAGGTCATTATCGGTACTGATGGTTGCAGAAGATAGTGAAGCAGTACCTAAATTATTTAACTCAATGAGACGGAAGGCATCAATATCACCTATAGCAGTACTTACAGAGGTAATTGTATTGTCAATGTCTTCTATTGTTCCAATAGATAATTGATAAGAAAAATCATAATCTAGAGCCTCTTGATTAGTAATGTTTGATGCCGCTCCCAAGGAGTTAGCAAAGTAAATCCCAACATTTGCCTTATTGGTTAAGGTATCTTGTCTATTTTGACCAGCCTCTCTTTCAAAAGTTGTTAGAGAGTCAAATTGTGAGTCATTCAAGTCTACATTCAAGGCACTATGTACAAATGAAGCCACCATATCAGATTGACTCAATCCATTATTAATGGCATTTGTCCAAAAGGCGATGCCTTCACTATCCCCCTCATAGCCCAACGCATTGATATAAATAGCTTCAACAAATTGTTGATTTGTCATGCCTGAATAAATATCAGTAAACTTGGGATGTGTAGCAAAACCTGCAGCCAAAGTATTAAACACACTTAAATCATTACCACCGGTTGCTTGAGCTTGCCAATAGCTTAGTCCTTCAGCATCAGGCGCTCTATTAAAGAATGCTGCGTATAGTCCTGCAATTACTTGTTGAGAGGTGGCTGCCATTTGATACTCCTACCTTTTAATGAATGGTTTTGATAAAACATAAATAACATTTAAACAATAACACCGATTAGTTCAATAGCAGCATCAATATCTGTCGGTGTAATTGCAGCAGCGATTGCCATACCTTCCGAGATAGACTCTTCTGAAGTTAAGTTATTCAAGCCATATTCAACAGCAAATAGATTAGCTACTTCTACCTTATTATCAAGTAAGTTAGCGACCCAGCCCCATTCAGCATCACCTTTATAGGTATGAGCTGCCGCAATGATAGATGAGACGAGGGTAGCATTTGATTCTGCACCGCTTTCAAGTGCCGTTGTCCAATAGGCAAGCCCTTCAGCATCAGGCCCATCTTCACGGCCTAAGACATTGTTATAGACAACATTAATAAAGTCAGTATCCGTCATGCCTGCTGTGAAGCCGGTTAAATCTGAATATTGAACACCCACATCATAGAATGATTCTGCTATCTGATTAATGGTTTGCCCAGCATTAAATTGACCTATCCAATACTCAATGCCATCAGCATCAGGGACTCGGTTAAAGAAGGCTACATAGAGTTCTTCAAGCTGTTGAAGAGTGTCAGGAGTAACGCTGCTTACTGCATCACCTACAGTGAGGTTAACGACATAATCTGTGAACTCTAATCGCTCAATATTAGATAATGAATCTCTGCCTTCACTACCAAAGTTATCATTAACTTGAGCACTTGAGCTATTACCTGTTACATCAAAGTTGAATCGTTCGTTGCTATAGATGGCTGTGTCTGTGCCATCATTACCATCTAAAATATTGTCTACCCCATTCCCATAGATTAAATCGTTCCCATT
>ENA-OSET01000230-OSET01000230.1-sediment-metagenome-genome-assembly--contig:-NODE-230-length-63790-cov-13.375292_pt1 | contig 63790 bp, 48 predicted proteins | sample MGYA00237882_ERZ534229 | MGnify/ENA primary metagenome ERZ534229 (study PRJEB26408, sample SAMN06266212) | sediment metagenome | isolation source: Hudson Canyon methane seep mesocosm | place... | reverse complement strand
TATGCTTTAAAACTTATTTATCGAGAGTTTGGCCAAGGAAACACCTATGATGTCGAGGTGTATTATCGAACAGAAGAAATTGGATTGGAGACACTTGCACAAACACATATTGCGAGTCCGGCTGAAAGTAAGTGCGAAAAGATCATTTTGGATAATGGAGGCGAAGCATTTCAAGGAATGGCAGACTCCTACCCGGAAGGGCTATATTGGGTTAGGGTGCTCATGAACGAAGATTATTTTGTTGTTGTTAAATCTTATGGAGGCAACAAATTCATGAATTCAAGAAGGGCGCATAAGTTCTTCGAAAATGTTTGGTTCGATTAGAGAAATCGCAAAGATCAAATTTTTATAGCGATAAAAAGCAATTGGTTACATTTGGAAAAAGAACTCAGAATGATTCCTAGAATTCAGAAAGAAGCAGTTATTGAAAAGTTAAGTACGAGCAAACTTTTGTTCATTCAGGGCCCAAGGAAGTCGGGGAAAAGCACCCTTATAAAAGATGTTCTGGACAATCTCAAAGCATCTTTCGTTTGGTATGATTGCTCGGAGAAGGCGGTCATTAAACGATTAAATGGTAATACAAACGAATTATACAATGAAAGTTGTGGAATCGTAGTATTATTTGACGCACAATACCTTTCAGATATTGATTCAATAGTACATAATGTATTGGACGGGAAGATAAAATCCACATTAATTATTGCCTGTTCGTTCAAACCAAAAATCGACCCCGATTTATTAAGAGCATTAAAAATCGAAGGTCTGGAGATCAATTTTTTTGCCCCTTCATTTTATGAATCTGCAAAGCATTTTGGATTGACCAAGGAAGAGAGCCTGCTCGAAGAGCGATTAATTTATGGGAATTACCCTGAAGTACTCGCAGATATCAATAACGCAGAAGAATCGTTGAAAGGAATCATTGATAGAGCAATTTTCACCAATCTTCGGGATAGGGAACGCATTAACAAAGGAGACAAATTGCTTCGAATGCTTCAGCTTCTCGCATTTAATGTTGGCAGCACAATAACATTCAATGATATTTCGGAAAGGTGCGGGTTGGACAACGAAACTGTCGAACGCTATATTAAATTACTCGAAGATGCATTTGTTCTGTTTCGATTGCCCTCGTTTCACAATAATAATAGATACGAACTCAAAAAATCAACTACAATATATTTTTCCGATAATGGATTACGAAATGTTCTGATAAGAAACTTCAACCCGACTCATTTAAGGAATGACATGAATGAATTATGGCGCAATTATGTGATTTCTGAACGAATTAAGTGGATCCGAATGAATCAGCTGGATAAAAGATGTTTTTTCTGGAAAACAAGGTGGCGCACGCGATATTGTTGTGCTCAATGCAGGCGCGGCGATTTATGCGGCAAATTTAGCATCAACACTTTCTGAAGGCATTAAACAAGCCCAAATACACATCGACAATGGCAATGCTCAAACAAAACTTGATGCACTTATTGCTTGTAGCAACCCATAATAAAGACTTAAATCATGACTGATACACCTGACATCCTGAAAAAAATAATTCAACGCAAATACGAAGAAATTACCGAACGTAAAGCAAAGGTTTCTCAACAGCAATTAATTGAAGTCGCTGAAAAAGCAGATGCACCGCGTGGTTTTGTCTCGGCAATTGAATCAAAAATAAATACGGGTCATGCAGCAGTGATTGCCGAAATAAAAAAAGCATCACCAAGTAAAGGTTTGTTACGTGAAAACTTTATACCAGCAGAAATAGCTAAAAGTTACGAGCAACATGGTGCAGCCTGTTTATCAGTATTAACAGACCATGATTTCTTCCAAGGTCATGAGTTTTATTTACAAGAAGCACGTGCAGCTTGCTCCCTTCCCGTTATACGTAAAGACTTCATTGTCGATCCTTATCAAGTATTTGAAGCCCGAGCGATTAGTGCCGATGCTATTTTATTGATCGTATCTGCCTTAAATGATGAGCAGTTGATTGAACTCAGTGATCTGGCGATGCAATTAGATATGGATGTATTAGTTGAAGTGCATGATGCTTCAGAGCTTGAACGTGCATTATTATTGAACTTGCCATTGATTGGCATCAATAACCGAAACTTAAGTACATTTGAAACTAGTTTAGATACAACACTAGACTTACTTTCTAGTATTCCTGAAAACCATATCGTCATCACCGAAAGTGGCATCCACACGCCTGCCGATGTAGCATTAATGCGTGAACATTATGTTAATGGTTTTCTAGTCGGCGAAGCCTTTATGCGAGCAGAAGAGCCAGGATTACAGTTAAGTACATTATTTGGCCACAACTAAACCAACTGTATTAGATCAAACTGACTTAAAAGCAAGGTTTGAAAACATGCTGGCAGTCCGTTTAGTGCCACATATACCCAAGTTACCTGAAGATACTTGTATGTAGAAATATTACTCTTGCGAGTTTGATGATTGAAACCGACGAGCAACATCACAAAATTCCTCAAACAATTCGCTAAAGGCATCTACAATATCAGGATCGAAGTGCTCACCTCGGCCAGAAATAATTATATCTCGTGCTTCATCCAACGGTATGGCATCTTTATAGATACGTTTAGTCGTAATAGCATCAAACACATCAGCTAAAGCCATGAATCGTGCTGAAACAGGAATATCTTCACCCTTAAGACCATCAGGATAGCCCGTCCCATTCCAGCGCTCATGATGCCAGTGTGCAATCTCTTTTGCTAATGAAAGGAATTCAACGGGCTGGCTTATATCTTCCTCAGCAGCTTCTATTGCATGCGCTCCTAATAAAGAATGTGTTTTCATTATTTTCCATTCGTTACCATTTAAGGGGCCCGGCTTGAGTAAGACGTTATCTGGAATACCGACCTTACCTATATCATGTAAGGGCGCTGACTTAGTTAGTAGTGAAATAAAATGATCACTTAATGTCGCACTGAAACGCGGATGGTTCTGTAGTTTCTTTGCAAGTAACTCAACATATGACTGAGTCCGTTTAATATGCTCACCTGTTTCTGGATCTCGTATTTCAGCTAAATGAGCGAGGGCACGGATACTGACATTCTGTATGATTTGATTTTCCTGCATACGTCGTTCTATTTCAGTTTCTAGGAAGTCATTCTTATTATGAAGAAAATCATTAGCAAACTTAGCGGTGAGCTGAGCTTTTACACGAGCAAGCATAATTAAAGGTTTAATAGGTTTAGTGATGTAATCAACGGCGCCTAATTGTAACCCTTTGCGTTCATCTTCTTCTGCATCGATGGCAGTGAAGAAAATAACCGGAATATCGTGAGTTATAGGGTTGTCTTTTAATTTTTTAATGACTTCATAACCATCCATTTCAGGCATCATAATATCAAGTAGTATGAGATCTGGTTGGGGAGATAAGCTCGCCATTTCTAATGCTCTTAAGCCTGAATTTACCGCCCGAATTTTATATTCTGGACTTAGCACAGCATTTAAAACCGCGAGGTTGGCGGGTTCATCATCAACTATTAGTATGGTTTGTGTGCTTATAGACATTTCATTGCTTATATTTATTATTTCAGCCAGTATATAGTCAATCCTTAATATAAGTAAGTGAAATGCTGTGAAAATTCCAACAATGAAAATCAAATACATTATCTTATTTATGGTGATTGTAATCACAAGTACCCTCCTTACGATGAATCACTCCAAGCCTGGCCAACCAAGTAATCCTATACAAATTGGGATAAATGAGTGGGCAGGTTATGACCCTTTTATCATCGCGGACAAGCTTGATTTTTTTACAAGTAATAATGTGTCTGCACAAGTGATACGGTTTTCATCTACAGTCGATTCAATTGAAGCGCTGAAAAAAGGTGAGGTTCATGGTGGTGGTTTTACGCTGGATGAAGCCTTTTCTCTTATTGACTCTGGCTTTAACGGTAAGATTGTTTTAATTATTGACTACTCTATGGGCGGGGATGTGCTTATTGGTCAACAGGATATCACTCACGTTTCTCAACTTATCGGTAAGACAGTAGGTTATGAGGGCACAGTCGTGGGGGAGTTCTTGTTGGATCGTGCGTTAGACAGCAATAAGGTTAAGAAAAAGGATATTAAGCTGATCAATATTTCTGCAGATAATTGGTTCGCTACGTTTAAGGATGAGAAGGTCGATGCTCTTGTCTGCTTTAATCCCATTGCAACACAGTTATTGAATCAACAGCAAGGTAATGTCTTGTTTAGTTCAGCTGATATGCCCTTTGAGATTATTGATGTACTTTTGTTCTCAGATGATTTTTATGAGGATAATCAACCGGCGATTAGTCGAATCCTTGAGGCTTGGTTTGATGCTGTTAACTATGCTGATAAAGAACTTGAAGCCGCCGCTAGTATTGTTGCTACAGAGAAGGATATCTCCGTTGAACAATATAAAGCGGGAAGAGCGGACTTTGTAACACCTAGCCTTGAGTTGAATCTGGAAATTATGGATGCACGCTCAGAAGAGAATATTTATAAATACTCTCAAGTGGTGGTTGACTTTATGCTAGATAAAAGCTTACTCCTAAAGAGAATTGCTACTACGGATCTTTTCCACTCCGGTGCGTTAAAAGCAGTCGATACCCATTTGTATTCTCAGGGTGAAGGAGAATGAAAGGTTTCACCTTCAATTCTATTAGGGCTAAACTTACTTTTTGGTTTTTACTCGTTGCATTACTACCTTTGGGGGTAGGTGTTGTAATAACACATCAACAAAGAGTTCAAGCTATCGAGTCCAATACGTTTGAAAAACTGTCTGCGATTAGAGATTTGAAAGCCGAACTACTCCTTAGCTGGTTAGAAGAAAGAGCAGATGATTTAGGAATTATTGCTCATGATACTCAAGACCATTATTTAGAAAAGTTAGTTTTTGAGGAGGTTTCCCAGCAAGAGAAGACGGAACAGTTTTCAGTGCTCAGAAAGGAGTTCCACAATAGTATCGCTGGGCATAATTCATATAGTGAACTTTTTATTCTTCATCCCAAAACAGGTCGTGTACTTGTCTCAACTGACCAGCAGCATGAGGGAGAAAGTAAGTTAAATGACCCTTATTTTACTGAGGCGGTACGCACTAAAAATAGATATATTAAGGATATATACTTTTCAGATGTGATGAATGAACAAACAATGGCATTTTCAGAGCCTATTTATTGTAATGAGCATGATGGCGAGCATATGATTGGAGTGATTGTTGCTCGAATTGATTTAGAAAACTCTCTGTATAAAATATTATCAGATAGGGTTGGCCTAGGTAGAACAGGCGAAACCCTTCTTATAAACACTCATAGCATGGCGATAAGTGAACTCCGCTGGAGCGAGAAAGCACCACTTACGTTAAAGATAACGGCTTCTCCTGCAGTAAATGCAATTCAAGGTAAAACAGGCGTTATTATTGATAATGATTACCGGGGAGAGCCAGTTGTAGCCGCTTATACCTATATCCCTAATACTAGATGGGGATTTGTGAGTAAACAAGACCTATATGAGTTGAACAAGCCTGTACGAGAAATGACCGTTAACTTAACCTTGTTACTCCTTGTCTCATTGGCCTTCATTCTTGTTACTGTCTATTTTCTTAGTAGAAACTTATCGGCACCGATTATTAAATTGAATAAAACAGCAAAGCGGATTATGGAGGGGGACTTTTCCCCTAATAGAAACGTCATCAATTCTATGGATGAATTAGGCTCACTTGCTGTATCTATTAATGAAATGTCAGGCTCTATTAAATCAAAAATAGATGAGCAAAAAAGAGTGAATAGTGAGTTAACAAGGCAAGCAGATGACTTAACACTGGCTCGCCATCACGCCGAAGATGCTAATCGTGCCAAGAGTTATTTCTTGGCTAATATGAGTCATGAAATACGAACGCCAATGAATGCCATCATCGGCTTAACACATTTAATGCAACGTGATGATGTTACGGCGCAGCAGTCAGAACGCTTGGATAAAATTGACTCATCATCTGCTCACCTACTTTCTGTGATTAATGACATTCTTGATATATCTAAGGTTGAAGCGGGCAAGCTAACGTTAGAGCATGAAAATTTTTCTCTGGAAAGCCTTTGTAATCAAATACAGTCAATGTTGAGAGAGCAACTTAAAGAGAAAGGCTTAACATTAGAAGTGGATTTAGATTCAGTGCCACGTTGGCTTCGTGGTGACTCAACGCGTATTCGTCAGGCTTTGCTTAACTACATAGGTAATGCTATTAAGTTTTCAAAGCAGGGAATTATTTATCTCAGAGTAATAAAGCAGCACGAGTTAGATGATACTGTATTGGTGCGTTTTGAAGTTCAGGATTCAGGTGTCGGAATCGACGAAGGACAGGTGGCAAGGTTATTTAAGGCATTTGAGCAGATAGATCCCTCTACAACACGTAAGCATGGGGGAACGGGCCTTGGTTTGGCTATCACAAAGCGCATAGCTGAAATGATGAATGGTGAAGCTGGTGTAGAAAGTGAAGTGGGTAAGGGAAGTACATTCTGGTTTACTGCGAAGCTGGGTTTGGCTGATATTGATGATGATAAAATTCAATCAATGGCAATAAAGGATGTTGAAACAGTATTACGAACTCAGCATTCTGGCTCTAGGATATTGCTTGTTGAAGATAATGAGATTAACCGAGAAGTCGCCTTGGACATGCTCAGCGATATGAACCTGATGATAGATTATGCTAAAGATGGACAAGAGGCGATTAATAAGGTTCAAGAGAATGATTACGACCTGATCTTAATGGATATACAAATGCCAGTAATGGATGGACTTGAAGCGACGAAAATTATTCGCTCGATGGAAGGAAAAAGTACTGTCCCTATTTTAGCAATGACAGCTAATATATTTGTAGAAGATCGTCAGGCATGTGAAAAAGTTGGAATGAATGACTTTATTGCTAAGCCTGTCGAACCAGAAAAGCTTTATTTAACTTTAATTAACTGGCTTCCTAAGTATAGGCTAAATAGACCAAAAATAGCGGTAGAACATGACATGAAAGATTTTTCAGTTGTACAAAAACAGCTCGAAGAAATCGATGGCTTAGATGTTACACAGGGACTAGGAAGTTTGCGTGGTAACGTGGAAAGCTATTTACAGTTGCTACGGCAAATGGATAATGGTCATGGCAATGATATGGAAAATTTGAAAGTTGCTCTTAGGGAAGAAAAGTTCGATGAGGCAAGACTTATTGCTCATACCCTTAAAGGTGCTGCTGGAACACTTGGCTTGAAACCGGTACAAAACCTTAGTCAGCAACTAGAAGAGCTGATACGCAACCATGATGATGCAGGCAGTACTGATGCTATAGACTCGCTTATCGAAGGTGTTGAATTAGCACAAGATGCTTTTCATGAAGCAATATCCACTATCTCTGAGCCGGAAGTAGTTGTTATCGATGTTAAAATGGCAGAAGCAGATGGTGAAGCTATTCTTGAACGGCTTAGTGCATTATTAAGTGTGGCAGATACAGAAGCTAATAATGTGTACCTAGAATCTAAGGCCCAACTTGAAAGTCGATATGGTTCAAAGATCAAAGAACTCGGCGAACAAATAAGTACATTTGATTATCAAGAAGCATTGAAGGTTATTAAAAATATTCAAGCTGATAAGAAGATCTAAATAAGCCGCTGCCTGCCCTATATGTTGTAATTGTCTAATGAGCCAGAACATTTAGTTTGGCTTATCAAACAGACGACTGTCCGCTGTGGGTTGTAATTTCAACCGGTCATCGCAACACATGCGTTAAATCGTTCTGCTGGTGTTTGAAATATTGTCATTCGATGAAATGAACCCCTGAATATTTTTATCATTATTTCGTACTAATAAATAAGCTATGGATATTTGATATTTTCTTCGACTTCACAAATGGCTTATTTAACGCTATAAATCTGTGATGAATATATTTTTAAGCCTAGGAATCAATCGCTCAATCCATTCATACCTTCCAATATCACTATCATTTTATCAAATGAAGCTTGAAGTTCTGACAAGCTTTCTCTAGCAACATCTACATCACCATCTCGGTATTGTAGATAATGAGCTTGAGCAATACGATGTAATGCCTCGTGAGCTTGGTTGAACTGCTTTAAGTCTTCAGCTTTAAAAGAGGGATCTTGTTTTGAACGTTTTATCCACGCACCACAAGGGCAGCGCTTACTATTCATAATAGGCCAGCTTTCAACCTTTTCAGGTGAAGATTGAATGTTACTGATAAACTCCTCTTTCCAATGTTCAGAGACTAGCCTAAAGAACTTTAATTTTTTTCCTTTTGTGGTTAAATGGTTATTGCTACATTGTTGCCACGCTTGATTAGGACTGTAACCCTTAAGCCATGGCTCTATGGCTTCAGCAGGCATGGGTTTAGCTATTCCATAGCCTTGCGCTTCTTCACACCCCATCATTAGCAGCATTAAACCATGCTCAGTGGTTTCCACACCTTCCGCAATCACTTCACGATTAAATGATTCTGACAGACCAATAATACCATCAATAATGGCGTAGTCACTGGGGTCATCAAGCATATCTCTAACAAAGCTTTGGTCTATTTTGATTGTATCTACGGGAAGGCTTCTTAAATGTGTCAGTGATGAATAACCCGTACCAAAGTCATCCAATGCAACCTTGACACCTAGGTCTCTTTGGCAGGTTTCAATAATATTACTAATGGCGCTAAGGTCACCTAAGGCTGAGCTTTCCAATATTTCAAGCTGCAAACATTGAGAGTCTACAGAAGGATATTTAGCAAGAGCGGCATCAAGCTCAGCAAAGAAAGAGCCTGATAGCAGATGATGAGAAGATATATTGATACTAACCTCCGGCCGAATATCACGTTGGTGCCATGTTTTAAGTTGAGCTAAAGCTTCATTTACCACCCAATTGCCAATCTTAACCTCTAAGTCGGTTCCTTCGACAATAGGCAAGAAGTCTAACGGTGGAATGAGTCCTTTTTTAGGATGTATCCATCGTATAAGTGCTTCAAATCCATAAACATTCCCAGAGACCATATTAACTTTTGGCTGATAGTACAATTGAAACTCATTATTTTCTAAGGCGAGATTAATATCATCAATTTTATTATTTTTGAGTACCGTCATTTGAGCATGTTGAGGATTAAATAGGTGAAAACGATGCTTACCTTTGAGCTTTGCTTGATACATCGCATTATCAGCATGACGTAGCAATGTATCTATATCTTCATTATCTTCAGGATAGAGTGTGACACCAATTGAAGCTGTCACTTTATGGGTATGATTCTCAATGACATAGGGTTGGGCTATACCATCAAGGATGCGGTCAATAGTTTGTTTGCATTGGGTATAAGAATTAATGTCACTAAGTAGTATGGCAAACTCATCCCCACCCTGACGAGAAACCGTATCTTCTTCTCTGATATTACTTTTAATACGTTTAGCGACTTCAATGAGTAATTGGTCACCCACGCTATGGCCATAATTATCATTCACTGGCTTAAAGTTATCTAAATCAAGAAAGCAAATCGCTAATAACGATTGAGAGCGTTTACTATGGGCGATAGCTTGATTAAAACGGTCTGCAAATAGAGTACGGTTAGGCAAACCTGTCAACACATCATAGTGTGCCATGATGTTGAGTTCATCTTGGTGCTGTTTACTACTTGTTATATCTGAAAACAGACCTATGTAATTGACTACATTATCATTATTATCTTTTAAAGCAGAAATAATCAGTAACTCAGCATACAATTCGCCACTCTTTTTACGGTTCCAAACCTCACCTTGCCAGTATCCATTGTTCTTAATCTGTTGCCACATCTCTTGATAAAACTTAGGGCCCTGTTTTCCTGAGCTTAAAATACTTGGATTTTTACCAACAACATCCTGAGTACTGTACCCAGTTATATCGCAAAAGGCAGGATTGACATCAATGATGCGTTTATTAGCGTCGGTAATGATGATACCTTCATGAGTAGCACTAAATACACGACCTGAAAGTTCAAGCTTTTCTTCTGCTTGCTTACGCTCAGTGATGTCAACAAAAACCCAGATAGAGTCAGCACGATTGTTATGTAATGCAGCCCCCCTTAATGAAACCCAAATGACGTGCCCATCTTTACGTACAAACTCAATTTCATTACAAACCACACCTCCAGCATCAATGTCCTGATAAGCGGCCCCAATCATTTGAAAATCAGCATCCCTCACATAACACTGTCGTGTTGGAACACCAATCAACTCACCTTCATCATAGCCCAGTAACGTTTCAAATGCAGGATTTGCCCAGAGAATATGCCTCTCACGAAGCGTAACAATTCCCACAAGCTGATTATTTAAAATGACTGATTGCTCAGCAACTAATACATCTAACTCGGATTGAGTACGCTTTTCATCCGTAATGTCAGTGGATATGCCAAATATACCAATAATCGTTCCATCGGTACTTTTGAGTGGTTTCTTTTCTGTGTGATAGTAGCGAGTTTCGCCGGTATTAATAATGACATTACGCTCTTCTTTATCAATTACCTGACCATCAATCATCACTAATTGATCATTTATTTTTATATCATTGGACTCTTCTAAGGAGAAGAATTTTGAATCATCACAACCTATGACTTCATCTAGTGAATGGCCAAACAGATCGAGAACCTTCTGATTCGCGTATGTATAGCGTCCTTGAAGGTCTTTGGTGAATACATAGGCATCAATATGGTTTAATGTTTCTTGGAGAAGCGCTAGCTGATTAGCGATCTCACTGCTCTTTTGGGCTTGTTCACTACTCATATTGATATAAAGTTCCTGACTGTATTTATATGGCTATACCGTATTATCAAGCCAGTTTAAAGACAAGTGGATACAATAATAATTATGTGCTGGTAGAGATTATGTAATATCCCATTAGTTGCAGTCAATAGATGGAGAAAAGTTATACTCTCTACAAACACTGCAATCCCTTCCTCACATCAGCCATCCATGGCTACAGTTCTTCTATTAAGATATTGTTTTTCATGCCAATTAATGCGCTCTTTATAAATCAAACATTCTCGTAAAGCCAATAACAACAGGCCTTAGTAACCGTAGTTATAGTTGTAAGCATAATTATAATTGCAGTAGTTATAGTTGCAGCTGTAATTGTAGCTGTAGTCATAGTTGTAATAACCCGCTTGAGCCACACCCATTGTGCCTAATACCAAAGTAAGTGCCATTATTGTTTTAGTCATTGCTTTCATTTTAATCTTCCTGTCGTTAGTTAGTTTAAGGAGTGTTTATCACCCTCTTGCTTACATAACGACTCAGCTTTAAAAATTTGGGAAAATTAATTTTTAATTTATAAAACTAAGCGAGTACAAGCTTGTTAGGCTACCTTGAACAGCCTCGCAGCTCCCGTTCTTCCTCTGTAAGTTCAGTGAAGAAGAATTCTTTTCGTTCTTCAGCTGTCAAGCAGGTCCTGCCCTTGGGTAGTGAATTTATTGCAAAATTAATAATGTCGGGATACGGTGATTTCATGATGTATGCAAAGTTGCTGGAGACTCTCAGTACGACGTCTTCATTCTTTATTCCTGACTTCAGGCTTTCCCTATCCCCCATCTTAAACTCTACTGTCTTATTTCCAGTAGCTACATCCCAGATAGAGACTTTATTCCCACCTGATTCACCAAGAGTAAACTGACCGTCTTCTGTAAAGCTCATACCATCTATTGCCCCCTTACTAGAAAAGGTATATTCCGATAATTTGGTGCTCACATTCCATACCGTAGCGTTATTCTCTTTATCTAGCCCTAAAACATAACTTCCATCATCACTAAAAAAAGCGCCAAAAAGAGGAGCGCCAACATGATCAAAGTTTACTTCATGATTTGTCTTGTTAATGAACCTCACACTAATAGATTGCCCTCCTGCTGCCAATATCATTTTTTCATTCGGACTGATACTCGCTGATACCACAGGAAACTCATACTCTTGACTCGCTAATTTGTCTCCCCTATCAACCGACCAGAGAGCAACGATATTTTTATCAGATACCGTTAATAATTTTGTATTATTAGAATAAAAACTAGCGTATCTAATTTGGCCTTTACTATTAATATCAGACACTTTCACACCTGTTTCTAAATTTAGAACAACACCACCAGTACCCGTGCTTGGCAGACTTAGTCCTTCAAGGCCACTTTGACTAGGAAATATATAATTATTCTCTTCTCCTCTGGGGAATGTGCTTAACATTCCACCCAGCACTGACCATATTGAGATACTTTTATCTGATACTGCTATAACACTTTTACCATTATTGAAAAAACTCGCCCAGTCTAAGATTTCATTTTCAATCGAGATTTTAGCGCGCTCTTCTCCTGTATGGCCATCCCATACATATGCAGGGCCCAAAAATGTTTTTGTTAGAACCATCCCACCGTCGACATTAAAACGGGCAAAATTAACGGTGTCACTTCTTTTATGCTTTAGAACATTGATAATATTGGGTGCTTTATTACGCCAAATAACGGCTGTACCATCCTTCGATGCCGTTAAAATAGATCGCCTTCCTGGCAGTTCCATTATCTTGTTTACTGGCTTGCTATGGTTGAAAACACGTCGAACTTCGCCATCATCATAACTTAGCTTTCCGCCCCAATCACTTGATGCCGTTAAGATATCACCTAAGTATGTAAAGCCTAAATCATTAATAGCTCCCATATGAGCAACCTTACCGACAAGCACATCAAAGTCATCTGAAATTGATCGAATTTCAACGTTGTTACCATTTACAGCAGCAATCAACTCACCATTGTAATTAAATGATACAGGGGAAGAAAATATCTCATAGGACTCCATTCCTGACGTATAGGGTGACGCTTCACCTATTAATATCTGCTCTCCAGTTTTCACATCGACAACAAATAATGCTCCAAATTCAGTCAACAATGAAACCTTACGACTATCAGGACTAAAGCTTGCTTCCATAACAATATTCGTTTCATCGGCATCTAATATGATGGTGTCATAACTGCCATCATGATAAAGAGTGACATTATCAACATCAAAATTAGTCAATAAAACATAGCGGCCATTCGGGCTTAGTACTGCATCATCTATATCGTTAAATATCTTTAAAACTTGCTGCTTTTGAGTTGACCACAAATAAAAGCTATCTGTTGTACGAACCAGTGCCCTAGTGCCATCACGACTAAAGCTGATCGAAAAGACATCACTATCATGACTTAGTGTATATTCAACCTCGTCCGTTAATAGTGACCGAATGGTTATCGTCTGACGATCACTCTCAAACTTATAATAATTGTTATTTCCTAAGGCACTATTAACAGCAAAAAACTCGGTAAAACTATCTTTAATGAGCTCTCCTGTATCAGTATTCCAAATAGCATTTCGTTTAATTGAGTGTGTAGAGATAATACTGCCATCAGCTGAACTAGCTAGCTGTTCAATAGATGAGCCATGGTTGAAATAGGTTTTCTTTTGATTACTATAAGCAGCGGTTCCAAGAAGGGATGCAGCCCCCCCAACAAGTGGCCTATCTTCCCCCCCATAAATACCCGGCATGGCATTTAGAGCAAGCAGCATCGCTTTATCCGTATCTTTTTTAGATAATGCTGTTGCGGCAGAGGCCACTATCGATTTTGTCTGACTAATGACGGCACTATTTCGTTGTTCATCTGCCTTGTTTTTTTCAACAATAGCCCAAAGTGTTAAACAACTCAGGCTCAGAATAACACTGGCAACCAAGCTCCAGCGCACACGTTGAGACCGCAGTGCTGACTTTAAAGAAGCTTCAATATAGCGTTTAATAAGGGGATGAATATACTCCGCTCTCATTTTCATAAACTCATCAGCTTCAAACAAGGGTTTGCCCTTGCTCAATAAAAGGGGTGGAATTTCACCTTCTTTTTGCCATTGCTTGGCTTGAATTTCTATTCGAGCATGCCACTTTCTAAACTCGGCATCATCACTTGCCCATATTTTTGCTCGTGGCCAATGGTTAATAAGTGCTTCATGCACTACGCGTAAAACGACTTGCTGACCAACCCTATCTTTTATTAATAAACGGACATTAACTGCTGAGAACTTTTCAATGACTGAAGAAATGGAATCAGAGTCAGAATGTTCCACTACTATTGAACGAGAAACAAAACTTTGGCTGGGCTCATCCCAACGTGATAATTGATGCAATAGATTAGCGCTTGCCTTTTGGGCCGGCTCATCAAGCTCAAGGTAAACTCGTTCAGCAACCTGTCCAATGCTACCCTTAATTCCTCCAAAGCTATTGTAAGACTCATAGGTCAGAACATTCTTTTGCTTATCCCGTAATTGATAAAGCTCTGTCAGCGTATATTCCAGCAACGGTAAGACACCTGGTTCATCCGTCGAATCCTCTCGTATTTGAGCTGATAATGAAATCTGATTTTTCTCTTCATAACGTATTCCGGCCAAACGTGCTGGCACATCAATTATCTGCTCAAGAGCCAAGCTATCAGGTTGATTTAAATTATAAAGTTGATTTGCAGTAAGAACAGTAGACAATGCACTTGCTTGGAAAGCAGGATAAAAGTCATTCCTTAATGTCGCAATAACCCAAATACCTTCAGCTTTTAAATCAGCAAGATACTCACAAAATGCCGTTATTTCACTTTCTGTATAACCCTGTGTGAATAGCTCTTCAAGTTGATCAATAATAAATATCAGTTGCTGGCGTTCGTGCATTGAAACCTGTTGGGCGGCCTGTTTAAGATGTTGTCCGCTCACATCACCGAGTAATGATTCAGGTATTTTTGCTTTTGCCCATGCAGCAAGCAAGCTTGGCAGCCATTCGCCACTGCGTTTATCTCTAGGTTTATAAATTGCCCATTTAAAATCGACGTCATGACGCTCTGGTGATCGCCTTACCAACTCAGGTAAGAGCCCTGCCTGAACAAAAGAGGACTTACCCGTGCCCGAGGCCCCAATGACTAATATGCCACCCAGCGATTTTAATAATGTCGATGCCTCTTCAATCTCTCGTATACGACCATAAAACATATTTCCATGCTCATACTCAAATGGCTGCAACCCTCTAAAGGGTGACGCTAAATGAATGTTATTAATCTGCATACCTAACTCAGAGGCAGCTTCGTCCAACCTGTTAACCGCTAGAAGTCGAATGGATTTTTCTGCAGCATCAATATGCATACTCTCAGGTAGTTGTTCCGATGTTTCTGCAGGATAAACAATAACGCTATTTGCTGGGAGCGTTGCTAAGGCTGCCACTATTTTTTGATAGGTTTTCCCTACTGCATACACTTCGCCTTTCTCACCTAATCGGCCTGTTGCAGCAAGGGGTGGAAGCACATCACCTCCGAGTACTTCATGTATTAATGAAAGTGCAAAGGCTAAATCGGCACTGCGCCCTTCAATATTGACATTGCCTAAGTGAAGTTCATCTAATCTAGATATTGTGAAGCTTACACGCTGTGATGCTCGCTCATACGCTTCAGCCCATAATAGGTCATAAGCTAATTGTGCCCCCACTTTACTAGAGGCTCTAATATCACTGTCTGCAGGAAACTTATTTGTAAGACCCACTTTTATGGCTTGAGCAGAAACACCACGATATAATTCAAGCCCTACAGGATGTACCGTTGCATCTGTTTCAGTAGCCAGTAACATCCAGACTCGTGTTTGTTCTTCAACCATTTTAATGCCTTATAAAAGTAGACCAGCTTCAGTCATTAATTCACGAAGCTGTTCTTCCCGATACCTAACCCTGTCTACAGACAACCCTGATATGTCAGCTACTTCGGCACGACTGTACCCCAGCCCTCTATAATCCAATATTTTCTTTTGCTCTTCAGCAAGTAGAATAATCTTTTCTAATTTCTTCTTCTCACTCGCTTTATCAAATTCCTTTTGACTTGCAGCAACCTTTGCTTTCGCCTCTTGGATCTGAAGGTCTATCACTTGATAGCTTGATGCAATCAAACTTACCCCCTCAGCTGATAAGAGTGCATTTTCATCAACTATTTGTGATAATTTTGATTCTCCCTCATCCTCTAGACCATCAAGAGATGTTTCTTTCTTGTACTTTTTTATATGATCAAGTGACTTATTTTTACCCATTGTAAAAAGAAGTGATGGGCCTAAGTCTTGTGCTTTTTTTTCGCCTAAAAGACATAGTTCTTGCCAATCCATCCACGTTGCTTGGAAGATATCATCAACTTCACTACTGTAGTTAGCAAGCTTATTTCGTATGTAGTTATATAGCTTTCCCTCGTGCCTCATATAAAAGACAGTGAAGGCACTAACATCACCTTCTAGATACCGTGACACCAACTCTAAATCAGTTAAATCATCCATCAGAACTTTCTCCCTAATTATCGGCTAATCAACACGCTACCTGACATGTCAAGCTCAGAAAAATCAACATCTGCTTCAATTTCCCCATCGATAATAGGACCTGAAATAACAAGCTTACCTGAAATAACAAGCTTAATATTTTTACCTTCCCACTGCTCTAATTGTTCAGTGTTTACAGACAAGACCAACTTACCTTTGTCTGGATTTTTAACACTCTCCCAAGATTCCAGCTTCCAGCTTCCTGTTTTACTAATGAGCTCTCTTGTATTTTTCTCATTTTCATCAGCAGCAGCTAAGAGAATAAACTCATCCTCATAAAGTGCACTTTCACTAATTCTATTTTTAATCTGTTGTGCTACAACAGCAGCCTGATCCATAATCCTTTCTCTAACATCGACAGGCACTTCTCGTGAGTTCGAAGCATACACTTTCTGTATACGGCTTTCGAACTTATCAAGTTCGGAATCTGTTACATTTAGTTCACTCATATCATTACCTAATTATTTGTATTTTATGGTTATTTATTTAAAGAAAATATACCATGATTTGCTGGCAGATACTTTTTAAAAAGATATCCGTTTTAATCGTATTAATGATAATGTCTTTTGTAACGTTCAATTGAACCCACCTCACTAATAATTTCATTTTCCATCTGCGTATATGACCCTAATGATAAGCTAGGTTCGTATTCAGTATGATTAACACTCCCCCATCCAGAATAATCGCAAGTAACATCTCCTTTCCAACCTTGATTACCTTCATGAATACACGCTTGAGCTATGTTTAATGAAGCTAATACCAGTGTTACCGCCAATACTGCTTTAATAGTTGTACGCATTTTAATATCCTCGTTATCTCGTAGTTTATGTGGCAATTACCACTTCCTTACTTACATAACGATTCAGCACTCATAATTTGGGAAATTAATTTTTTTATTTTCAGCATCCAACTATTAGTGGGTGAGGCCAGCACCATTAAGTAAGTAATATATTGCTGTTAAACATGAACAAAAAAAATATTATCCTGCTCATTATTAAAAAAGGCCTAACTAAACGTTAAGCCTTCTCCTATGACTCTAGCTATTACCAGTCAATGCTTACCAATGACCACCATGCACAGGCCAATACTTGCAATGTGGAGAATGATAATGAACGGGTGGTGGGATATAAACGGGGGCAGGTATCACTATTGGAGGGACATAAACAGGCACATGCACAACCACTGGTGGAACATAAATTGGAGCAGGCATGTAGACATATGCTTGGGCTGATCCGACAGTTCCGGCAAGCAGTGCCATAGCTAAAAATGCTTTTGGTAATTTATTCATTTTATTCTTCCTTTAGTTAATTTATAAATGGACCTATTGCCCACTTACATACATAACGAATGAAGAACAACTATTTGGGAATCTTTTATTTAAATTTTTTTAGAACTATATTTTTGATCGTGATCCTCCACTTGGGTTCCAACCGGTCATCACATCAATGGCTAGCCCTGGAGCCCTATTTATATAACATTATTATTTACCGATTCCAAAGAACCGGTTCTGACATTTCACCCTCAAAAAGTGGTGTTGGCAAAGGTTTTGACATTTTTTTAGTTTTCATTTCTGCAGCATAAGCATTCGATAAGTATGCCTTTAAGTCTTGATAGTTTTTGACTTCGGGTTTATTTGCCGCCAAGATGAGGTGATACGTCAATTGTCCAACAGTATTCCAGTCTTCTTGCCCTCCAATCTTAATTTTCCTGACTCTTTCAGGCTCTTTTTGATCAGGCTGTGTCGCAAATAAAGCCATCATATTTTTAGGATAGAGGTCTATTACAGAGACTGTATTTAATTTAAATTTATTTTCAATTCTCAGCGTTTTGAGCTTTTTTTGTATGTCCCCATCAGACACTAAGCTCTCTGATGGAACGTCTCGATACGCAACACCCGCCTCGCTACTCCTTGTCGCTGTTCCAGAGTGGCAAAAATCGAAAACGGCCATAACGAACCGGGCTCTACTGTGAATATTCTTTAATAGAATATTGATTTCATTATCAAGAAGTACATTTTTAGCATAGGTTTCTCCTTTTTTAGCATCCATCGGTAAAAACATTTCATCCAGCTGGTCAGGCTCTACATTACCTTCACTTATTACCGATAGCTGCTGTGAACCGTGGCCAGAGAAATAAACAAACACGCTGTCACTTTCTTGGGTGTTAGTAGCCAATTTCTCAAAGGAGTCGATGATGTTTTTTTTTGTTGGTTGCTTACTCGAGTCTGCTACGCCATCTGCCAATATGGCTATATTTTCCGACGAAAACCCTTTTGCTATTAACATTTCCTTGATTAGTCTGACGTCATTTTTCGGCCCTGAAAGACTATTAACAGGCATAAATACATAGTTAGACACCCCAATCAACAAAGCACGTTCTGTCGCTTGAACCAGAGATGTGTACGAGCATGCTATCACTAGTAAAGCGATAAGGAATTGGCGTCTACATCTGTATAGAATTGCCACAATAGTACGTGAACTAAAGGCTTCCATACAGTACATATTGTGACCAGTTTTTAGGATGCTCATAACCTTTTTCCCTTAACATTTTTAGTTGTGCACTTCTCAATGCTTCATATTTTTTTTGCTGTTCTTTCACCACTCCACGGTAGAACCACTTCATAAACCTTGGCACAGACTCATCATCCGGCACTGCCCAAAGAGTTGAGAGCACACTATGTGCACCAAGCTGCTGTGCCATAACTGCAAGACTTTCCACTTCAATTCCTGTCGAGCTTATATTGGGTATGCCAGTATTACATGCCGATAATGTAATAAGATCGATGGCGGAGTCATCCATATAACTCTTAGTATAAATATTTCCAAATTCACTTCCTGTTATTTCACTGCCATCACCAAGTAATAAATAAGAGTCGTCACTCTCACCACTATTGAGCATAAAATGACTAGCGATATGAATAAAAGGATATTGTGTCTTCACTGAATGTGAAAGCGAATGCTTATTAAAACGCTTGTTCAAATATTGTCGAATGTCAACGCCGTCGACGGTTGATATAGACTCTAATTCTTCATCTACAAACTGTAGCTTTTCATAGCCCTTTATTTGCTCATTGAGGCCAAAAAAGCTCAGTTGTATGCCATCAGAACTGTGTGCTGAATGGTCCATACTCTCCGCACTTGCTTCACTTGTATGAACAGCGAGGGAATACTTTTCAATCAAGTACTGCCGCCCGTCATAAAGCGAAGAAAAAGGGAAATATCTCAATATATCACCCAGAGATAAAAATAAGTTTTTTATGCCCAACTTATTTATATCATCTTCAATTGGTGCAAATAATAGGTCATGGAACCTTTTGCTGGCAATAGTGATATCATCGCCAGACTGGAGGATTTGCAAATAATTAGCCACCTCTTCCTTTAACAATTCATTATTGTAATCAATGGTGTAGATCTTACTGTAATTTTTAGCAAACAATAATATATCAATGGCAGTATCAGTGATAACGTAATATACCAGTGCCAGATCTTTATTCTTCTTTATTGCATCTCGAACTGATCGCTGATCTTTTAAATCGTATTCTATGCTTGCATCCGTCTTTAACAATGTGGTCAATGATTTTTCAAAGTCCTCGTTGAGCTGCTCTTTCTCAGTTAAAAAGTAAGCTATAAATTCTTTACTGATTTTTAGACCACGGCCTTGTTGTGTCATTTCGTTTATAAATCGAACAATAGAAGCAGTACTTGCACGCCCGAACACACGATCAATAAATAGCTGCTCTGAATCACTCAAACTTAACATCGCTTTAGAGGGATCACGCTCCGTTTCTTGCCTATTTATGTATTGCTCATGGTCATATTTCTTTTTCAAATCTAAAACAATACGTGCTTCATCCAATCGGCCGTTTTGCTTTAGTAATTCATATAACTTTGTATGCCATGTTGCACCATATTCAATAAAACATGCATTATTGTCATAAGAGAGTTCACTAAAAGCATTTCGATTACGTTCAATTAAGTTCACTGCTATTTTCAATAATGCAATGCCGATATCAACTTTACCACTTCTTGAAATTAACCCTCCCATATTTCCCAACTTACAAGCTAACAATCTCCTATCCTCGATCACATCATAGTTATAGTCATCTAATAGAATAGGGATCATGTTCAGATTTTTCTGGACTGCAAAATTCACATCATTTCTAGCTAACGCAGTATAAAACACCTCAGCCGTTAAGCTGTCTATCTCTTTATAAAGTGCCTTGTACTCAATTTGGTGTGGTGCTAGACCTGCCAGCGCTTCATATGACTGATTTAGCTTTACAGTTTTCAGGTCTACAGCACTATTTAATGCGTTTAATTGTTGCCTATACTCCTGCTGTGTAACAAAAGAGGATAAGGGCTCATTGATCATAAAATAGTCAAAATCAGAACCTAATGCTGCGAATTTATAAGGCACATCATGTTCTGATAGTGGAAACAATGGTATCTGCCATGTCATATAGTCTGCAAACAGCACGTCCAATCCAAATTCTTTATCAACTAAAGAAGCTTGTCTCAGCATGTCTCTTATTAAATTGAGCGTCTCACTATTGTTATCATCACCAGGCTTTAAGACATAACCTCTATTTTTGTTCAAAAAAGCGTGTAGATCTTGCTCTTTCGGTCTTGAGTTAATTAAGGTCACCATTGCCTCAGGCAAACCAGAAACTGCCATATCAACAAGTCGTGAAAACCTTACTTTCTTAGTTTGACCATAGTATTGTCTCTCAATCATAAACTGTGCATGTGGTAAGCCGTAGTCAGCAGCTTTTTGCATTAAATTCCAGCCTTCTTCGACAATTGATTTGTCTTCAGATTCAATTTTTAAAAATGCTAGATTATAAAGTGCAACAATATTGTTTGATTTAACTGCTTTTTTTAACCAGTAATTCACTTGTTCTAAATGTAAATCTACACTCTGTTTTTGCTGGCTCAATAACATCATCCTCGCAATACTATTATACGATTCGTAATAACCGAGCTTGCCCGCCTTTTGATACTGCTGCAATGCCTTAGTAATGTTTTTAGTAGTACCTATCCCTAACTCAAGATATAAACCCAGTTGATTATGGTACCAACCTGCTTCAAACTTTTTTCCAACAAAGTTCGCTTTTAACTGGTCTTGGGTTAACGACCATAAGTTATTTAGTTGTGGATTTACTGCTTTAGCGTCATTTGTAAAATGGAAATCTGATATTTTCACATTCCAAATAGCCAAATCTCTCTTCAACGCTCTAGAAAATGATGCATTTTGTATAAAAGAAACACTTTCTCCTAGCTTTTCTTCATTTGAAATTAGCACTTGGATAGCATCAGTAAATTGTACGTCTATGTCTACATCCCCCCCATCCTGAACGATAAAATAGGGTTCTTGTGAAAACACTGCATGGCGTAAGTATTCTGGTTTCTTAGCATTTTTCATCCATTTTTCCACTGGATAATCTTTCAACAGTTCTTGCCTAACTTTTGCAACGTAAACTAACTGTTCGTATGATTTACTGCTTAACTCTGTATGTGCTAGGACTTTATTTAAAGTTGGTCTCAGTGCTAAGCCTCGTTCTGCCAAAAAACTTAACAAAGCCAGTTCTGATTCAACGTCTCCATTAGAGGCAAACACTGTTAACCATTTTAATGTGAGTTCATTTTGCCCTGTTCCTAAATATACGTTTGCCAGACCTTTTGCAACGATTTTAAAATCACTTGAACTGAGCCTTTCTAATAAGGGAATAAATCGAGGCGTGCAGCAAGAACCATCATTAATTACTTGTTCAAGTGATTGTTGTAGATAATCAACTTCTTCATGTGTTAACTGCCTATTACTAGCCTTACTATTCTCATAAAAAAGCGTAATCGCTGAGAGCATTTCAAATTTATAATCAAATACGGACATAATGTCCAAATATTCACGTAATGCTGAAAGCTTACTCTCACTTGCTAACTTGAGAGATGCTAGTTGGACCTCATTACCATCTTGTGAAAAAATAACTTTATTTTTCGCCAATCGGTAAGTGGCGCTTTCATCACCTTGCTCACTAGCGTTGTGATACCATTCTTGTGATTTTTCATAACTTTTCTCTATGCCATCTCCCGTAGCATATAAAATACCTAAATTATAACTCGCTAGTGCATTACCACGTTTAGATGCACGGGTGTACCATTCCACTGCTTTTTCATAACTTTGCTCTACGCCTCGCCCTTTATCATAGTAATATCCAACGTTTAAAGTTGCAGTTGAACTACCTTGTTCAGATGCACGGGTATACAACTCCAAAGCTTTTTCATAACTTTGCTCTACGCCTTGTCCCTTAGCATATGAAACAGCTAGATTAAAGCTTGCACTTGCACTACCCTGTTCAGATGCACGGGCATACCATTCCAAGGCTTTTTCATCACTTTGCTTTACACCCTCCCCATTTTTAAAAGCGACTGCCAAATTGTTCATGCCATAGATATTGCCATTCTCAGCTGACTGACGATACCAATAAGAGGCTTTCTCTTCGTCCTTAACTATATCCTCATAGAGGACCCCCAGCTGATATTGAGCCATCGCATCATCAGACTTAGCCATGTTTAAAATGGGAGAAAATGATTTATCTGTCCAATACTCTGCTTTCTGCATATTGATCTTTACACCCAGTCCTCGGGCATAAAGTTTAGCAAGTGATGCCATGGCATTGACTTGGCCTTTCTCAGCTGCCTGCAGATATAAATCAAAGGCCAGTTTTTGATCACTTGTATCGAAATATACTTGGTCTGCCTTTTGATTTAGAATGTCACCCTCATCTCGTTCCTCAGACAACGTTAGCTGAGAAATAAACAACAGTATTAGAAATAAAATTTTTGGCATTTTAATCCCGTGATGACATAAAACATAAAACATAAAACATAAAACATAAAACATAAAACATAAAACATAAAACATAAAAAGTATATTGTAATTTATACCGTCTTTCTGTGAATTTTATACTTAATAAAAAAAAACCGCTCAGATGAGCGGTTTCAATATTAGATGCTAGTAGCAGTACCAGTAATATTCATAATAATAACCAACATAACGATATTCCCAGTAACAGTTACCCCATTTATCCGTGCTTAACGTTTCAAACTGCTGATCGATCACCGCTGCTAATTGTTTATTATCAGCATCAAAGCTTTTAGCTAGTTTCAATAGTGCAACCAAGTCATATTTTTCAGCTGCCTCACCATTTTTAGCCATTGACACTGGCCCAGAAAAAGACTGCATTGCTTTGACAGCAGAAATAATGGCATAAGGATCTTTCTCATGCTTGCCATACTCAGCCATTTCCATAGCCATTTTCACTTTTGCAGCTTCATTATCGGCTGCACTTGCAGAAAAACTGAATGAGCAGAGACTCATAAACAGTAGCGTAATAAAATATTTTCCAGATTGAATTAATTTTCTCATCGAAACACCCCTTTCTCATTAATAAAAGTACTCTTCCAATGTACTAAAACTAATAATAAACTTCAAGTAGATAGCATAAAGAATCAACAAAAAACCAGTCTATTAATGAAGATAGTAAATACACTTTCTACTCTCCAATGCTAGGAACGAACTGCTGCAATGTATACGTCGTATCTCTTGACCATGTTCCCGTTTTTCTTTCTAAAAATACGGGTATGTCAGGATGAAAAAGATACCTAGTGGAAAATACAAATCCACTTAAAAACCCTTTCTTATAACAGTTTACTTGGTAAGCATTATACGTTTTACCTGATAAGATATAATCTTCTCTACCGGTTACTTCACATGTTTCGGTACTCCGTCCAAACAAAATGGATTTAACAAATGAGCCATATTTAAACGTAGACTTATTGCCTAATTTTAAAGGCCAAAGAGATTTTGCATTCCATTTGTCTCGTTTTGACAACTTACTTTTCCCAGACAAAATATCAGCCTGCAAATAACGCCCTCTAACCACGGTTCTCCCTTCAATATAATGTTCACCATTTATGGACCACACCATAACTTCTGACGTATCGTTCACTAGCGTTTTAGTTTCATCATAGAGCTCAATAGTACTGCCCATCACATCCTTCACTTTGTGGGTATACGTAACTTCAGTGCCAGTAGGCACCAAAGGTAGGCTAGTGCATCCTGTCACTATAAAAATCACACATACAACAATTATTTTTTTAATCATTCTTACAGCCCCTCCTTTGATGTAAGCTAATCTTTAGCTAGCGTTGCCGACTTTAGGTATCACCCTTTGCTACATTATTTTTCTAGTTTATTATCCATTAGTTGCTTCACATCTACTTTATCTCGGTCACTTCGATTCTGAACCCGCTCACCTGCTGATATCACTCTTTTAAACGTTAGGTTCCTTAACTCATTTATACGCTTTCGGTTACACCATATTTGAAACATTAAGCTTAGAGGTTTCATCGACAATAGCCACAGCACGCCATTTACCATCATTGCCCACATTACGATGGTAAACCCAGTATCATATTGAAGATTTTCACCACCAAAATATCTATGCTGTGCAAGTTCAATATAACTAAAAGGCACAACAACTATCATTAATAACACAAGCACTATGTGAAGATTAAGTAATCGTCGTGCAAACAATCCCCCCCCCAAAGCAATGGCATAACTGCCAATAATAAAGGCATAACTATGGACTAATGTGTATGTTGTTCCATCTAGATAGTTAATCACATTCAATAACATGATCAAAATCGTCAAGTAACGAGATTGATAGAGTAATATCAAGAATATGTTTAGAATATTTTTCACTTTAAAAACCAAGGCCTTGACGTAAAGCTATTACTCATTGTTATGCCCTATTATTAACCTACATTGATGGTGCTCAACTTTGTTCGGCCGCTACATAATTTGGGTTCATTAGCTCAACTAAAGACTTAGCCTTACACATTTACCACAGCGGGCTGCAGACCTTGCCAACCTTTGCAGCCCAACAGTTTAGGTAGAATTCGATCTGTTGTACTTCGTACATACATATGACCTTCATTTTTTATTCTTTCTTTAATCGCTTGTCCATGAAATACAGTTCGTATTGACTGCGGGTCGAACTGTAATAACATGAGTAGAAACCGGCTAGCCGTGTCTTTGGCACGGTCTTGTTCAGGCCATTAGTTCAATATTGATATGCTCTCAGTTGATAATGAAAGTAATGATTGAACTAAACCGTTCTTATCTGCTCGACAGTGCATTTTCTCAACTCAATAAGTGCCTGTTTCAGCTCTAACCCTACCCTATTTCCCCACTATCAAGCATTATGTATTCCTTCATAAACAGAATCTTTGCGTCTGTATCTAGTAACACTATCATCAATTACTGCAATAAATTTACACATCATTCACCCTTTTCAGGAAACTCAATTTTGTTATGACACCTTACAAAATGTGCATCCATAAGAAATGATGCTTAGCCGATTTATAAATATTAGTAGCCGTAATTATAGTTGTAAGCATAATTATAATTGCAGTAGTTGTAGTTACAGCTGTAATTGTAGCTGTAGTCATAGTTGTAATAACCCGCTTGAGCCACACCCATTGTGCCTAATACCAAAGTAAGTGCCATTATTGTTTTAGTCATTGCTTTCATTTTAATCTTCCTGTCGTTAGTTAGTTTAAGGAGTGTTTATCACCCTCTTGCTTACATAACGATTCAGCTTTCAAAATTTGGGAAAATTAATTTTTAATTTCAATATGATTAAGTTGGCCTCAACTCGTTGAAAAAGAAAACTCTTCGTTCACCCTCTATAGCAATACTCTTTTGCACCAGAGACGGTAACGCTGTAGAAGGTTTAAAAATCATTAGCCTTAACTAAAACGATGATCGCACCTCAATTGTTGCCATCTTTCCACCGGAGACAAAACAACTGGTCTCAATATAATCAAACTGATCATATGACTCTCCATTACACTCCTGTGCCCGAGTATCAAACCAAGCAATTATTTCATTCTCACCTTGATATGTACTCACCATACTGCTGCATATTTTATTTCCATTTATTTCTTTATGCCATGTGCACCTTTTTTCATCATGAATAGAATATTTTATTCCATAATTATCAAGCGTATTAATATAGTGGCTACGGTTCATGTTCATCGAGAAACCTTTCTCTCGCCATGAGCGGGGAAGACGAGATTTAAATTGCACAATTGATACAAAGTCATTTTGGGACATGAAAACAGTAAATTTACCATACATATCATAAGCTTGACATCTAGACTGATCAAGCACATTAAATTTCTTTATGCAGACACCTTTTGAAGCAATCTCATTACTCGATGTGTTTGACATTGTTATCCCAAATGGTAAATCAAAAACCTCAGCGCCCTGAGCCTCAAACACTGCTAACCACATAATCGAAATGGCGATTATTAATAAATTCTTCACGCTAATAACTCCTACTGTTTTAATATTCAAAACCTGATATTTTTTATTTATCATTACGGTTTTAAGACTGTGTCCGATCGTAATTCCTGCAGAGGGTTTGTATGACTCATAAGTGAATACCATACTGCACAAGTATATTCTTTCTCACCATTGTCACCGGTCGTAACAGAGGTATTACAAACAGGAGAGTTGGCTCTTTTTTTCATCGTGACATTCCAGCGTCTAAAGTGTTTTTGGAACTCATTTTCTGCGGCTAAACACGCTGTTTTATATGTAGGCATTGAAGGACCATTGTATGTTCGCTGATAAAGCGTTGCACAACGCTGATACACTGCAAGCTCCCAATCTGCTTGCCTATTATGGTTGTCTAATCTCGGGTAAACAGATTCACAGGCCCGAGATACGTAGTTTCTTTTATACTCAACACCATCAAAACGACTTCTATCACCACTCCCTTCACATAATGATGTTGATGTATAGACTGAACCTTTACTCTCTGATCCAATATCATTACTTTTAGCTTCAACATTATTCGTTTTTTCTTCAATAAAACGTGTTGCTTCAGGCTCATTTGACTGGACAATTTCTTCACGGGCTTTTTCTTTTTTGTTGCTATTATTGCTGCACGTTTGAATATTGCCACCTACAAATACAATAAAGAAGGCAATTATTGCCATGCTTACGATCTCTCTCACATCACTCTCCCTTATCTAAAAATGATTGCAAATGATTATGTTATCGTTTTAGCAATCCGAAACCCAAAGCTGTTCCAACCATTTGTGCCTTTTTCATGTTCATCTCGTGCCGTCAATGTCACTTCAAATTCACTACTTGCCCAGCAACCGCCACGCAGAACTTTTAACTCATATTCCTTGTCATGGAAATTTAATTCTGTTCTGCCCCCATCAGATACCCACTCCCATACATTACCCAGCATTTCATAACAGCCCCAGCCATTAGGCGGCATGCTCCCGACTGTAATTGGGCCTTTGTTATTTTTTTCATAGTTGACCACCTTACCTTGAAGTAGGGTATTTCTATGAATGTGATAAATATAGGAACTCCCAGCTCTCGCAGCGTATTCCCACTCCAGTTCGGTAGGAAGTCGATAGTGTTCACCTGTTACTTTATTGAGTTGCTCAATATAACGTTGTGCGTCGTACCAGTTCACATTAGTAATAGGATGTTCTAGTGACAAGTGCTCAGTATTATCAGGAAGGTAGTCCATAGTATCGACCCACTCAGCGACTGTGATCGCATATTTTCCAATCTCGAATGAATCTACTTGCTGCCCCGAATAATCTGCTCTATAGGTTGCAGCCTTGGTATCAGGCATAACACCACCTGGAATAAGCACCATTTTCGGCTTGTCTTCATCATTCATCATTGCTCCCATCTTTATTCCCTAATCATAGTAGCGTTTAGACGCTAAGTTGATGATGAAATGGTCGCCACCAATATCGGTCATGCTAGCCAGTGCTGAGCCCAGTCCAGCCCAAAAACCCTCTCCGACCTCACGATATTGTAGCTGGGAAATACGAATGCTTTCAGGTGTTTGAGTGGTAATAATACGAATGGCTGTAGCAATATCATGATCAAATCGGATAGTCACAATATAAAAGCCATCTTGTCGTTTATAACGAACAGATTTAACCTCAAACTTATAAGCTTCACGGAAAATACCTCCCGAACCCGACTCATCAGCATCAAGTAATAATACTGACATAGCGTGCTCCGGTTTGATGCAGGTGTTATCACCGATATAACTCCCATAGGAAGGGTCGGTATGGGTCTGATTATTGATAATCACATTAGTATTGCCATTACCTTGATTAATGATCGTGCTGTTGTTTGAAGACGTATTGCGACCATAACTATAATAGTTTCGATGGCGTTCTAAACAATCTTGATAACTTTGCCCAACGCTTTGCTGCCATTGGTACATATAATCATCATAGTGATAATAATCATGCCGGCCGTAATGCTTACCATTTTGTTGATTAAAAGTCTGATTGATATCATTGAAGCTGTCATTAAGCTGGTTTTTCCCCAAAAGAATGAAGTTTCTATTTGCAGGAATTTCAAGCTCAGATCGCAATTCAAACACGGTGCCAGGTGGGATTTCTAAGATGCTATCTGATAAAGAGGCTGCCTGCACTATGCCTGCACAGGTAATATAAAACAATCCTATCAACAATAGTTTTTTCATTACAAATCCTTTATTGCTTGTCACCTAGATATAGTATTCCTATCGAGTCCGTATTAAAAGACTAATATGAGGGGTGCTATATTAATCTTCTGGTGTTTTTATCACTGTAAAATCATTCAATGAAATGGCTAATTGCTGATCGCCATAAGCCGAATATATACCAATCAACTCGCCATCAATGATTTCAACATCATCATCAAAATATAAGTGTTGCTTAGAGTCACCACCAGAAACAGTGTAAAACGAAGTCCATTGGCCAGTCTGTTTGTTCTCAGCTAAGAACACACCCCACGAGACATAAAGCTGTAGATACAGTACTTCGACTATACGCCAATCATTATCCTCAGCAATATCTTGAATTATGTAGTCAGGTTCATAAAAATTGGGGTATTCCTCTTCACTTATGACAGCATGTTCTTCGACATCAATTTCAATAGGCATAAATGACCTGAATTCTGTCAGTATCGATTCAAGTTCAGCATTTGAAAACACGCGTGAGGGTAGAGCTTGCTGTGATTCCACATAATCAGCAGGATAAGTATCAGTAGCTGATGGTCGTAATTGCTCATGAATAGCGTTAATGTCTTCAAGCATCTGTTCTTGCTCTGCTTTATTTTCCACTGCATCATCCATGTCACAAAGCTCAGGCAGGTAGCGTCTTTCTATTACCCTAGATAGAAAAGCATCACTTCCCAGCTCCAAATACACAAAGAGCACATCCTCTATTTCACCATTTGCTGAGCCTCCTCTTACCATGCTGAAGGCTAACTGTTGTTGTCCATCAGCTCCGGAACAGACAGTATTGAAATGGATATAATCATAAATAAAGTCATGTGTTGAAAAAACGACTTTGTCTTGATAAAGAACGTAGAGTTCTTGATCAAGCTGTTTAGATATCTTTGAATTATTACCGTCTTTACTTTCCTGCCATTGTTCAAGTTCGGAGTCTTCTAAAACATATCCCTCAGAGCTAATGGTAACGGTGTCTAAGCTGTCAGTATCCTGTATGCGAAGCTCAACTTTTTGCCGTTGAGGAAGACCATAATAATAGTCACCGTCATCCTCTGACATTAATGTTTCCACAGGGGAAATAATAAAGCTAAAGTCAGCCTGCTTATTGACTGATATAGAAGGATAAACTAGCCAATACAAGAAAATAGCCAACACGGCTAAAAAGACAAATGTACTTTTATATTTATTCATGATGCATATTCCATGATGACCAACACTCTAACCCCCTAGAGCAGCACAATAAAAACAATGCAGCCGTCCAAATATAATATCCTGTGCCAATCACATCGGACTCAGCTGAAATGAGCATCAGCAGGCCTGGAATGGTCCAAGAAAACCCATAGATTAATGCCAGGATGATATTGATTGAGAATGACTTTATCCAGATCAAAGCAGGTGAAATCAAAGCAAGAAAAAGTGGTGCAGTTAGTATAAGCAATACACCCCACTCCCACTTAAGACTGGCTTTTTCAATCACTGTCGACATCATAAACCCAATGACTTTTAGTCCTTCAATAGGTATATGAGTCATTATATTTATACTGCCATCATTGGTCACTTCAGGAATGGGTAAACCAAAGAAAAGGAGTGAGCCCATATGTGGCTCAGGTACTGGCACCTGAATAACGGGAATAAAAAGTCCTATTATCATGAGTAGCCACGCCAAGCACAGTAAGAGTGTTGATCTTTTTATCCTACTATCACCCGACATTTGGAAAACCTCATATACAGTAACAAAGCATTTGTAATCATTCTGCATTAATTTCAAAGAAATGTATTGTAAAATATTTAGTTACGGGCTTACTATGTCACTAAGCCAACAAATAAAATTAGAAACTACTATGGTAAAAACATCCCTTCTAATACTGTCTGTAAGCCTTCTTAGCGCTTGTTCTGTTGTAACTGAAAAGAAGTGCTTGCAAACCGATTGGTATGAAGAAGGTCGCCAAGATGGCCTCTATCATAGAAATGGCTACCAAACTAACCTATTCGTTGAAAAATGCACTGAAAAATACAGTATCACCCCAGACAAACAAGCATATAACATTGGCTACGTTCAAGGCATTAAAGGGAGCTGTACACGTGAATGGGCTGAGCAACAGGGGATCAATAATAATTGGTTTGACTCCTCTTACTGTCCACTCGCTATAGTTGATATAGTTCGAAAAGCATATTCTGATGGCAGAATACAAGGCCTAACTTATAAGGTTACACAGCTAAAAAGAACCATTCTTGCAAACGAAAATCAACCAGCGCTATACGAAACAAAACTAAGTCAACTAGAAAAGAGATTGAACCAGAAAAAAACCAGTAGTGCTAGTTTAAGCCAAGAACTGGATAGTATTAAATCTACTATTACACGGCTAGCCTCAGCGATTTCCCATCTAATTTATTCTTTAGACTCACCTAGACTGCAATTTCTGTCTGAGGACAAGATATCAATTCTTAACAATGAAATAGCGTGGTTAAATGAGGAAATTAATAAAATAAATCAGCAAAAATCCACCATTGAATGGCGGTTGTCTAGTCTCGAAAGAGCTTTAGATAAAAACTAATCTATAAATCAAAGCTTAGCGAAATGTTAACCTGAAAATTAGGATTTATAGGCCACTTAGATTTGTAAGGAGTTTTTAAAATGAAAAATATACTTTTCTTAATAATTACATTCTTTTGTTTACAAGTAAATGCAGGTCAGCCAGAAGTTAATGATTGTGGGCGTAACTCTGAAGCATGTAAACAAACCTACAAGCCCTACAATGATTCTTCATCTTCATCATCGAGCTCATCCTCATCATCGAGTTCTTATTCATATTGTGTTCGTTGGGATCGTCCTTCTAGTAGTTGTGATCCTCACCTATCCGTTTCCGACTACAAGGCGTGTATAAAATCTACATGTGGAAAATGGAGTCAGTAAATAAGTTCAACTTAATGTCATGGTGAATAGCACTCATATCATAGTGTTATTAATGCTACTTCTACTTTTATCAAGCATGCTTCAAGCAAACAGTTTTGGACCAGACAATCGTCACAAGTGGGAAGAATCAGTCATAATGCCGCACCCACTCGATAGAGTAGGCACGCTTAAACATCCAACTGGAACACGGTGTACTGCAAGTTATATTGGTAAAGGATTTATTTTAACGGCCGCTCACTGCGTAATGAAACAGGGTAAAAATCAGTTACAAAAAGGGGATTATCTATTTGAGTACCTTCAAGCTCCTGATGCTAAATTTCAACACACTAGGACGATACGTCGTTTTTACTATCAGGAACTGATACAGCTTGAAGATCAAGGCATTGAAAAAGCAGCTAAGCATTGGGTTATCCTTGAATTGGATAGCCCAATTTCATCACCAGAACGTTATTTTGGATATCACTACCCTGTCGACGATGAATATGATGAGTATCATGAGTCGAATTACGAGCTCTCCATCATGGGTTTCTCCCCCATGTTTAATGGCAATTCAAATGTACTGACATTCTCTGATTCAAACTGCAGTATTCAAAAGCATTTATCCAATAGCCATGTTGCGCTTCATGATTGTAATGCCGGCCCTAGAGATTCTGGTTCACCCCTTTATAAATGTGATGTAAATGAAGCTGACGGTTGGGATAAGTGTGCTATTTATGCAATGCATATCGGTGCTTTTTCAACACAAGGCACTCGCTTTTCTCACTACTCTAGAGACAATGCAAATGTAGCAGTTACGGTGAAAAGCTTTAAAGACACTATTTACTTCTTAGTCATGGGCGGACTTAAACCTTATGGACTGAAATCAGTTAATAATGATTCAGCCACCACATTTCATATATCTAGCCGTTAAAACACTATTGCCATTAAGCAACAAGCGGCATAATATGGTATTTGAACAAGGATTACTTTAACCACAAAAGTTTGGAGCGTTAACTAAACTTGAGGTAAAAGATATGACAAACAATCTATACATAATTTGGCAAGATTCACTTGTACAAGATAGCGGTATAGTTGATGAGCAACATCATGCCTTGCTTGCCACTATCAACTCATTACATTACTTCCTTCAACAAGGACAAGGCTTAGACGTGTTGATGCCAACCGTTAAAATCCTAGTCAATTACCTTCGCTTTCACCATAAAACAGAAGAAGGTATTCTCCGTTCTGCAGACTATCCTAAGCTTAATGACTATATTCAACACAGCGAAGAAACGGTTAAAGACTTTAAGCTAGTATGCAAAGAAGCATTAGCTCATAAAGAACCTGAACATGTTTTACGCTTTCTCAGAAGTTGGTGGCAAGACCATATTGAGGAGCATGGTGAACTCACACCTTACTTAAACAGTTCTACTAAAGGATATTGTCGTATTGATTAATACTGTTACGGTATAGAACACATCTACTTATCAGGAAGCTGAAACGATAGCTCAAGCAACTATTTCTCGAACGTCAGATACAAAAAAGCCGCAGTAAACTGCGGCCTTTTCTAAATCTGGAGCGGAAAACGAGATTCGAACTCGCGACCCCGACCTTGGCAAGGTCGTGCTCTACCAGCTGAGCTATTCCCGCTAAGAAAGATGTGCATTATAGGCGTTTATTTTCGACTGTCAACCATTAGATTTCATTATTGGCCATGCTGCTTTTAAATAACTCCACATCGAGCTTATCGTAAGGGCTGACGCCACATAGAGTAAGCTTATTCCAATCTCAAATATTGGTAAGCCAAATAATGGGTTATGAAAAATAAGGCAACCAATTGATACCATCTGAAATGCGGTTTTCAGCTTACCAACGAATGATACTTTGACAGCATTTCGTTGCCCGACCTCCGCCATCCACTCACGCAATGCGGAAACGGTAATTTCACGGCCGATAATAACAACAACAGGAATTAACACATACCATTCGGGGGTTTTGTATAAAACTAATACCAATGCGATCGCGACAATAAGCTTATCTGCAACAGGATCGATAAAGGCACCAAAAGGAGAGGTTTGATTCCACTTTCTTGCCAAGTAACCATCTAACCAATCTGTTAAGGATGCAATGGCAAAAATAATCGTTGCCCAGATAGCAGCACTTTCAGTAGGCAAGAAATAACATCCAATTAAAACAGGGATGAGTGCAATGCGTAATAAACTTAAGATATTGGGAAGGTTAAACATAAAATCCACTTCATTATATTAGTTGTTCGACATAGTAGCATCTAATGAGTTTATTTCTCACCATGAAATACATCATATATTTTTTGTGCCAGAGCATCACTTATTCCATCGACTCGGGCTAAGTCTTCTACCCCTGCTCTTTTTACTTCCTGTAAGCCACCAAATTGTTGCAACAACTTCTGTCGTCTTTTAGGCCCCATTCCAGCTATACCTTCTAAGGCTGATGTTCTACGAGCTTTTGCTCGTCGCTGTCTATGTCCTGTTATGGCAAAACGATGGGCTTCATCTCGAACTTGCTGCAAAAGATGTAAAGCAGGTGAATCGGCTGCTAAATCGACCTCACCCTCGCGACCGACAAGAAACAAAGTCTCCTCGCCCGGTCTTCTTTCAGGACCTTTAGCGATACCCAATATATCAATATCAAGCTGTAACTCTGCCATCACAGCCTTCGCCTCCGTTAACTGACCTTTACCGCCATCTATCAATAATAAATCTGGTCGTTTACCTTCACCTTTCTTCAGTCGAGTGAAACGTCGTGTTAATGCTTGATTCATTGCAGCATAATCATCGCCGGGCGTAATGCCCTCAATATTAAACTTACGATAGTCAGTTTTAATCGCCCCCTCCAAACCAAACACGACACATGAAGCCACCGTTCTTTCGCCACTGGTGTGGCTAATATCAAAACATTCAATTCGTTTAGGTAATTCATCCAATTCTAGTGCGTCTTGCAATGTTTCGAAACGTTGTAATAAATTGGCTCGACTACTTAAACGTTGATTGAGACTTATTTCTGCATTGGTGATCGCCATTTTCATCCAGCGAACACTCATTCCTCTCTGCGGACAACGTAAAACAACACGATGTTGCGACTCTGATTTTAATACCTCTTCTAATAAAGTCATATCTGGAGGGGTATGACTTAACAGTATCTCTGCTGGCACATCTTTACCCAAATAATATTGTGGAATAAAGGCAGATAACAATGATTCTGGTGAGCTGTCAGATGAGCCTTTAGGGAAATAAGATTTGTTACCTAAACTACGCCCACCTCGAATAAAACAGACTTCAACAATGGCAATACCATCCGTTACCTTAGCTGCTAGCACATCTAAATCACCTTGCTCTGAACTGACATATTGTTTTTCTTGAATACGTCTAAGGCTAATTATTTTGTCTCTAATAATAGCGGCGTGTTCAAAATCTAACTTATTAGAAGCGGCTTCCATCTGGCTCGACAACGCTTCCATCACCAGCTGATTTTTACCTTCTAGGAACAAAATGGTGTGTTGAATATCTTTCTTATAGTCTTCTTCCGAAATAAGACCGACACACGGCGCAGTGCAACGCTTGATTTGGTGTTGCAAACAGGGGCGAGAACGATTTTGATAATATGTCTCATCGCATTGGCGAACGGGAAATAATTTTTGTAACAAGGCGAGACTTTCTCTAACAGCCCCCGCACTTGGGTAGGGACCGAAGTATTTACCCGCTTTACGTTTAGTACCTCGGTGTAGGCTAAGTCGAGGAAAGGAGTGTGCTGAAATATGAAGGTAGGGATACGTTTTATCATCTCTTAATAAGATATTGTATCTCGGCATCAGTTCTTTGATCAGGTTGTTTTCAAGAATGAGTGCTTCATTTTCGGTATGGGTAACGGTCGTTTCAATAGTGGCAATTTGTGCCACCATAACGCGTGTTTTGGAGGTTAATCCCGTTTTACGAAAATAACTCGATACCCGTTTTTTTAAGTTTTTAGCCTTACCAACATAAATCACCGTATCAGTGCTATCAATCATACGATACACACCGGGACGAGGAGTTAATATTTTTAGAAATGCCGCTGAATCAAACTCAACATCGGAGGCTTGTTCTTCTTCAGCCATTTTTATAGCGATAACGATTCATAACAATAAGGAACTTCTAATCGTCTTTTTTAGGAGAGTATTGACGTTTGTAGCACTTATGAGCTTGATAAAAACTATTTACTGAGAAGCCTAATAACAATGCTGGTGCAATCATTGCTACCATGCCTTCATCTTTAAAGAAGTAGATCAACGCGAGCGCGACTAGTAACTCAACCGTTCCAATTACTTTGAGTAGTACAACATTTTCTGTGCGTTTAATCATTGCCATTACAATCGATTCCCAATTAATCAAGATTGTGCATTATCACATATTAGCTATATGTCTATCTGCTCATTTATGGGAAAATACATTCTTTTCTCGCAATAGACAATGAGTAATGGCCTCAGCCACCACATTTAATCCCCTTAAGCCTCAGTTACCTACGAAGTCAAATTCGCTTTATCGAGCCGGCCAGCTCTATGGAAGTGCCCAGGGGTTGTTAGTTGCTCAAGCAGCCTTAAAGCATGATGGTCCATTACTTGTCTTAACTGATGATACGGCAACAGCACATCGCCTTGAACTTGATGCTCGTTTCTACCTCGGTGAAAATGACTTACCGATCCTACATTTCCCTGATTGGGAAACATTGCCATATGACACCTTCTCACCACATCAAGATATTGTCTCAGAACGTCTAGATACCCTGCATCAGCTGCCTGACTTTAAGCGTGGAATTTTGCTGGTGCCCATCTCTACGATCATGCACCGCCTTGCCCCGCGCGAGTTTTTAGAAGGTAATACCTTAGTTCTCAAAACAGGTGATATCTTTGATATTGAATCATGGCGTAGCAAATTAGAAAAAGCAGGTTATCGTTACGTTTCTCAAGTTATGGAGCATGGTGAGTTTGCAGTTCGTGGCGCGATCATTGATCTTTATCCGATGGGGAGCAAACTGCCTTTTCGAATAGACTTATTCGATGATGAAGTCGACACACTCAGAACATTTGATCCAGAAACACAACGCTCAATCGACACGATTAATTCAATTCAACTTTTGCCAGCACGTGAATTCCCCGTCACTGATGACAGCATTCAACGTTTTCGCCAACAGTTTCGAGAACACTTTGATGGTGATCCACAACGTAGTCTTGTTTATCGGGAAGTCAGCCAGGGCAATATGCCAGGTGGTATCGAATACTATTCCCCACTGTTTCTCGAGAAAACAAACAGTCTGATTGACTACCTGCCTGAAAACACCTTACTGCTTAATATTAATGACCCTCATCATGCTGCAAGTAGCTTTTGGGATGAGATCACTCAGCGATACCAACAACATCAAGTCGATACTGAAAGACCTTTATTGGCACCACAAGACATGTTTTTTCCTGTCGAAGACTTATTTGCCACATTTAAACAGTACCAACGTATCCATGCTCAAACATTCGAGCTAGATGATAGTGCAGGAAATCAAAACTACACCACCGTCATACCGCCACAACTCACACTCAATGCTCGTCAAGATAGACCTTGTGATGCGCTGCTACAATTTATCGATAACTTCGATGGTCGCATACTGTTTGCTGCCGAAACAGCAGGACGACGTGAAACCTTACTTGAATTACTTCGTGAAAATTCAATTCAACCTAAGGCCTATCAAAACTGGGATGAGTTTCTAGCTGGGGACGATGCATTAGGCATTACTGTTGCACCACTTGAACATGGTCTCGTCCTACCCGAAAATAAAATAGCTGTTATTGCTGAGCCACAGCTATTTGGCCAGCAGGTTATGCAACGCCGTCGTCGTAGCCGTAAAAAGCGTGATTCTGATGCCGTCATTCGTAACCTTGCTGAATTAACAATCGGTGATGCTGTTGTTCATGAAGATCATGGTGTAGGCCGTTACCTCGGTTTAGAAACAATTGATGCGGGTGATGTTGCAACAGAATATGTCACATTAGAATATGCCAAAGGTGACAAACTCTATGTGCCTGTCTCAGCCTTAGACTTAATCAGCCGTTATTCAGGCGCAGCTCCTGAGCTTGCCCCTCTACATAGACTCGGTTCAGGCCAATGGGAAAAAGCACGTCGTAGAGCCGCAGAAAAAGTACGTGATGTCGCTGCTGAATTGCTTGATATTTATGCTCAGCGTGCTGCCCATAAGAAAAACCCGCTTAATGATCCAGATGAGCACTATGCTGGCTTCTCTGCTGCATTTCCATTCGAAACAACACCTGACCAGCAAGATGCTATTGATGATGTTGTAAAAGATATGACCTCAGATACGCCAATGGATCGCTTAGTCTGTGGTGATGTTGGTTTTGGTAAAACAGAAGTCGCCATGCGTGCCGCCTTCCTCGCCACGCAATCAGGTAAACAAGTGATGGTCTTAGTCCCCACCACTTTGTTGGCCCAACAGCATTATGAAAATTTCAAAGACCGCTTTGCTGATTGGCCGGTTAACATTGAAGTCATGTCTCGTTTTCGTTCTAAGAAAGAGTTAGATCGTGTTAAAAATGCGATGAGTGATGGCACCGCTGACATCATTATCGGCACCCATAAACTTATTCAGCAAGATATTAATCCCAAACGACTGGGCTTGTTTGTACTTGATGAAGAACATCGTTTTGGCGTAACACAAAAAGAACAAATTAAAAAATACCGCGCTGAGATCGATGTGCTCACCCTGACAGCGACCCCAATTCCACGTACTTTAAATATGTCGATATCTGGCATTCGTGACCTCTCAATTATTGCCACACCACCAGCACGACGTCTTGCTATTAAAACCTTTGTACAACAATGGAATGCTGAGAAAATTCGTGAAGGAATGCTGCGTGAAATAAAACGTGGTGGCCAAGTCTATTTCCTACATAATAAAGTAGAAGATATAGACCGCATCGCTCGAGAAATCGAACAAATTGTGCCTGAAGCAAAAGTCACCGTTGCCCATGGTCAAATGCGTGAACGTGAGCTAGAGCAAGTGATGCTCGATTTTTATCATCAACGATTTAATGTACTTGTCTGTACGACTATTATTGAAACAGGGATCGATATTCCTTCTGCCAATACGATCTTTATTGATCGTGCTGACAAACTAGGCTTAGCCCAGCTTTATCAAATTCGTGGTCGGGTGGGTCGTTCTCATCACCGTGCCTATGCTTATTTGATTGTTCCACCACAAAATGCCATGACAAAGGATGCCGTAAAACGCCTAGAAGCTATTGAGTCGATTGAAGATTTAGGTGCAGGTTTCACCTTGGCAACCCACGATATGGAAATACGAGGTGCAGGAGAGTTATTGGGTGATGATCAAAGTGGTCAAATGCAGGAAATTGGCTTTGGTTTATATAATGAATTACTTGAACGTGCAGTTAGTGCCCTTAAATCTGGTCAAGATCCAAGTCTCAGTATCAGTGACCGTCAATTTATAGAAATAGATTGTCATGTCCCTGCACTTATACCGACAGACTATCTACCTGATGTACATACTCGTTTAGTCCTGTATAAACGTATTTCTGCAGCCAAAGATAATGAAGCACTACGTGAACTGCAAGTTGAGATGATTGACCGGTTCGGCCTGTTACCTGAACAAATCCAAACATTGTTTGCCATCCATGAATGTCGGTTCAAGGCAAAAGAAATTGGTATTCGTAAAATTGATGTTTATGATCAGGGGGGGCGTATTTTGTTTGATAAAGAACCTAATGTTGAACCTATGACAATAATACAATTAATTCAATCTGAGCCTGCTAGGTACAAATTGGATGGTCAAGATAAATTACGCTTTATTGCTGATATGCCTGATGCCGATAGTCGCTTATTAGTGTTAAATGCCGTTCTTGATGCACTATCAAAATAATACTCATTTTTACTGAACTATTTATTCTGTATAAGTAGGCTGACATTTACATGGGAATGACCTAATCTGAACTTAGTTATTTCGAAGGAAAGTTAATAATGGAAGATGTTCAATACGGTGGATTTTGGCTCAGGACTGGTGCAGCTATCATTGATAGTCTTTTATTATTGATTATTATCATGCCGGTACTGACTAACATTTATGGTTATGAATACTGGCTTGGCGAGCAACTAGTCAGTGGCAGTTGGGATGTGCTGCTCAACTGCATATTCCCCGCTATTGTTGTACTTGTCTTCTGGAGCTATAAATCTGCAACACCAGGTAAAATGGGTACCAAACTCACCATCGTGGATGCCACCAGCGGTGAAAAACCAACAACACAACAATTTATTATTCGTTACATAGGTTATTACCTAGCCACTATCCCTTTAGGAATTGGCATACTCTGGGTTGCATTTGATAAGCGAAAACAAGGCTGGCATGACAAAATGGCTAATACTGTTGTGCTTAGAGAGTTGCCATCAGAAGCCGTTCACTTTGATGGCTAACACTATTTTTTGTCATCCTCGCGCATGCGGGGAACCATGGGCAGTAGAATTAACCATATTCCTTGGATTCCCGCTTTAATTGAGCAGAGCGTGTGCTCAACGCCAGAATGAATAGTTGTGCATTGCTACGACAAAAAAACTCATGAAAAGGTCTGATTATGATTAAAACACTGTTCCTTACTATCTCCACAACTATTAGCGTATCGGCCTTTATTGCATCGTTATTTTTAAACAGTATTTTAGCGTCATTTGGTTTGGTATCGACCTCTATTGAATCTCTCAACAAGCTACAAGATTCAAAAAAAGTTGTCGAGCAAATGAAAACCAGACATTCAGAAAAAAAGAAGAACTTCTCAAAAAAATTCAGCAAAAGAGCAGGAGTCAAACTATCATCAACAGCTACGTCTGCTATTCCGATTGTAGGTGTGGTTGGCGCTGTTGTTGCCGTGGCAAGTCTAGAGGCTAGTTATTATTGCGAAGATAAAAAGGAACTGCAAGAAGATGAAAACGTATTATATGGAACAAGCAAACCATTTGATAATGAGCAATGCATAGAAGAAGCCCAGCAAGATTCTAAACAAATGATCGCAGAAGCTAAACAAGCCGCAAGCCAATCGCTCAATGATACTTGGGAGTCATTAACTGAATAAAATAATTAGTCGTCACCCTAGCGTATGCGGGCTTCCATAGTCAGTAGAGCTAAGCACAATCACTGGATTCCTGCTAAATACATGCGGTAATTTTAAATTCATTCGCGGCTAAAGCGCGATCCTACATTTTTTGTCATTCCCGCATTTTCTAGCGGGAATCTAGTCACTATTCGTTAATCTCGACTTTATTACCTGTTGCAACAGACTCTAATGCCGCGGCAATGGTCTTACAATTGGCTTTTGCATCGCTTATTGATAATGCAGGTCCTTTTCCATTCAGCACGCAGTCGCTAAAATGTTCAATTTCAAGGTCAAAGTGATTCGCAGCGTCTAAGTTCATGACGTGTCGTTCACCAGAATCCGTCCACCATGTCACAACAGGCAGGTCATCGGGGTTATTCCACACCGTTTCACACTTCACCCCGCCTAAGGTACCAATAATTTCATATTCACTGCGGCGAGCACGCTCAAAACTCATATCAAAATGAGCAAACTTGCCATCGCCATAATCTAGCACTCCACTTAAACTGACATCAGCCCCATGTTCATTAAGTTTTGCCATACTAAGCACCGATACGGGGTCACTATCAAACCATTTACGAGCCGTATGAATCGCATAAGGTCCAATATCCCACATAGCACCACCACCCTGTTCAATGTCGCGTGTGATTCGATACATACGGGCAGGTTTCATTGGAAATGAAAAGCATGTTCTGACAGTTCGAACATCACCAATGGCACCAGAATCAATCAATTGATGTACAGCATCGTGTTGAGGGTGGAATACATACATAAAGCCTTCCATGACAGTAACATTATGTTTAATGGCTGCCGCCTCAATCATTTCAATGTCATTTAAACTCAATGCCATTGGTTTTTCAATTAAGACATGTTTACCTCGTTGAATCGCTTTGATGGCCCACTCAGTGTGCTCTTCATTAGCCATGGGTAAATAAATGGCATCAATATCAGGGTGAGTTAATAATTGTTCAGGATCGTCTAAAGCAAGCACATCTGTTTCTTGTGGGGCATATTTTTCTAACACTTCAGCGGCAGCCCCTTGTCTGCGACTGGCCACGGCTATCAACTTAGCATTACTAGCTTCAACAATGGCAGGCATTAACCGTTCATTAACACGAGCAGCTCCAAGAATACCCCAACGTAATACTGATTGATTTGTCATGATTTAATCCATTGCTTAATAATGTCATCACATCATAACCATTTAACATAAACTATAAAACCCAGTAATTTTAGTGTTTTTATCTACCTGCTTTTAGCCTATGCTAGTGTCATACTCTTGTTTATCAGCAAAGGAAAAAACTATGACTATTGAAGTTGGACAACGCCTACCCGATGGAAAAGTAACTGAATGTAATGAATTTGACCCTGAGAATGGTTGTCCAAGCAATCCCCAGGCTCAAGATATAAGCCAACTGACTAAAGGTAAAAAGATTGTTATCTTTGGTGTGCCAGGTGCTTATACCCCACTATGTTCAGCCCAACACCTGCCAGGCTATGTAGACTATGCCGATCAACTTAAAGCTCAAGGTGCCGATGAAATATGGTGCTTTGCAGTCAATGATGCCTTTGTTATGGCATCCTGGGGTAAAGATAATAATATTGCTGGAAAAGTACGCATGATGGCTGATGGCAGTGCTGAATATACTAAAGCATTAGGCTTAGATCGTGATCTTACTGCGGGTGGTATGGGTGTTCGTTGCTTCCGCTTCGGTATGATTGTCAATGATGGCATCGTGACTTACCTAGGCGTTGAAGGCTCAGGTGAATTTGGCGTATCTAAGGCCGAAACGCTACTAAAAGAACTATAATCCAACACATTTAGACAATAGTCCAAGGCTGTCTTGCCTTGGGCTATTTCTCAATAACCGACCCGTTTTCCCCCATAAAGACATGGGTCGCCAACTGATAAAAAATACCATGTTCTACAACGCCAGGAATGGTATTAATTGCTGCGTTCAGTTCATCTCCATCTAAGCTAGAATCAAAGACCATATCAAGCACTAAGCTGCCATGAGAAGTAATTGCCAAACCATCACCACTGGCATTCTGACGTAAGTGGCCTTCCCCCCCAATTTGCTGCAAACTGCGTAATACCATTTGATATGAGAATGGTGCAACCTCGATTGGAATAGGAAAGTTTTCTCCAATCCGCGTCACTAATTTACTGTTATCTATTAATACATAAAACTGTTCACTGGCTTTGGCTAATAACTTTTCTTTCACAAGGTCAAAGCCTCGCCCCTTTAATAAAGTCATATCGGGAGACACTTCATCGGCACCATCAACATATAAGTCCAGCTGACGAACATGCTCAATCGCCGTAAGTTCTACTCCTAACTCCTGTGCCTTAATCATGCTGACCATAGAGCTGGCAACAGCAGAAAACTGTAAATCATCTTCTTTCTGTCGTCGTGCGAGTTCTTCAATAAAATAATTTGCAGTTGATCCAGTTCCTAAACCAATAAGCATTCCGTCTTCAACTAAGTTTGCGGCATGAATCGCCACACGTTGTTTATCATTCAGTTGTTTAGACATGGTTCGGATTTTCCACAATGTTAGGTATAAAGAGTTAGACTCAGCATACCATTAGTTATCATTAAACGGTTATCAAGGAATTTACTTTGGCTAAACTTGACTCAATTGTCAGACGTATTGAAGATGTAACTGGCGCATCTCTTAACGCTTATCGCCTCAGCGCCATTGGCGGGGGCAGTATTAATACCGCATATAAGTTACAAACAGAAAAACACGCCTATTTCATAAAGCTTAATCAACCTCAGCTTATTTCTATGTTTGAGGCTGAAGCTCAAGGTTTAGAAGAAATGCGGGGGTTAAACTGTATTCGGATCCCTGAAGTGATTTGTCATGGTCAAGCTGATGGCCATAGTTATCTGGTTTTAGAATATATTGAACTTGGTAGTTTGCGAGGCAATGCAGCTCAAAAACTTGGCCGACAACTTGCTCAATTACATTCACATACGCAAGACTTTTTTGGTTGGCATATTGATAATACGATCGGCAGCACACCACAATACAATGACCGTGAGCATAATTGGATTACTTTCTGGCAACAACATCGTCTTGGCGCACAACTTAATATTGCAGCTAAAAATGGTTTTAGTGGCCGTTTACAAAACACTGGTCAGAAACTTTTAGAAAACATCCCCCACTTTTTTGACAGCTACACACCGAAACCAGCATTACTTCATGGCGATTTATGGGGTGGTAATGCCAGTGCCGATTCTCAAGGGAACCCCGTTATCTTTGATCCAGCATGTTATTACGGTGACCGTGAAACCGATATTGCTATGACCGAATTATTTGGAGGTTTTGGTGCTGATTTTCATGCTGCTTATCAAGCTGAATATCCCTTAGATTCAGGTTATAAGACTAGAAAAACACTTTATAATCTCTACCATATTATCAATCATGTTAATTTATTTGGTGGTAGCTATTTAAGCCAAGCTGAAACAATGACTGAGCAATTGCTTTCAGAGATAAAATGAACCTTATATCAAACCATATACCATTATAATTTATGGTAGTATTCGAGAAATAAAACGGCGTCATCTATATTGGTAAAATAATAGTGTCTATCAAAACGAGCAACAAAATATTTCTCTTAACGGCCCTACTGACAATCAGTATGGCATTCGCTATGTTTTATTCGTTTAGTCTCGGGCGTGATATAGCTGAACGTTATACGCCTCTAATTGATGCAAGCATGGAAATCCAAGTCGAAGCAACTACCGCTCACTTGTGGTTTGAAGAAATTATTAGTGGTGACAGAACTGTAGATATTAATGAGATATGGTCTCATATTGATGAAGCCGAATGGTATGCACAAGCCATGCTTTCTGGTGGTGATAATAGAGAAGGACACTTTATTGCCATCGATGATCCTGAATTACGCAAACAAATTGAACAAACAATAGCGGGAATACACGCCTTTCGTACAATTGCTAATGAACGTTGGATGGCCCGTTCTGAGTCTGGCATTGGTTCTGAGATTGATCAGCGTTTTGATAAAAAATTCCTAGAATTCACGATTGCAGCAGAAAACATTGAAATTAGGCTGCATAAAGTAATGGCAATGCAGTTGCAAAGATTTACTTTTATTCAAAACATACTCATTACAATGACGTTAGTCTTTGGTTTTTTAATCGCTTATATTCTCTATCGTTATGACAGCCGACGAGCGAATGATATTCGAATACTGTTTGATAAAGAAGAAAACCTTCGTATAACCCTTAACTCGATCGGTGATGCCGTCATCGTGACAGATACTAAAGGTAATGTTACTCACCTTAACCCTATTGCTGAAGAACTCACCGGCTGGTCACTTGCCGAGGCACTAGAAACACCGTTAACAACCGTATTTGATATTGTTCATGCTCATACTTTAGAACGTGCAGACAACCCAGTTGAACAAGTTATTGCAACGGGGAGAATCGTTGGTTTAGCAAATCATACGATGCTGCTATCTAAAAAAGGCCCTAAATATCAAATAGCTGATTCTGGCGCCCCGATTCGTTCATCAAGTGGCAAGATTACCGGTGTTGTCGTTGTTTTTCGTGATGTAACAGAAGAATATAGGGTGCAAGAATCTCTTGAATCAAGTCGCACATTTATCAACACCTTATTGCACACATTACCTGATCTGATCTGGTTAAAAGATATTGATGGTGTTTATTTGGCCTGCAATGCAAAATTTGAACGCATGTTTGGCGCTAAGGAAAGCGACATTATTGGCAAGACTGATTATGATTTTGTCGACAAAGACTTGGCCGATTTCTTTCGTGACAAAGATAAAGTAGCCTTGGCTGCTGGCAAACCATCGGTAAATGAAGAACTCATTCCTTTTGCTGATGATGGTCATACTGAGTTAGTTGAAACAATCAAAACCCCGATGTATGACTCAGCTGGAAAACTTCTCGGCATATTGGGGGTGGCACGAGATATCACTCAACGTAAAGAAGAAACAAGCTTATTAGAGCAATTTAAAACGATGTTTGAAGAGTCACCGCTTGGTGTTGCGCTCATTCATTCAAATACTGGGGAAATCAACAAAGTTAATCCAAAGTTTGCTGAAATTGCTGGTAGAACAATGGATGAAATGCTCAATATCGATTGGATGTCTATTACTCACCCCGATGATGTTCAAGAAGACTTGGATAATATGGCCCGCTTAAATGCGGGAGAAATACCTGGCTTCACCATGCAAAAGCGTTATCGACATCCTGATGGAAAATATGTGTGGATTGATATGACCATTGCTCCAGTGACTGTTGAAGATCAAACACAGCCGCATCATTTATGTATGATTCAGGACATTAGCCGACGTAAACAGCTAGAAGAAGAATCACATACAACACTCCAGCACCTTAAGCTATATCGCGAGCAAACACCGTTAGCAGCAATTGAATGGAATACCAAGTTTCAGGTACTCAACTGGAATGAAGCTGCTGAAAAAATGTTCGGTTACAAATTAGATGAGGTAAAAGGCCGTAACTTTGTCGACATTATGTTGCCAGAAAGTGCTGTCATTGATGTTGAGGAAATCTGGCGAGACTTGATTGCACAGTCAGGCGGAACGACAAGTATTAATGAAAACCTAACAAAAGAAGGAAAGATTATCCTCTGTGAATGGCATAACACAGCCTTAGTTGATGACTCGGGTACTGTTATTGGTGCTGCATCACTCGTCCTTGACGTAACAGGTGAACGCGCAGCCTTGCAGGCACTTAAACAAAAAGAGCAAGAACAAAGTGAAATTCTCAACACCTTAAGTGATGGCGTTATCACTATTGATGAGGATGGCATCATATTAAGCTATAACTATGCAGCCACGCAGCTATTTGGATACAGTGCCGACGAAGCATTGGGGGAAAACGTCTCACTCATCATGCCCGAACCTGATAAAAGCCAGCATGATCAACACTTAAAAGATTATTTAAAATCAAGTAATACAAAAACAATCTCTCATGCGCGAGAAGTAATCGGACAACATAAAAACAAAAGCACCTTCCCATTGCGTATTTCACTTGCTGAGCTACCACTGCTACGTAATGAGAAACGTCGCTTTATTGGTTCATGCCAAGACTTAACACAAATAAAATCTCAACAAGCTCAGCTTCAACGTGCACAGAAAATGGATGCACTAGGAAAAATCGTGGGGGGTATCGCACATGATTACAATAATATGCTTGGCGTTATCCTCGGTTATACCGATTTGATGGATATGAAATTCGCTCATATCGACGGTCTGAAAAAGTATATCGATAACATCGCTCAAGCCGGAGAGCGTGGTCGTAAGTTAACTAAACGTATGCTTAACTTTTCTAAACAAGATAGTAATCAAGCACAAGCTGTCGAATTGCACAAAATGCTCGATGAACAAAAAGAATTATTGCAAAAATCAGTGACTGCTCGCATTAAGATTAACTATCAATTATGTGATTCGAGTTGGTTAGTATGGCTAGATCCGAGTGAACTCGAAGATACATTACTCAATTTAACCATCAATGCTCACCATGCCATGCCTGACGGTGGTTCATTAACCTTTACCACAAAGGCTGTACACCTATCTCATACTGAAGCATCCCTATTAGGCTTATCAGAGAATGACTACTTCAAATTATCTGTAACGGATACAGGCAAAGGTATTAGCCAAGAAGTAATCAATAAAATATTTGACCCATTCTTTAGCACCAAAGGTGCTAATGGTACAGGACTAGGATTAAGTCAGGTCTATGGTTTTATGGAACGTGCTGGTGGTATTGTCAGAGTTTATTCTCAACCAGAACATGGCAGTGAATTCATTCTTTACTTTCCTCGCTATCGTGGAAATGATGAAATCAATGTTTCAGAAAACACGCAGTCGAACATGCTACAGCAAGGCAATGGAGAAACAGTCCTAGTCGTAGATGATGAACCTGCTTTACGTGAATTAGCCCATGAAATTTTATCCTTGGCAGGATATCGAGTATTAATGGCCAATGATGGTGATAATGCCATGGACATTTTGGCTGCAAACACCGTTGACTGTGTATTAAGTGACGTTGTTATGCCGAATATTGATGGTTATCAATTAGCACGTCATATAAAAGAGAACTATCCAGATATCAAAATTCAGCTAGCCAGTGGCTTTAGTGATAATCGGCATATTTCCTCTCCCGATAAATCATTACACGCGACAATGTTACATAAGCCCTACAGCTCATCTGAATTAGTCACTCGTATTGCCGAACTTATTCAGGATGAAGATCATGACTGAATCAAATGAATCTTGGCATTGGACGCCAGCCTTTAGTGTTGGCATTGACGCTCTTGATGACGATCATAAACGTTTGTTTCAGTTATTTTATGAAGCGCACTTAATTAGCCAAGAAGATAATTATAATGTTGAACTGTTACACACATTAGCAAACGAACTACTACTCTACACTGAGTCTCATTTTAAACGAGAAGAAGCAGTTATGTTGGCTTCAAATTACCCCCATTGCAAAGAACATTTTGCAACTCATAATACAATCATCAAACAATTACAGCAGACACTACAGAAGATAGTCGATGGTAATGAGTCAGTTGCAGAATTTATTCATTTCTTCAAAGACTGGTTTGTTAATCATATAAAAAAAACAGACAAAGAGATCCATCACTATACAAAAGACTGTGAACAAGAGATAGAACAAGCATTAATTATTGCTGGTCCACTCACCGTTCCAGCAGTGATAAATATTTATGTCGTTGATGATGAACAACAACAAGTCGACATGATGGTCGAAATAATTGATGTAGCAGGACTTTCAGCAACAGGCTTTATTTCAGCCGAAGTGTTTATCGAACAAGGTATTTCTAATAATGACATTATCTTGTTGGATTTGAACATGCCTAATATGGATGGCATAGAAGTGATGAGATTACTTCATGCCAGAGACTGTTTACCTACCTATCTTTTGATTAGTGGTTTTGATGAACGTGTATTACATTCTGCTAAGCAGTTTGCAGATGCAAAGAAGATTACGGTTGCAGAAACATTTACCAAACCGCTTGATACACGCTTATTTATTGAGTGTATTAATCAAATACATGGTGAAAAGAAACTTTCAATTGATAAATTGGCAAGTGAACAAGGCCCTCATCACACAAGCGATATTAATGATAATGCTCCCCTATCCCGCTCAGAATTAATTACCGCTATTGAACGACATCAATTTGTCCTCTTCTATCAACCTCAAATAGATATTCAATCAGGAAAGTTGCATGGTCTTGAAGCACTTATTCGTCTTCAGCACCCAGAACGCGGTTTAATATTTCCTGATCAATTCATTGCCTTAGCTGAACAATACAATTTAATTTCTGATCTCACCAATGAGGTCTTTCACCTATCCATAAGTGATTATTTTTCTTTTTGTGAAATAGGCATTAAGGCTAAAATATCTATTAATATTTCAGCCCAGGATTTATTAGATCTATCTATGCCTGAACGCTTATCAGCCCTACTCAAAGAAAAACACATTCCGACTAATGCTATTACTATTGAGCTTACAGAGTCAGCAGTGTTAAGTTCCGTATCTGATTCATTGGATATCTTAAACCGTTTACGAATGAAAGGTTTTCCTCTGTCTATCGATGATTTTGGCACTGGAAATTCATCTCTAGTACAACTGTACCAAGCCCCCTTCACTGAGCTCAAAATTGATCAGCATTTTATTATGAGAATGATGAATGATGATGAAGCGATGTCTATCGTTAAAATATGTATTTTATTAGCGAAAGAGCTCAAAATGGATACTGTTGCTGAAGGTGTGGAAACACAACAGATTTGGGATAAGTTACACGAATTAGGTTGTGATATTGCTCAGGGTTACCATATTTCCAAACCTATTCCCCTGAAAGCATGCACTGAATGGATTTCAAATAATCAGTAGCTTTTCAATTTTTAACATTTTATGATGCCTGCTCATCGGCTCAAATTAAATTACAAACTTCAAACTCATCAAGGATTAGATATGACTTTTTCTCGACAACTATTAATAGCATCAACATTATGTGGCCTTCTTTTTACCTCTGCTTGCGTGAGTCAAAAAGAAAACATGGTAAAACAAAATTATCCTTTAGCTTATGCTGACGGGTTTGATGATGGTTGCCACAGTGGTAAACATGCTGGTGGTAGTTGGTTTGATCAATTCAAAAAAGATGTCATTCGTTTTGAAGAGGATGCTAAGTATGCTCAAGGATGGTCAGATGGCTATAGGCAGTGTGAAACTCAACAGGAAGCACTTCAGCGTCAGATTCGAATGAATATTGAGCAGCAACAATTGAATGAAGATAGAAAACGTAATAAGAGGGATGAAAAACGTCATTTAGAGCGTGAAATTCTAAAAGGAATCGATACCAAAGGTCTTGAGAACTTGTAATAGGCTCGGAGCACTTTAGATGACTCGTTTAATCTGGCTATTTCTACTGCTACCTATTGTGTCGTGCTTTGATAATCAAACTCAAGGTAATGATAATAGCGAATTACCTTACATTCAATCACCTCTAGAGGTCTATGTATATGAATGTAATAATGAATTAAGCTTCACAGCAAGTGTAGAAGAAAGTGGGCTATGGCTATTTCTGCCATCAGGAACCATTAACCTTCACGCTGCTCCTTCAGATTCAGGTGATAAGTTCAGTAATGATGCAATAAGCTTTTGGCATAACGGACATACAGCAAAGCTTGAAAGTGATTCATTACAGAATGTTAACTGTTCAAACAACCCTACAAAAGCAGTTTGGGAGCATGCTAAATTAAGCGGTGTGGATTTTAGAGCTATTGGAAACGAACCCAACTGGGACTTAGAAATCACTGCTGGTGATGAAGTGATTTTCAACAATGACTATGGAAACGAACCCATCAGTTTCCTCACTCCCGAACCAATCACCGTACAAGAAACTAGAACAACGACCTATGAAGCAATAAAGAATAATAAAAAAATAACCCTCATTCTTAAAGCAAAAGAAACGGCTTGTACTGACTCGGTGAGTGGTCAATCTTATGAAACAACAGTAACAGTACACTTTGATGGGGAAATATTTAATGGCTGTGGCCAATCATTGCATTAGTGTTAAATAATTTTACATTCGCATATTTGCCCACCTTTATTAAAGCTGTATCATTTCATCCTTTCTTATAATCCAATAAACACTGAACCATCCTAATTATGAAACAATTTTCCTCCATCCTTCTATCGTTATGTCTTTTCCCAGCACTCAGTTTTGCAGCATTAATAGAGCTTAGTACAGGTGATAAAATCAATGCTGCCATTACCGAAAAAACAGCTAATTATGTAAAAGTAAATCATGCTATTTTAGGTGAGTTAACCATTAAAACTGCTAATATTATCTCCATCGATAATGATGAAATCCCAGAGTCTGAAAGCCTCCCTATTGCGGCTGTGGAAGATGAAATAGATCAAGATAATGGTTTGTTCGGAATGGGACTTTTATCTAGCTGGGATCGTAGCTTCACACTTGGTATTAATGGAAAACAAGGGAATTCTGACGCACTTGATTTTCACACCGCTTTTGACGCTGATTATAAGGACGATGATAAACGGTGGGATTTGGGTATTTACTACAATTTCAGTGAAGAAGATGGTCAAAGTACTCATGATGATTTAAATATTCACCTAATGCGTGACTGGTTGCTATCAAACTCCCAGTGGCTATATTTTGCTTCTGTTAAATATGATTGGGATAAGTTCAAATCTTGGGATTATCGTTTAACAGGTATTGCAGGTATTGGTTATGACTTCATAAAAAAAGAAAATTTATCCCTAACCGGTCGAACAGGTATTGCAGGCAAGAAAAACTATGGTAGTGATGATGACAATTTTGAGCCAGAATTAATGCTCGGACTTGATGCTGATTGGACTATAAATAAAATACAATCCATTACCTTTAAAACAGAGTTTTTCACGCCATTTGAACAAGCCAGAGACTTCAGAAACCTTTCACGATTAGATTGGAAGTTTAAACTTGATTCCTTAATGGATCTTAGCTTTAAAGTAGGCCTTGAAAACGAGTATGAATCACAAGTAGATGCAGGAACCAAGCATAATGACTTTAAATATAGAGCTGCTATTGTGTGGGGATTATAGGTTGCCCCATCCAGAAAGAGCGATTGTAGTAGTCAAGGAGCCATAGCCTCTTTCTGGTTTAACAACAGGTATGTACTATAATATTTATATATATTAGCCACATACCTAACCGTTTCAGTTCCGATTAATCTAGCAGCAGCGATTTCTACATTTTTAAACCAGATGTTTTTATCTAACCCCATTTTCTCCGCATGGTTCCTCATCTTGCGAACATTGGCAGGGCCGGCATTATAGGCCGCCCATGAAAAGAACATCTGATCTTCTTGCGTAATATCTGGGCTATTAAAATAACGCTCTCTTAAAAAGCTCATATATTTTGTACCAGCATGAATATTGTTCTCAAGCAGCGTTATATTATTGATTGCAACATGCTTGTCTGCTGCTGTGGAAGGTAATATTTGCATCACTCCAATTGCACCACGATGACTCTTCAGTCTCTGATCGAGTCCTGATTCTTGATAAGCTTGGGCAATGAGCTTTAAATGATTAATATCATACTGCTCTCCATATTTTTTGAACATATCAACTAGAGTTCGATATTTCTGTCGTTCTTCATGTTGTTTTAAATTTTCCAACTTTTGATCGCGGCCATAAAACTGGTTAAAAATCACATTTCCTAACAAGGTGCCTTTTTTTACTTTTTTAGAAAAAGCCTCCAAATGCTTTTTTAGTTCAGGATTGTTTTTCCTAACTGCCCAGCCAACTGAACCTGCATCATTCAATACTAGATCATCTCGTACTTCAATATTGGGTAACACTTTGGCCCACAATTTGGCCTTAAAATCATCAATGACGGTGATATCAATTGCACCAGAATTTAACATTTCCAATATATCTTCACTGCTTAAATAGTCTTCAGCCTCTATGATATTAATGGCTTTAAGGTCTTTCAGAATCAACATTTCATTTAATGTATTTAAATGTGTTAAATAGCTACTTCCTTTCACCACATAGACATTTTTTCCAGCCAAATCATCTAATGTTGAAACATTGACCTTGCTACCACGGTTAAGCACTACTAATTCATTGATATTTTTGCTATGACCCGATGCAAAATCTACGTCTTTTTTCCTCTCATCCGTAATCGTCAGAAAGCCTGCTGCAATATCTCCCTTTCCAGCTAGTAAATAAGGAATTAAATCATCGAAGTTGACTGGAACATATACAATACGAGTCTTTTCATCTTCTTTTTTGGTCCCCTTATTTAACGCTTTTTCATAGTTGTCCAATAACTTAACAATTAACCCAGAAATCTTGCCATCTTCAATATAAAAATCTGTTTTCCCAGGAACGACCAACGCCCGAATAATTTTTCGTTGTTTTAATTGAGTTAGATCATCAGTATATCTTTCATCTATATAGCTAGGTGTTAAGTGGTGAAATTCTTGTTCTGCTTTAACCGGCTGGAGACTTACTTTAATCACCGCCCCCTTCTCTTGCTCTTTCATAACAGGGTTTTCAAGCTCTTTTCTTCGATCCGCTTGTTCAATAACCGTCGTTACCTGATGACTATCGACCTGATTGTTCTCACTATCATGGTTGTCATTGTTACCCTGTATTAAAAAATATGCTGCAGCACATAGAAAAATTAAAACTACATATTTGTATAAAAGCTTAAGGGGCATTTCTCGTTCACTAATCATAAAATAAAATTAAGGTAAGAATCCTTCGCACTTACTATCAACATCTCCCTCTTGAAGTAAGTTCCAGAATTTTGACAATACTACATCCGCAAGTATGAGTTCTGGAACAACAGAAAAAGCCATTGATGTTAACGTGTTTATACTAGGTAAAATCGTTACTGCTGGGCTCCTTAGATCACCTTTAACACTTATCGGTGTTTTCGGTTTGAAGATCCTCTTATTATCTGTATAAAGTGTTAAGTCGATAGTCTCATTCTTTAGGTTAATGTTTCCATCACCATTTGCCTCTAGATCTGGTGTGGTTACAATCAACATTTTCAGATCGGCAATACCACGTTTAATTTGATGATGACTCATTGCGCAATGAATTCCTGTTTGCTCTTTCTGAACTAAATGGTCAAAAAACCATGCTAAGAAATCAATATTTAACAATGCAAGACTAGCCTCATGTAACACACCATTATCCAGTGCTACAGCAATATCACCATCTAAAGACGCGGCGATTTCAGCTAATGAATGCCCCGTTCCAGATAGGTTCATATGCATGGTTAAATCACCTTCAAGCACATGATTTTCAATAAGTTGAGAAGCTACTTGGCCTACATCCACATCATCAGCCTGAATTTCAAGATTAATATGTGGCCGTTCTGTATCAGTAGAAATAGAAGCATCCATACTGATAAATCCTCCATCAAACACTAAGTTAGCCGAATTGATAGTCAATACATCTTCAGAAGCCTCGACATGAACTATGGCCGTATCAATATTAAACTTAGTTCCTACAATCTCATCAGCTGAAATATGCAGATCTAACCCTATATTTTTAATGGCATCGAATGGTAATAACTCAGATGAAAATAATCTCTTATTCTCTCCATTAACAACATTTGGCGTATATTTTTCATGATGTATTGCAATATCTTTTAAATCTAACTGCTGGGTAAACAGTGTTCCTTTTACTATTGGATAGTCATCAATATAACTTACGATAACATCACTTCCAAAGTGAGTTGAGCCAATGTCTATATCGCCTTTAACGATAGACCTCTCATTACTACCCTCGATGAATCCTACAAATCGAATAGCTTCAAGATCTGCTACTTCAATACCTAACTTTTCACCTAATAATATCGGCTTATCTATTTCAAGCTCTATGTCTAACTTAAGCTCATCGCCCATCTGGTAGTTATCAAAAACTCCTTTTGCTGCTAGTTGATATAACTCTGTATCTATACTAGACAAGACTAAGCTCTCAATACCTAAACTACCATCATGATTTGACACTGTAATATGCCCTGTCAATGTTCCAATATCAGGTATTTGTTGATCTAGGATATGTTCTAGAAGAACGGACGCTTCTGTCTCAAATTGTGCGTTTAGATTTAACTTATGTTCATCTAATATATTAAGGATTTGTCCCGTTGCAGTGATGATTTTCTCATCTGCACCTTTAATAGTCAGCACAATATCTTCTAATCCTAATGCACGATGACGATCTATTAATCTTGCTGTGACATTCACACTTCCAAAGTCTGGTAGGTCCTGATTTATAATAGAAGCCAAGCTAGTATTACTATCCGCTTCCGCTATTAAACTAATATCAACATCTGATAATGTACTGTTACTTAGTAAGCCAGTAGTTCCAATTGAACCTGTACCAAGCAAATGTAAGCCCGAATGGTTTAACACAGTGAAATTTAAGTCAGTTACAGTCAGTGATGTTGAGTTACCTGATATTTTGTATTGTCCATATGCCTTTTCAATATCAGGTAATGTCATATCAAGATAGCGTGCAAGCTGATGTGAGTCCCATGTCAGAAACTCAGCACCCATTAACAAACCCGACCATATTAGACCGTCATCATAGTAAAGATCCTTAACACCTCCTTCGAGCATCATCCAAACCGATGATTTATCACCTATATTTACTTGCAAATCTTGCAGTGAAAAGTGAGTTCCTTGCCCTTGAATGTTGGTGCTAAGCTTTAGCTCACCTAATGGTGGTAATGTAGTGTCAATCCAAGGTGCCAAAGTCTCCATTTTGACAAGTTGGCTATCCAATTGTAACGATAACGCTTTAATAGGCTCCGCTTGCCTTATATCTCCAAACTGAACTTTGCCATGACTCTGTAAGGTAATACCATCTACATGGTGAACGGATATGTTTTCTACATTTAATTCTGACTTGTTTAACGAACCGGACAGGTTTAATTTAGCTGTTAGTGCATCTATTCCTGCAATATTATTAACATTGTCTTTCAGAAAATTAATATGTTCAATATTCTGCCCAGATAGCTCGATATTCAAATCAAGTGCAACGTGCTCGATATTACTGCCCACAACAAACTCATCTGACTTGCCCGACACCGTTATTTTCAACTGTTGCTTGCGACCAATAATGATATTTATATCGCTTAGTGACAGTTCATTGCTAGCCAGTACTAGGCTTGTCTTTGCAAAAACATTACCCAGCTCTGGTATTTGTTTTCCAATAAGTGGCTGAAATGCCATCGTTGAAGCTGATGTAGCAGCAATGTCTACGTCTAATTCAACATCAGAAAAACGGTAATCACTATCAATATTAAACTGACCTGTTCCACCAGCATTCACTTTGAAGTCTTGTTCATCGACTAGCTGTAGGTTCATCTTCTTAATCAAGCCTGCATATTGATTAAAAGTGACTAAGCCATCAAGTTCAATATTAGTAAACGTTATAGGTGCAATGGGCACAAACAATCGTTCAATAAGCTCAGGGTTTCTGACACTACCATTTACATATAACTCAGTCTCAAAATCACCCAATACATCGTCGATATCACCCTTAAGACTAATATCTATCGTGCTTTTGTTTACTAGTGTGGCATTTAAATCTGTAATGTGTAAATTATCCCAATCACCTTTTAATCCAAAGTCTAAATGTGCCTTACCCAAAGCCGGTAAACCTACAAAAAAATGTTGAGCAATAACTGATAGTTCAGTTACATCCCCTGTAAATTTCAGGTCAAAACCTTCTAGTTCAAGTGATTCACCCAAACTTCCTTGTATTACAAAGGAAAAGTTGGGAAGTTGAAAAGCTAGATTAATCGGGAACAACTGCTCATGTTTGTTTAGTTGTGATACTGAACCTAAATTTCCGGTAAGCTCAAATGGAGACTGTTCGAACTCTCCTACACCAGAAATAGTAACTTCCCCCTCTTTATTATCAAAGATACTGATATTTTCGAGATAGAGATCTAGTGGTTCACTGCCTTGGCACTCACATAAAACATTCACATTAAAAAGTTGTGCATGCTCTATAGTCGGAATAAGTAGATCTTCACTGTCAATAGTCAAGGAAGAAGCTAAATTGCTAATAATTATTTTTGAATCTCGAACAATCAGTTTCTCAATATCAAAACGCTCTGAAAATACACTCATTAAAGAAAATTGAATTTCAATAAGGTCAGCGGTAATCTTTTGATTACCTGCCTGTGTTTGCGCCTTAATATTCTTCGCTATAAGTGTGGAAGTGCTAGATAGCTCCATTGAAGTAATATCAATTGTTTCTATTTGATAATCACTAAATGCGTGTATAGCCCAAATTAAACCTTCAGAATAATCCTCTTCATCCAGAGTAAATACTATCGCTAGCGTTGAAACTATTACAAAAAGTATTAATGTAACTGTTGTTTTTATTATCTTCATCTTGCTAGCGTAAACCATTTATAAATATTGTTGTAATTTAGGTTTTGTTTTGATGATGATTAAGCTATATTCAGCATATGATATTCTCAAAAAACATATACATCCTACTCATATTTCTATTTGCTATTAGCGGGTGTGCATCATTTAATCCAACGCCTGTGGAAGAGGTTAACTTTACTGACAGGTCAAAGACTCAGCAAGAGAATAATGTCAGAGTTTCTGTTTCTGTGCTGACTAATGCAGAAAGTGAAGCTATTTTTGGTGTAAACCTCGCATTACGCTTTATTCAAGCAGTATGGATTGAAATTGAAAATAACGATGATCACCCCTATTGGTTAATATCATCAGCTTTAGATCCAGAATATTTTTCCCCACAAGAAGTAGCCTATAGTAGCCATCGTTTTCTACAACGAAAATATAACAATCAAATTGATGAACATTTTTCTAAGCTTGATTTTAAAAATCCAATAACAGCACATTCTACCCATTCAGGCTTTATTTTCGTCAATCTAGATGAGGATGAGAAAGAGCTTGATATCGATCTCATTAGTAAACAAGAAACAAAGTTTTTTGATTTCTACATTCGCATACCCGGTCTTAAAACTCACACAATGACTGAAATTGAGAATAGATATTCTAATGATGAACGAATTAAGCTAACTGAAGATGAGTTACGGGCCGAGTTAAGCAAATTACCATGCTGCACAACAAGTCAAGATGGTGAGACTAACGGTGATCCACTCAACATTGTGATTATTGGTAACGCCAATCAGTTATTTCCCCCATTTGTTAGACGTGGCTGGCATTCAACAGAAGATAATTATTTGGGGTCTATATGGAAAACTATCAACTCATTTTTATTCGGAAAACATTACCGGTATTCACCTGTTAGTTCCTTATACTATGATGGTAGAAAACAAGATATCGCACTCCAAAAGGCTAGAGGCACGATTCATCAGCGAAATCACATTCGCCTATGGCTTACACCATTTATATATCAGGATAAAGATGTTTGGATTGGCCAGATCAGTCGGGATATTGGCGTCAGGTTCACAACTAAAACCCCTACATTTACAACACATAAGATAGATGCTGACATTGATGAAACACGCACGGCTTTTATTGAAGATATGCTGTTTTCACAAGGCTTAGAAATGCTGGGTTTTGTCGAGGGTGTTGGATTAAGTTCACATGAAGATCCAAATCACAACTTGACTGGCGATCCGTATTTTACAGATGGACTGCGTGCTGTTCTCAAGTTTGGTCATAGACCTAGTAACATTGAGAATGTTACGTTTTTTGATTGGGCCATACCACCTCACAGAGCGATGTACAGTGCTGAGTAGTGCGGTATATTGCATTCCGTTAGAACATACATTAAAGTTAGTTTATAAAAATTTATTAATGGATAATTAAATGATAAGAAAACCATTACAAGGCTTCACTCTCATTGAACTAATGATAGTTATAGCGATTATAGGAATATTAGCAAGCATTGCTCTCCCATCTTATAATCGTTATATAAATGAAGCAAAAGCAACACAGGTTCTAGTCAATATTCATGGAATAAGTTTAAGTTATCTTGACTCGTCTTATGACCATGAGACAGATCGTGTCAAAATGGGCCAGCTATACAGTAGCAGTGGTTTTGGTAAAGCGCCAAGTGCATTTTCAGGAAGAGACGCCCTCTATTCAACTAAAGATGGTATCCAGATGTTTTCATCTGTTCTAGGTAGTGGTTCTCAATCTCGTGTATTTAGTAGGATAATCGACCGAAACTTACCTGTCATTTTTGTAAAGGCGATGAATTCTCAAGGCAATGAAATACTGCACGCATTGAATCATATAATGCAACAGGAACATGTTTTCATCACGCCATCAATAATGGTCGTAGCACTTTCTGGTAGTACAGCCACACTACACCACACTGCTAGTCAAGCACCTAGTGTTACTCATCATGTGACAAAACCGGCTGCTCAAACTGCACCAGCTACTCAGACAAAACCAGCAGTCCAAACTGCACCAGCTACTCAGACAAAACCAGCAGTCCAAACTGCACCAGCTACTCAGACAAAACCTGGCCCACATCGTGCTCAAAGCGGTCCTCATAGAGGCGAAGTGTGTAAAAATGGGTGGTTAAAAAATCATAATTTTGGTTGCTAGCTTTCGTCTAAGCAAAGAAATATAAATAAATTGAAGAGATTTTAATACATGAGTGAATCACAACAAAAGAATACAAGAAATGTAAGCAATACTTTGGATGGTTTAATCAATGAAGCAATGGATGATATATCTAATAAAAAGATTGCTTCAACTCGCTCTTTTCAAATTCCAGTTGAAGTTTTATATCTAATGGTATTTTTACTGATTTTAAGTTTTATTTATTTTCAACCTCATTCAACAGATACACATTCCAATCCAACAACACATTCATTGGAATCAGGTAAAAGAGTAGCATTATTAACGTTTGCTGAAGATATAAACACCTATCATACAGCTCATAATAAGTTTCCAGAAAACATACCAAGTCCTTTGGCGAGCGTTTTACAGGTGCAATACGACATGCTCGGCGTTAATCATTACCAGTTGAGTATGCTAACACCTGAAGGAAAACTCATTTTAGACCATAGAGGTAAACATGAAGATATCTATCTTGGTGGTGAATAATCATGGCTGAAGCGTCCAATTTTAACTGGTTATTAAATTTAGTAAAAAAAGAGCTATCTTCCAGTGATTATGTAAGTTTTGAGTTATCATTTCCAAACGATCTGACATTAGCATGGGAACATACTTGTACTGTGCTTAATATCTCCATACCAGAATTAGCTAACAAAATTGTTACTGAATATTCGCTCAGCCTTGCAGTGTTACCTACACAAAAAGTTGAAATAGAAGATATACCAGACAGCGTACTTGAAAAATACAATGTGGTTATCTTAAAAGAAGATGAATTGAGTATTTTTTGTGCAGCCGCTTCACCATTTGATCATGAAGCCTATTCAATATTATCGTTTTTAACAAACAAGCGTATTGAGATTGGCTTAGCTACACCAGCTGACATTAATGCATGGTTTTCAAGCAATATAGCTTCTAATAATACTCGAACTATCAAATATTCTGAGTCTGAAACCATTGATAACTCAGGTGTTGTTCGCTTGGTAAGACGAGCACTAGAGCAAGCAATACTTGATGGTGCGAGTGATGTTCACATTGAACCCTTTGAGGGTGAAGGAATTGTGCGTTTTCGTGTTGATGGACTCCTGCGTAAAATAACAGTATTACCATTATCCGTATTCAAACATGTTGGTCAACGCATTAAAGCCGTCGCTAAAATGGATGTGACTAATAGTATTGTTCCTCAGGATGGTCAAATCCACTTGGAAACGGATAAAGGCCCGCTTGATATGCGAGTTTCGTCTATGCCTGTCAAAGGGGGGGAAAAGTTTGTAATTCGAATACTAAAAAATGATTCCCTGAAACCACTTGATGCACAGAACTTCTTACCTCGTGAAGTAGAACTATTAAAACAAGTAATGACTCAACAGAATGGTATTTTAGTGATGTCTGGCCCAACAGGTTCAGGTAAAACAACAACACTAAATAGTGCCCTCCAAGAAATTAATTCGGTTGATAAATGTATTATTACTATTGAAGATCCAGTTGAATATGAAATAGAGGGTGTTGCACAAATCAACGTTAATGCCGCTCAAGGGCTAACGTTTAACAAAGCTTTGAAACATATTCTTCGCCAAGATCCTGATGTTATTTTAGTAGGTGAAGTTCGAGATAGAGAAACGGCAGAAACAGCCATTCGCTCTGCTCTAACAGGACATTTTGTACTGACGACACTTCATACAAATGATGCAATCACCGTTATTGCTAGGTTAAAAGACTTAGGCATATCTAATGCCCTAATGGCAGATTCATTGAAAGGACTTGCTGCACAACGACTAATTCGTAAGCTATGTCCAGACTGCTCAACAGCAATCAAGTCAGCAGAAAGCAAAATTGAACATGAATTTGTACGTGTGAATGACACCCTACCAGCAATGCGATCTCATGGTTGTGATGCCTGTAATGATTCTGGTTATTCTGGTCGCATTCCTTTGCTTGAAATTTTGGTTATTGATGAGGTTTTAGCTGATGCTATCCGTACTGGTGCAACAACATCACAATTAACATCACTTGCTAAACGACAAGGAATGCGAACCTTAGCTGATGTTGCAACAGAGCATGTTATCAACGGCTCAACAACTGTTGAAGAGGCATTTAGAGTACTTGGTCAAGACCTTTGGCACTCGGAAGCATAAGGGAATTTATCTTGACTCGATCTATCTTAATGTTCGCATTTGTTCTATTTTGCAGCACATCAACTATTGTCAGTGCATTTATTCATACGCCATGGACAGAAACGCTTTATAGCTACCTTGGTAGCACATATGATTCTAATGTTGAAAATCGGGCTCGATACCTTCAGCAGATGATTCTCTCTGATGAAACAGTTTCAGAACAGAAAATGATCATCGATGTAAATAATTTTTTTAATCAAGTTGAGTGGGTTTCTGATAGTTTGCATTGGGGACAAAAAGATTATTGGCAAACACCTCTCGAAACATTAATCGAATTTAAAGGTGATTGTGAAGATATTGCCATCGCAAAATACACCGCACTACGAGTTATGGGGGTTCCAGACCGAAAGCTCAGCTTAGTGTATAGCTATACAAATGGTAAGCCTCATATGATTCTAGCCTATTACGAAAGTTTCGATTCAAACCCTTATATTTTAGATAGCTTCAATAAAAAGCTGCTGCGGGGTAACGAAAGAAAAGATATTGTTTCGGTATATGAATTTAATAGTACAACTGTATGGCTAACGGATGAAAGTTTTCATAAATTAGGCAAAGGAAAACCTGAACATTTAGCCCTTGAAGACGAGTTAAAACTACGTCTTGCAAATAACAGGCATCTTTTACAATCACATAATAATGGTCAAGCAGTTGTACCCTTTGCAATAGATACATTGTAGTGCTCTGCTCCGATAGAATAATCTATTCAATACCATGATACTTATTGTCATTAGCTATACTGCATCACATCTGTGAACCAAACGTATTGAAACCAAATAGGACGATAAAAATAATGGCGTTAAAAAACAACCCCTCAGGATCTGTATGAAACAAATAAAAGTACTATTCGTTTGCATGGGCAATATATGTCGCTCACCTACCGCTGAAGGTGTATTTAATAAGGTGATTAAGGACATGGGCAAACGTGATCATTTCTTAGTCGATTCAGCCGGCACACATGCTTATCACATCGGCGAACCTTCAGATTCACGCTCACAACAAACAGCTCAAAGCCGTGGTGTTGATCTCTCAACCATACGTGCTCGTAAGGTAGCACCTGAAGATTTTGACTATTTTGATCACATTCTTGCAATGGATACTGATAACTATCATATCCTTATGTCCGCAAGCCCAAGTGAGCATCAACATAAAGTCGAACTTTTTTTAGATTATGCACCTGAACGTAGTGAACACGATGTTCCAGACCCTTATTACGGTGGTGCTAATGGTTTTGAGCATGTTTTCGACTTAGTTGAAGACGCATCGAAGGGCTTTTACCGTACAATTATGAAATAAATCCGATGCTTGCCTTCCACAGAGGCTAGCACCACGGTATCATTAGCCCTTTAGAATTTGCCCTTTCATAAAAAGGATTTCCATGTTGAAACAATTGCAATCAAAGCGTTCGTTAATAACAACACTGATTTTCAGTCTGTTATTGTTTGCTTTTCCACAAATATCATTCGCTGCTGGTGATGTGAAAATGTTGGATTTAACTGCCCATTGGGTTGGTTATGCCTCTATTGCAGTCTTCGTGTTGGCTTATATTTTGGTTATTGCAGAAGAAGAAATTCATATGCGAAAATCAAAACCAGTCATGGTTGCCGCTGGTATTATTTGGGCAATGATTGCCTTTATATATGCTCAACAAGCTGATACGGCATTTCACCATACTGCTGAAGTAATGATTCGTCATAACCTACTTGAGTATGCAGAGTTAATGCTATTCTTATTAGCTGCAATGACTTATATCAATACGATGGGTGAGCGAGGTGTATTTGATGCGCTTCGTAGCTGGTTAGTAAACCAAGGCTTTACCTTACGTACTATTTTCTGGCTAACTGGTGTTTTAGCATTCTTTATCTCGCCTATTGCAGATAACTTAACAACCGCTTTATTAATGGCAACTGTTGCTATGGCTGTTG